>Ga0208968_1001554_pt1 | contig 12255 bp, 14 predicted proteins | sample RifOxyA3_FD_184031 | JGI IMG/M metagenome (GOLD analysis project Ga0208968, IMG submission 184031) | Groundwater microbial communities from Rifle, Colorado - Rifle Oxygen_injection A3 (SPAdes) | ecosystem: Environmental > Aquatic > Deep subsurface > Groundwater | place: Rifle, Colorado, United...
CATTCTCCACTGTATTCCACCTTTTATTACATAAAATATTGCATTAATTATGTCTCTTTTATCGTGGTAGCCTTTATTTCCCCTTGGATCTGGTCTTTCAAAAAAATGTTTTATTTCTTCCCATTCAGCGTCTGTTAAATCGCTCGGATACACGTCTCTTCCTCATAATTGCTTACAATTACAAGTTGACATATTTTTCTTTTTTTAACAAAACAGCTTCTTACAATTAATATTCTGTTAAACCAGTTTTAAAATCTGACTTAACCATGATAGCTAATTTAATTATTGCTCTATCGATATGTATAATGACTTGAATATGAGGTCATTATACTGGAGGTAATTAATAATTATGGATGAAGATAAACGTACTTATTCAAAAACATTTGAAATTTCTTTTGTAATTACTTTAGCTATAATTGGAATTCTTATAGCACTTGCAATTTGGTCAACAGGTAGAAGAGTTGATGTTAGTGATACTGAGTTTAATAGAATTACCAATCAACTCCAAGAAGATCAAAAAGAAATTAAGGCGGAATTAACAGCATTACGTAGTGAAATGAACAGTAAATTTTCCAATGTATATACAAATCAACAGCAAATTAACCAGAACCTGAATGCTTTTAGAACTGAGACAAATACTAAGCTTGATCGAATAAACCAGCGCCTTAGCAATTGCCTATCCAGACCATCAGGTACAGCAAATACGACAGAGTAATTTTTATATATAAACTGAGATTTTAAGAAAATTTTCTTCGCTTTTTTGAGAAAATAGAAATAATAAAAAGGCTTTATAAAGGTAAAAATATGCAAAAGGTTACGGCTGCGGTTATTGAAAAAGATGGGAAAGTTTTAATTGCTAAGAGAAAAACAGGGACTCGACTTGAAGGCAAATGGGAATTCCCTGGCGGCAAATTAGAGTGCAGTGAAACTCCTGAAGAATGTTTAAGAAGAGAATTAGAAGAAGAGCTTGGCATTGATACAGTAGTAGGAGAGTTTATTTGCTCAAGTGAATATGAATATCCACATATATCAATAGAATTATTGGTGTATAGGGTAAAATATATTTCAGGAGAATTTAAATTAACCGATCACGATGAGATTAAATGGGTATATCCTCATGAACTTGCTAATTATAATTTAGCTTCAGCTGATATTCCTGTTGTCAATAAACTCATGGCTGATATTTATGATTCTACTAATAGCTAAAGTTGCTTTCAGGGTTAAATTATCCACTTGAGTAATGTGAAAAAATACCAATAGTTTATAATAGATGGCAATGGGAAGGACCGAAGTTAAAGAGTAGGTCTTTCCCAGACTTTTTGTTCTATTCCAACATATTGTTTCATTAATTCAATATTCTAAAATAAATTACTAATACTCTGTTTCAAATGATGATTGATGACTGAGAAAAGTGACTGTGTCACCGTGGTAATCTTTCCAATGTTCACCAGATAGATTGCCACGCACCTTCGGTGCTCGCAATGACAGCGCATGTTATTAGAATGATTGATGACTTATAAAAGTGACTTTGTTACTTTGCGGTGATAGTGCGTATTATTGGAAAGATTGATGGCTTAAGACAGTGCGAAGCACCTCGCAATGACATCTACATTATTAGTGCATTTTAATATTTTCTGGGCAAGCACCCTAAATTTACTACGAATACTGACTTAACAGAAAATCCTTATTCTCTTTTAACGCATCAATAATTCTTTTTGATGCTAATCCATCGCCGTAAGGATTTACCGCTGAAGACATTTTATTATACTGTTCTTGTGAATCAAGAAGGCCCTGAACAGTGTTAACAATTTTATCCGTATCAGATCCCACAAGCTTAACAGTTCCATATTCAATGGCTTCAGGTCTTTCAGTTTCATCTCTTAAAACCAAAACAGGTTTTCCAAGAGATGGGGCTTCTTCTTGAATACCTCCAGAATCTGTAAGAATAATATGTGATTCTTTAATTAAATTCGCAAATGGTGCATAATCAAGAGGCTCGATTAATCTAACCCTATCAATATTGTCCAGCATTGAAAATACAGTATTTCTTACATTTGGATTCAAATGAACCGGATAAACAACCTGAATATCAGGATTATTTTTAACTAATATTTGTACTGCTTTACATATATTTTCAAGAGGTTTACCAAAATTTTCTCTTCTATGTGAAGTCAAAAGAATTGTTTTTAGGCTTTTATTCAGGTTTAATCCTGATAAATCTACTTGATGATTATTTACAGTATATAAAAGAGCATCTATAACGGTATTTCCTGTCATATAAGTCTTATCTTTATCTACTCCGGAATTTACCAAAACATCCGCTGATCTACTAGTAGGTGCAAAATAAAAGGATGAAACAGCATCAGCAACTACACGATTAATTTCTTCGGGAAACGGATAGTATTTATTAAAAGTTCTAAGCCCTGCTTCAACATGCCCTATAGGAATTTTTGCATAAAAAGCAGACAGACTTGCTGCAAGGGTTGTTGTAGTATCACCATGTACCAACACCACATGAGGCTTAGATTTCTCATATACTTCTTTCATCTGAAGCAGAACATCAGCTGTTAAATTCCATAAATTTTGATTAGGTTTCATTATATTCAAATCAAAATCAGGCTTAATCTTAAATAATTCAAGAACCTGATCCAGCATTTCTCTATGCTGAGCTGTTACGCAAACTATTGACTCAAAAATATCAGGATTATTATTAAGCTCCATCACAACCGGAGCCATTTTTATGGCTTCTGGTCGTGTTCCAAATACTGTTAAAACTCTAATCTTTTCCAAGCTATTAACTCCTGTCTAAGAATTAAACACTCTAATGACTATGTAAACAAGATAAATTAAATAAAACGCGCCACCACTTATCAGCGCACTCGGTCTTAATATACCTTTATTGGCAACAATATTCAAATATACGATTGCAACAGAAAAATAAACCATTGCAACATTTATAAGAGCATCTGAACTTAAAACCCAAGGAGTAAGTACTATTCCTACTGCTGGAGGAATACAACTTTGAAATACCATAGCCCCGGTTATATTTCCCAAAGCAAGAGTATCTTTTTTAGCCCTTATCCATATTACGCTATTGAATTTTTCAGGCAATTCGGTTGCTATCGGGGCAATAATCAGACTTAGAATAAGAGGATTTATATGCAAAACCTCTGAAATAACTTTTAGTTCTTCAACAAAAAAGTGAGCCAAAAATATAATTCCTACTAGAGATACGAGAACCTGCAAAATAATTGCAGGCATATGCAATAAACCTGGTACATTTATATATCTGGTAAAATATAATGCGTCTAATTCTTCTTGACCACCTTCAGGTATTTTACTTGCTGTTCTTACAGTTAAGAATACATAAACACCATAAATTACAAAAAGTAAAGCAGCTACAAAATACCTAATTGCCGGAACAGGAATAAAAGAAGTCATAATCGCTAAAAAGTAAGCACCCATAAAATAATGGAGATCTCTAAACATAATGATCGTATTAATTGGCATTGCGGCAGTTCTTCTTCCAGAGCGAGTAAAAATAAGAACAGCCATACCCGTTATGAAAAATGCCAACGTTCCAAGCATAAATGGTGCACCAAGAATAGCACCTATACCTATTTCATTACTTACCTCAATATTACCGCCTGTTATATAAGCTCCTACAATAGCCACAATAGGAATAATAGTCTCAGGCAACGCTGTTCCAACCGCTGCTAAAACACTACCTACAGCACCTTCTGATAAGTTTAATTCTTCTCCAAGGTGCTCAATTGCATTTGTGAATATAACGCAGGCCAGGACAATCAGAAATAAGATTATTATCAAACTAACAGATGCTAAAACTAAATCCAAAACTTTCTCCTATCTTATTAACTAATAATCTTAAATTTGTGCTAGAATCATTTTACTAAAAGTATAAGATAAAATAATTAATATGGAAGCAATAAATAAACTAATTGAAATCATAAAAAAAGCGAAAAGCTTAGTGATCCTATCTCATGTTGGTCCTGATGGTGATACACTGGGTTCTATGTTGGCCCTAAAAGAAATTCTAGCTCAATTAGGAACAATAGATAAAATTGACGCCATTATTGTAGGGAAAATCCCTGACTTGTATACCTTTTTGCCTGGAATAGCCGAAGTAAAAAATCCTGGAGACAAGAATTTATATCAAAATTATGACCTGTCTATCACTGTTGATTGTGGTTCAATAGATAGACTTGGTGATTCTGTAGATTTATTTAGAAATGCTAAAGCTTCTGCCAATATAGATCACCACGTGAGTAATACTAATTTTGCGCAAATAAACTGGATTGAGCCAAAAGCATCTTCTACCGGGCAAATATTATATAAAATTATAGAACTATTAAAAGTTAATTTAACTAAAAATATTGCCACAAATTTATATACAGCCATTTTGACAGATACAGGCGGATTTAAATTTGAAAATACCAAGCCTGAAACACTTCAAATTTGCGCAAAACTATTAGAAGCAGGAGTAGATCCAACTTTTATTTATAAAAAATGTTATGAATCAAAAACACTATCCATGGTAAGACTGCAAGCAAGAGCAGTAGACCAGGCAGTTTTCTTAGACGACAACAAAATTGCTTATGCCTCCGTAACCAGACAACTTTTAGACTTATTTGGCGCCTATGATGATCATGTTGATGGAATCTCTGAAACCTTAAGGCAGGTAAATACAGTAGAAGTGGCCTTAGTATTTAAAGAAACCATAAAAGGGGACACAAAAGTAAGTTTTAGAAGTAACGGGCTAAATGTATGTGAAATAGCCAGATTCTTTGGCGGTGGAGGACATAAATTAGCTGCTGGATGCACAGTTCAAAAAAATATTCCTGATTCAATTAATGAAGTGCTTCCAATTGTTAAAAAACAAGTTAGCAAACTATCCCTAAATTCTTAGAAGCTGTCTTGTTAAAGTTGAATCGCCTTGCCAAGCAAGCCGCTTGCAACTTTAACCGCAGTCCAAAAATCGAGCCTGTAATTATTTCATAACCTGATTTTTACATTTTTAACCAGACAGGCTCTTAATTTTATTCTTAAAAGAATTGTCTGATTATTGAATTTAATTCTAAATTCAATAATCTATACTACTTATAGTTATTTTTATCGATTGATAATTAATTTTAGCCAAAATTCTTTGTTTATTCCTTAATTCAGCTATATAAACCATTTTACTGATTTATCAATGAGGAAATTAGATATGAGTAAAAAAAGAATAACGCTTAATCAGGATTATTTTAAGTTAGATGCTAAGTTTGTCAGAAGAGGAATTCCTCAGGAAGAATTAAAACAAGCTTTTAGATTACTTGAAATAAAATTTAAAAGAGCACATAAATATCCTTACGGGCATGAGTAAAACATTAAATTTCATTAAAGATGTAGGAAAAGGGATTCTGGATCACGATTATCCGGGGTTAGCTTCAGAAATGGCTTATAACCTTATCTTATCTCTGTTTCCTTTTGCCATCTTCGCTGTTTCTATATTCGGGCTTTTTGGAACTCCAAATAATATCAACCAGATTATTAATTTGTTAAATGCAGTGGCTCCAACAGAAACCTTGCATTTAATAAGAGATGTTTTAAATGAAATATTTAGATCCAGTTCAACCGGCTTATTAAGCATTATAGCTTTAATAGGTGCACTATGGACATCATCAAGAGCTATTCTTAGTATAGCTAAAGGTATGAATAGAGCTTATGAAGTCCCAGAAACAAGATCTTTTATCAAGTTAAACGGATTAGCCCTTTTAACAGTAATAATGTTCGCTATAGTATTACTAATATCTGTTAACTTGACCATTTTTGGAACTACAATTCTTGAATTTTTAAGTAGATTTTTACCTATTTCCAATGATGTATCTACCACCGTACTTTTAGTTAGATGGCCTATAACTCTTTTTTCTCTTTTTACAATAACGTTAATAATCTATTACTTTCTGCCTAATGTGCACTTTTACAAGAAAAAATTGTTATTAAGCTCAGTTTTTGGATCATTATTTTTTAGCATCTTCTGGCTATTCGGCTCCTGGTTGTTTAGTTTATACGTTGAGAACTTTGCTCGATATAATGCTGTTTACGGTACATTAGGTGCATTTATTGTGCTTCTTATCTGGCTTTATTATACTTCCTTAATTATGCTAATTGGCGGAGAGATCAGTTCTGAACTTTATAAAGTATTTAGCCCCAAGATTGTTGAAGTTAAGAACAAACCATAGCAACATAATCTAATAATTATAGGAATAGTGTTACGCTATGTAATACTGAAATTCCTGAAAATTAATCAGGAAATTTAACGTATATTCCTAATAATAGTCCTTCTTAAGGCTAAAAGTATTTAGCTACATGCATAAGCATGATTGTAAAATTATGTTAAGAAGTTAGGCGAAATAGGAAATTAAGGACAGTATATAGTTTTTATATATATATAAGAGTGATAGCTTATATCATTGTTAGATTCTATCGCGGAGGATATTACCTATGTTCGCAGTTGGAAAAATCGAATGTTCTAGACCAAAACCAGTCGAGACTGCAGGACAAGTTGCAATGAAAGCTCCTGAAGTTAGCAAGCCTTTATTCTCAGAAACTGCTGGCTCAGTTGCTTCTGCAGGTTCCTGTGGTTCTGGTGGGGGCTTAAACGTTATTGCGTAATAACGTTTAAGCAAACCCGGTAATCATTACTGGAAACAGTTAGTATTTAGCTCGCTTATCATAAATAAGTGGCTAGGTTACTAATGGGAAAACGTGATCAGGCTTGGGCCATGTCTCAATTAACAGTACTCTATTGTCACTGTTTAATTGGGCTTGATATAAAGCGTACTTTATAAAGGAGTTTGAGGGTGTTCTTCAGTTAAATAAGCAACACTAATTAGTGTTGCTTATTTAGAATTATTTTTAAAAATTCTTATACAGAAACTTTTAGGTTTCCAAAACAGTCTTTACAATATACAGATTTATCTTCAGAAGGTCTGAAAGGAACCTTAGCTGGTGCGCCACAATCAGAACAGGTTATGTCGTACAATTTTTCTGGGGTCTTCTGTTCATATTTTTTCTGTTATTACGACATTGTGGACAACGTTTTGGTGTGTTTACAAGGCTTTTTGTTTGATAAAATTCTTGTTCACCTGCAGTAAATTCAAAATTACCACCGCATTCTACGCACTGTAAAGTAAGATCTTCGAATGCCATGCCTAAACTTGGCCTCCTTGTTGTTTGTTCTAACTTATCGATTTTAATTTGTAGAATTTTATTGTGTAATTTTCAAGCAAAATATTAAGTTAGAGTATATCCGAAAATTCAAAAAATGACGCTTAGAGATTGCTTCACAAGATAAATTTTATAAAATATCCCTGCTGAAAGGTTCGCAATTGACAACAGAAATTTATTTTCGGATAAGCTCTTAATTAGTATTGGTTGAATTTATAACTGGAGCTTGGCTTTCAATAGCCATATGAAAATCTATATCTTTCTTAACCCTTACAATAAATTTTTTAGCAGCATTAACAGGTACTGCAAAACCTATACCAATGTTAGATTTATTATTGTCAGGATTGTAAATTGACTGACTAATTCCAATAACTTCTCCGTTTGTATTTATAAGTGGTCCACCTGAGCAGCCCGGATTAATTGCAGCATCTGTCTGAATTTTATTTCTTTCATAATCTATTCGACTAACTATACCTGTAGTTAAAGTTTCATTGAAACCAAAAGGGTTTCCTATTGCCAAAACTTTCTGACCGACTTTAATTTTAGAGGAATCTCCAAGCTTAATTGATTGTAGAGATGCATCAGGATTAATTTTTATAAGTGATAAATCATTATTCTCGCCTGTAATTGCAATAAGCTTACCCTTATACTTTTTACCATTATGAAGTATAACGGAAATATTTCCCCCATTATCTGTCACATGGCTACTAGTTAATATAATTCCTCTGGGATCAATGATACATCCCGTTCCACTTGATGTACCATCGTCAATATCGACATCAATTGCAACTATTGAAGGGCAAATTTTCTCATATACGTATATATTTATTTGTTCATCTTGTGAAGTAAATTGTGCGGATACAGTTTTGATATTGTTTTGAAAAACTAATAAAGGTGCAATTACAGAAACCAAGAATATTTTAAGCAGATTATTTGTAAAATATTTTTTTATTAACATATCTAAACTCCAAATTAAATAGTGCTATTAAAATAAACTTCTAAATAAAATTCTTTGATTTTAAAGAATTTCAGATAATCTGATGATTATTTAAGCATTATTAATCTAGCAAAGCTATGCCTGATAAGGGAATTTTAGATATTAAAAAACAGAGGGGATAGAGTAATATCTTATCCCTTCTAAGTAATGATCTAGTACTCTGGCACAATAATTTTGAAGGGGGTATGTTTTCGCAGGAGCCTTTGTTTCATGTCAATTTGAAGGTGACAAGGTCACTTATTTAAGTCATCAATTATTCCAGTGAGGACTTAATTATGTGCATTAGCACCAGCGACGGAGAAAATTTACCTCCCTAAATATCTTCATAACTTTTGTGTCAGGATACTAGTGCTTTGATTCATTAATTATCTAGGGTAAAGTCTTTTTAGCTTAATTCTTGCATCATAAGTTCTAAACTTCCAATCAACTCCTACTTTCTTGTAATTACGCTCTTTAGTCCAATATTTAAGTTCTTCTTTTAATTTCTCAATATTTGGAATGCGTCTATTTATAGATTGCTTTGCCATAGCAGCAATTTCTATTTCAGCAATATTAAGCCAACTGCCATGAACAGGAGTATAATGGACTTCAAATCTTTTGATTATTCGTCTTGCCTCTTCAGGAGGATAAAACTCGTAAAGAATTGAAAGTTTATGAATGTTTAAATTATCCATAACAAGCTTAATTGTTTGCGCTTTAGGATAATATTTGTCTGATAAATCCTTTAAAAAACTTGCAAAATCTTCTTTAGTTCTTCTTTCCGTTACTTTGCAATCCCTAAAACCATTAAAGGGCTCTGATATCATAAAGATATTGCAAGTTCCTTCTCTTTTGTATTCATAATCAACTTTTTTAGGTTTGCCATTTCCCATTGGTATAGGCTGGATTTTATTGTCTAAAAGCTGGTAAGGTTTTTCATCAATACAAACAACAGGTTTTTCACAGTCATATTCACTTTCATAAAGGTCAAGTATATCTTCCATTCTACAAACAAACTCAGCATCTGCTTTTGGAATACACCAGCTTTTGACTAACCAAGGCTTAATTTCATTTTTTTTAATGTCCTTTGAATTGTTGTGTCAGATATATTAAGCTCAATAAGGTTTTCTTCTAATAATCTCATTGTCCAGCGAGTTCTGCCTTCTGGAGGAGCAGAACAGGCTTTAGCTATTAAAACCGCTTCTCCCCTTCCGTCAATCTTTTTAGGTTGACCAGTTCTTGGTTTTTCTTCAATAGCACTATTTAGCCCTTCTAATGCAAATCTCTTTCTGGTTTTTTCAACGGTAAAGTCAGATACTCTGACTATTTCCATTATCTCTTTATCTTTTTTGCCTTCATCTGCAAGCAAAAGAATATTTGCTCTCTTGATTTTTCTTGCTGATTCTTTGCCTTTGCTTGTTATGCTTTTTAAAAACTTTCTGTGCTCATTATCAAGAGAAACTTCATATTTTTGAACACTTTTCCTCATAATCTCACCTCTCGTCTTTTTTCTTCAAGACGTAAGGACTAGATGTTTGTTCTATTGATTTAATGAATCACACTACTAGTTAAATTTTTAGGTTATCTATTCTAATTCAGCTTTAATTAAGCTTATAACTTTTTCTACAACTTCTTCTTTAGCAATTTTAATTTGTTCACCGGTTGATCGAACTTTTATCTCTACTAAACCTTCATTAATAGTTTTTCCAACAGTTATTCTAATAGGAAAACCTATTAAGTCAGCATCTTTAAACTTAACTCCAGCTCTTTCACCTCTATCATCGAGAACAACCTCTATTTTATTTTTATTTAGCTCGTTATAAAAATCATTAGCCACTTCCCACTGTAAGTTATCCTGGACATTAACAGGAACTATAGCAACTTGATAAGGGGCTATAGCCATTGGCCATTGTATACCGTTTTCATCATGATATCTCTCGATAGCAGCTGCTGCTGTTCTTGAAACACCAATTCCATAGCAACCCATTATGAAAGGTTTTTCTCTACCATTTTCATCAGTAAAAGTAGCATTCATTTTTTCAGAGTATTTGGTTCCAAGTTTAAATATGTTACCTACTTCAATACCTTTTGTTATTTCAAGCTTGCCATCACATTTTGGACATAACTCTCCAGCTTGAGCAAGACGGGTATCAGCGATAACCTTTGTTAAATTAACGTCCTGATCCCAATTTGCTCCAACAAGATGCTTATCTGTTTTATTTATGCCAACTATGAAATTTTTAAGATCAGTAATACTGCAATCGCCAATTACTTTAACATCAATACCATTTGGGCCTATAAATCCTGAAGCAACATCAAATCCGAATTTTCTTGTTAATTCCTTAACTTCTTCATCACTTGCAATTCTAATGTCATTGCCCTCAAGAGCATTTTTCAATTTAGTTTCTTCTACAGCCAGATCTCCCCTTATCAGAGCAAGAACTGGTTGGTCATCAACTATATAAACCAAGGTTTTACATATTGTTGATTGAGGAACATTGAAGAATTGCGATAATTCTTCTATAGTTCTAACATTTGGAGTATCAACTTCTTTTGACTCAGCAAATCCACCATTAGTCTCTGCCGGGAGTAATCTTGATTCTGCTCTGTTTGAATTTGCTGCATAATCACAACTATCACAGTATAAAACATCATTTTCGCCACTTTCAGTTCTGGTTAAAACCATAAATTCGTGACTGACGTTTCCTCCAATTGCCCCGCTGTCACTTTGCACCATTCTTGTTTCAAGACCACATCTGAGGAATATTCTTGTATATGCTTCTATCATTTTATTATATGATTCATCAAGACCAGCTTCACTGGCATCAAAACTGTAAGCATCTTTCATTATGAATTCTCTGCCTCTTAAAAGACCAAAGCGTGGTCTAATTTCATCTCTAAACTTGCTTTGAATCTGATATAAATTAACAGGAAGTTGTCTATAGGACTTAATTTCATCTCTTGCAAGAGCCGTAATAATTTCCTCATGGGTTGGCCCTAGAGCAAGAACTCTTTCATGCCTATCTTTTAATCTCATTAGTTCTTTTCCATAGGCTTCCCATCTTCCGGATTCTCTCCACAATTCTTCCGGCTGTAAAATTGGCAGAAGCAGTTCCTGAGCTCCTGATTTATCCATTTCTTCCCTGACTATATCCTCAATCTTTTTTAAGACTCTCCACATCAACGGTAAAAATGAATAAACACCACTTGTCAGTCTTCTTATATATCCAGATCTTACTAATAATTGATGACTTACCACTTCTGCATCTGCAGGATTTTCTCTTAAAGTAGTTACAAATAAAGTTGACATTTTCATAGGTGAAAAACCTCTTCAAATATAGTTAATACCATTTGCAATGCTAATGATATCATAAATATAATATTGTCTCGACAAGTTTTAATGTTAGCTATAGTCACATAAATAGAGCATACTTATTGTTTATTCTGTCATTTTATTAATTCTTAGCTGAAACAATTCCTATATTTTTAACTTTCTTTTGTGCTTTATCCACCAGCAAAACAAAATCTGTATAGTTATAAAAAACATATTTCGAGTTCATGGGCTCTATTTTATAATTAGATCCGTATAACTTAAGGGCCTCTTGCAAAGTTAAACTTTGTGGAACCAGATTTATCCAGCTAAGTAAGCCACTATTAAAAACAACTACCACTTTTTTATAGTAAGTTTTAGCTTTTCCAAGCTCATTATCGAGAGTATAAATAGAAATTTTATCAAACTTATCCTTTTTAAAAGCTTCTAAATCAGGATATTTAGCTTGAAAGTCTATTTCTAGAGTAATTCCGGGCTTTAAATTAAGAAAATTTGTCTTTCCTAAATCTTTTAATGAAGGAATCCCATTTATAACGGTTAATTTATGATTTTTTAAATCAGGAATATCGAAAATATTTATACTTTTTGCAGAAGTATGCTTCTTATCAGTAGCAATATTAAAGAAATCATAATCATAATAATCTAAGGTTTTACTGTAATTTGAATTAATATTACGTGGTTTACCATATAAGTCAATTATTTTAGACATTTCAATTTT
>Ga0208968_1001560_pt1 | contig 12217 bp, 13 predicted proteins | sample RifOxyA3_FD_184031 | JGI IMG/M metagenome (GOLD analysis project Ga0208968, IMG submission 184031) | Groundwater microbial communities from Rifle, Colorado - Rifle Oxygen_injection A3 (SPAdes) | ecosystem: Environmental > Aquatic > Deep subsurface > Groundwater | place: Rifle, Colorado, United...
ATCCATTTTTATTTAAAATACCTAATACATTTCTGGTAAGACAATGATTTTTTAAGCCTTTTAAACAATAATCACAAACCCCACAAGCACAATTAATTTCACCAACCACCCTTTTACCTGATAAATCCTGATTTTCACTATTTACCTTTTCAACAACCCCAACAAATTCATGCCCTAATACACCAGTAAAATCCATATAACCTTTCATAATTTCAAGGTCAGTATTACAAATTCCTGCTAAATTAACTTTTATTAGAGCCTCACCCACGTCAGGTTCAGGCTTTGGGAAATCATTATGTATCTTTATTTCCCCATTAAATTCAATTGCACGCATATATCTCTCTCTTTAGTAATGCATTACCGTTAACTGATATTTACAAGTCAGGTTTATATGTATCAAAACTTCAGGCGTTAACCTAAATTAGGTGGTAATACCACCTCTCTTTATACTTTTGCTACCTGCTGAGCTATTGTACCAAATACATAATTATAGTTTTTAACTTCGCTAAAACCGAGTTCTCTAAATATACCAACTAACTCATCCTGAGAAGGAAATTTCTCATTAGACTCAGGCAAATACCTATAAGGAGTATAATCTCCATGGAAAATCTTCCCAAAAGCCGGTACAATATTAAAGAAATAGAGTCTAAACACGGAATTAAATAAACCTTTTGACTTACCTAAATCAAGATTTACAACATAACCGCCTTTTTTGGTAACTCTTTTCATTTCGCTAATGCCTTTTTTAAGATCAACAAGGTTCCTGAGACCGTATCCTATAAAACACGCATCAAAAGTTTCATCATCAAAAGGCAAATTAAGCGCATCCCCCTGAATAAACTCAATATTATCAATACCTTTAGCTTTCTCTCGTGCAATATCCAGCATATTTTTAGAAAAATCTATTCCGATGATTTTACCTGAAATATTGAAATATTTAGCAAGAAAAACCGCTATATCTCCTGTTCCTGAGCAAATATCAAGAATCTTCGCATCAGATTTTAAAGGAACATTTTTTATAACCTGCTTCTTGATACTACGATTCATTCCAAAGCTCATTATTTCGTTCATCATGTCATAGTCACCTGCAATATTATCAAACATATGACAAACGAATTCTCTTTTATTGTCTTTATCAGAGAGAATTGACTGCAAAGATTCTTTAGTTAAATTAAATTTCTTTATAAACATGATTTTTATTTATTATCTTCTTATATAAATACATATTAACCTTTAGGGTGAGGAGGGTGGGTTTTTGAGAATTTTGCTAAAACTATTTAGTAATTCAATTAATATCATTAATATCTTGTCCTTAGAAAATTTGCATTGATAACTGGAACTATTATTTTGGTTTTTATGTCTTATAATATGGATTGTACTACAAAAGGAAGTAGTTCAGATGATCGCGGGCAGAGGGCTCCATTTTTCAAATCCCGCATCTTGCGAGAATTGATGACATAAGGGTGCAGCCTTGCTGCCTGAGGAAAGTCCGGGCACCAGAGGGCAGGCTGCTGGATAACGTCCAGTGCAGGTGACTGTGAGGATAGTGCCACAGAAATGAAGACCGCCTATGTGAAACGGGTGTAAGCCCAAAAGGGTTTATTTATACCCGCTTCGCAGGTAAGGGTGCAACGGTGGTGGGGTGCAAATCCCTTAATGTAAGAGACCACCAGCAACATCGAGAGGTGTTGGCTAGGTAAACCCCAGCTTGGTGCAAGGTAATGGGAACTAAAGTGACCCGCTGTTCCCATGTAATCCGCTAGAGGTGTTTGGCAACAAACATCCCAGATAGATGATCATCAGGCAAAGCTTGACTTTGCTTACAGAACCCGGCTTATAGGCTACTTCCTTTTGTAGTATATATTATTAAGTTCACCATTTTGCTTTAAAAGTATAGTCGTCTCAGCTCAACCAACTTTACTTCCCAGTTCAAGGTCAACTTGACTGGTTATACTTTTATAGCAATCAAACATGAAAAACTGAATGTTGAAGAATAAAAGACACAATTGTTAAGTTTTGTTAAGATAAATTATATAAATGAAATTTCGCAAAATACTAAATTTTATTTTTTTCACCGCTAACCACATATAGTGGTTTTTTTAATTGTTCGGAAAAAATAATTTTAAAAGGTATATAATCAGAGTGATACAAGTAAGAATTATCCCCAAAAGTATAATTATTGAGATTATTAGCAATCTAACTAATTATTTTATAATCAAGAGGGAATTATTTGATATTTATTAGTATGAATAAGCACATTAATATACTGTTAATAGATCACACTAGATATAGTGGTATAGTATAAGGTCTTTTTGATAGTTCTATATACAAAATCCAAAGATTATTTCTAAAAAAGCAGAAAAAGTATAATTAATTTTTAGTTTATTCGTATTATTTTCAAAAAAGTTATTGCTAAAAAACAGAAAGCGGGTATAATTTAAATAGTTTAGTAAAGGAGGTTCCTTATGAATAAAGAAGAATTAGTAAAAGAGATTTCAAGAAAAGCTAAAGTTTCACAAAAACAAGCTTCCGAAATCATCACATTAGTTTTAGAAACTATCGAAAAAACAGTTTCTAAAGGTAAAAAAGTAACCTTAGTTGGTTTTGGTACATTTGAAGCTCGCAAACGTGCAGCTAGAACCGGCAGAAATCCACAAACTGGCGCAGAAATCAAAATTCCTGCTAAAACAGTTCCTGTTTTCTCAGCTGGTAAAAAATTCAAAGAAGTTGTTGCTAAGTAGTTTAGTAACGAAGCTTAAAAGGGAGCCAATTTCTGGCTCCCTTTTTTAATGTTTATTCCTGAATTTTTCAGCACCAATAGTTAATTAACCCGAATAGATTGAATAAAATTAATTAGCGATTGAAGTTAATTATTAATATTCAGAGGTTTTAATAATCTAGTAAAGTATATTCTGATTTTTACTAAATCAATTTTTTTAGTATAATTATTTAAAGAAAGGTGCTGATTATAAATGAAGAAATTTTGCTTAATTCTGGCATTATTACTAGTACATACTCCAGTATTTGGAGCTAATAATTTGTCTTTAGAGGCAGAAAATCTAGTGCAATTAATCTGCAATATTAGTCAATATTCTAGAGTCACAGGCACAATTTCAAGCATCGACATATCCGAAAAATACAGAGTTATATCATTAAATTTCGGTAAAAATTTCAACACTTCACTTAGTGCAGTAATATACAATGATGTTATTCCTTCATTTATTCTGGCTGGAATAGAAGACCCTGCTGAGTATTTTAAAAATAAAACGGTTTTATTAGAAGGTATAATTAGAGTATCAAACGGTAAACCGGAAATAATTATCGATTCACCCTCACAAATCAAAATTATAGATAAGAATGAACATTCTAAATAAAATAATTGAATACAAAAAAGCAGAAGTACATAAACAAAAAACCAAATATGGTTTAAGTGTTAAAGAATTAGAAGCTTCTTGTCGGAAACTAAATCCGATAAGAAGTTTTATTAGCGTATTAGAAACTAATGCTAAATTAAATAAAATATCATTAATTGCCGAAGTAAAGAAGGCATCGCCATCTAAAGGCATAATCAGAGAAAATTTTGACCCTGTAAGTATTGCTTTATCATATCAAAATGCCGGAGCTAGTGCTATATCAGTGCTTACAGATGAAAAATTTTTCCAGGGATCAATCCAGTATTTGAAAGATATAAAACAAGTAATTAATTTGCCTGTTTTAAGAAAAGATTTTATCATTGACCCGTTTCAAGTTTATCAAACGAGATTAATAGGAGCTGATATTATACTTCTTATTGTTTCAGCACTTGAATTTCCCGAATTACAGAAATATTATAACCTGGCAAAAGAAATAGGACTTGATGTATTAGTAGAAGTACATAACAAAACAGAGATGGAACAAGCTTTACAATTAGGAGCCAGAATTATAGGAATTAATAATAGAAATCTGGAAACTTTCGAAGTATCGCTAGATAACACAATAAATCTCATTCAAAATAGAGTATTTCCTGATAAATTTATAATTAGCGAGTCTGGTATCAATAATAATTCTGATGTAATCTTCCTAAAAAATAATGAAGTATCAGGAATTCTTGTCGGTGAAAGTCTAATGCGACAAGAAAACATCGAAAAAGCTGTTCTCAATTTATTACAGAGTTCCTAGTAGATTGTTTCAAAAGCTATGATGATTATTGCAGGAGGTTATGTTATTGGAGGAGCCTATGCACCATGTCAATTTGAAGGTGACACAGTCACTTATTTAAGTCATCAATTATTCCAGTGAGGACTTAATTATGTGCGTTAGCACCAGCGACGGAAATAATATACCCTCCTTAACTTTTGAAATAATCCACTAATACTCGACATATTAGTTTTGCGACAGAGTACTCGCAGATTTTTATTTAAATAAAAATCATAACTAAACCAAATATATGTTTACTTATATATGGTTTATCATTTAATTTAGTAAAGTAACGTTATTATATTGCTGAGAATTATGATTGAAGATATCAAAATTTTTGACATAAATACCAAGAAACATAACCCATTTGGTGCATCTGCAGAAGAACTGCTTGCAAATGCCATTGACGAAGCGGGTCTGGTTAAATTAACTACTACAATCAATAGCTAATTAGCTATAGATTTATGCAAATCATTTGATAATAAAAGAGCAAGTTATAAAGAACTAACAAAGCTAGGCAATTTGCTAATTACAAAAAACGTAATCTCTACTGATCAACTTAAAGAAGCCCTTGAATACCAGAAAGAAAATCCCGATATAATGATTGGGAATATTCTTTTAAATCTTCAACTTTGCACTTTAGAAGATATAGAAAAATGTATTAATGCTCAATCCAAACTCCGTGAAGATATGAAAGCTATATATTAACTGCATTTTGTGACTGGTTTAACCCAATAATTCATGGGATCAACAGGAACACCATTAATATAAAGTCCCCAATGCAAATGTGGTCCTGTTGCAAAACCTGTTGAGCCAACTTTTCCTATTAGCTGATCCTGTTTTACAATTTGACCTGGCTTAACATCAATTTTTGACATATGCAGATAAATTGAACTCACTCCCTGTCCGTGATCTATGGCAACGGTTCCACCATGGAGTCTAAACTGTTCACCGATCAAGACTTTACCACCAGCTATTGACCTTATTGCTCTACCTTGTGGAGCTTTAATGTCTATCCCTTTATGATAATTTCCTGAAGGTTTACCATTATAATACCTATTTAATCCATAAATTGAGATTATACAACCATCAGTAGGACTGTTGAATGGAGGATTTGACCAATAAGGATTATCTGTTAGCGTATCTTTAAACTTTTGAACTTTATTTAACTCGTCTTGAGTTGCACCTAAGCCACCACCTTTACCTGAAACTCTAATATTTTGTATTGGAAATTTAGATGCAGCAAGAGTTATTTTAGTTTCATCTTTTAAATAACCTGTTTCATCATTTAACGCTATTTTATAAGTTCCGGGTTTATCAGTGGCATCAAATCCTATTAAACCTCTATAAGTATTTTCTCCCTGTTTATAAAGTTTTATTTTTTTACCACTATGAAGTAAATAGGGATTCAACAGCTTTTTATCAGATTTTACTTCTATTATGGCAGTTTGTCCTTGTTTAAGATTATTAAAAGGTTTTACAGATATTTTTTTGGGTTCAAAGAGCTCAGAAACCTCATCATTAACATTATTTAACCCTAAAGAGCCTACCATTAGAAACATTGATAAAACAATAGTTGAAATAAAAATTATTAATCTCATTTATCCTCCTCTAATACAAATCCTGTCATTGCGAGGTGGCTAAGCCACAGTCACATCGTCAACAATCTTTATTTAATATACAAGGATCATTGATGATATGTTTGTGCCTCTGGCACCGTGGCAATCTCAAATCATAAACTTATATACGTAACAATTTGAGTTTATATATTCTTATTTTTATAATATCATCATTATTAATGTGACAAGTAAATACAATATATAGAATGACAAAACCACCATGTTTATAGATAAATCAAAAATTAAAATAATATCAGGAGCCGGAGGAAACGGTGTAGTAGCCTGGAGAAAAGAGAAATACATTCCTAAAGGAGGCCCTGCGGGCGGTGATGGCGGAATTGGCGGAAGCGTTTATATAGAAGCTGATGAAAGCTTATCTACATTGCTGGACTTTAAATATAAATCCAGATTTCTAGCACAAAATGGTGAACCAGGTAGAAGCAAAAACCAGCACGGAAAAAATGGTGACGATGTTTATATAAAAGTTCCAGCCGGAACAATAGTAAGAGATATTAATAGCAATAAAATAATAGGAGATCTGGTACTCCATGGAGATAAAATTCTTGTAGCTTCAGGAGGAAGAGGCGGCAGAGGAAATGCCAGATTTGCAACTTCTATAAGAAGAGCCCCTCAATTTTGTGAACCTGGAGAACCAGGAATTGAAAGAGATATTGAACTGGAACTTAAATTAATTGCTGATATAGGACTTTTAGGACTTCCTAACGCAGGAAAATCCACATTAATCAGCGTAATTAGCGCAGCAAAACCTAAAATCGCAGATTATCCATTTACAACATTAACTCCAAATCTTGGCGTAGTTAAAAAACCAAGTGGAGATGGCTTTGTTGTTGCCGATATACCAGGTCTGATTGCAGGAGCAAGCCTCGGTGCAGGATTAGGTCTTGAATTTTTAAGACACGTGGAAAGAACCAGATTACTAGTTCATTTACTAGATATGACCGAAGAAGATCCACTGAAAAATTACAATATAATCAATCAAGAACTCAAAAATTATGGGGGAAAATTAATAGAAACTCCTCAAGTCATAGCTTTAAATAAGATCGATGCAGCAGACCCGGATAAAATCAGCTCCACTGAAGAACACTTTAAAAATGAAGGTAAAGACGTTTTTATAATTTCCGCTGCAACCGGACAAGGAGTTCAGGATCTTGTTAATTATTTAATTAAAAAAGTAGATGAAATACCTCCACCAACGCTTGAAATTGATGTAGAAGAAGATCATGTGGCTTATGATCATGATGACAGCGGATTTATGGTATATAAAGAGAAAAAAACCTATGTCGTAACCGGTGGAAGAATAGAACGACTTGTATCTGTAACAGATCTAAGAAATATAGAAGCTATTTGGAGATTACAGAATATATTAACATCAATGGGAGTGCTTAAAGCACTTAAAGAGGCAGGCATAAAAGATGGAGATCTAGTCAGGATCGCAAATTATGAGTTCGAGTATTATGCGAACGAGATAAGAGAGGTACACGATGAAGGATAAGACATTTTTAATGATTCCCGGGCCAACCCCAACACCGGAAAGTGCACTTTTAGCAATGGCAAAACATCCTATAGGTCATAGAAGTCCCGAATTTTCAGCTATTCTTAAAGAAGTATTTCAAGATTTAAAATGGTTATTCCAGACTAAAGAAGATGTATTTGTCTATACTTCAAGCGGTACCGGAGCTATGGAAGCCGCTATTTATAATCTCGTAAATCCTGGAGATAAAGTGCTTTGTCTTATCATAGGCAATTTTGGAGAAAGATGGGCAAAAATTGCTGCATCAAAAGGAGCTATAGTAGAAAAAATAGAAGTTGAATGGGGAAAAGCAATTGACCCGGTAGTCCTTAAGAAAAGACTTGACGAAGATGTTAATAAAGAGATAAAAATAGTTACTTTGACCCACAATGAGACATCAACAGGCGTAACTAATGATGTAAAAACTCTAAATGATATTATTCAAACTCATGGAGCTTTATCAGTAGTTGATGGAATTACAAGTATCGGAGCTATTGAATTTAAAATGGATGAATGGGGTGCTGATGTTATAGTTTCAGGAAGCCAAAAGGGTTTTATGATTCCACCGGGACTTGCTTTCCTGGCCTGTAGTCAAAAAGCCTGGAAAGTTTATGAACAATGCAAATATCCTAGCTTCTATTTCAACTTTGGTGCATATAAGAAAAACGCTCAAGATGACACCACACCATATACACCTGCTGTTTCATTAATAATAGCTTTAAGAGAAACTTTAAATATGATGAAACAGGAAGGATTAGATAATATTTATTTACGCCATGCCAGACTTGCAAAAGGTTTAAGATCTGCAATTAAAGCTATAGGCTTAAAACTGTTTGTAGAAGATGATGAAATTGCAAGTAACGCAATAACAGCTATATTACCTCCTGAAGGAATCAGTGTTGCTGATATAAGAAAAACCCTGAAAAATGATTTTGACATAGTAGTAGCTGACGGTCAGGGACAATTAAAAGGTAAAATATTCAGAATGGGACACCTTGGTTTTGTCAGTGAGAGAGACATGATTGCTTCAGTTGGAGCCCTTGAAATGAGTCTGTATAAATTAGGATATAAATTTAAAAAAGGAGCAGGAACAGAAGCTCTAATTACAACGATGATGCAAATGTAATATTTTATTTTAAGCTCCTTGACCAGGGAGCTTAAAATTTATTTAAAGTACTAATATTTAAGCTAAGAATATTTTGTAAAATCAAAGCATAGGAATATAATATTCTTATTGAGACCTTGTTTTTATAGGAGATTATGAAATGGCATACAAAGTTTTAGTTACGGATAAGATCAATGAAATAGCCGGAAAAATCGTATCTGAAGCAGCAGAAGTAGTTTATATGGAAACACTTCCTGAAGACCAACTGGCAGAAATAATCGGCGAATACGATGCATTAATGGTAAGAAGCCAGACAAAAGTCACAGCTAAAATTCTAACGGCTGGTAAAAAACTTAAAATAGTAGGTCGTGCAGGAGTTGGCGTTGACAATATTGATGTAGAAGAAGCTACCCAAAGAGGTATTATTGTAGTTAATTCACCGGAAGGCAATACAACAGCAGCAGCAGAACATACTGTTGCTATGATGCTTTCTATGGCAAGACATATTCCAGCAGCAGATGCGTCTATTAAACAAGGAAAATGGGAAAGATCAAAACTCACAGGCTGTGAAGTATTTAATAAGACTCTTGGAATAATCGGTTTTGGCAAAATTGGAGCAAGGGTAGCAAAAGCTGCACTAGCAATGGGAATGAAAGTTGCAGTATGTGATCCTTTTATAACAAAAGAAAAAGTTGAAGAGTTTGGTGGAATTTACATTAAAAATCTTGATGAACTATGGCCAATTTGTGATTTCCTTACTATTCATGCGCCAAAAACTAAAGAAACAGCCTATTTAATCAATAGAAATACTTTAAACAGAATGAAAACAGGAATAAAAATCATCAACTGCGCAAGAGGCGGTATTGTGGATGAACAAGCATTAAAAGAAGCTATTGAATCAGGACAGGTTGCAGCAGCAGCAATAGATGTATTTGAGAAAGAACCTATAGACCCTAATAGTCCTCTTTTAAGCTGCAAAGGTGACATAATTTTAACTCCACATCTTGGAGCAAGTACAGAAGAAGCTCAAGTAAACGTTGCTATTGATGTAGCTGAACAGATAAGAGATGTTTTAGAAGGCAAATCAGCAAGAAGTGCTGTAAATATTCCGGCACTTAAAGCTGAATTACTTGAACCAGTCAAAGATTATATGAATTTAGCTGAAAATCTCGGCATGTTAGTAAGACAAATCAGTAACGGCGCCATTAAAAAAGTTAAAATTACAACCAGAGGCGATTTAGCTAATGTAGATTCCTCTCCATTAAAAGTTGCTGTATTAAAAGGAATTCTTTCTTATAACCTCGAAGGAGTAAACTACGTAAACGCTCCTATAATAGCAAAATCAAATGGAATTGAGGTTGTAGATTCCAAATCCGAAAAATCAGGCAATTATGTTGGTTTAATTACAGTCAAACTAAAAACTGACACTGAATCTCACATAGTATGCGGTGCAATGATTGCTGAGAGAACCCCACGAATTGTACAAATTGATGATTATAATACAAGTATAGCTTTAGCAGATCATATCTTAATCGTTCCCCACCAGGATAAACCCGGTATGATTGCTAAGGTTGCAGCGATCCTAGGCAATAATAATGTCAATATCAGCATGATGCAAGTAGCAAGAAAAGATGAAACTATTGGAGGCTGCACATCAATAATGATTATAAACACTGATGATATAGTTAAAGATGAACTGTTATCAGAAATTAAGCAAATCAATGGAATCCACGATGCTGTTTATATCAGTTTAAATCCTGACAAAACAATAGAACAGATTCAGGAAGCAGTTTTAGTTTAATAAATAAATCATAAACACAATAATCAACCCCTGATTATAAACTCTCAGGGGTTGATTATTTGTAATTTATATAAGAATAAGTAATTATAAAGGATAACGATTTTGATTATTTCAACATTTAGGAGAAGTTGAGTAAATCCTGCATTTATATATACCTAATATAGAAAAATAAATTCATATATGGGGTTCGGGGCAAAGCCCTGACTTGCTTTGACTTACGGATGTCGAAACGTCAACAAATACTATTAGAGCCTTGTTTGAGCGAAGCGAGTTTGGCTCGGCTAACTCAGACTGAAACAATATAAGTTCTGAACAGCCGTTATGATTAATAGGTTTTTTCCTTCTTTTTGTTACTTTTTCTTCCTTTTTACCACAACAAAAAGGAAGAAAAAGTAAATATCCTCTATATTAATGCCTTTTTATATTGATCCATATAGGATATAGCAGAAAATAGATAGTTGAAAAAGTACCAAAAAAAAAACAAAAACCCACTTACCCTGACGGCTACTCGAAGCTCGATTATTGACTAAAATCCATATCGGACTTAACTCGCCGGCTATGCCTGCTCAAACAGAAGTCCTACAAGACATTATTGACGCTTCGGCATCCGTAAGATACTTTCCGTCATAACTTTCTTCTCATCTTTATTTTTTATCTAATAATTACTTTTGGGGATCACTAATAAATAAAAATGTGGAAAATTAAGAAATTAGGGAAAATAGAATATTTAAAAGCTCTTGAATATCAAAATCATCTTGTCAAACTAAAAAAAGATGGTCTTGAGGATAACTTTCTTCTTTTATTAGAACATTATCCTGTATTCACTATGGGAAAAGGAGCTGATAGAAATAATATCCTGGATAAAAATATCCCCATAATTATTATAAATCGAGGTGGAGATTTAACTTACCACGGCCCAGACCAACTAATTGGCTATATAATAATGGACTTAAAATCTCAAAATCTTGATGTGCACCAATATTTAAGAAAAATAGAAGATTTAATTATTGAAGTATTAAAAGAAATAGATATTCAAGCTTATAAAGTTGAAAAGCTAACAGGAGTATGGGCAAATAATAAGAAGCTAGCTTCAATAGGTATTGGGGTTAAAAAAGGAATAACAATGCATGGTTTTGCTCTAAATGTAAATCCGGATTTATCTAACTTTTCAAAAATAAATCCCTGCGGACTTAATTCCAATTTAATTAGCTCTATTAAAGAATTGAAAAAATCCTCAATATCATTAGTAAATATAGAGAATTTAGTGATAGAAAAATTTCTAGATATTTTTGCTGAGGAGATAAAATGATTCAAAATGATATAAAAAAGGCCATAGAAGAAACAAGGGTAGTCGAGTTTGATTATCATTCAGAGAGAAAGGGATATTCCCATAGAATTGGAGAACCCCATGAGATTAAACATACAGGTGCATCTGATAAGCTTTATTTATGGGATTATGACAGAGATGAGGTAAGAGCGTTTATCATTGATAATATCTCAAATTTCAAGATTTTAGACGAAGTATTTATCCCCAAAAGAGCCTAAAAAATAATACCAATTAACATATGCATTATTTCTTGGATAGACCCTTAATTATCAATCTCAAAGCAAAAAATAAAGTTAATATTTATTAACCAATTTTTGTATCCAACACAATTTTCGATTAAGTTCTGGTTTTAGATATATAACTGATTGATATTAATAGGGAAGGAAGGTAAGTTATGCGTGTGTTAAGTTTTAGCTCAACAATGCCCTCTAATAGGCTACAAAATGTTAATTCTAAACAAATAACCAACCAAGTTACTGGATTTACAGGAAAAGATACCGTACATATAAGTCAAAAATATGAACAAAATTCAATGAATTAACCCCGATGCAAGCATACGGGGTATCTACAAGTCCTCAAACAGTTTAAGCTGTCCACGATATATCTGCTTGTAATCTTTTCCCTGTTTTTGAACATATTCTTTTAAAACTTTTTCATT
>Ga0208968_1001568_pt1 | contig 12188 bp, 12 predicted proteins | sample RifOxyA3_FD_184031 | JGI IMG/M metagenome (GOLD analysis project Ga0208968, IMG submission 184031) | Groundwater microbial communities from Rifle, Colorado - Rifle Oxygen_injection A3 (SPAdes) | ecosystem: Environmental > Aquatic > Deep subsurface > Groundwater | place: Rifle, Colorado, United...
GCCGGTGAGAAGTTTGCCGTTCAAGAGCAGCCGGTCGCCCGGCCGCCACTTCGCGATCTCCTCGCGGGTGATGGTATCCAGATCGACGGGGATGGCCTGGTCGCTGGGCTTCCAGGTGACATCGGGCCAGTCCTCGGGGCGGGGTGGTTCCAGCCGGGCGGGGCCTGAGCCGTCCAGCTCGAATTCCACATGCCGGGTGGCGGCGCAGTTGGGGATCATGGCCACGGGCAGGGAGGCGGCGTGGGTGGGGAAGTCCTTGATTTTCACGTCCAGCACCGTGGTCATGCCGCCGAGCCCCTGGGCGCCGATCCCCAGGGCGTTGACCTTTTCATAGAGTTCGAGGCGCAGCTCCTCCAGGCGGTTGGCGGGGCCACGGGCCTGGAGTTCCTGGATGTCGATGTGATCCATCAGCGATTCCTTGGCGAGCAGCATGGCCTTCTCGGCGCTGCCGCCGGCGCCGATGCCCAGCATCCCCGGCGGGCACCAGCCGGCGCCCATCTTGGGGACGGTCTCCAGCACCCAGTCCACCAGGCTGGCGGAGGGGTTGAGCACGGTGAATTTCGCCTTGTTCTCCGAACCGCCGCCCTTGGCCGCCAGCTTGACTTCAACCCTGTCCCCGGCCACCAACTCCACATGGATGACCGCCGGGGTGTTGTCCTTGGTGTTGGTCCGGGCGCCCAGGGGGTCGGACACTATGGAGGCCCGTAGCACATTGTCGGGGTGGGTGTAGGCGCGGCGCACCCCTTCGTTGACCATGGCGGCCAGGTCCATTCCGCTCTCCCAGCGCACCTCCATCCCCACCTTGACGAAGGCCACCACAGAGCCCGTGTCCTGGCAGATGGGCCTCTTGCCCTCGGCGCAGAGGCGCGAGTTGTAGAGGATCTGGGCCATGGCGTCCTTGGCGGCGGGCGACTGTTCCCGCTCGTAGGCCGCGCCCAGGGCCTGGATGTAGTCCTTGGGGTGGTAGTAGGAGATGAATTGCAGGGCGTCGGCGATGCTCTGGATAAAGTCTTCTTGTTTGATGAGGGTCATGGTGCGTCCGTTTGGATGAGAGGTTTCTAGTGGGGGGTTTTTCGCGTGGTAACTCATGCCGCAACATCTATATACTCAACCCGGCTCGCCGGATTTGGGATCGGCAGGCCATCTTCCCGCAGGCCTTCGAGATGGTACTCAATGGCCTCCCGGATCTCCTCCTCGACCTGCTCCAGCGTCGAACCTGTGGCGATGCAGCCGGGAAGGTCGGGAACATAGGCGGAATAGTTGTTCTCGGCTTTTTCAATGACGATGGCGTAACGCATTGGAACCTCATTTCTTCAAACAGGCCTGCTTCAAAATGCTATTCAAGGTGCCTGGGGCAAGATCATCGCCGGGCTTGCCGGGAACGGTCACGCGGCCCGGTTTGATGGAGTGCTTGAACTGGCGGTGGCTGCCCCGCGTCCCGACGAGAAACCAGCCATCATCTTGAAGCATTCTGAGTGCCTCGCTGACTTTCATTCAGCACATCCCCCCGCATTCCTGCCGGGATTGTCCCCGTTTATCGCCGTGCAGCGGGACATCGATGGACCTGAACCCACAGAATCATCCTACGACTCCTTGTCCATGAATGTCATCCAGGAATTGTCGAGCTTTGTCAGTGGAAACTTGAATTGATTGGGGTAGTCCAGGATTCTTGCTCCCCCCTGCCACCACAGCATGTGGGGAGGGGGGGCAAGGAGGATCAGAGTACGGACTTGAGCAACAGGCCCATTTCGGCCGGGTTCTTGGTGGTGCGGATGCCGCATTCTTCCAGGGTGGCCAGCTTTTCCTGGGCCGTACCCTTGCCGCCGGAGATGATGGCGCCTGCATGGCCCATGCGCTTTCCGGCTGGGGCAGTGACCCCGGCGATGAAGCCGACCACCGGTTTCTTGTTGGAGCAACCGGCATACCAGCGGGCCGCGTCTTCTTCATCGGAGCCGCCGATCTCGCCGATCATGATGACCGCGTCCGTGTCCGGGTCGTTCATGAACAGTTCCAGAACCTCCTTGTGCTTGAGACCATTGACCGGGTCGCCGCCGATGCCGACGGCGGTGGACTGGCCGAGCCCTAAGTCGGTGAGCTGGCCGACCGCTTCATAGGTCAGGGTGCCGGAGCGGGAGACGACGCCGATGCGGCCCTTTTTGTGGGCATGGCCGGGCATGATGCCGATCTTGATCTCGTCCGGGGTGATGATGCCGGGGCAATTCGGACCGCAGAGGATGGTCTTGCTGCCCATCTCGCGCATGCGGTTCTTGACTTCGACCATGTCGCGCACCGGGATGCCTTCGGTGATGCAGATGACCAGGTCCAGCTCGGCCTCGACGGCCTCCCAGATGGCGGCAGCGGCGAAGGGTGGCGGCACGTAGATGACGGAGGCGGTGACGCCCTGCTTTTCCTTTGCCTCCTTGACGGTGGCGTAGATGGGGATCTCCTCGAAGGTCTCGCCGGCCTTCTTGGGATTTACGCCCGCGACGAAGCAGTTGGCGCCGTTGGCGTAGGCCTTGCAGGCGCTGGTGTGGAACTGGCCGGTTTTGCCGGTGATGCCCTGGGTGACGACTTTGGTGTCCTTGTTGATCAGGATGCTCATGGGGATTCCTCTTACCTCTTAGTGGCCGGCAACGGCGGCAACGACCTTCTGGGCGGCCTCCGCCATGTCGTTGGCGGTGATGATGGGCAGGCCGGACTGTTCGAGGGTCCGCTTGCCGATCTCCTCGTTGGTGCCGCGCATGCGCACCACCAGGGGCACGGAGAGATGGGTCTGCTTGGCCGCTTCGATGATGCCGTCGGCGATGGTGTCGCAGCGCATGATGCCGCCGAAGATGTTGACCAGGATGGCCTTGACCTTGGAGTTGGCGAGCATCAGCTTGAAGGCCTCGGTCACCTTCTCCACGGTGGCGCCGCCGCCCACGTCGAGGAAGTTGGCCGGTTCCGCGCCGAACAGCTTGATGGTGTCCATGGTGGCCATGGCCAGGCCGGCCCCGTTGACCATGCAGCCGATGTTGCCGTCCAGGGAGATGTAGGAGAGGTCGTGCTTGGAGGCCTCGATCTCGGCCAGGTCTTCCTCGTCCAGATCGCGCATGGCGAGGATGTCCTCGTGGCGATAGAGTGCGTTGGAGTCGAAGTTCATCTTGGCGTCGAGGGCGATAACCTTGCCGTCGCCGGTCAGGATCAGGGGGTTGATCTCGGCCAGGGAGGCATCGGTGCCCCAGAAGGCGTTGTAGAGACCCTGCAACTGGGTGCGGGCCTGGGTGATGCTGGCATCGGGTACACCGATCTTGCGGGCCACGTCGTCGGCCTCGGCGTCGGTGAGTCCCTTGGCTGGATCGACGAAGACCTTGTGGATCTTCTCGGGCGTGTGGGCGGCCACCTCTTCGATGTCCATGCCGCCTTCGGAAGAGGCCATGAGGCAGACCCGCTGGGTGACGCGGTCAACCACCATGCCCACGTAGAGTTCCTTCTTGATGTCCGCCCCTTCCTCGATCAGCAGGCGACGGACCTTCTGGCCCTCGGGGCCGGTCTGGTGGGTCACGAGCTGCATACCCAGGATCTGGTCGGCGTATTCGCGCACCTGGTCCAGGGACTTGGCCACCTTGACGCCGCCACCCTTGCCGCGGCCGCCCGCGTGGATCTGGGCCTTGACCACCCAGACGTTGCCGCCGAGGGATTCGGCGGCCTTGACCGCCTCGTCCACGGAGAAGCAGGGGACGCCGCGCGGGGTGGTGACCCCATGGTTGCGCAGGATCTCCTTGCCCTGGTATTCGTGAATCTTCATGGAGAGTTTCCTTGTGTTTCTGTGGTCTTACAATAATGTTGCCGATCGTATCACAGCAGTGTTTTGCGTCCACATCGGGGGAGACCTCGGGCGGTCCTGGTTGAATCGCGGGGACGCGCGGTTGGGCAGGCAGGGCAGGGGAGTCCCATAACTAAAACGTCCGGCGGCTTTCGCCGCCGGACGTTGTTGCCTGAATCCCCTTGGCCTCCTGGCCTGGGGTCAGTGGATCAGAACCCCATTCCCATCTGGATGTAACCCGTCGGGCAGGCCTCGAAGCACACATGACAACCGGTGCAGCCGGTGTAGTCCGTGAACATCACGGTGCCCTTGGGGCGTTTCTTGTCGCGATGGATGGTCTCCTGGGGACAGTACACCCGGCACTGGTCGCAGACGTTGCAGAGGCCGCAGCTCAAGCAGCGGGACGCCTCGTTGATGGCCTGCTGGGTCGAGATGGTCTGCTTGATCTCTCCGAAGCCGGTGATTGCATCGTCGAGGTCGATCTGCCCCTCTTCGTTGCGCGCGGCGGGCTTGTAGTAGTCAAGCCGCAGGTCCGTCACCTTGACCGGAGTGCCCATGTTCGGCTTCCTGTACTCCTTGCCGGTGAGATAGGCGTCCATGGCGCGAGCAGCAATGCGGCCCTGGCCCACGGCCTTGGTGGAGATCCCCAGTCCCAGCACGTCCCCGCCAGCGAAGATGCCCTGCTGGGAGGTGGCCTGGACGTTGTTGGCATCGACCCAGCCCCACTTGTTGGCGAGGGCCTCAAGGCCGCCCGCCAGATCGGGGGTCTGGCCGATACCGACCAGGACCGTGTCAACGGCGACGCTGAACTCCGAGCCCTCGATGGGAACCGGACGGCGGCGGCCCGACTTGTCAGGCTCGCCCAGCGCCATGCGGATGCACTTGATGGCCGTGGCACGGCCGCCATCGGTCTCGAAGCCGACCGGCGCGACCAGATACTCGATCCGAACACCCTCGGTCAAGGCATCGTCCACGTCGTGGGAGATGGCGGGCATCTCCTCGCGCGTGCGGCGATAGAGCATGATGACCTCAGAGTACTTGGATTTCCGCTTACTGGCGCGCGCGGCATCCACCATGGCCTTGTTGGAGACGGTCTCTTCGGTGGCGATCTCTTCCTCCACCGCAGCCTCGATCTTGGCCTCGTCATTGGCATCCAGGTGATGCTTCTCGTCTTCCATCAACTGGTGCATACGCAGGGAGACACGAGCGGCATCGACGGCGCTATCCCCGCCGCCGACCACCACGACCCGACGGCCGATGTCCACCTGGGCTCCACTGTTGACCCGGTTAAGGAAGCTGGCGGCGGTGAAGACGTTCGCGGAGTCTTCGCCATCGACACCCATGTTCGCGCCCTTGTGGGCGCCCATGGCGAGATAGACCGCATCGTAATCCTCGCGGATCTTTTCGAAGGAGATGTCCACACCGATCTTGGTGTTGCACTTCAGTTCAACACCCAGGTCCAGGATCTTCTGGATCTCTCCGTCGAGGACGGCTTCCGGCAGGCGGTAGTTGGGAATGCCGTAACGCAGCATGCCGCCCGCTTTCTCGAAGGACTCGAACATCGTTACCTGATAGCCCCGGCGGGCCATCTGATAGGCTGCCGAGAGCCCGGATGGTCCCGACCCGATCACTGCCACCTTCTTGCCTTTGGCCTCGTCGCTGATCCGCTTGAGCTGGAGATTGCGCTTCAGCCCATGATCGCCGATGAAGCGTTCCATGTTGTTGATGGCGACGGCCCCGTCTTCCTTGTGCTTGCGGTTGCATCCGGTCTCGCAGGGGTGCGGACAGATGCGGCCGTGTACGGCAGGCAGCGGGTTTTTGTCGGTGATGGTGTGCCAGGCCTCGTCCAGGACCTGTTCCATGCCCTTGCCGAAATAATCGGCCTGGGCGATGTTGGTCAGATAGCCGCGAATGTCCTCGCTGCTGGGACAGGCGTCCCGGCAGGGCGGCGTGCGTTGCACGTAGACCGGGCATTTCCAGCTCCGGCCATTGCGGACCACGATATCATGGGCGTCGAAGAGTTTGAGGCTGTCCTCGACCTCATCGCGCGATAGCCCATCAGCATATATTGTGCGTTCCATTAACCTTGTACCTCTCGTTTGTTGTACAGGGTGGCGTTAGAGACGGACATGGGACGACCGGTTGAAGGTCGTCAGCGCGTCCGGACCATCCTCGATGTGGTACCTGGTGAAGGGGAAGCCGGTCTTCTCGAAGAATTTCGCCCAACCGATGCGCTCGATCCATTCGCCGACACGTTCCCAGGGCTTGCCGCCTTCCTTATAGGCTGCAAGTATCTTGCGCACGGCGTCCGATGCTTCGGGCCAACGGGGCGGGTTGTTGGGGATGCCCCACACCGCCAGTTTCATTTGGGATGGGCCGCCACGGGTGCTGGAGGCCTTGCCGCCGACCCAGATGGACAGGGTGTCGGTATCGGCGTCGCGGATTTCCATGCTGGGGCACTGGCCATGGCAGGCGCCGCAGTACATGCACTTCTCTTCCACCACCTCGACGGAGGTCGCGCCGTTCATCATCTTCGGCCGGATGGCCGCTGCCGGACAGATGGCAACCACCTTGGGCAGTTCGCAGATCATCATATTCTTATGGTCGATGCGAGGGGCATGGTGGTGCTGGACGATGATGGAGATGTCCGCATGGCTACCGCAGTTGATCTGGCAGCAGGAGGTGGAGATGTGGACGCGGTTGGGCATCTCTTCCTTCTCGAACTCGTCGATCAGGTCGTCCATCAACGCCTTCACCGCACCCGAGGCATCGGTGGCAGGCAGGTTACAGTGCAGCCAGCCCTGGGTGTGGGCGATGTTGGAGACGGAGTTGCCGGTACCGCCGATGGGGAAGCCCAACTCCTCTTTGACCGCCTTGATGATGGGCTCGATATTTTCCGCCTTATCGGTGGAGAACTCCACGTTACAGCGGATGGTGAAGCGCACGAAACCATCGCAAAAACGGTCGGCAATATCGCAGATCTTGTGGACCGTGGCCGGGCTCATGGTGCGCGGCGAGCCGGCGCGGACCACGTAGAGGTTGTCGCCGCTCTCGGCGGTATACCGGATGACGCCGGGCTTCAGCCGCTCGTGATGGTCCCATTTGCCGTAGTTCTTCGCCATCATGGGATGGAGGTGCAGGTTGTAATCGGGAGCCCCCTGATTTCTGGGCCCCATGGTAGATTCGCTCATCTTTTTCCCCTCAAAATTCAATTCGTTTGATCAAGCCTGTGATCGTGCCGGTTGGCCCTTAGGATTCCAATACTTCAGGTTCCCTTTGCCAGACGGGAGGATTCTGGTTTTGCTCTCCGCCGAGCCGCGGCGGCGCCAGTTCCTCGAACTTGATGTAAGGCGAGGTGCGGGGGCGGGCCACCATGTTGGGGTCCGGCTCCATGCCGATCCCTTTGAGGAAGGTGGCGAGGCCGGCACGCGAAATGAACTCGATGACGCGCTCGTGGTCGTGAGCGTTGTCGTTCCAGTATTCCCAAACTTGGTCGATGAGTTCCGCCAGCTTCTCGTAATCCTCGTCGGACTCCAGCTTCATGAAGGGCACCAGCATAAAGCCCATGGTGTCGCCGATCTTCAGGCTGCGCTTGCCGCCGAGGAGGACGGAGATCCCCTTGTCCAGGCCGGGCTTGAGCGCCTTGTGCATGACGTTGATACAGTGCATGCAGCGGACGCAGTTATCGTTATCGACCACCAGTTCCTTGCCCTTCAAGGACATACAGCGGGTGGGGCAGCGGGTGAGGACGTTGTCGATGACGGCCTCAATGCCCTTTTCGTCGATAAACTCAGCCACCTTGGCCTGGTCGATTTGCATGGGACCGCGCCAGGTGCCGATGATGGGCATGTCGGAGCGGTGCGTGGCATTGGCGCAATCGTTGGCGCAGCCGGAGAGCTTGAATTTGAACTTGTACATGAATTCCGGCATGTGCAGGAAGTCGATGTAGTGGTTGGTGAGGAAGCGCGTGGCCTTCATGGTGTCGAAGCAGGCCATTTCGCAACGGGCCTGGCCGACGCAGCATTGCAGGGTGCGCAGGGCGCCGCCCGAGCCGCCGATGTCGAATCCGGCCTTCATGTACTCTTCAGCGGCGGCAAAGGTGCCTTCGTTGTCGAAGCCCAGCACCAGCAGGTCGCCGGTCATGCCATGCAACTGCATGATGCCGGCGCCGTGCTTCTCGCCGATGTCGGCCAGTTCGCGCAGCTTGGCGGTGTTATAGACGAAGCCGGGAGGTGGGATCAGTCGAATGGTATTGAACTGGGCCAAGTCCGGGTATTTATCGGCCTTCTGCGAGAGACGGGCGATGACGCCGCCGCCGTAGCCGGAGACGTTAACGACTGCGCCGGTCCAGTAGTTCCAGCGGTTTTCGTAGGACTCCTCCAGCTGATTGAGGAGTTGACCTACCTGTGGCCGTTTTTCAGCCAGCCCTTTCAGGTCTGTCACGAAGCTGGGCCAGGGGCCGTCTTCGAGTTGATCGAGCATCGGGGTATTGAGGTCCATCTTTAGCGCCCCCTTCTTCTCCGTGGTGTTATCAGCCATTACCAAACCTCCCGCACTGAGCTTGAACTCAATATTGTTGATGAAAAAAGTAATGCCGAGTCTAAGTCCCTGCAAATTGGTCGAGCAACAGCAAATTCGATCGTTTTGTTGATCCTTATCTATATTTCAGGCTTTATTCAGGTGGCGACCGGCGCCTTCCTGGGCCTTCGCTGGACGGATTCTCTGAATCAGATGCCCGGCGACGCTCATCCTTTTGATAATAATATATATTTATTTTATTAATCGTATAATAAGCCAAGCAAATGGCATTGTGTGAAATGGGTTGTCCCTACCGGCGCCCCTATCTCGACAAGCTGCCGATTAAGACAATAACCTGTTCTCAATTGTGGTATTTGGGAAGTAATAAGAAGGGGCCGGGGAGACTGGAAAGACCTAACTGCTATAGCTTGCCCGGTGCATCGGGCAAGCTATATCCACCATCCGCTGGAACCCACGGCGGGGCAGTGAATAGCCCCGCCAGCGGGTCCTTACTGACCGTCGGGCAGGGGCTTGGGCAGGCCTGATAGCTTGCACAATTCGGCGACGGGATCGCACTGAGCACAGTTGAAGATCTTGTAAAGGTGCTTGCCTAAGGCCTTATGGTTCTGATGGGTTTCGCCGATGCATCCACCGATCTCCTTGCAAAGCTGATGCATCGTGGGGTGGGTCTGATGCTCCTCGAAATATTCGCGGAAGAAGTCAATAAGTCCCTCATGATCGTCCTTCAGCTCGAAGCCATCCAGCGCAGCCATGGCGGCGGGCACGTCCTCATTCCAATCATCCAGATTGACCAAAAAACCTTCTTCATCCGTTTCAATGATTTTACCGTTAACTTCAAGCGCCATCTTCACTCCCTCCTAGGGGTCTGTGGATTAGATTGTGGGAATAATTGCACAAGGGTGACTATTGGCTTTCGCCTCGGGCCGGTATGTCCGGACGCGGTCACCACTCTGCGATTTCTCCCTCGGGACATTGGTAGAAGTGATAAACATCCCTTGAACCTACGATAGCATGACGCTGTAGCCTGGGCTTGTTCGGAAAGTGATCGAGGTCAACTTATGGCGCAGATTCGGGACGCCTTCGTTGGTGCTGATCCGGGGTTATAAACGGCAGGTCCGGAAGGCTTTGCGCGGGGGTAAAAAGGGAGAAGGCGCTCAGGGACATTGCCCCTGAGCGCCTTTCCATTTCGTATCCAATCAGGCGAAGAGGTGCCTGATCTCGTCGTGCTCCTGCTGGAGTTCGTCCAACGATCTGTTCATCATTTGCCGGGAGAAGTCATCTATCTCCACATCCTTGATCCTTTCCCAGTGTCTGCCGTCACAGACGCAGGGCACGCCGTAGATCATGCCCTCGGGGATGCCGAATGAGCCGTCCGACACAACCCCCATGGTTACCCAGCGGCCATCTGAACCCAGCACCCAGTCGCGCATGTGTGAGATGGCTGCGTTGGCCGCCGAGGCAGCGGAGGAGAGCCCGCGAGCGTCGATGACAGCGGCGCCCCGCTTGCCCACCCTGGGGATGTATTCGTTCAGGTACCAGTCCTCGTCGATCAGCTTCTGTGCCTTGCGCCCGGCAACGGTGGTGTAACGGATGTCGGGATACATGGAGGGAGAGTGGTTGCCCCAGACCACCAGCCGTTCAACGGAATCCACCGGCTCGCCTATCTTGCCGGCGAGCATGGACATGGCCCGGTTGTGGTCCAGGCGCATCATCGAGGTGAAATTCTCCCTGGGCAGATCCTTGGCGCTGTTCATGGCGATCAGGGCGTTGGTGTTGGCCGGGTTGCCGACCACCAGTACACGCACGTCTCGCGAAGCCACTTCATTCAACGCCCGGCCCTGCTCGGTAAATATCTTGGCGTTTGCCAGCAACAGATCCTTGCGTTCCATCCCAGGGCCACGGGGGCGGGCGCCGACTAGAAGCACATAGTCCGCGTCCTTGAAGGCGACCTTGGGGTCGTCAGTGCCGACGATATCCACCAGCAGGGGGAAGGCGCAGTCCTCCAATTCCATCATGACCCCTTTCAGGGCCTGCTGCGCTCGTTCGTTAGGGAGCTCCAACAGTTGCAGTATGACAGGTTGGTCCCTGCCCAGCATTTCGCCGCTGGCGATGCAGAACAGCAGGGCATAACCAATCTGTCCGGCGGCGCCGGAAATAGCTACACGTGCGGGAGCTTTGGCCATAGAGGTCTCCTTGCAGAACGGAATGGAAGAATAAATGGGCTCCTGGACGGCCTAGAGGCTGGCCAGAATAGCCTCCACACTCGCCTTGGCATCGCCATACAGCATGCGAGTGTTGTCCTTGAAGAACAGCGGGTTGTCCACGCCGGCATAGCCGACACCCTTGCCGCGCTTCATCACCACCACCGCGCCTGCCTTCCAGACCTCCAGCACCGGCATGCCGGCGATGGGGCTGTGGGGATCGTCCAGGGCGCTGGGGTTGACGATATCGTTGGCGCCGATGACCAGCACCACGTCGGTGTGCGGCAGGTCCTCGTTGATCTCGTCCATCTCCAGCACGATGTCGTAGGGGACTCGGGCCTCGGCCAGGAGCACGTTCATGTGCCCCGGCATGCGTCCGGCCACCGGATGGATGCCGAAGCGGACCGTCACGCCCTTGGCGCGCAGCTTGCGGGTGATGTCGTTGACGGTGTGCTGGGCCTGGGCCACGGCCATGCCGTAGCCAGGCACTATGACCACTTCCTTGGCGTTGGACAGCATCTCGGCCACCTCGTCGCCCGCGATGGCAGGGGCGTATTCCTGCTGCTCGCCGCTGGCCGCCGCCACCGTGCCGCCCGCCGTGCCGAAGCCGCCGGCAATGACCGCCAGGAACTTGCGGTTCATGGCGCGGCACATGATGTAGGAGAGGATGGCGCCCGAGGAACCGACCAAGGCGCCGGTGACGATCAGCAGGTCGTTGTTCAGCATGAAGCCGGTCGCTGCCGCCGCCCAACCCGAGTAGCTGTTGAGCATAGAGACCACCACCGGCATGTCGGCGCCGCCGATGGCCATGACCATGTGGACGCCGAAGACGAAGGCGATCAGGGTCATGAGCACCAGGGCGGTAATGGCCGCGGTGCTGTGATGGCCGCCGACGAATTGCGCGCCCAGGACGATACAGGCAACGCCCAGACCCAGATTGAGCCAGTGGCGCGCCGGCAGCATCAGGGGCTTGCTGGTGATGATGCCGCGCAGCTTGCCGAAGGCGATGACCGAACCGGTAAAGGTGACCGCGCCGATCAGGACGCCGAGATAGATTTCGGTCTCGTGGATGATCATCGCCGCGCCGGCCAGGGTGTGGGCCGGGTCGTCCACAGGACCGAAGTAGCCTGCGTAGCCGACGAGCACCGCAGCCATCCCCACGAAGCTGTGGAGCATGGCCACCAGTTCCGGCATCTCGGTCATCCGCACCTTGATGGCCAGGAAGAAGCCGATGGCGGCGCCGACGATCATGGCCCCGCTTAACCAGGCATAGCCGCCGCCATGGACCTGATCGCCCATGAAAATGGTCGCCACCAGTGCCAGGAGCATGCCGACGATGCCGTAGGCATTACCGCGCCGGGCCGTTTCCGGATGGCTCAGGCCGCCCAGGGCCAGGATGAAGAGGATGGCGGAGATGAGATAAAAAGCCGTTTGTAAACCTGAATTCATTGCCACTTCCCCTTATTTCCGGAACATGTTCAACATGCGCTGGGTCACGAGGAAGCCCCCAGCAATGTTGATGGTGGCGATGAGGGTGGCGACGAACGCCAGCCCGACCACCAGTCCGCCCGCACTGGATATCTGCAACAGGGCGCCAATGACGATGATGCCGCTGATGGCGTTGGTCACCGACATGAGCGGGG
>Ga0208968_1001574_pt1 | contig 12158 bp, 5 predicted proteins | sample RifOxyA3_FD_184031 | JGI IMG/M metagenome (GOLD analysis project Ga0208968, IMG submission 184031) | Groundwater microbial communities from Rifle, Colorado - Rifle Oxygen_injection A3 (SPAdes) | ecosystem: Environmental > Aquatic > Deep subsurface > Groundwater | place: Rifle, Colorado, United...
ATTTTCAGCATCATGATCCAGATCTGTCATCAATTCCGAAAAACCTATAATACTATTAAGAGGGGTACGCAGTTCGTGGCTCATGTTTGCCAGAAAAGCCGATTTCAACCGGTCCGATTCTTCGGCCTTTTCTTTTGCAGCCACTAAATCATTTTGGGTTTTGTGTAATTCTGTGATATCGATTACTGTTGATACCATTGTATTTTGCTCCATCAATGGAATATTGACAGCATTGACAACCCTTTTACCTCCATCTTTCTGAGTTACAAAAATATTTTCCCAGTGCATTCGTTCAGGATCACCCGATTGTATATCAGCAATTATTTGGCCGATAAGCTTATTCCGGTAATCGGCATCAGGATATACATTTTCGAAAAATGAACCTATTGAGATAATTTCATCCGAACTCCAGCCATAAATTTCCTGGAATTTTTTATTCATGTATGTTGCCGTACCTTCATCTATCTTATTCAGGGCTATTCCGATGGGTAGGTTATCGAGGATGGTTTGAATGAAACTGTTCCTTTCCATTAATTCCTTGTTCCCAATTATTAGTTGCTGCTCACTCTCTTCGGCTTTTACTTTCGCTGCAATGAGTTCTGTTTCCATTTGTTTACGCCCGGTAATATCATTAAATATTTTCACATAAGAAGTAGGATTGCCGGCACTATCTGATTCTAAATACATTGAGATATCAACCCAAACAATACTCCCGTTTTTGTGAATATATCTTTTCTCGAACCGCACCTGAGTGCATTTTCCATCCAATAACGATTGTAACGCTTCGGTGGTCATCGTTACATCGTCCGGATAGGTGATATCCAACCATTTTTTTCCATTCATTTCTTCTTCCGGATAACCGATGATTCCGATGCCTGATTTGTTAAGGTAAATTGATCCGTCGAATCCTGTCAGTGAAATCCCAACAGGTGAATTTTCAAAAAGCTTGCGAAACTTTTCTTCGTTCATTTTCAACGACTTTTCTATCCTTATGCGCTCAGTGATGTCTTTCCCATGCAGCGATACCCCCGTAACTTTACCATTTACTACAATTGGGTTCATGGCCACTTCGATGTAAAGAATGGTATGTACCAGATCAATTTTATCGGTAAAAACAAAATGCTCATTATTAAAAGCCCTGTCGTAGCGTTCTTTCCAGAGGATATTTAGCGGATCGGGCAATGCTTCCAGAATGTTTACTCCTTTGGCTAATTTTACACCGAATGTTTTTTGAAATTCCCGGACAAACTGCTCATTTACATATTGAATCTCATAATCGGCATTGATCGACCATACACTCTCAAACGAATTTTCAATAATAGCCTGTAAATCCTTTTCTAATTTTGCTTCTGCTTTTTGCCGTAGTTTGGTTGATTCCGGTAAATTCGTATTATCTTCCTTCATGTTTGTTCTTCTTTTTCCTAAGGATAATAACTGGCAGACTATACTTGTTTATTGCAGACAATTCACTGAATGACGCTTGTTTTCTCAATTCGACAATGTAAAAATAAATTTGTTTACTTTTTAAGCTTTCACCCAATTATTTTCCCACTAATTTGTTGCCAATAGATATAAATATGATATACAATACTGATCCTTTTCAGTATCTGATTAAGAGATAAATTTGATTTCTTTTGAAGGTGTAAATGCTTCAAATAAGCAGATCCATTGCTTAATCTGATGGAATGGAGCTGCTTACTTTAGATGCCGGAACTGGTTTATCCGAAGAGTAATGCTCCGATATTGGAACTAAAAAATAGAATGTGGATCATTCGTTAATTCTTTCAGCCTTTTGGAATCGTAAAATAAAACTTGCTTCCGCTACTCTCCTGTTGTCCACCATGCTCGCTTTCTACCCAGATTTTGCCACCGTTTTTTTCGATAAATTCTTTGCAGAGCAACAATCCCAAACCGGTTCCCTTCTCATTTTGCGTTCCCATTGTAGAGTAACTTTCGTCAATCCTGAACAATTTATCAATGGCCTCCTTTTTTATCCCGACTCCATTGTCAGCGATTGTTATCATCCATTCTGTCTGCTTTTTTTCGGCCGAAATCACAATTTTTCCACCAGGATGAGTGAATTTTAATGCATTCGAAATCAGGTTCCTGAATATCGTACTAAGCATCTCTTTATCGGCAAAAACAAAAGCCAATGGTGGAAATTCTGTAAAAATAGCGATCGATTTTTGTTGGGCAGGATCGTTAAATGATCTCAATATTTCATTGGCAAGTTCTACTATTTCTATGCATTCGGGTTTAAAAGCGATACTGCCAGTTTGCAGGCGCGACCATTCCAAAAGGTTCATCAACAAATCCATGGCCCGTTGCGAGGAATTCTGAATGATCATTCCATATTTCGCAATCCCTTCGTAATTATTCTCATAAATCTGCCTTGCCAGAATATTACTGAAACCGATGATTGAATTGAAAGGATTTTTCAGGTCGTGGGCAATGATGGAGAAAAATTTGTCCTTGGTCGCATTGAGTTCCTGCAATCGGGCTTCACTTTGCTGTAATGCTTCCACCGCAAGCTTTCGGTCGGTAATATCCTGAATGGTACCTATCATTGAAACAATATTGCCTTCAGTGTCGGACTCAAGTTTGCCCAAGCCATGAACCCATCGGGTTTCGCCATCTGAATTTCGAATTATCCTGTATTCTTTATTAAAAGGATTCTTTTTCAATAAAACTTCGTCCCTAAAGTAATTATCCATCATCGACCTGTCATCGGGATGTAAAATATCAAGCCATCCCTGAATGTTTCGTTGGTAGCTATTTTCGATGCCGAAAATTTTGTCGAATACTTCAGATGATTCCCAATTGTCAGTCACAAGATCGAACTTATAAGAGCCTATAAATGCCACATGCTGCGATTCCTTGAAAAGGTACTCGCTCTCGCGCAATTGCGCTTCTGCCTGCTTTCGCTCGGAAATATCGCGCACTATCGCCCACATTCCTTCGTTTACACCATGTTCATTTTTAAAAAGAAGGGTCCTAAGTTCAACAGGGAAAACAGTTCCATTTTTCTTTCGGTATTCTTTTTCATAAACATCCGAAAAGCCCCTAATCAATACCTGTCCTTCTACAATTTCTCTTTCGTAAACGTGCCATTTTTCAGGAGTAATGTCGTTGTAAGAAAGTTTGGTAAGTTCATCGGGGCTAAATTCAAGCATTCGTACATATGATTCATTGAATTCCCTGATCAGGCCATCCATTCCAACATAAACAAAGCCGTCCATCATGCTCTCATGGAGTTTTCTGTATTTACTTTCGGAAAGGCGCAATGCTTTTTCTGCCTGTTTACGGTAGGTAATATTTACACTTAATGCTGATACTCCGGAAACTTTCCCTTCAGAAATAATCGGGTTAAGAAAAACTTCGTAATAATGAAGTTCCTTGCCTACATAATTGGAATATTCAAAATATATTCTTTTACCAGTCAACGCACTATCGTATTTATGCTTCCATAATTCCCTCTTTTTTGGTGAAATATTTTTGAGGGCATTCATTCCCTTCTTTAATTCAATGTTGTTTGAGGCAAAATATTCATCCAGAAAGAATTTATTGAAAATAACAATGTTGTAGTCTCTGTCGATTGACCAAATGGATTCATTCTGGTTATTTACAAGCGAGTTCAAATTGGCTTCTGATTCGGCAATTATTTGCTCCGCTTGCTTGCTTTCGGTGATATCAACCGCAGTTAAAAGACAATTCGTTGCAACATCAGAAATAATTCCTTCAACATGAACGAAATAAGTGGGAGTTCCATGCAGTGACAATCTTAATTCACATATCTGTTTCTCATTGATTTCAAATACTTTTCGAAAAAAGTCGTTAAATACAGGGAGAAAATCAGTAGTGAGGAATTGATTGAAATTACTGTTGATTAAGTTTGAACGTGCTTTGCCAAGCAGATTGGCACCACTGAGGTTCATCTGACAAATGATGCCTTCGCGATTTAATGTAAAATATCCGGCAGGGGCAAAGTCGTAAAGTGCAGTGGCAGTGGCAGCTTTTTCAACTGCCAACTTCAGTTCTTCATTCTGCATTTCAAGCTCTATCTGGTGTACTTCAAGTTCGTGCAGAAGTCTCATCGGGTCCGTTTCACTTTCGGTTCCCTTAAAAAAACCCAATTCTGTTAGTTCGGTGGAGAAGTCTGATGCTGAAGTTTTTGAGGATTTGTTTACTTTTAAATGCTCTTCCGCTTTTTGACGAAGAGAACCGCCCTTCTGCATCACATTATCCGAAATTATTTTTGGCGAATTCATTTTTTCGTTTTCAGAAGTTAGTTGTGTCTGTACTACGAAAAAAATGCCACTCTCGTTACGATTTATAAAGACCAATTCATATCAGCTCAATATCTTAAACTGACATTTCATCAGGCTTTTAAAACACTGAAATAGAATTTGCTTCCCTTTTCATCTTCGCTTTCGATCCATATTTTCCCATTGTTTTTTTCAACAAATTCTTTGCATAAAAGCAAGCCAAGTCCGGTTCCCTTCTCATCTTCTGTTCCCAAAGTCGAATGGCTCTCGTCAATCCGGAACAACTTTTCAATCGCCTCCTTTTTAATTCCAACTCCATTATCGGATACAGTAATTACCCATTCCTTCAGTTTTGGTTTTACTGAAATAACAATTTCGCCACCGGGATGGGTGAATTTTACAGCATTCGAAATCAGGTTCCTCAAAACCGTACTGATCATCTTCTTATCGGCCATCGCAAAAGCCAGGGGTGGAAATTCAGTGTTAACAACCATTGATTTTTGCTTGACTGAACTGTTTAATAATTTTAATACTTCATTTGTGAGTTCAACCATATCAATACATTCGGGGGAAAAGCCCATTCTTCCGGTTTGCATGCGCGACCAGTCCATTAGGTTCATTAGCAAATCCATCGCCCGTTGCGATGAATTCAGTATGATCTGGCTGTAATTTGCAATACCTTCATAATCTTTTTCCTGAACTTGTTTTGTCAGCAAATCGCTGAAACCTATGATTGAGTTAAAAGGATTTCTAAGGTCGTGGGCAATAATGGAGAAAAACTTGTCTTTGGTTGCATTGAGTTCGCGTAAACGTGCTTCACTTTCGAGCAACGCTTCCACCGCCTGTTTACGATCTGTGATATCCTGAAATATTTCCAGAATGGCTTTCTTTCCCTGAAAAATCATTCCGGCATGGCTGATCTGGAATGTTTTTCCGCCAAAAACATCTTTCGTTTCAAAAAAATCAGTTTCCCCGATATTTATTCCTGATAACAAGGGACAATCAGCACATTGACTTTTTTTGTCACAATAAAGATCCCAACATTTATGGCCATTTATTTTGTTGCCAAAAAGTTTTTCCATTTTTTCGTTCATGAAAAGTATATTCCCATGTTCGTCAACGATATCCATTCCGAAAGGAATGGTTTTTAACAGCGATTCATTCAGTTCATTGCTTTCCTGCAATGAAACTTCCGCCTGCTTGCGCACAGTGATGTCTTTGGAAATGCAGATAACGGTGATGACCTTTCTATTCTCATTCAGGATTGGCTTGACTGTTGTCAAATACCAACGGTCGCCATCAGGACGGGGAACACGAACTTCGAGGATTTTTTCTTCGCCATTTTCGAAAACCCATTTTACTGCAGCGAAACGTTTATCCGCTTCATCTTTTGGAAAAACATCCCAAATTTTTCTGCCAATAATCTCCTCCGTTTCACGCCCTACCCCGTCGGCAAATGCCTTGTTCACATAGCGGTATTGTCCGTCAGGATAAAAAGTAAAAATCGGATCGCTGGAATCATCGAGAAGGATGCGGTGTTTTTCTTCACTCTCACGCAATGCCTCTTCTGCAATTTTGCGCCCTGTAATATCCCTTACATTGAGCACAATTGAATTAATACCCGGATTGTTAATTTGATTTGTACCAAATGCTTCAAGATAAACCCATCCTCCATTTTTATGCCTGTGCCTGTATTGCGCCCCGCCATATCCAATGAGTACAGCATTTTGAAACACTTCAATTATTTTCTCCCGATCGTCAGGGTGGATCATGTTTTCAATTACAGGTATATTTATCAATTCGTAGGGGCGATAACCAAGAATTTTTTCACATGACTCACTAACAAAATGCTGTATCCCATTTGAATCAATGAGGACAAACATGTCAAATGAATTTGCTACAAGTTGCCTGAATTTTTCTTCGCTTGCTTTTTGTAATTTTTCTGCATTTTTGCGTCCGGTAATATCAACCGCAGTCAAAAGACATTTCTGTTGCTGACTATTGAACATCCCTTCGAGGTAAACATAAATGGAAGGATTTCCATTATTTGCCAATTTTAGCTCACATGTATGTTTTGAGCCTGTTTCGAATATTTTCTGAAACAATTGATTGAAAACGGGTAGGCTATCAGGTGAGACAAAATGCCGGAAGTTTTTATTCTCGAGAAAAGAACGCTCCACGCCAAGCAAGCCGGCGCCGCTTTCGTTGAGACTGAAAATAATACCGTTGTGGTCGAGTCTGAAATAACCGGCAGGTGAAAAATCACAAATTTCTTTGTAAAGATCTTCATACTTTCTGGCGGCATGTTCTGCTTTCTCCATTGCCAAATGAAGCTCCTCGTTCTGCATTTCGAGTTCTAAATGGAGAACTTCCAATTCTTGCAGGAGTTTCAACGTGTCGGGTACATTTTGACTTGACCCGGAACCGGCATTTACTGATGTTGCTTTTAACCGACTCTTAATTTCTAGTTGTTCTTCAGCTTTTTTTCGAAGCAGAATAGCTTCGGGCGATTGATTCTTCCCTTTTTCCATACCTCTCAATGCATTTCCTAAACAGTTATTTTATCTTATTATCATTGTCCCAGTTTTGTTATCTTCTCGCCTACCGCAATAATTCCAATTAACATTCCTTCAGCACCAACAAATTTATGGGCCGACCATTCAATTTTCAGTTCATCGCCATCGATGGTTTTCACAAGGTTCTCATATCGGTTTGGCAAAATGCCTGTCAATAAATTTTTCAATTCGTTAGTAACATTTTTACGCGATGGCTCGGAGACAAATAAATCTACATAGCTTTTCCCCGTTACATCGCTGCGCTTGCGGCCAAAGAGCCTTTCGGCTTCAGGATTAAATTCAATTACTTTTCCCTCGTGCGACAAACCAATGATGACTCCCGGAACAGCCTGAATGAATGAACGTAGCATCATTTCATTTTCGAGCAAAGCGTTTTCCAATAGTTTTGACTTTGTAATGTCGATGAAGGTGATTACCAAACCATCGATTTTATCTTCGGTAGTGCGGTATGGCATCATGCGGATATTAAACCATCGTCCGTCACTGGTGGTAACGGGTTTCTCTTTAAATACCAGGGTGCGCAATACTTCCCTGGTATCGTTGTACATTTCAGGATAAACCAATTCGGTAACCTGATCGGTAAAAAGCCTCCCGATATCGCTTTGCCTGAGTTTGAATATTTTTGTTGCCGGAATGGTGTACTGCCTTATTTTTAAATCCTTGCTTAAAAATAAAGTTGCTATATCGATGCTGTTCAGCAGATTATTCATGTCGTCGTTGACCCTCGAGAAATCATCTACTTTGCTCTGAAGTTCAGCATTCACTGTATGGAGTTCCTCGTTCAGACTTTGCATCTCTTCTTTTGAAGTGGTCAACTCTTCGTTGGTCGATTGCAACTCTTCATTGGTCGATTGCAGCTCTTCGTTGGTCGATTTGAGTTCCTCCTGCGAAGTTTGCATTTCTTCATGTGTACTTTGAAGTTCTTCGTTCAGGCGTTGAAGCTCCATTTCCAATTCTGTATTTAGATTCATGCCTGATGTATTTTCTGCTCCGTGTTCCGAAATTTTCAGATTGGCATTTGGCACATCGGCAAAAAACACTAAAATCTTGCCTTTCAGGGTCGCTGGTTTTTCTAATTGCTGAATGGTCACATCTGTAAACAAAGCCCCACCGTTGTTCCCCACCCTCACATTTCGCAGAACCACCTTTTCATAGTTCTGCATTGCTTTTCGGAAAGCTCCCGGAAGTTGGTTGGCCAGCCCTTCGCGTGCCATGGCAAACAAGTTCATGTTGGCTTTGCCAGCCGCCGGCTCAAGATATTTCCCGGTGCTTCCGGTGATATAAATAATGTCGCCTTTATCAGTAACAAGCACGCTCGAAGGCGAAAACTGTTGTAAAAGCAACTGATCGGTAAGTGATTGTACATTATCAGGAATTTTCGCCGGGGTTTGGATTTCAATTAGTCCCTGTTTCGAGTATGAAAATGAGCTGGGAAAATTGAAAAGTTCTTCAGCTTTATGCGAACCGCTGCGCAAGTAAATTCTCAGTTTTGAATCGACCGGAGTGAACAAATCGGACTGTGCACCATTGGTTTCTGCGCTTCCGAGCAACAACAATCCGCCTGGATTGAGGCCGTAATGGAACAGCGCCAATAGCTTCTTCTGCAATTCGGCATCCATGTATATCATCAGGTTACGACAAGATAGGAAGTCGAGTTTTGTGAACGGCGGGTCTTTGATCACATTTTGGGGCGCAAAAACAACCATTTCGCGTATCTCCGCATTTACGCGGTATTGGTCGTCGGTCTTTATAAAAAAACGATTTAATCGGTTTAACGAAACATCGGTAACAATATTTGCCGGATAGATACCTTTTCGTGCTTTTTCGATGGCGGTGCTATCGAGATCTGTGGCGAATATTTGCAACGAAAAGTTCCTGGTTATGTTCACCTTTTCCAATGCTTCCTTAAAAACAATGGCCAGCGAATAGGCTTCTTCACCTGTTGAACAAGCTGGTATCCATGCCCTTAAAATATGCCCATGTGGCAATTTGGCAAATAATGAAGGTAAAATATTGTCCTTTAACTTTTCCCAAACGGCAGTATCACGAAAAAAATTGGTCACCCCAATCAGCAATTCCCTGAAAAGTATGTCAACTTCTACCGGATTTTCCTGCAAATAGCGCACATACGATGCTATTTTAAGTATCTGGTGAATACCCATGCGACGTTCGATACGGCGGTACAAAGTAGTTTTTTTATAGAGCGAAAAGTCGTTCCCGGTGCGTGCACGCAGCAGGATAATAATTTTTTCGAGCGAGCTGGTGTCTTTCTCTAATAACTGTTTGGATTTGGAGGCCACCAGCACCGGAAGCTTAATAATCGCCATTAATTTTTCGGGCAGCTCGTTTGCCGGCGCCACAACATCAGCAATAACAGCTTCAATGGCTGCGCGGGGCATGCTGTCGAATTTGGCAGATTCCGGATCCTGCACCAGCACTATTCCTGCCTGTTCTTTAATAGCCCTCAGCCCCATGCTTCCATCGGAACCCATGCCCGAAAGTATAACACCTATACTTTGTTCCTGCCTGTCATCGGCGAGCGAACGGAAAAAGAAATCGATGGGCAACCGCAAACCTTGTGTTTCAATAGGCTCAAACAAATGCAAAGCACCTCTGAGGATTGACATGCTTTTGTTTGGCGGAATTACATAAACACAGTTTGGTTTCACTTTCAACCGGTCGGTTACCGTATAAACCTGCATCTGGGTGAACCGCTGAAGCAGTTCGCACATAATACCCTTGTGAGTGGGATCGAGGTGTTGGATAACCACAAATGCCATCCCGCAGGCAGCAGGCATATTGGTGAAAAATTGTTCCAATGCCTCCAGCCCTCCGGCTGATGCGCCTATGCCAACTATGAAAAATTGATCGTTTTTTGATGGATTGAAAATATCGTTGGATGAATCTGCCGACTCAGAAATCGCGGTTGGAGATTTGGTTTCTTTTTTCATAAAGAGGTAATTTAAAAATTGATTTTTCAACCGAAGAATAATTTAGCGGTAGAATGCCTCAATTCAATAACAACCTGCAATATAAGAAAATTTCTATTTCCTTTTTCTGAGAGAGATTACATTGGGAATTTTACGGAAATGATCGTTGTCGTCATTGTCGCAGGTGTTGGAAACGTAACTGCCAAATTTGGCGATGACCGTGTCGCCCGTGTTCACATACAGACTTGTTTCCGGGCCACCTTCAAGATAAACCGTTGTGCGGATATCCAATGGCATTCCCAGTAAAAAGCTGATCATATCGCGGTGGGTATAAGGCGAACGGGTAAAAACAATGTACAAATTGCCTGAAGCATCGGTGGCAGTCAGTATCATGCTGCACGATTGATCAGGTCTTTTTGTAAAAGCCATTGCTTCTCCTGAGCAACTGATCATGCGCATTCCCTGACACAAAGATTGGTATTGAGTTTTTACCTTTTCCCAACTCTGACACGTAATATCAATGATTTCGAAAGGTGGTTTTGCAGGATCTTTTGGATGCATGACCATCATCGCATTGTAATAGGAAGCTTTCACCGGATTGTTCAGGTGGCTGCGGCTCTTCAGGTAGCCTTTGTTCGACTGGGTTTTATTGTAATTGTACATTCCGGCGTTGATGATGATATTCATGTCGAATTCCTTTGCCCAATCGGGTGCCGTTCGGGCATATTTGCCATGTTCAGATGCCGTCAGAAATTCAAACTCAAATTTACCGGCATCAATTTTAAATATGGTCAGTTTCGAATCGTTGACCACTGATTTCAGCGGGGCATCCAGTTCTGCAAGCTGCAACCCATCCATCAGGTCGATCCACTTAATTTCACTGATCCATTTAGTCTGAGCCTTTGCGCCAAAACTTATCAGGAAAAGCAGAAGGAACATAGAAATATAGAATCTTCCTGAACAGCATTTGGAAAGTTTTATTTTACACATCCGTAAAATCGAATTTTGCATTTTTAAATGGGAACAGTTCATATAATTCTCCGGAATAATAGAATTCGTATGCCACCGCACCAAAAGAATACCGTTTGCCTTTGATATTTATGCCAGAACCACCTACCACCGGATTTTCCTTTGGAACTGAAACTTCATAACCAATATTGTATAAAGTTGCCAGAATTTCCGGACGATCATGGATAGGATATCCTGATTTTTCCCATTGCATCTTGATCTGCTTCACGTTGAGCGCTGCATACAGATACGAATAATAATGGTTTTTATACGAAGTCAGCCGGTTGAACCGTTCCTGAGCTATGTTTTTGGTTTGGAAATCGAGCAGGTGTTCATACTTTTCGCCCAGATAAAAAACCGAAGTGCTGTCGTACAGGTTTTTTTCGATTGTTTGGGCAGTTGGAACTTTTATACCCGTAACGCCCAACGAGAAAGTTGTTTCGACCGAAAGGATTTTCAAAGGGCCGATCCATTTCTTATACGCTTCTCTGCTCGAATTGAACAAACGGATTTGTTCGCCAACCAGCACCGATACAATCAGACGGGGCTCAACTCCAGTAACGTGTGCGGCTGAGTCGATAAGATGCTTGTCTTTTGCAACAGCAAGTTTAAAATCCTGCCATTCATTGATATTCATCCATTCGAAAACACTTCCGGTTTTTACCTGCATCTCATTATGGCTGCTGCTTTCTTCGAAACATGCTACTTCAGCATGATACTCAGCATTGTCCTGAAGATAAAGGTTTACCGCTGCAATCATTCGTTGGGCTTCCTTCAGGTTACGGCTTTTAAAATATGCATTCTGGATGTAAAAAGCATTGGCCGGATAATACCTGCTCAATACAGAAAGATTGTGTAAAAGTCGCGCTTCACTGAAGTTGACCGTTACCGAACTCTCATCCGATGATTTTCCGTATTTGTCTTTTATTTCCTGAAAATAACGGTCATTTATATCAACTACCCCCGGATCATCGGTCAGATGAAATTTTACTGCAAAAAAACCCATTGTAAGAACCAAGCCAATTAACGCGAAAATACCTGCAAATCCGAATCCTAAGTACTTCAAAATCTTAACAAAAGCCCTGTCATCCATTTCTAGATTCATCCTCCTTTTTAGTTGCAGCAAATGTATTAAAAGGTGTTATTAAATGTTAAAAGCAGGATGTAATTTGTTAGAAATGCCAGAATAAATAATGAAAAAGTTACTTTTGTTACCCGTTCAAATTTTTGAGCTAGTTTATTAACCCAAACTTTGAAAATGAGATTACGAACTATAACACTAATTACCAGCCTGTTATTTGCAATAAGCACCCATTCACAGCCAGCTCTTCCTGATACCCTGCACAACGATATAGAATTCTGTGAAACGGATTCAATTC
>Ga0208968_1001579_pt1 | contig 12142 bp, 8 predicted proteins | sample RifOxyA3_FD_184031 | JGI IMG/M metagenome (GOLD analysis project Ga0208968, IMG submission 184031) | Groundwater microbial communities from Rifle, Colorado - Rifle Oxygen_injection A3 (SPAdes) | ecosystem: Environmental > Aquatic > Deep subsurface > Groundwater | place: Rifle, Colorado, United...
CGCTTTCGGCTAGACCCATCGTGTGTTTGAGTGCCGACAGGGCGAGGGCTGCGCCTGCACGGGCAGCGATCTGGAACTTGGAGATCTCTGAGGCACCATAGGACAGCTTCATCAGGTCGACCTGAGTGATCTCGCCGCTGCTCTTTGCGTACTCCTCCTCGCCCTTTTCCTGCGCTTCGTCGAGGATGCTGGCGGCGTTGTCCAGAGCGGGCAACATGCTGAGTGCGAACAGGCGCAGGAAGTAGAGTCGGCGCACCTCGAGGGCGACGACGAGCTCCGCCTCGCGAACTCGGGCGCGTTCGACCGCAGCGCGAGCGCTGGCTGCCTTTTCACCCGCCTCCACCCGGCCGAAAGTGTACAAGGGTTGCGCCAACAGAGCCTCGAGGTAGGTGTAAGGGCCCCAGTGATTCAGGGATTTCCATTTGCGCTCGTAGCTGTTGATGTCGCCGCGCACGGTGTACATGGGAGCAACGAAGGCAATGCCCGCAAGCTTGGGGTAGTAGCTCGACTCGACCTCAGCCAGCACCGCCTCGTGTTGTTTGACCTTCGCTTCGGCTTCGTCAATTGAAGCGCTTCGTGACAAGGCAATCTCGACACACTGGTCGACCGTCAGCGGCTCTGCAGCTGCGCCATTTGCGAGCAAACTACAGGGCAGAAGGATCCAGAGAGCTCGACAATTCATAGCTCGGCGATGCTCGCTTTTTCCTCTTTTTCGAGGCGCGTACGCAATTTCTTCATGAGACCGTCAGCGCCTGACTTGGTGATGATGCGGCCGAACTGATTGCTGTAGTCGTGGATCAACGATGCGCCGTCAAAGCTGACATCGACAATCTGCAGGCTCGATCCGGAAGCAAGCCAATGAAACGTTACTGTTGTCTCGAAGTCCTCTTCAGCAAGATACGCTTCCATGATGGCGTCGTCTGTCTTGCCCTTCTTTTCGGCTTTGAGCTTGTAGGTGGCGCGGCCAAGGAAAGAGCCGGAGTTTGGATAGGCCACCAGGCGAATGAGCTTTTTGAAGGAATCCTTAAACTCGGCCAACTGCTCGGCGTTGAGCTTGGCCTTGTGCGGAGCGATGGGGTCGGCTGTCAAACGGTCCCAATTGAAGAATGAATCGAGATTGGCAAAGGCGGCGGTGTTTGCCTTCTTGTCAGTGGCAGAAAGCTCAGAGCCATCCTTTGGGGCCGGTTTCACCGCCTTGAACGCCTGCACCAGGGCCTCTGTTTGTGCGACGGGGTTCGCAGCGCTCGCCGATGCTGCCATGGCGATGATGCCAGAGGCGAGGGCGATGGATGCTGTTCTCATAAAATCCTCCAATGTTGATTGACGCGGTTTTCGGCGACCGCTCCACGCCGCCAATATAGACGCGATACCAACGGTCAAATCAAGACGTACGACCGATTGCTGATGGGACGCCTCACCCCTCGGGAATATTTCAAGGAATGTCATGCGAACGACTGGTGTTGGGCCCCTGGGGAATAATGGATGGCCTCAGGCCCGTGGGTGGGCCTTGTCGTAGATGGCGAAGAGTCGGTCGATCCCTACTTTGGTGTAGCGTTGGGTGGTTGACAGGTTTTCATGGCCGAGCAGGGTTTGGATCTCTCGGAGATTCGCGCCGCCCGCCAACAGATGTGTGGCAAAGGAATGGCGGAGCTGGTGTGGGGATGCATGTCGGCCGAGCGCCCTCAGAGCGGCACCATCGACCATGCGAGCAATCGTACGGGTCGCGAGACCGCAGTCTTTTTGACCCACGAGAAAGCGTTTTCCAGCCGTGGAAGGTCGCATCGCCCGGTAGGCGGCGAGCGCCGGGATACATCCGGCCGGTATGGGCACATCGCGCTGCTTGCTGCCTTTGCCCTGCACTCGCGCAACGTGGCGGGCAAGATCGAGATCGACATCCAACAGCGAGGCTACTTCGCTGACACGTAGTCCCAGGCCGTAGAGCAGGAGCAGGGCCGCGTGGTCGCGCAGTGCTTTGATGTCGTTGCCCTGCGGGGGTTGAAGCATGGCCATGACCGCGTCAGCGTCGAGAGCCCTTGGTAAGGGCTTGGCGATCTTCGGGGCGCGCAAGGCGGCGGTGGGATCGCCGACATCTGGATGTTGGCGCTTGAGCCAACCAAAAAAAGTTCGTAGAGCACTCTGCTTGCGTGCCAAGGAAGCTGCGCTGAGACGAGAGCCATCGGGGCGGCGACATCGAGCGAGGTGACCGCGCAACAGGTCCGTGGTCCAACGTTCGGGCGATTCGCGTCCATGCTCGGTTGCGTACGCCATGGCGGCTCTGACGTCAGTTGTGTAGCTACGCGCCGTGTGCTCGGAATAGCGGCGCTCTTGACGCAGAAACGCGCCGAAGTTGTCTAACAGTGTTTCCACGTTTTCATGATAACGACTCAGGCGATCATTCCCAAGCTTCTGGCATGATTACGGCAGCGGCTCGGTCAGGTCGGATCGGATCGGATCGGAATGAGAGTCAGGTACTGCTGTCAAGACCCTGCTCCGCCGCCCAGGCGGCGAAAACTTTGATGGCACGGTCGGCTCGAGCCTGTTTGACCTCGCGTTTGCGCACCTCTGGTGGCGGCGGCGGGAACATTCCCCAATTGATGTTTTGCGGCTCGTAGGGGCGATTGGGCAAGCGCAGGTTACCGCGGACGTGCTCGTAGAGGGCACCCAGGGCCGTCTCAGGGGGTGGGGGCACGACTTCTTTGCCGGCAAGCTCTCGCGCGTACAAATAGCCCACCAGCAAACCGTGGGCGGCGCTCTCCACATAGCCCTCGACGCCAGTGAGCTGACCGGCGAGACGGACGTGTTCGTGACCACGCAGACGCATGCGCTCGTCGAGCAGGGCTGGAGCGTCAATGAATGTGTTGCGGTGTACGCCACCGAGCCGCAGAAACTCGGCGTTGTGCAGGCCCGGGATCATGCGAAAGACGTGGCGTTGATCCGGGTGCTTGAGCTTGGTTTGGAAGCCGACCAGGTTGAAGGACTGTCCGGCTTTGTCCTCCTGACGCAGCTGCACGACGGCGTAGGGGCGCCGGCCAGTGCGAGGGTCGGTGAGGCCCACGGGCTTCATCGTGCCAAATCGGAGCGACTCACGGCCGTCGGCAGCCACCACTTCGACCGGCATGCAACCGGCAAAGTATTTTGGCTCTTCGAAGTCGTGCAGTGGCATGCATTCCGCGGCGAGCAAGGAATCGATGAAGGATTCGTACTCGTCTTTGCCCAGGGGACAGTTGAGGTAATCGTCCCCATCCCCTTTGCCGTAGCGGGAAGCAGCGAAGACGATGTCCCTGTCGATGCTGTCGCCGCTGACGATGGGGGCAATGGCATCATAGAAGAACATCCGGTCGCTCCCGGTCTTCTCTGCAATGTCACGGGCGAGAGCGGCTGCGGTCAAGGGTCCCGTGGCAACCACGTGCGGCTCGCACGCCGGCAGATCGACGATGCAGCGGGTTTGCCGACGGATGCGTGGATGTTCGGAGATGGCGCGTGTCACCGCGGCGCTGAAATCGGCCCGGTTGACCGCGAGGGCGTCTCCCGCTGGCACCTGGGTCTGTTCGGCGCAACGAATGACGATGGAGCCAAGTCGGGCCATTTCTCGCTTGAGCAGTCCGACCGCATTATTCGGATTGTTGGAGCGCAGTGAATTGGAGCAGACGAGCTCAGCCAGCAAGTCACTCTTGTGCGCGGGACTTCGTTCGAGGGGCTTCATCTCCACGAGACGGACGATGGACCCGCCTTCGGCGAGTTGCCACGCCACCTCGACGCCGGCGAGTCCGCCGCCCACAACTGAAATTTCGCCTACCTCTCGCATGGAATTACTGAGAACACCACGGGTGCGAGTGGGAACAGCGCCGATGCGAATAATAAGATTTCGTTGGTCGAGACTAACACGGCTGAGCTACACTCCGTAAATCAGGACTACAATAACACTTCAAACAGGAATAAGTTGTTCTAGATATGGCTATCCTAGGCTCACTGCAAACCATGCCACTCTCCGACTTGCTCGGGTGGGTGAAGACGACGGCGCGCTCAGGCAGTCTCGTTGTGACTCGAGACGGCAATGAATGGGAGCTGTTGTTGGAACAGGGTCAGGTCACCGGTTACACGGGGCCCGAGCTTCGCGATAATCTTGGGCACATTGTCGTTACAAGCGGATTGCTCACTGAGGAAGACCTACGCGGCGCGATGCAGTACAAGCGCCACCACGACGTAACTTTGCACCGCTCCCTGTTGGCCTGCAATCTGCTCACCGAAGAACAGTTGCAAGAGTGTCTCGCGGAGCTCGCCTGCGAATCAATCTATGACCTCTTTCTCGATTTGCCTGGAGAGTTCGTCTTCAGCGATGTGGCTGCCCGTGGTCTCGATCTTGAGCTAGACGAGGTTGGTGAGAAGTTGTCACTCAATCTCGATGTCAACCATCTGTTGATGGAGGGGGCGCGTCGCCAAGACGAGTGGCAACAGATCCGCGAGCGGTTTCCCTCTGATGAAGTTCGTGTGGAGATTCACCACGACTGTCTCCCGCCCATTGAGACACTGGGTGTGCGGGAGCGGCGAATTCTTGCGAGTCTCAGCGCCGGACAATCTGTCACCGATATTTGCCTCGAGCTGCGGGCACCGATACCTGCGGTTCTGCGGGCGTTGGCTGCGTTGGAGAGAATTGACGCGGTGTCGATCAGTGCGGTCGCAGACAGCGGCGATCAGCGCAGCGAGCCGAGTCGCATAGAGAGACTGTTGGTGCAAGCGGACGTGATGCGCCAAGCTGGGCAATTCGATGAGGCGGTGGCGCTCATGGAGGTTGCGGTACGCCTGCGGCCCGATGAAGAACAGCCGCGCGCGGTTCTGCGTGAGACCCTGCAGGAGCAGCTCAAAGACCTGTACTCTGTCTTGCCCCCTGTCAAGGTACCAACACTGGCTGCCAATGAGGCCGGACTCGGCCGGCTGCGCCTTCGTCCAGAGGAGCGTTTCCTTGTCGACCGATTGAGCGCTCACATGGACGTTGGCAGCCTCATCATGGTGAGCTCGATGAGCGAGCGCGAGACCCTCAAGACTCTGCGCCGCCTGTTGCATGGGGGGGTCATCGTGTTGAGGTAGCCTGCTCTTGGTTTGGCTAGAATCGCAACGCAAGTCGGCGGGTTTGGTGGTGAGGAAAGGTCAGAGGTAGCCGAATCGCCGGCGCATGGCCCACTCCAGAGCCAACAGGGCGACGGCAATGAGGAGGGCCCAGGCGTTGTCCCACAGCTCGATGTTGCGACGCTGATCCACCTCGACGACGTCGGGGTCGACGACCTGGAGGGCTTCCCACAGGTTGCCATCCAAGGGCAGGGATCTGCCCTTGGTGGTTCTGGCGATGGCCTCGAGCACCTCAGGCCGGGGGGCACCGCGGTCGAGCTCCAGGGACCTGTCCTCTATGAGAAATACGGCCGCTCCCTTGCCCAGTGATTCACCAGCGGCGGTGGCCTCGGCGGAGATCCGATAAGCGCCGGCAGGGAGATCTTCATAATTCTTTTGGGCGGTGCCGGCTTCGCCGGTGAGCACATCGTCGAGGTGCGATCCCGAGAACTCCTGATCCAATGCGACTCGCAACTGCGCGAAGGGGACCGGCTGGTAATCGCTGCCGCGGACGATGAAGCTCACATCTACCTTCTCGCCGCGGTCGAAACGACGTTTTGAAGGTACGACTCTGATGCGCGAGTGCTCGGGGTCGCGCACCAACCAATGCAGGGCGTTGGACCAGAAACGATGGTAGGCGCGCTCGGCAGCGCCGCCATCTTTGTGCATGGCAAAACGCCAACGCCACATCGAGTCGGTGGCGATGGCCATGGATCTGCCTTGGCCTGCGTCCATGACCGCCACCAAGGGGGCCGGCTCGCCGTCGAGACTGCGCAGGGACGCGTCGGCAACCAACGCTGTGGCACCATGGACCAAACCGCCGGTACGGTTGAGAGACGTCCAACCGGGCAGCTGCTGCCACAGTCGTTCGTTGCTCCCGGATCCCCGGGCCAGGTCGGTGGTCGGATGGCGTCTGCCGGCCGTGGTGATCACCGGGGAGACCTTGTCGCGACTAAGCTCGCCGGCATCCATGCGCAAGGGCACAATCTCATCAATGGGCGTTCCGGCATACCCACCGCCGGAGAAGCTCTCGTTGCCGCCGATCATGACGAAACCGAGGCCGCCAAAAACCTTGTCTCGGATATTTTGAAGATATTGATCCATATTGTACAAGCGGTAATCGAAATTCTGAAAAATGATGACGTCGAAGGACTCGAGCTCAGTGGTGAACAACTCGTTGACGGGGAAGGGGATGAGCGCCAGCTCCTCTTCCGGTGCGGCGGGGTCGTCGGTGGGCGAGCGCAGGATGAAGAAGGAGATGAGATCAACGTTGGGATTTTCTTTGAGGTGTTGCCGCAGAAACCGCTCGTCCCAACTCGGCCGGCCAGCGACTTGTAAGACGCGAATCTTGTCGCGGATCACCTGCAGGACGAAGGAACGCTCGTTGTTGGTGGCGATCGCTTCGCCCGCGAAGGATGGCACACTCACCGAGTAGACGAAACTGCCAATCTTGTCGGGCTTGGTCGCGAAGTGTACCACCAGGGTTTCTCCAGGGATTGCAACCGCTTCCTGCGTTGCCACCACCACGCCTTCACGGCGCAGGGTGACAGGCAAGGTGGGAGTGTTGAACCCGGTAGTTTCGATGTAGACGTCGATCTCCAAGGTGTTGTGTACAAACGCAAACTCGTCGGTGCGAACATCGACCACCGCGACATCTTTGAAGGCATCACTTGCGGTGACCTCGACGACGTTGACTGGTGCTCCGAGGTGCTCGAGTCGCTCGCGTGCGGCACTGGAGAGACCATTCTTTTTGAAGTGCTCTAGATCTGCGTTATCGGCACCATCGGAGAAGAGGACAATGCCGGCCAACGGGCGTCCAGTGCCGGTGTCGCGCGCAGATTCGAGAGCGGTGAGCAAGTCAGTGCGGTCGCCGTTGGGCGGCGTCACGAGCGCGTCGTTGGTCAAGGGACCCTCGAGGTCGAAAAGCTCGACGACATGGGATTCGCCCAGGGAAGTGAGATCATCGGCATCTGCTTGCAGTCGCGCGAGGACATGCTCATGGCGTGAGCGCCCAGTCGCGGTCTTGAGTGCCATGCTCACAGAGCGGTCGACGACAATGGCGAGTCGATTTCTCACCTTGCGTACCACTCGCAGCTGTAGGGCCGGTTCGATGAAAAAGCCGATGATGAGCACAGCCGCACAGAGGCGCAAGAACGTCAGTGGCCATCGGCGTCGGCTCTGGCGGTAGCTCCAAAGCACCGTGGAGCACGCGGCGATGACCGCGATGATGGCAATGATCTGGAAATTCCGCGTGAGCGGCGACAAGGACACCAATGTCCAATCGTTGTAGGTCGCTTCGAGCACCAGCTCACCGCCGCCTTTGCAGGATGAAGGGGATGTGAACCTGGTCCTCTTTGTAGTCGAGGCAAAGGGCGTACATCACCAGATTGACGCCAAGTCGGAAGGTTGTCTCACGGGTTGCCATTCCACCAGCCCCGACGTCGTACTCCCACTGACCAAACTCGTCGCGCGCCATCGCCCCAGCGAGGTCATTGGCGCTAATGACAACGGCGAGTCGGTTTTCGACAAACAGGCCTTCGAGGAATGGCTGTGCCGCCACTCGGCCGCCATGGCGATCGAGCAAATAGTAGGATTTGTAGAGGACGTGGTTGCTCGGGATTCTCTCTATGGACTTGTCGGGGAAGGTGCGGGCGAGATCCCGTTTGACGGCTCGCAGAAACGCACCGTCGGCGAGTCCATCGGCGGCGTCTACCAATAGGGTTCCGCCCATTGAGAGATGGCGGCGCAGGCGGATCACAGCGGCTTCACCGAGGGGTGGGAAATCCGTGTCTCCCTGCCATACCAAGAGTGGGTACTCGAAAATGACGTCGGTTGCGGGATCTGCAGCGGCCACTTCGAGATCGACGGCAATGCTCGTCCGTCGTCGAATCTCCCACGCAAGCCTCGCCAAACCATTGGGGCGAGGATTGTAGGAACCCTGATACCGTACCAGCGCCAGGGCGAAGTCGGGCTCGGCCTGCTCGGCAAAGGTTTCGGCGAGGGCCGTGGTGGGCCATGTCGTGCACAGTGTGAGGGCGACCGCCATGGCACTATAAAGGTGGTGTTGCATTCGCGACTGCCTGTATCGAGTCCCTTTCTCGACGGCAAGATAGTTGCTGCGGCGCTGCCAGTCGAGCGCTGCCTTTTTGCCATTTTTTCTTCTCTCGCCCGTTTGTGCCGTTGTCAGATGGGCCTCGAGAAGAAGTGACAAAGGAACTCAACACTCGGAAAACATTGTGTTTATTGTGCGGCCCTGGACTTGAGGCAAATTGCCTTTGTACACAGACACTTGCGCCGGGGGGGCTGCGTAGGGTAAGGCCCGCTGTCGAGGTGAGAATGGCTGATAGTACCAATTCGCCGGATGCGCTGAACACAGATCAACCGCTGACGAAAACGGCAACCGAGGCTGATACCACGGGGAAGCTCCCGCAGAGTGGCACGTTGCCGGGCAAAAAAGTCAAGACCAGCAAGGTAGCGACGAAAAAGCCCAGAACGGGCAAGAAGAAGACGACCAAGAAGAAGGCCAACAAGACGGTAGCGAAGAAAGTTGTGGCGAAGGCGGCGGTTGCGTCTCGAGTTGCCAATGATGGGTCAGAGAAGAACGCCAAAACCGCAAGCGTCCGCAAGGGCGCTTTGGTGATTGTGGAGTCCCCTGCCAAGGCCAAGACCATCAAGAAGTATCTAGGTCGAGGTTACACCGTCAAAGCGTCGGTGGGCCACATCAAGGACCTGCCCAAGAGTCAGCTCAGTGTCGATATCGACAACGAGTTCACGCCCAATTACGAGGTGATCCGCGGCAAGAGCAAGGTCATCAAGGAGATCAAAGACGCTGCGCGGACCGCTGAGAACATATATCTAGCCCCTGACCCCGACCGTGAAGGAGAGGCCATCGCCTGGCATATTGCCGATGAACTCGGCAAGCGGCACGAAGGTCACATCTATCGCATCACCTTTAATGAGATCACCAAGCGGGCGGTGCAGGAGGCGTTGCAGAATCCAACGCCCCTAGACAAAGCCAAGTACGAAGCGCAACAGGCCCGTCGCATTCTCGATCGCATCGTTGGTTACCAGATAAGTCCAATCCTTTGGGACAAGGTTCGGCGCGGGCTCTCCGCCGGCCGGGTGCAGTCGGTGGCGGTACGCCTGGTTGTCGAGCGGGAACGCGAAATCGCCGCGTTTGTGCCAGAGGAATACTGGGCCATTGAGTGTCAGCTCGCCGGTGACAACCCGCCGCCGTTTTTCGCCAAGGTCATCAAGGAGAATGGCGAGAAGTTTAGGCCGAACAACGGTGACCACGCCGCCCTGGCGTTGAAAACCCTCAGTCAGGCGCAGTTTCGTGTTGATTCGGTCATCCGCAAGGAGCGGCGTCGCAGACCCAATCCGCCATTGATCACTTCCAAGCTGCAGCAGGAGGCGGCGAATCGCCTGCGGTTCACTGCCAAGCGCACCATGATGGTGGCGCAACAACTCTACGAAGGTGTGGAAATCGGTACCGAAGGCTCGGTTGGCTTGATTACCTACATGCGTACGGACTCGACCCGCATTTCCGCAGAGGCGGTCGTCGCGGTCCGAGAGCACATCGACCAGGCCTTTGGCAAAGACTTCCTTCCTGAGCAGCCGAATATTTACAAGAGCAAGAAGAGCGCCCAAGATGCCCACGAAGCGGTCCGCCCAACTTCGATGGAATACCCGCCGGAAAAGGTCGCACCCTATCTGAGCAAGGACCAGAACAAGCTCTACCAGCTCATTTGGCGTTGGTTTGTTGCCTGTCAAATGGTCCCTGCGGTCTACGACCAAACCACCGTCGACATTGCTGCTGATCGGTTCACTCTGCGTTCCACGGGCTCGGTCCTCAAGTTTGCCGGTTTTCTCGCTGCCTATGGTGTCGGCGAAGAGGTGGAGGATGAGATCGCGGAAGTCGAGGAGAAGGGTGCCGAAGCCCAAGAGGGCATTCTGCCGATGCTCGAGGAGAACGAGCAGCTCCAATGCAACAAGATCGATCCGCAACAGAAGTTTACGCAGCCACCGCCGCGTTTCTCTGAGAGCTCGTTGGTCAAAGAGCTTGAGGTCCAGGGAATTGGTCGACCATCGACCTACGCTGCCATCATGTCCACAATCGTCTCTCGTAACTACGTCACCAAGGAGGACGGCCGTTTTTATCCGAGTGAGCTCGGATTTTTGATTACCGATCTGTTGATGGTGTCGTTCCCGCGCATTCTTGATGTGGAGTTCACAGCGAGAATGGAGGAGCAACTCGACAAGGTCGAAGAGGGCAGCGTTGATTGGATCGAGTTGCTCAAGGATTTCTATCACGGAGGTTTCAAAGACAGCGTCGAAAAAGCCAAGGTCGAGATGCGCAACGTCAAGCGCGAAGAAATCCCGACTGAGCACCACTGCGAGAAGTGCGGCGAAAACATGGTGATCAAGTGGGGGCGCAATGGTTCGTTCCTCGCCTGCCTCGGCTATCCCAAGTGTCGCACGACGCGCGAGTACAAGCGCCGCGTCGACAGCACCATCGAAATTTTGCCGGAGCAGACCACCGACGAGGTTTGTCCTACGTGCGCGGGCTCGATGGTGGTCAAGCGTGGACGCTATGGGAAGTTCCTCGCCTGCAGGGCCTATCCTGACTGCAAGGGCACTCGTCCTATGCCGATAGGTGTTGTCTGTCCCCAGAAGTGTGGTGGCTATGTGGTGGAGCGGCGCTCAAATCGCGGCCGCATATTCTTCGGCTGTTCGAGCTATCCCAACTGCACTTTCGCTGCGTGGAACCGCCCCGTGGAAGGGCCGTGTCCGACCTGCAACCATTCCTATCTTATTCGCAAGTGGACCAAGCGCGACGGCGTGACCATATCTTGTCCGCAAAAGGATTGTGACTACAAGCGCGATCCCGAGCTCGACGACGAGGATCAGAAGGCCGTCACGGACTGAGCCTATCTCACGATCGGATGTGTACGCCCCCGATCAGCAGGAGCCCAACCGATGAACAAGACAATTCAAGTCAGCTCTCGTGGTCGCGATGATTGGGTCGACATCTCCCGAGAAGTGCAGGCGGCGGTGAGCGAGAGCGGTCTGGACGAAGGTGTTGTGACGGTATACGTCCCGCACACCACGTGCGGCATTGCCATTCAAGAAAACGCAGATCCGCCACTCAAAGTTGACATCACCCGAGCGCTGGACGCGCTATGCCCCTGGGAGGGGAACTATGGCCATGGTGAGGACAACGCCGCTGCCCACATGAAGGCGGTGCTCACTGGGCCGTCAGTACAAATTCCGTTCGAGAAAGGCCGATTGATGCTGGGAACCTGGCAGGGGATCAACCTGTGCGAGTTTGATGGCCCACGCAACCGTCGGGTCATCATTCACGTGTCGCCTTAGCCACCGAGTCGGGAATTGGGCAACCTCCGCGATCTTGTGACGATACTCATGGCAAGAGTTCCACCTTGGAGGTTCTGTGCCTGCGAAGTGTGCCTACATGTTGCTGCTTCCCGCCGGCAAGGTGATCACTGATCTCGGCGGTGCCGAGCGAATCGAAAGGATGACCATTGACGGCCAGCCGATCAACGATTTGGGACTGGCGGTTGCGCGATATCAACGGGACCTAACCAGAAAACCCGATGCCTTTACCAAGAAGCTTGACGTCTCAGCAGATTGGCTGGTGAGCGTCGCTCGCAAGGCCGGGGAAAAGGCTGCAACAAAAAAGGAACAAAGGGCGGCCAAACGCACCGCGGCGGGGAAAGCCAAAGAAGTCCACGGGAGAAGACACCGCCCATGGTTGCATAATGCGACTCGACCTTTCGTCAGGCTCTATGAGAGGGCGAAGGGGGGCATCGCGATGATGCCCGAGGCCAAGATTTGTGCTACCGCCGACGTGTGGATGAAGGACGGCCGTCAAGTTGTGAATATGCCCGTCGTCGTGCCGCATCGGCGAGCGACGATGTTGATCACCAGGTTGAATGTCATCTCTTCTGCCATTGCGACACTGCCAACAACGGTGTCGCTGTTTCTGCCGGCGCTGACGTCCTTGGCGAGCTGGGTGGCG
>Ga0208968_1001580_pt1 | contig 12134 bp, 10 predicted proteins | sample RifOxyA3_FD_184031 | JGI IMG/M metagenome (GOLD analysis project Ga0208968, IMG submission 184031) | Groundwater microbial communities from Rifle, Colorado - Rifle Oxygen_injection A3 (SPAdes) | ecosystem: Environmental > Aquatic > Deep subsurface > Groundwater | place: Rifle, Colorado, United...
CATATATATCGTTTTTTGTTTTTTTGAAATTTCAACCAGAAGTAAGGGGGGTCACCATGTCCGTAGAATTTTCTAAAGGGGGGATCTTTTTATTGAAATTTCTGATATTTTAGTACGAAAGAAATAGAGGTTTTGATTTGTTTTAAGGAGGAATTATTTTATGGTTGGAATTAATAGGGATACTTTTGTTAAACCCAGAACTGCGATAGATTCACTTACTTCATTTTTTAAACCGGAAAAGACAACCCCTCTTGATAGAAGGCGATTACTTTTTGGAATGGCGGGGATTGGAGCTACCCTTGCTACTATTACAACAGTTGTAGATACAGCGCAACCAAAGAAGACAACAGAAATAACTTCAGATTTATATAGGCCGGCAGATGATACAAGGGCAGCTTTAGAGACTTTTTACGCAGCCATGCAGATTGTAAGCGGTAAAGCGGGGGAGCTGTTTAACCGTCACAATTCTTTGTTTACCCGCACAGTCCGTGTTGAGTGGAAAACGGATCATCAAGAATCATATCAGGATTGTAGTAGAGATAGTAATGGCAATAGTACTTGTGTTACTAAGTATAGAACGGTAACGCGTCATCATGACCGCGAAGAGACAATAAATATAGACCAGGATATGAGGAATATTAATGCCGAATATCTTGGGGATATAAATACATATTATGGAAAAGCTTTAGGATCAGTTGGGCATTTCAGAGATAATAACCTGAAACTTTTAGAAGGGGAGCTTGGGTCTGTTGATTGGTTAAAAGAAAATTCCGATGAGTTTGCTGCAAATTTCACGTTTCATTGGACAGAAGGGAATGTAAGTACAGGATGGCAGACAGCTATAGCTACGGCCATAGGATTACCCGCGACTGCCCTCTTTTTGTTTTATGGAAATCTGGTGGATATGATTAATGGGCATAGAAATTCACATTTTACGACTAGATATAGACTGAATGATTATCTGAGAGAAAAGAGTGCGCGGGAAGATAGAGACGAAATGAAATTGACAAGACGGTCTCTACTTCAAGTTATAGGAGGGGCTGGTGCTGCAACCCTTGCTTTTGGCGGTAAGGAGCGTTATGAGAAACGTTCTGAGGAGATACGAGCTGAGGGGGAGAAAGGGATTCGTAACTTTATAATTAGAGGAAATAAATTGGATGAAGCTCTGCTTTTTTTGAATTTTTTTAATAATAATCCTGAAGATATTATAAAAGAATTAGAAACATATGCTTATAATCTTCGTTTACTCACTTTTGAAGAAATTGATCTATCTGTAAGAAATGGATTGATAAGATTGGATGAAGAAGAACGAAAAATTAGACACTCTGCTGATTTTGGCGCTTATAGCATAAGAACTACACGTAAAGATGACAATTATAACCCAGAGGATATTAGAAATTATCTAAGCCTAGCGCATAGTGTGGCAGACGAAATAGATTCTGTTCTTGATGGGCTAAAAACTTTCTTTAAAGAAGGGGTTCCTAAATCTTTGCTTCCAGCTATGCGTGCTTGTTATATTACAGATGGTGTTAATAGTGTTGTTTCCCATGAACACTCGCGTCATATGTGGGGGCTTGCCGGTGATTTGGGCATATTATATGGTTCGGCATTGGTTCTTTTGCTTGCATCAGAGATAAATGGGGCTCATCACAAAGCAGCGTATAACCTTGTTCAAGGGATGTTTGATTTTGTAGACAGGCGAAAATTATCTGCGTTTGAAATTGTTTCTCACTTAAAAGGGTCACTTTCCTATGAGGAGAAAAACGCTGTTTTTGGTGACGAAGAAATTGTTCAAGCAGTGAAAGGCAATATTGCTGCACTTAAAAAGTTTGGCGGCGCTTATACAGAAACAGGCGTAGTTTTTGCTCCGGTTAGGGATTATCTTGGAAGGTTTGAAAGAAAAGCAAGAGATGACCTTAATCGTCAAATAGAGGGTTTGTCTGAAGAGGCGATAATTGACCTGTATATTGAAAAAGCGCTTGTCTTTTTTGCAAGAAAGCAGCTTAGTCCAAAAGGTTTAATGCAGGCGATGAAAGAAGGTAAAAGTAAAGGCGGGCCTGTGTCAAAACCTAATATTGATGAATTGAAGGGGAAAGTTGCCGAGTTTATTAAAGAGGGGGAACAATATTTTATTTTTGATCTTATAGATGCTGGATTAATTGATGATAATGAGCCTGAAGAAGATTGGCTTACCACGGAAAGTTCTGATCTGCGGAATAATATAAATTATTGGGCTGACAGGATTTTGGGGTATTTTACGTCATCTCAATCTATGCAAGCTGCTCTCGGCATTTTGCCCCTTAATTGGTCACTAATGAGTAAAGAAGGGGCTCAGACGCTTTCCCGTGAGGAAGTTTTAACTGCTTTTGTGGAAGTTGTAAGAGGAGAAATTAATTCTACTAAAGAGAAATCTAAAATTAAAAAAGAGATAGAAGCTGCTTTAACTGGGGATTCTGTTCATAGAGATCGTCCTGCTCGTAGTATTTCTGACGAAGAGATTGCAAATCGTGTTCTCCTTAGAAAATTAAAAGAGACAGCTGAAGCACATAAAGGGTTTGATGTTTTGTCTGAAAATGAGCCTAGATTGAAAGCCGCTTTGGCTGAAGCTGTTCAAAATATTTAACCCCGATTATTTACCCCGATTAGGAAATCGGGGTTCATAGACGAACAGAATTCTAGCAGAGTGTTGGAAATTTTCCCATGTATTTACCCCTATTTGGATAATCGGGGTTAACATAGTCCCATCTTTAAAACAGCAGAGAGCGTTGTTTTAATCTCTTCCGCCTTTAAAATGCCGCTCTCTTTTGATGAGAGACCTATAATTTTATGTTCTATACCTCTTATATTTACTATTTTTGGGCAAAATAAATTTTTTAACGGATCAATGGAAGTTAGTATTTGTAGCGGATCATAAAAAGGGACTAACTTTGCACTCTTGTAAACTGTTTCTCCATAGGTTGCACTTGCATATTTCCAGAATTCATCAAAAGAGATGTCGGGATCTTCGGGATAGGTTTTATCGTATTCTTTTCTTTTTGTTTCTAAATCTGAAACAACCTCTGTAAGTGTTTTTTCTCCTTCGTATGCTCCAAGATTTGCGAGTGGAGAATGTAAAAACCAGTCTATATCCTTGCTTTCATCCCATGTTCCCCGATATTGATTTCCAACGGGAGCAAGAGCTGATCGAAAAAAAGAAGATATGAGATTCTTTCTCATATCTTTCATTCTACTGACAAGGGGATGTTCTCCCAATTCTTCGAAAATGGAAGAATCCAAAGCTACAGGATAAACGCCATCTCTGGATAATGTTGAAGTAGGTATGTTTTGTCTTTGTAATTTTTTGTAAAGTAATTGTGCCGATGCGTAGTCAAAGGTGTTATTTGATGCAATTTTGTTTGGAGTAAGAAATTCTCTTCTTAGTAATAAGTTTCCAAACTTATCAGTTGTAACTCCGCTCATTAGTCCTATTTCTTTAATTTTTCTATTTGCTAACCCTGGATATTGCGATAGGGGGCCGCTAAATAATTGAGCAAAATCTGTCATGGCAGAAAGTGCGTATAATGTTACTCTTTGATCGTAAGATATGTTGTTTATGAGTATGTTCATCATGAGGTTTGTTGCTTCTTCAAAGTGTGGCTGGATATTTGTTTCTAATTCAGCAAATTCATCATCTCTTAAGACTTTTCTTCCCCTTATATTGGATCCTTTGCCGATAGCAATATTATGTAACCCTAAAAGAGCAAGTTCTTGGTGCGCGACCATGGCTCTTTTTTCACTTGGATATAAATTTACAATGACAGCCTGTATATCTATGTAGCCTAGCTTTTGTAGTGCGGCTGCAGTTATATGTGCTGCTGTTTCATCCAAATCTTCAAGGGGAGAGGTATTTAATATTACTTTTTGCGGATGAGCGGGCCTATTTTTTATTAAATATTCAAGGATTTTTGTTTCCGGGTTTGTAAATAGAGGCCTTTTTATCGACGGTGAAACTAACGTAGTTTTATTATTTTGTATAATCATTGTCTTTATTCGTTTTTTTATTCTTTTACATAATCTGATTTTACTAAGAAAACATGAATTCCTGCTTGCGCGGGAAAAACATAGTTAAAATAATAATATTTTTGACACTAGCTAATCTAACATCTCTTTTTCTTAATATATCTGCATTAATTTCACCCCGATTATCATAATCGGGGTTTATTGAATCTCTTTTTGAATTATGTTAGCATAAATAAATTATGAAAAAGAAAATTTTTATATCGGTAATTGGAGAGAGCCATGCTTCGGAGGATATAGCAAAACTGGCGGAAGAAGTGGGTTATGAAATAGCTAAAGCCGGTGCGGTTTTGGTTTGTGGCGGGTTAAAAGGAGTTATGGAATATGCTTGCAAAGGGGCAAAAATGGGGAGGGGGACGACGATCGGTATTCTTCCTGGAAGCAAGAGAGAGGATGCTAATCCTTATATTGATTATCCTATAGTTACAGGCATCGGATATGCGAGAAATAAACTGGTCGTAAAATCAGGCCATGTAGTTATTGCAGTGGGGGGGAGTTATGGCACTCTTTCAGAAATTGCTTTTACCTTGGGGTATGGAATTCCTCTAGTTGGGTTAAAAACCTGGAAATTTATCCATCATAACGGTAAGTTTGATGATAAGATGCATTATGTTAAAACGCCCAGGAAAGCTGTTAATCTTGCTCTTGAGCTTGCTCTGCAGGCGAAGAACCCATTAGAAAAGCACGAATACCATACGTAAAAGCAGTTTAAGGAATTTTGTATAATAATCTTTTTTGGGCTATCTCATATGTTATCTCAGATTGTTCTACTTCTTTATAAAGATCCAAGGCTTCTTTTACTTTGCCCGTCTTATAAAATAGATCAGCCAAGTTCAATTTAACAGCAGGAAGGTTGGGATTTAATTCCAGCGCTTTTTTTAAAATATAATTTGCTTCATTGTGCGAATTATTTAAAAATAAGATTAGTCCGAGATTATTTAAAACAATGGGGGATGCGGGTTCCAATTCAAAGGCTTTGCGTAAATTATTTAAAGCTTCCGAGTTTTTTTTGTTGATTATTTGTGTTATGGCTAAATTATTAAGGCCCGCAACGTAGTTTGGATCAAGTTGTACTGCTAGAGCAAATTCTTCTTCAGCTGTAGATGACATCCCTTTCATAAAAAATTCCAAGCCGCTATTATTATAATTTTGTCCGAAAGATACTGAGAGAGCCTGTTTACTGATACCGCGTTTTAATTCTTGTCCCCACATGCCCAAAAAGTCCATTTTTCCCAGATCTTTTATAATAAGTACAAAACTTTTGTTTTGCAGCGCGCCTAAACTTGTTTTTCTCAAAAACTGCATTTTATATTTTACATAAGGGTAATCTATATCTTCTTGTTGAATTTCTTCCAACGTTCTTATTGCTGAACGGATATTGCCTTGTGCTTCATAGGTTAACGCCAGTCCAAATCTTGTTTTTTTCTGTAAATCGGTTGACTCTTCTGAAATAAATTGTAAGCTTTTTTTAAAAGCATCTGCCGATTGATCATAAAGGCCTTCATAACGATAGAAATTACCAAGAAGTGAGTAAACATAGGCGGCTTTTTGTGTGTCTTTACTTGCTGCTTGAAGTTCGCGTATGGCATCTTCTTTCATTTCAAGTTCTATGTAAAGTTTTCCTAAATCTAAGTGTAGAGATAATTTCCATTCATCTTCGGCAATCCGTTTTTTTAGTTGTTCAGTTTCAAGTTCAATCTCTTTAAGCCTGGCCTGTTTATATTTTTCATGTATGGTTGTATCATAAGGCGATATTTTTAATGCTTTATGAAGGGATTCTCTTGCTTTGCTGCACAATTTTTGCCTTAAAAAAATTTCTGCCTGAAGAATTAATGCCTGGCTGTTTTGGTTGTTGAGCTTTAAAATTTTTTCAACTTCAACATTCGCGCTGAAAAAATCATTTTTTGAGAGATATACATAACCTAAACATTCCCGCATTTCATTGCTTTGTTTAATCAAACCTTTACTTTTGTTTATAACCCATTCTGCAGAATCAGGGTAAATGTCAAGCAGGGATTTTATCTCTTTTGAGGCTTCAACAAAGTTGTCATCTTTAAGATAATTTTCTATTAAAAATTGTCTGGCCAAAAACTGATTAGGATATTTCTTTATGATGGTTTTCACACCCTCAACAGCCTTAGTCTGGTAATCAGGATTGCTTTTAATCAGTTTATAATATTCTTCAATTGCTTCACTGTAATTTTCTTTTAATGATAAAACTTCCGCCAAAGAGAGAGTTGCTTCCGGATGAATAGGATAGTTTTTTAATATATCTTTTAATTTGCTTATGACATCATCTGCTTTGTTTGGATCTATTTTTATTATTTCCATCAATTTTTTTATGGCTGATTCGGGCCTTAAAGACTTGCAATATGTTATGGATAATAATTCTCTTATGGAGATAGAATCTATTTTTTTAAGCAACAAAGCTTCTAAACGATGTATAACTTCTGATGAAACTTCAGGATCGTCTTCATACATTAAAAAATATTTTTCTGCGGATTTTTCATAATTTTCGGTTCGCTGGTATAGCTCAGCAAGCATCCTCAAGTTTTTTTTATCAGAGGGGAGGTCTTCATAAAATTCTATGGCATCTTCAAGTCTTCCTTTTTCTAAGTACACAGAAGCCAGCATTTCAGATATTGAAATATCTTTTACCCCGAGTTTGAGGGCCTTTTCCAACAGATTCATTGCAAAGTCTATTTTTTCCTGTTTAATGTATATTTTACCTAAAAGATTATAAGCTTGTAAATTTAAGGGATCAAGCTCTATCAATTCTTCAAGTTCTAAAATTGCCATATCAAGATCATTATCCGCTAAATAAAAACTTATTAGCGACAGCCTAACTTGTGTGTCAAATGGTTTTGACGTTGCTAATTCTTCGTGATCAAGTATAATCTCTGAAATAATTTGAGGAGAAAATAGTTTTGCAAGGTTATATTCTTCTCTTGCTTGTTTATAATATCCGTTTATTAAGTAGTATTTTCCCAGGTTTCTTAAAAGCTCAGGATTTCTAGGTTGTTTTTGCAATTCTTTGGATAATAAATCAAGTTCGGCAATCATTTAAATTTGACCTCTCTATAAAGTAAGACAACTCCTAATATACCAAAAAGAAATTGCGGCGTCCATGCAGCTAAAATTGGATCAACAATTCCTCCTCGCCCGAGAGATCTGAAAACCGAGGCGAAAACATAAAAAGTAAACATGATAACTATTGTAAGCATCATTCCCCATGTGCGGCCGCTTTTTATAGTAGGAAGGGAAAGGGGCAATCCAATAATAGCAAAAATAAAAGATGTTAACGGAACAGAAAACTTCATCAAATAGTCTGTTCTAAGCGGGTTTGTACTAACTCCGCTTTTTTCTAGCTGATTTATTTTATAAATAAGTTCTATAGAATTCATTTGCTCCGGGGTTTTTTGTGCGGAAATAGTTAAAGGATCCTCATTTAAATTCATTTCTATTGCTTCAAAAGAGGCTTCATAGGATAAGCGGCCTTCATCATCAAACTTGTGAATATTGCCGTTATATAATGTTATTTTTAATCCTTCTATTTTGGCTTTTTTCGCTGTTGTTACTCTGGGAATTATCTCTCCTGCTAATTCATAAACCATGATATTTTCTAATGTTTTATCCTGATTGTTTATTTTTTTTACATAAAAATAGCGGTTGTAAGCGTCCTTAAAAAATACATCTTCTTTTATTTCAGGCAATGGATTTTTTAAAACTATTTCTTGGATTATTTCCTGGGAACGTTGATTGGCAAAAGGGACGAGTTTTTCGTTGGTAAAAAAGGCTATAGCTGAAACTATAATTGAGAAAATAATAATTGGAAACACTATTCTGCCAAAAGAGATGCCAGAAGTTCTCAGCGCTGAAAGTTCATTGTCTTTCCCCATTCTTCCCATTGCCATGGCAATTCCGAAAAGCGTAGCTACTGGAAAAGTCATAACCATAATATAAGGAAGCTTATAGAGCATCAGTAGCAAAACAGAAGGAAAGGGGATCCCTTTATTAATAATTAGGTCTACGAATGTAAAAAGCAGGTCGACAATCATAACCAATACAAAACCTATTATTCCAAGGAGAAAGGGAGATATTGTCTCTTTAAATAAATATCTATCTAGGATTTTCAATCTTCTTCGTGTTGACGTCTTTGTTCCCGTCTTTTTGCTTTTTCTTTTTCTTTGCGACGTCTTTGGCTAGGCTTTTCATAAAATTCCCGTTTTTTTATTTCGTCGATTATGCCTTCGCGCCGCATTTTCATTTTGAATTTTTTTAAAACTTTATCTATAGACTCATTTTCTGAAACATTAATTTTTGTCATTTTTTATCTCACCATCCTTATTAATCTTTTTATCGATTATTACCCGGGAGGCCATTGCATTTTTCTTCCACCAAGAATATGGAAGTGTAAATGATCTACGGCTTGTCCCGCATCTGATCCATGGTTTGCAACAACTCTAAAACCACTTTCTATTATACCAGTTTTTTGCGCAATATTTTGAATGGTTTTTATGATCTTTGAAATGATTTGAGAGTGTTCCTTTTTAACCTGGGAGATAGAAGCTATATGTGTTTTGGGTATTACAAGAATATGAATTGGCGCTTGAGGATTTATATCGTTAAAGGCAAGAACATCTTCATTTTCAACTAAAATTTCAGCTGGAATTTGTTTGTTTATTATTTTACAAAAGAGACAATCATTCATTTTTTTACATCCTTATTTTCTTGTGTTGTTTCATATTCAAAGCAACACATTAACCGTCCGCATATTCCTGATGTTCTGGTCGGCGATATTTGAAATCCTTGTTCTTTAACGGCTTTTACTGTTATATGTTTTGGTTTTTGAAGCCAAGAGGCGCAACAGAGGGTTCTCCCGCATGGGCCAAGCCCCCCCATAAATTTTGCTTCGTCTCTGGGCGTTAAGGATCTCATGATAATTTCTGCTTTTAGGCTAGTTCCTAAATCTTTGCGATAAGATTTTAGGTCTGGAGTTTTTTTGTCTTTTGATACTTTATAGTAGATGCTAATTCTTTTTGAGTCGAATAAATGTTCAACCTCAATAATTTTTATAGGAAGTTCATATTCTGTAGCTTTTTGAGAAGCTAATTGATATGTTTTTGCTTCTTTATTAGAGAGAGAGTTAACTGTTTTTATATCTTCCGATGTTGCGTATCGGATAACTTTTTTAAGCTTGACATCAGATTCAGCATTTGGAAGATTTTTTGCAAAGGCTATTATTGTCCCAAATTCTTCTCCACGATCTGTTTTTATGATAACAGGGGCGCCTACTTTAATGTTTTCAGTATTATAGCCTTTGATAGGGCATATCCGGTTAAATTTTCTAAGTTTTATTGCTAGTTTTTGTTCCATAATTTTATGCAAAGAGCGTCAATTGCTAATTTATGGTTTGCATTGCGCTCCATTCCTTTTAAAGTTTCTAATATTATTTTTGCTTGTTTTACTTTATGGGCGGTTACATAAATTGAAAAAATTTCCTGAAGTATTTCTGCCGCTGTTTTTTTGTCCGCAAGCAGTTCGGATATTTCTATAAAATTAAAATTTTCACTTTCTATCCTACTTGCTATTTCTTTTGCTTGTGGCGTTGGGTCTGCAGGAAGTGTATCTTCGAAGATAATTCTTTGGCAACGGGATAAAATTGTTTTTGGCAAAATCCCTTCTCGATTGCTGATTAATATAAACACAACATTTTTTGCGGGTTCTTCCAAGATTTTTAAAAAGCTGTTTGCGGCTTCAGTTGTAATTTTGTCTGCTTCAGTAATAATTATAACCTGCCAATTTCCCTCGCTGGGCCCGTACTTAGTTAGATTTTTTATATTTCTTATTTGTTCTATTTTTATTGAGTTTCCGTCTTTTTCTATTATTATTACATCTGGATGTTTGTTCTTTTTAATTTTTTCGCAGTGAAGACAAAGATTGCAAGGTTTTATTTGATTTGAGCAATTTAGTTGCGATGCAAAATTTATCGCCATGTCAAACTTTGTTTGGTTGTCTCCCCCTGTAAATAAATAAGCGTTTGAAACTTTTCCATTTTTGATAATGCCGGACAATATTTTTTGTGTTCGAGATTCCATGATTTTTAAATTATAACATTTGTGAGTTAGTTTTTCAAAAATTAGATATGCAGGATAGTGTTTCGAGCGTTTTTCCATTTTAAAAAAATAAAAACATTAAAGGATTGAAGTTTAATTCTAGTGTAAAACAATTAACCCCGTTTATGATAATAGGGGTTAATTGTTTTGTAGCATATGACATAATGAATCTTTTTATAGACAAAAACCCACTTGACAAAAAATAAGATTATGGTATGCTTAAAAAGCAAAAGAGGAACGTTTCCTCTAAGTGGGATTCAGGAAGATAAAAACCCTAAGGAATACCCAAGAAAGGGAGTAGGGTTTTTTCGTCTTTTGTGAGTTTTAAATTTGATCTTTGACAACTAAGTAAGTAGAGTTTGGTGCGAGTGCAACCAAATTTTTTTGTTTTGTTTTTTTAGAGTCAACAAACTTTTACTGAGAGTTTGATCTTGGCTCAGGATGAACGCTGGCGGCGTGCTTAACACATGCAAGTTGAACGATCTCCCGGCTTGCCGGGGGAGAGTAGCGGACGGGTGAGTAACACGTAAGTAACCTACCCTCAAGACTGGAACAACCTGCCGAAAGGTGGGCTAATTCCAGATGTGGTTATGAAGACACATGTTTTTTTAACTAAATCCCGCAAGGGGCTTAAGGATGGGCTTGCGGCCTATCAGCTAGTTGGTGAGGTAAAGGCTTACCAAGGCTATGACGGGTAGCTGGTCTGAGAGGATGATCAGCCACAATGGAACTGAGATACGGTCCATACTCCTACGGGAGGCAGCAGTGAGGAATTTTCCGCAATGGGCGAAAGCCTGACGGAGCGACGCCGTGTGTGTGACGAAGTCTTTCGGGATGTAAAACACTGTCAGAGGGGACGATATTGACGGTACCCTCAGAGGAAGCCACGGCTAACTACGTGCCAGCAGCCGCGGTAATACGTAGGTGGCAAGCGTTATCCGGAATTATTGGGCGTAAAGCGCGCGTAGGTGGTTTTGTAAGTCAAATGTTAAAGGCTACGGCTCAACCGTTGTTTGCATTTGATACTGCATTACTAGAGAGAATCAAAGGGAAGCGGAACTTGCAGTGTAGCGGTGAAATGCGTAGATATTGCAAGGAACACCAGTGGCGAAGGCGGCTTCCTAGGGTTTTTCTGACACTGAGGCGCGAAAGCTAGGGGAGCAAACGGGATTAGATACCCCGGTAGTCCTAGCCCTAAACTATGTTCACTAGGTGTTCGAGGTATCGACCCCTTGAGTGCCGCAGCTAACGCGTTAAGTGAACCGCCTGGGAATTACGGCCGCAAGGCTAAAACTCAAAAGAATTGACGGGGGCCCGCACAAGCGGTGGAGCATGTGGTTTAATTCGATGCTACGCGAAGGACCTTACCTGGGTTTGACATCCCGCCAGTAGAAACCTGAAAGGGTAACGATTCCGATTTATCGGGAAAGCGGGACAGGTGCTGCATGGCTGTCGTCAGCTCGTGTCGTGAGATGTTGGGTTAAGTCCCGCAACGAGCGCAACCCCTATTGTTAGTTGATAACGTTAAGTCGATCACTCTAACGAAACTGCCTCGGATAACGAGGAGGAAGGTGGGGACGAGGTCAAGTCATCATGGCCCTTATGCCCAGGGCCACACACGTGCTACAATGCTATGTATAAAGAGAAGCAAATCCGCAAGGTGGAGCAAATCTCAAAAAGCATAGCTCAATTCGGATTGCAGGCTGCAACTCGTCTGCATGAAGCTGGAATCGCTAGTAAACGCAGATCAGACGCGCTGCGTTGAATACGTTCTCGGGCCTTGTACACACCGCCCGTCACACCATGGAAGTCAGAAACACCCAAAGTTTCGACTTGGTCGGAATTAAGGTGGTGCTGATGACTGGGGTGAAGTCGTAACAAGGTAGCCGTACCGGAAGGTGTGGCTGGATCACCTCCTTTCTAAGGAGAACATGAGTTGATTAATTTACTTTATGATACTCT
>Ga0208968_1001583_pt1 | contig 12117 bp, 8 predicted proteins | sample RifOxyA3_FD_184031 | JGI IMG/M metagenome (GOLD analysis project Ga0208968, IMG submission 184031) | Groundwater microbial communities from Rifle, Colorado - Rifle Oxygen_injection A3 (SPAdes) | ecosystem: Environmental > Aquatic > Deep subsurface > Groundwater | place: Rifle, Colorado, United...
AATGGAGATAGAAGCCTCAACCTTAGAAAAAACAACAATTAACAGTTTAGCAAGTCGTCTAGACATGTATGTTTCAGGTGTCTTTAGTTTTATGAATAGAAAAACTAATTTAGATTTTAACAATAATCTAGTTTGTTTCGATATTGGAAATTTGCCATCTCAAGTTAAACCTGCAATAATGTTTCTAGTCTTGGATTATATTTACATGAAGATGAAATCTGATCTCAGTAGGAAAATATTATTAATTGATGAGGCTTGGACATTACTTTCAAAAACTGAAGAGGCGGGATATATATTTGAAATTGTAAAAACCTGTAGGAAGTTTAATCTAGGGCTTCTTTTAATAAATCAAGAGGTTGAAGGATTATTAGATTCAAGAGCTGGCAAGTCGGTTTTAGCAAATTCTGCGTATACCATCCTAATGAAACAAAAGCCTGCAGTAATTGACAGTATCTGTAGAACTTTTCATTTGAGTGAAGGCGAGAGAAGACATCTTTTAACTTCTAATATCGGAGAGGGTCTTTTGATGATGGAAGATGACCACTCTGAGTTGAAAGTCATTGCTTCGCCTGCGGAACATAAACTGATTACTACAAATCCAGATGAACTAAATTTGGTGAAGAGTAAGATGAAGCCACAGAAAAAAGTTGATATTGGAATCGATCCGAATAAAAGATTTTTTCACAAGAAGGGGTTAAAAAAGGACGGGATAAAATTTCTTTTAGATGAAGGTTATCAGATTAAAAAATATAAAAGTTTGATGACTGATAAAATGGAGGAGTTTCTTTTACAACCAAGGCACAATGAAAGCTTGACGCATTTGTTTATGGTTCATAATATTTCGGAGTTTTTGGAAGAGAACGGGATTGAGACCAAGTTGTATACTACTAAGAAGCCGGATATTGTTTTTGAGATTGGTGGCAAAAAGTTTGCGATTGAGGTTGAGACTGGAACGGTCTTAAGTAAAGTTAGTAGGATAAAAGAAAAGTTGAAAGTCTTAAATGAATATGATCGGTGGTTTTTTGTTGTGACTAATAAGAATAAAGTTGAAAATTATAAAAAATATGGTGATGCTGTTGACAAAAGATATATAAAATTAAGATTAAACAAGTTGATAAAAATTGCAAAAAAGCCTCAAAGATAGGACTCTCTCTTTTTGGGTGCAAAATCCCATTTCTCGTCGGTTAAATTTTAGGAATTTCCGTCCAAGCCACTCGGCATAATACATACTGATTGGAGTAGTGGCTTGGAGACTATTATGACGGTGACGTCGATATATAGTTACAGCCCGTTCGTCTCCCTGCCCCAATATGTAGACTGGCCATAGAAAGATTTAGTAATATTTTATTTATCAAGAATTTTTTTATCTTTTATATATTTTTCAAACTCATCATCGTCTAAAATACGATCATAATTACCTTCATTAGTTATTTTTCCAGCACCGATATCTGTTTCAACAAGCTCCAAAAACTTTTCGAAATCTTTATTTTTTATTAAATTATCTATTGTTTCCCAATCTAATATCTCTCTTGTTTTAGCTGGAAAGAGCATTTTCGCTTCTTCTTTTTCTTCATCGCTATTAAGCTCAGGAGTTAATTTAATTACACCAATACCAAAAGAGTTACTTAATCTTTTAAGCTCTCTCATCAAAATTTCATTACTTTCATCAATTAATAAGACTACAAGATAACCCTCATTCGCCCAACTACTATTTGAAACTGACTGAAAAAAATACTCTTTACAATTTCCTGAAGTTATTTCTCTTTTCATTTCAAAACTGAAGAATTTAACAGCAGTCCAATATAATTTATTCTGAAATGAAAGTGTCGGTTTTCCAAAATCATCAAAAGGAAACTTGACACCCACTAAGTCTGGGTGTATCCATTCATTTATCCCCTTTGTAGTTCTTGCACTATTAGATTGGTTAAGGGTTTTTATATATGCTCGATATTTTATGCTAAAAAATCTAACCAGTAATTTATGCAAGTCTTTTTCTAAAAACTGAATTCTTTTTTCCTTTTCCAAAGAAGTCTCAACAAATTCTTCAAAGGGGATTTCAAAGCCTTCTTTCGGAGTTTTACCTTTTAAGAAAAAAAGTAATGGCCTATTACTATATTGTGAGAAAACTGTACTTTCTGACTTATTTCTTAGTTCAACATAAATCTGTGCGCTTATGGTATTTTCTGGTGTTTTCCCCCTGCATCCAACTTTACTTGCTAATCCTAAAGCATTACCTTTCTCCCATATTTGGGAAGGAGATAAGGGTATGCCCTCAATTTCTAGAACTTCTTTCGCTAATTGTTTAAAGGTATATTTTTCTGCCACAGTGATTTAAATATAAACCTTACTTAAAAATATATCTTCTTATTTCGACCTTAGCCTAAGCGAGTTAATAGTTTGGTTTTTGAAAGAGTGAGGGATAAGTAGATTTTATGAAATAAACTAGCTGCTTAACTACTCCAAATCCTCTTCAACTTCCCGAATCAACTCAAGCGCATTCTCCAAACTAACAACAATCTCACTCGCCAAAACACCAGGCTCAGGCAAATTATCCAAATCCTCAAGACTCTCATCTCTAAGCCAAAAAATATCTAAATTAGTCTTATCTCTTTTCAAAATATCCTCATAATTAAATTTCTTAAACCTCTCACTCTCTTTTCGTTTACTCCTATCATCACTACAATAACATTTAACAAAATCTTCTAAATCCTTGTCTGCTAAAGAACTAGTTTTCAAGGTGAAGTGTTTATTTGTTCTCAAATCATAAAACCAAACTGCCTTAGTGTGTGCCTTTTCGCTTTTTTCTTTTTTATCGAAAAACAAAACATTAGCTTTAACGCCTTGAGCATAAAACAAACCAGTAGGCAATCTCAAAATAGTATGCAAATCACAGTCATGCATTAATTTTTTTCTAATTGTTTCTCCTGCTCCACCTTCAAACAAAACATTGTCAGGCAAAACAACTGCGGCCTTACCATTAATTTTCAGGATACTCTTAACATGTTGTAAGAAGTTTAACTGCTTATTACTCGTCTGGGCTCCAAAGTCTTCTCTGGCATAGGTTAAAGTCTGTTTCCCAACGTCTCCAGAGTCTGTCACAATAGTTTCGCTAGACTTCTTTCCAAATGGAGGATTGGTCAAAACCATTTCATAAATAGCCCCAGGATTTTTCTTCAGAGAATCTTTAAGCTCAATTGGAGAACCTTCCGGCTCTAATCCATGCAAATACAAATTCATGACACAAAGTCTAGCAGTCATGGGGACAATATCATTTCCAGAAAAATTATCATTTAACTCCGACCACTCATCACGATTAAGAGATTGATTTTTTCTGATATAACTATAAGCAGAAAGTAAGAATCCACCAGTCCCACTCGCAGGGTCATGAATTTGCATAGGGAATTTAGGCTTCATAACTTCAACTATAGCATTGATTAAAACTCTTGGTGTGAAATATTGTCCAGCTCCGCTTTTAACATCTTGAGCATTTTTTTCTAACAATCCCTCATAAACATCTCCCTTCAAATCTTCTCCTAGATTCAACCATTTTTCTTTATTGATTAATTCAACTACTAATCTTCTTAGTTTGGCTGGGTCTTGAATTTTATTTTGGGCTTTGTGAAAAATTGTCCCAATAATTCCTTCTTGCTTTCCTAGGTTTTGTAAAATCTCTAAATAGTGAGACTCTAAATCTAATCCTTCTAAGGAGACTAGAGACTCCCAGTTGTATTTTTTAGGAATTTGGCTTTTGCCATTGAATGGGGGATTACTTCTTTCATTATCCATCTTTAAGAATAATAAATAAGTTAACTGTTCAACATAGTCTCCGTATGATAAACCATCATCTCGAAGAACACTGCAATAATTCCAAAGTTTATTTACTAGTTGACTTGAATCCACCATGTTAAGATTTAGCCTCCACTTCTTTAACAAGCTTTCCCTCAAAGGCCGACTTTAGAATACCCTTATACAATTTTTGTATTTTTTTTAAACTTTTCATGACTTCTTTTTCTGTAGTATCAATAATAGAAAACTTTGCTTCAATTTTCGATACAATTTTCTGCTGAATAAAAAGAGATTTAGGATAACATATTTTACATAACTTAACCCTATCTATGTTCAAATTTTTTACAGCAGAACCTTTTGCAGTCATGGAAAATTGCCGAAAAAGATTATCTGATTTTAAAATCCAATACAAATAATTCTTATCAATAAATTTATTTTGTTTTAATAATAGCCACCCATCGTGGATAGCCCCTTTTGTCTCCATAATATAAGGTCTTCCAAAACTCATAGAATTTGTCAAAATAATATCCCCTTTTTCTACAGTTCGAGTTTTGCCCAATCCGCTAGGTTTTATTTTCTGATTCGTAGTAAAGATATATTTGCCTGATTTAGTAGCGTCTCTAATTTTTATCCAGTTAACGCCATCTGCCTCTTCTGTTAAATATTCTTTTATCGGACGGGGAGAGCCTCCTCTAACAATTTCACAAACTTCTCCAATTTCTTTCTCTTCCCAACCTTCCCTAGTCTCAAGAGCCTCTCTTAAGATTGCCTTTCTATAAAGCGACAACTTCTTCATAACATCCCTTAATTCTTCCCTCGATTCATCAAGTCGAGAAAATTCCTTCTCAATTTCGGCAATAATTTTTTCCTGAAGTGTAGTAATGGGAAAGCTTATCGGAATTTCTTTTAATCTAGATTGATTTAACTTTAATCTTGTTGTCCCATTGACAAAATTTTTATAATTAAAACTATTAAGAAAATATAATAAAAATTTATTTTCTAAAATTCCTTTGGCACCCTTCATTACATGAGCATGATTATTAACCCAAGATTTACCCTTAATCAAATAGGCAACATTTTTAGAAATATCTAAAAAAGGAGCCCCATCTTCCCCCAATAGAATCAGTTCTTCATTAAAGATAAAATCATTAATAGAATCAACCTGTCCAGTGGCTCCATAGTAAGGTATATCGCCTTGTATCTTTGCTCTTTCGGATTTGTTTAAGGGCACCCTCTTGTTGTCTAGTATTTCTACACAATTTTCAATCTTATCGGACTTCCATCCTTTTGGGATATTGGCTTCTGGCATATCAAAAAATAGAATCAAATCAATTTAAAGGTTTAGGCGGGAGCATGACATTCATTATAAACAGGACAATCCTCACATAGCCAATCTTCACACTTATCTAAATTTTTTATTTTGCTCAAGTCTGCGTCATTTAGAATAGAAATCATTTCGTCTATTTTATCATAGACTATTTTATCAAATTTATATTTAACCTCGAAGACTCTAAATTTATCTTCTAGACTAGGGTAGTATTGAAAGATTAATCCTTTATTTTTTTTAAATAATGCTGCTAATATACCTAATTCAACAATCTTCCAAGGAGATGGTTTTTCTAAATTGTTTTCCTTATCTGAAGGAACCGAATGAGTGATATAAGGTAAATATTCACCCGAATTATTGATAGAACTAATTTTATTAAAAAGTTTACTTTTATAAGAATATATTTCTTGATAGTTATGACTCGGCTTTTGTTCTTTATTTTTTAAGATAAAATCTTTATTTATATCAAATACTAGGTTAGAGATAAAATTTCTATTCAATGAATCTGTCAGGTTAAATTTGTAGTCTTCTTTTCTCTCTAAGTAATTTTGTAATGCGCATTTTTTTGGGCACATCAAATTATAGAGGCTATAGAGATTTGTTTTCCCATTCCAACCTCCGATTATTTCTGATAATTCTTTAGCGTATACTTCACTTTCTTCTATCTTTACAAAATCCATAATTTCGCACTCTTTCTTTTCTAACCCTGAATAATCACAATCTTCATTATTATATATTTGACACAATTCTGGATTGTAGCAATATCTACATTTTCCTAATTTTTTTGGGTCTCCTCCTCCAAAGACTACTTCGGTATACTCTGATTTTCTTTTTTTAACAAACTCTAGGGCCTTTTCAGAATCATTGATAATAATCTTAAAGGATTTCATTTTTGAAGGGTCTTCTTGAGATAAAAAAATTATATAATTTTCTTTTGGATGTTCCATATCTAAAACAGAATACATCACTAATTGCTCGAAATCTTGTGGATATTTTTGAATTGCGTCATCTGTGCCTATTGGTAATGTGGACTTTGTTTTTAGTTCAACCAAATTGTCATTTATTTTCGCATCTACTCTAGCGGTTATTGTCAATCCTTGATATATCCCATCTAAGGGATATTCAGAATAAACAATATGATTCATTCTAGAAAGCCAATTCTCTGCTAATTTATGAATTTTATTTCCATAATCTAATCTTTTTTGTAGCTCTATAGATGGCTTGATTTCAGGATATTTTCTTTTTAAAAAATGGTCCATGGGAGAGCATAATTCTGTAACAGTAAAATGTTTTTTAGCAACTCCCAACTCATCCTTTTTAATATTCCCACTTTTAACTTTTACGAGTGATGAAAGAGAGCCTTCAAGAATATAGCCCTTGTGAGCTTTTAAGATTAAATCGTACAATCTTTCTTTTATCATTTTCACGAATCTGATTCAAGATATTCACTAAGATTTTTCCGCTTCTTTATCTCATATTTAATAATATCAACTTTTTTTAATTCATCATTTTTATCATAAGTAGCTCTAGCTTTGATTTTTAATCTTTCAGCTAGAATCTCTTTTATTTCTTTAATATTCGGTCTATCATCGAAATTTACAGGGATAACTTTATTTGTACCTTCGCGTATAAATCCAAATTTACCTTGTTTTATATTAACCGAATTCAAATTTCCAAAAAATTCTTCTTCTATAATTTCAAAAGAAGATTCTTCTTCTTCTTTTAATTTATTGATATGTTTAGCAAGAATAGATTTATCCTTAAAAGAGATAGTCTCCTTTTGAGAATTTGGAAGGGTTATTATTAATTCGTCATCGCTTTCTTGAAGTGGATTTACTATAGAATTAATATTATTAACTATTCCATAATTATTGGAAATATTTTCTATATTTATCTCAGATTTTTCTTGTTTTTTATCTAAAAACTTGTTGAACAATGCAACAATTGAGCCTCCTACAACCGCTATAACAAAAGGATGATTAAACGCAATAGATATTATTTCCTGGAAAGAACCTCTCTTTAATTCTAAGTAAACCTTTGTTTTCTCTGAATTATTAAGCTTTCTTTGCTTATAGAGCTCATTTATTAATTCATTGATTAGAGCTTCTGTTGATTGCAATTGAGCAGTTAGTTTAGGGAGCTCCATTTGTCCATCAAAAGAAGAACCCTTATACGTAAAAGTTATCTCCTCTTTTTTATATAACTTATTTCCATAGACATCCGTTTGATTTTCTTTGTCCTTCGTGGTCATCACTTACCTCCCACTTCACCATTCAACTTGTTTATTATTCCACCCAATCTCTCTTCTCCAAAAATTTCACTAGCTTTTCCCAGCCCACCCATTCTCTGTAATTCTCCACGCATTAAATCCTTATTATCAATCTCTACATTTTCGGCAATACAGTCTTTCATTTTCTCCAACCATAGATATTCTTCTTCACTGAATACAACTCCAGCTTCTTTTTCTCGACCAATCCACTCACTAAACCTTTTTTCAACCGTATCCAAATAAGGCTCAAGCTCGTTAGTTTTCTCAATCTCATGTCGTAATAGAGAAACAAAATTAGGAACCCTGTCCCTTGCCTTCATTGGTTTAATATGTTTATTCTTATCTTTTCCTTCGAGTATTTTATAAGAATTCCAAAGTCTAGAATCAGTTAAACCATGTGCTTTAATTTTCCCTACAAGGTCCTTCAAGTCTTTCCATTTTAATTCTGTGCTATTGTTATAATAAACCTTTAGAGCATTGAGCTCGTCTTTATTCTCCTGAATAAATTTAGCGAATGACTCGATAGTACCTTCGGCCTCCTCTCTGGATTCAACAGAAAACTCACTCTTGATAACTACATCTAAAGAATAATCATCAACCATTCTTTCAACTTCTTTTCTTACCTCTTGCAACCTATTTAAGAAAGCAGAATTTCCTCGAATCTCATCACGAATTGAAATAATTCTTTCTTGCATAACTTCTAGCGCCTGTTCTTCGCTAGGATTTTCACCAAATCTCTCATGAGTCTCTTCCAGAATCTTATCATTATCTACTGTGTCAATTAATTCTCGAGCTACTTCAATTAGTGGCTTTCCATAAATTTCATTTAACTCCTTATTCTGGTCTTCTCTTAATTTATTAGATAATCTCTTTAATCTGATAGCCAAAGATTCAACGTGTTCCTTTGACGGCCTACCATATTGAAAATATCTTATTAAGGAATCAAAACTAACATTAACTCTATCAATCGGCTCAGTTTCAGATAGCTTTTCATTTCTGCAAACCCCTACACAATCCACAACATAAAATCTATCTTTAGAATAAGCTCCTTTGTTAATCTCTCTAAAATCATCATCCTTCATAACTCGACATCCTCTTCCCTTCATTTGTTCAAAGTATTGTCTAGAATTAACTTTTCTCATAAACATAACAACTTCAATAGTTTTAATGTCAGTCCCAGTAGCAATCATGTCAACGGTAACAGCAATCCTGGGATTTAATTCATTTCTAAACTCCTTAATTAACTGAGCCGGCTTTTTACCTTCTAGCTTATATGTAATCTTTTGACAAAAATCATTTCCTTTGTTAAATTCTTCTCGGATAATCTGAGTAATCATTTCGGCATGCGCATCATCTTTTGCGAAAATTAAAGTCTTCGGGACATATTCACGATTAGGAAAAACTTCCCATAAGAATCTATCCTTGAAGGTCCTAACAACTTTTCTAATTTGGTCAGGCGTCACAACTTTTACATCAAGTTCTTTTTCGCTATAAACTACTTCATCATCCGTCATCTTCCACCTATCCATTTTGGTCCTCATGTCAATTCTTTTAACATTAGTTTGCGCAGGTATGTATGAGCCTTGTTTGGTAATCTCGGTTTGAATATCATAAACTCCATAATCTAAGTTTACCCCATCTAAAACGGCCTCCTTGTGTCCATACTCCATAACTAAATTGTTATCAAAAAATCCTATTGTTCCTTTAGAAGGAGTTGCTGTGATGCCAACTAAAAAAGCATCGAAATAATCTAATACCTGTTTCCATAAATTGTAAATCGACCTATGACATTCATCTACTATAATAAAATCAAATTCTTCAATTGGAACATTCGGATTATAACCAAATGGCTCTCTTTCTTTAGTAGGGTCATCCACAACTACCTCGCCATTCTCATCTAGAATGGCTTCCTTTTCTCCCTTGAGTATAGAATACATCCTTTGAATGGTTGAAACTACAACAGAATCAGAGGAGCCGATTTTATTGTTTTTCAAATCTCGGACATTATATACATCAGTAAATTTTCTGCCATCATCAGGTAAATTAAAACTATCAAACTCATCATAACCATTCGTCTGTAAATTCCCCCGATCAACTAAAAACAAAATCTTCTTAGCTCCACAATACTTCTTCAAATAATAACAAAGATTAACACACATATACGTCTTCCCAGAACCAGTCGCCATCTGAACCAAAGCCTTAGATTTATTCTCGGCAAAAGAATTCTTCAATTTATCAATGGATTCCTTTTGGGCCTGCCACAAAGTCTTATTTTCATAAGAGTGGTTTTCTGCTAACTTTTTTCTAAGATTTTCTTCTTTTCCTTCTTTAATCAATCTTTGAAAATATTCAGGTCTATGAAATGCGAAAACCTCTCTACTTCTAGGCTCGGGGTCCCAGTAATTTGTAAACCTATATTTAGAACCCGTAGCTATATAACAAAAGGGTAATTTCTCATCAATTTTTTCAACCCATTCAGGCATATTTTTAGAATATTTCTCAGCCTGGCTTTCCTTCGATATTAAAGCCCCTTCTTCTTCCTTCTTCGCTTCTATAATTCCAACAGCTTTACCCTCAACGAATAAAACATAATCAGCCTCATCTCCACTTAACTGAAAATATTCAACAGCAACCCCAAGAGAAGAATCAACATTAGCAGATTTATAACTCTGAATCTCCCAGCCACAGCTATTCAAAAGAGGATTAATCTTTTCATGTCTTGCTTTATCTTCAGGTTTTTGAGCATAGGCCATAACCCCTAAACAGATAACAACTATATAAAGATTTATTGCCACCCCTTTTATCCCAAATAGAAAAACATTATCCCAAAAACTACCGCCCACTCCAAACCACATCACCCAACTTAATAGCATAAACCTTCTTCCCGCCAAACTCCCCAAACTCAACCCCCTTAAACTCAACCTTCATCTTCAAGCAATCCCTAGCATACCCATTCCTAAAATAAATAACATCATAATCCCGAACCTTCCCATTCACAAACAACCTCCGAGTCCAATACGGCTTAATCTCTCTATATTCAAACTTCTTAGTCCCCGCAAGAATCTCATCAAACCATTTCCTCATTAAGGTTAAATGCAGAATTTTCATTGTTTTTTTAACAACTTGTTCCTCAACTCAGGGATAATTTTTTCATTAATTTCGCCGTAGGCCCTGTTTAATCCTCTTCTGCCATTTTTGTCCAATTTGTAATTATACATCCAATCATTCATCTGATAATTATTTGCTAGCAATCCCTCATCAATTCTTATTGGTTTGATAAACCCACTTTCGTTAGTTCCTTTAAACAATAGAACGTCGAATTCATTTTGAGTAAAATCTCCTCTAATATAATGAACATTCTCTTTTATTTCTGAAATAAATTTTTTATAATCCTTTTTAGAGATAGGGTCGTATTTTAATTCTAAGAACCCGATAATAAAATACTGCTTTTTCTTCGATTGTAATTTTCCCAAATCACGCAATTTCAAATCCTTATATTTAAAATCTTTTTTACATGGAAACATCGCAGAGTAAAAGACTAGATAATCCCCCTTCTTAAACTGCCTCAATTTATTAAGAAATTTTATTTCTCCATATGTATTTGTATTAAATTCAGGATCAGCATGAGCATGACTATTACGTGATTTTTTATGGCCATCTTCAAGAATTTTGTCCTTCGGGATATAGTCCGAGATATTTTTCCCGAGATATTTCAAATCGCAGTAAGTTTTTATTTTATCATGAGGATCTTCAGGTATTGGTAGAAAAACGAACGTATTATCTGGGAAGATAGGCGCAACAAATCCGCCATACTGGGAATCCATTCCGACACGCAACATAAAAACCCTACTCATTTTCCCTTCCTGTACTAATAATATTATTTAACCCTTTCACAATCTCAACCTCAGCTAGAGTATCAAGCTCGCAATACTTTTCCAAATCCTCTCGCACTTTTAATCTTTCCTCTTCTCCAACATCCCCATAAGTAACCCTCTCATACTCCACACTAGCCATCATCCCCTCCCCAATCTCCATCCCCTCATAACTCAAATCCGACAACACCGGCAACACAGCCTTAATAGAACAACTCCCCTTCTGCCCAGAATCATAATACCAAAACTCCCGAAACACATCCAACAAATCAACAACCCTCCCCTTAATATTCCCATCATACCACTCCCTAAACTCCGGAAACGCCGTAGCCCCTTCAGTCATAACCCCCTTCTCAAACCCCTGATTATAAACCACAATACTCCCCTTCTTATTCAAAAGCCTCCTTAACTCCATCATAAATTCCATCCGAGGATCCTCAACCCCCTCCGCCAAAAAAGAATAATGCTTCAAATCCCCATTCTTACTCCGAATATGCAAAGAAAACTGAAAAGGAATCCGCTGATAAGGCTTCATCCCATCAAATTTAGGCAACACAGGAGCGATCGTCTCAAAATCCAAATAATAAATTGGATACTTTAATTCTTTCAACCAATCCCCAATTTTCTCCTTGTCAATATGAACTTTATCTTTACCACGCGCCAACCTTTGCTGGATCTCCTGCTTATAATTCGAATTAGCATCGTCTCCAACATCTTTCATCATGCGAACCCCATTATCCCACAACCCAAACTTTTTCTCCCCCAACATCCAATAAAATTCAAAAACACTTTCCTTAGGAACATTCGCCCAGCATTCAAATTTCAAAGGACAAACATAAGGATCCCCACAATATGTCCCAATT
>Ga0208968_1001589_pt1 | contig 12092 bp, 8 predicted proteins | sample RifOxyA3_FD_184031 | JGI IMG/M metagenome (GOLD analysis project Ga0208968, IMG submission 184031) | Groundwater microbial communities from Rifle, Colorado - Rifle Oxygen_injection A3 (SPAdes) | ecosystem: Environmental > Aquatic > Deep subsurface > Groundwater | place: Rifle, Colorado, United...
TCCGATTACCCGACATGGCATGGACTCCCTGGTTGCGGTCGAGTTGCAAAATGAGATTGAGGGGAACTTGGGTGTCGTTTTGCCCATGGTTACCTTCCTGCGCGATGTAACCGTTGATGAACTTGCAAGCCAAGTAGTACAACAGCTGGAGCAGGAGAAGATCAGCAACGAGATACCTCAATCGAATAACGAAACAGAAAGATTGGACCTGGCTTCGAGCTTCCAGGAATCGATGTGGCTTCTCGACAAGTTGAATCCAGACTCGTCCACATCAAATCTCGTTGTTGCCGCAACGATACCCGACCAGCTCGACGTTGAGGCGCTTCACCGCGCCTTTGACCAACTCTCAGACCGTCATGCAGCACTGCGAACAGTTTTCGTTCATACCAACGGTCGGCTCTACCAGAGCACGGCTGGCCAACAGCGGGTTCCTTTTTCTGTCGTTGATGCGAGAGATTGGGGTCAAGAAGCCCTCAATGAAGCAATCCAGCTTGGAGGGGCACATTCGTTCGATCTCACAAAGGGCGGGTTGCTGCGGGTCACGATATTCGAGCGTGACGAAGATCCTGTGTTCTTATTGGTCGCCCATCACGCCATTGTCGACGTCTGGTCATTGGCTATCCTCTTTGACGAACTTCGTGTGATTTACGAGTCTGAGCTCAAAGGTTCGTGTCGCTCAGCGTCTACTCCGGGTACCTGTTTTGCGGATTTCTCCAGATGGCAATCGTCGATGCTCGGCGGTGTGGAGGGCGCACGCTTCTGGGAGTATTGGCAAAAGGAGCTCTCTGGCGAGCTTCCTGTATTGAATCTGCCAACGGATCGACCACGACCTCCCATTCAAACTTTCAACGGCGCTTCGTTCATGCTTGAACTGCGAGATGTGCTCGGCGAGCGCGTGAAAATTTTGGCTGATGACCTTGGTGTCACAGTTTACCATGTGTTGCTCGCGGGGTTCGCCACGCTCCTGTGTGGTTTCTGTCGTCAGAAGGATCTCCTTATCGGTTCGCCCATGGCCTGTCGGGATCGCGCGTCCTTTGCAGCAGCCGTTGGTCCATTTGCACAACCCGTGGTCATGCGGTTGACGATTGACGGTGAGAATAGTGTGGAGGACTTTGCTCGACACGTCAGGAACAAAGTTTTGGGTGCCATGGCCAACCAACAGTTTCCATTTCCCACGCTCGTGGATCGGCTCTGCCCGCACCGAGATCCGAGCCATCATCCACTCTTCCAGGCCATGTTTAATTACATCGACGTGCCTGCTCACCTTGGAAGTGTCGCGGCGTTGAAGGCTTTTTCAGTCGGGCTCAAAGATGCGTGCATGAAATTGGGGCAGCTGACCTTGAAGTCCCTGGGGCTTCAGCAACAGTTGATAGATCAGTTCGATATTTCCCTAATCATGACCAGCGTCGACAAACGACCCGTCGGAGTTTTCCATTACAACGCCGATCTTTTTGACGAAAAAACGATTTCACAACTTGCAGAGGATTACCGTGCAATCCTGAGTTCCATGGTCGAGTCGCCTTCTCAGTCGGTTGAATCTCTCAGCGAAATTGTCCAGCGTCCGAACCTGCAGGGCGGACATGAAGAACCAAGCTCCCCCAGCTCAGAGCCTGGATATGTGGAACCCTCGGGTCCATTGGAGGAGATGGTTGCCAAGGCCTTCGGGCAAATGATGGGGATAGATCGTGTTGGCAGCAATGATAATTTTTTTGCTCTGGGCGGAAACTCGATACAAGCCACTCAGCTGTTTGAACGCTTGGAGCAGGAGTTGCAACTTGAGCTTCCCCTCCACAAGCTTTTTCGCGCGATGACCGTAGCGAAGATTGCTGAAATAATTTTCAAAGCTCTCGAAGAGGTTGAGGGCAGTGACGACGTTGCGGCGGACGCTTGAAGTGTGATGGATTGCAGATCCGGGGCAGCGTTGTTGTTGGTTGGAACAAGTGATTCTGTGAAATCTTTCCATGAGGTCCGCACAGAGGTAGAACTTTGGTAGACACATCGCTTTCCAAACTGACGGATGCAGACCTTCTTTTGCTTCTGACCATTCGGCGGCTCGAAGAAGAGTTGCTGAGCTTGTTTTCCCAAGGTCGTCTCAATGGCACCACGCACACCTGCCTTGGACAGGAGTACATTCCGGTCGCGTTGCAGCATTTGATGACTGCAGATGATTTTCTGTTTACCGCACATCGCGGACATGGCCACTACGTTGCGCAATTCGGGGACGTGACCGGCCTTCTTGCCGAGATCATGGGGCGCGAAGGTGGGGTCTGCAACGGCGTTGGAGGCAGTCAACATCTTTATCGTGACCGTCGCTATCTCTCTACGGGGATCCAGGGAGAGAGCCTTCCAGTAGCTGCTGGTGTTGCTCATCACTTCAAGCGAAAAAACAGCACAGCCATTGTTGTGGCTGTCATTGGCGACGGGACATGGGGTGAGGGGGCCGTCTACGAAGCGCTCAATATGACGGCAGTATGGTGCCTTCCATTGATTGTCCTGGTCGAGAACAACGGCATTTCCCAAACGACTCCGACGCGACTGCAGATGGCCGGTGATATCAAGCGTCGAGCTGCTGCGTTCGATATAGACTACGTTGTCGAATCGTCAAAAGACGTGAATGCGATTCGCGCCCGCCTGGCGCCACATTTTGAGAAGACGCGAGAATGTCGTACGCCGCTCATCGTCGAAATCATCACCGACCGATTGGGTCCACACAGCAAAGGCGACGACTCCCGCGATCCCAGAGAGCTCGAACGCATTCGTGCACAGGATTGGTATGCACTCTATCAGCAGGCATATTCGGATCAGTGTGATCGATTGAATGTTGAAGCCAAAAGCAGAATCGCTGCTGCTCTAGAAACTGTGGAGGCCGCAAACCCTGCCATTTGGGGCACCGCATGATGCCCAGCCAGAGAGTCATAGAAAACCTCAATCTTGGACTTCACACGTTATTCGAACGTCATGAGACGGTCTCTCTTCTTGGGGAAGACGTGTTGGATCCCTACGGTGGTGCTTTCAAAGCAAGCAAAGGGCTGTCAACGAAATACCCCGACAGAGTTATCTCGACACCCTTGAGTGAGGGGGGATTTGTTGGTGTGGCCGCCGGCATGGCGTTATGTGGTGAGAAACCGATCGTCGAAATCATGTTTGGTGATTTCATAACGCTCGCATTTGATCAGATCGTCAATTTCGCGGCAAAATCAGTTTCCATGTATGGGACAGAATTGTCCCTCAATCTCGTCGTTCGCTGTCCCATAGGTGGCAATCGTTCATACGGTCCGACTCACAGTCAGAGTTTGCAAAAACACTTTCTGGGCGTACCCAACCTCGACCTTTTTGAAATATCCCAGTTCCACGACAATGCAGTTGTTCTCGAAAAGCTGGTCGGGCTAGGACGGCCGTCGATTCTGTTTGAGGACAAGGTTCTGTACACGCAGCGAATGTACGATGTCGGAATCATTGATGAAATCTTCGGATTCGAGAAATGTGGCGATGACAACGACTTTGTCCGGGTATTTTCTCGTGACTTTGACAAACCGCATTGCCTGCTCATCACCACGGGCGGCCTTGTGCCGCGCTGCCTGTCCGCCATGCGAGAGCTTTTTGTCGAGCACGAGATCGAATGCGAGATGATGGTTCCTTCACGTGTCTATCCCCTCGACCTCAGGTCATTGGAACCAGCGGTTGCGGTGATGGAGCACATCTTTGTTGTTGAGGAGGGCACGCCAGGTGGCTCGTGGGGTTCGGAGGTGAGCCACAACATTTCTCGGAACTTCTGGGACCAACTGGAACACCCAATTACGATCATACAAGCACGCGACAGCATCATACCTTCTGCGCGGCATTTGGAGGAGAAAGTGCTGGTCCAAAGTGGTCGTATCGTCAACGAGATCAAGAGCAGGGTGCGGCATGCATGACATCACAGTGCCGCGACTGAACAACAACGACGAGAGTTGCGTGCTCAAACAATGGTTACAAAAATCCGGCGTCAAGATTGAGCCAGGTGATATCGTTGCGGTTTTGGAAACATCCAAGGCGGCATTTGATCTCGAAAGCGAGTTTGGGGGACTCCTTTCCCAAACGGTTGAGGCTGGCTCTGATTGTGCATTTGGATCAGTCATTGGTCATGTTTTTGCAGATGAGAACGAGCTCGACAATTTCACGGCGAAACGAAAACAGTCGGTGAATACCGGCGATCCTCTTACCATTACCCGCGACGCCCAAAGACTCATTGATGCGCACAGCATTGACGATGCTGCTCTGCGCAGTCTGGGCAAGAGCGTGATCAAGACAAAGGACGTCGAAGGCCTCATAGATTCGACGCACCGTGAGCCTGTCAATAGCAATGCGAATGATCGAGACGATGGCGCCAACTTTGCGCCGTTGTCCCGCCGCCAACTTGGCATTGCAAATACAGTTTCCCGTTCTCACGCAACCATCCCACCCGCATTTATCGCATTGCGCATCTACTGTGATCGAGCCCTCAAGACCCTGAAGCAGGTTTTGGCACAGAAGGGAATGAATGTTGGCCTCCCAGAGCTGGTGATCAAGACCATCGCCAAACAGGTCGATGATTTCCCCGTGTTTTTTTCTTCAGTAGTGAATGGCAACCGTCTGCGCCATGTCCCCGACCCGGGAGTGGGCGTCACCATTGATGTGGGTAAGGGCCTTTTCGTTCCGGTCGTCAAGCAAGCAAGCAGCCGTACTCTTTTGGATATCGCTGAGCTTCTCATTGATTTTCGCGTGAAGGGCATGCGCGACAAATTCACAGCCGAGGATTTGCAGGGCGGAAACATCTCTGTCTCGATCAACATGGATGCGGATATCGAGCTCGTCGTTCCCATCGTCATGCCCGATCAGGTTTGCATGATTGCCATGGGACCCGTGCGACGAGAGCTCACGCTCAATGAGAAGGGTCAGGTCGAGCCGCGCGCGTTCTTCACCGTCGGTCTCGCCTACGATCACAGAGCAATCAATGGTTTTGACGCTTGCCGATTTGCCACCACCATCAAGAAACTCTGCGAAGATCCCAACTGGGTACTCTCTTCTTTGTAGACTGCCGAGAGGCCTGTGATGAGCCCGCGGAAGCATCAACTTGACAACCGAATTGTGAGTATTGATCAGATTGTTGCTTGACCGACAGCGGCAGTCGGGCGATCTTGTTGCTCATGTTGATCTCTTCGATTGCGGTGATGCTCCTCGCGGCGCCTGTTCTCGAGCCCATCACTCCCAGTGCAGCTCCGTCAACGGCTTTCTATCTTACTTCGCTGCCCAAGATCGACGAAACACCTGTCCATCTTCGCATCTTGAGCGGGTATATGCCATTGACCCGCGGGGCAGGCGAAGATCTCCACCTGATTTACAGCAATCTGCTTCTAACGACGCCACTCGGTGCCAACACCGCGCTGGATGCGGCAATACTGTCGCGAAGTCTTATCGGCGACGCACTCGCGAGTGTTCCCAGTCGTCTGATGTTTCGACTTCGATATGTTCCTAATTGGCTCGACAGTGAGTTTGTGCAACTCGGTTTCATAGCCGGCGGCACCTTTGGAGCGGATCTCAAATGGGATGAGCCAGGTCAAGGTGTGGGCGCAGCCAGCGCAGGTGTGTTGCTCGGCGGTTCGCTATATGGACTGAAATGGGGCGCGCAGGCGGGTTTTGGTTGGGGCAGCACGAGGTTGCCAGGTTACGGGCGGTCGCAAGAGCTTCCACTCGACTTGGCAGTGTCGACGAGCCTACCACTGAGATGGCTCAACGTTGCGTTGGAAGGTGGGGCGAGCGCAGATTTGCAGCGCCCTAGAGCCGCGTGGGACTTGCTCGGCTTGGCTAGTCTGCAGGTGCCGTTTACTCTGTCGACCCACCTCGAAATAGGGGCGACAGCCGTGCGCACAGGCAGCGGGAACGTAGTTTTCGGCGGCTTGATTGCTATTTCGGGCCGACTCGGGGTGCAAGACTTGGACGAGGACAGAGTGCAAAATGAGTATGACGCCTGCCCCGGCGAACCGGGGAACCCGAGCTACCAGGGCTGCCCGTTCGTCGACCAAGACGCGGATGGTGTATGGGACCAACTCGACGCGTGCCCCGAACAGCGCGGGGAAGAGAGAAATGCTGGTTGTCCATTGACAGACACCGACGGTGACGGTGTGAGCGACATCGACGATCCGTGTCCAAACACAGTCGAATGTCCGTAATTCCTTCGGACCTCACATGGCGTCCTATCGGCAATGCGGCTGCACAACAGTAGTACACATCGCATTTCGATTGAACCAAGGGCAGGTGGGCAGGTGGGCAGGTGCCTCAGTTGAGACGACAAAGAGCCAAAGTGATATCATCCTCCCGTGGCATGGTGCCATAAAACGCATACGCGTCATCGACCAGAATCTTTCTCAGGTTGGTCACCGGTTCATTCTTGTTAGACTGCAGCAAACGACGAAAACGACGCATTCCATACTGTTCGTGCGCTTCGTTCTCACATTCGAGAATGCCATCAGTGTAAAAGACGAGAAGGTCGTCCTTTTCTATTGTTTTTTCCACCACCGTGCATTCGGATCCATCTCCCAATCGTCGCCCGCGGGCCACGAGGGATTGAATATCCTTGCCACGAAACAGCAGCGGGAAGTTGTGTCCGGCGTTGACGAACTTCATTGTCATCGCACGTGAGTCGATAAGGGCAGCAAAAAACGTCATGACCAGCTCGCCTTTACCAGACTCGCGTATTGCATGATCCAACAGCCTCATGAATTGCGCCAAATCTACATCGTGTTGCTGATAGAGCAGTGTGTCGCAACATGCTTTGGTTGTGGCTGTCAGCATGGCCGACGGGATCCCATGGCCCGTTACGTCGCCGATGCACAACAACACCCGATCTTCGTTCAAAGGATAGTGATGCCACCAATCGCCCCCCATTTGCGTAGCCGGCTCGCACATGCCGCAATACGTCAATCCCGCCGCATTGAATTCGTCGCGAGACGGCATCAATAGGTTCTGGATGGCGTTCGCTCGCTCAAGCTCCTGGTCGAGGGCGGCCTTTTCGACGCTTTCTTTGAGAAGCACCTCGACCCGACTCGTCATGTCGTTGAATTGAGTGCACAGCACACCAATCTCATCTTGGGTCGACGGCACGGCGCGCGCCTGCAAATTGCCTTTTCCAACTTCGGTGGCAACGTGCGTCAGGTGTCCAATTGCACGACCGAACCGAAGGCCTTGATACACCGCAATCAAGACACCGATGACCAAGGCGCCGATCCCCAATGACGCCGTTTTTACCAACGCGCTTCGAACGGCCTCCTCACGTTCGGCGTCGATTTTTTCCATTGCTTCTGCAATGCGCTGGGTGGAGAGCTGAATGTACAGATAACCCAAAATGCGACTGTCTTGCTGTGTGCTCAACTGGATAGGTGAACCAAAGGCGATCGCACTCGGCAATACGCTGCCGATCTCTGTGAGCTGAGAAACACCCTTCAAAGCTTCGAGACGTGCCACGCGTTCTTGGTCCAGATTCTCGCCTAGCTTCTCATCTTTCGAGTGCGCGACGATACGGCCACCACGGCGAATAACCAGCGCCTCGACAATTTCTTTGTCTCCGCTTGCCACTGACTTAACCGTGTCCAGGACGCGGTCAATGGAACCATCAAGCAGCGGTGGATACATGCTGTCGCTGAGGTTTTGCGAAGTCGTTCGGCCGCGCGCAACCAGCGCTGCCATCTCCGACTCCTTCAATCCTTGAGCAAAATGTCTGTACTGCGTTTGAGTGGAAAAAATCCCAAAAATGACAAACCCCAAGGAGATCAGTACAACCACCGCACTCGTGGCGAGAATCAGTTTTAGCGCAATAGAAAACTTAACCTTCTGACCATGTAGGAACTCCTCGCGAGTATTTTTCACCATGTCATCATCCTATGGGCATGTGGGCCTTACCATGCCCCATGTCAACTCAGCCAAAAATGCTCCGCTCTCCACTCAAAGACACTCATATCATATTGAGGTTTGGGGCAGATGAGACGAAACCACACATATGGCGAACCATACTCGTATCAACTTCCAGGGACCACAGAAATTTGTCTTTTGAATTATTCTCTTCGAAATGACGTCTGTTGTAATATAGTGGCGGTGCATTTGGGCATCAGATTTGGAAAGAATGGCTCTTTCCACAGGGGGTTTCGCAATGAGTGTGATGACCGCCGTTCTTCTCTATTCCATGGTGGCGGTTCCTCCAACTGACCTGCCAGCACTTCTCAAACAAATCGACCAGAAACTGACAAGCCCTGGAGACTACACTGCCGAGGTTTATCTTGAGCAGAAGCAAGCAGGCAAAGAAGACCTGGCATTTCAGCTCCTGGTGTATCGACGTGACGAGGACCAAAGTCTCATATTCCTTTTCAAGAAGCCCAAGACTCGCGTCGGCGAAGGATTCTTGCGCAAGGACCGAAACTTGTGGTCTTACAATCCTGGGGTCGGAAGATGGAACAGACAGACAGCTCGCACGCAGGTTGCGGGCACGGATGCCCGAACTCGTGACTTTGATCAATGGAACCTGGCGGAAGAATACGACGCCGAATACCTGACATCCGAAAAACTCGGCGCATTTACGGCCCACAAGATCAAGTTGCGCGCTAAGCCAAACATGGATGTGGCCTTTCCGATCATGGAGCTCTGGATTGACTCGGCCACCAACAACCCTTTGAAGATTGGCTCTTATGCATTGTCGGAACGATTGATGCAAACTTCGTACTACCCCAAATGGGTTCGTGTGGAAAGCAAATCAGGCGGCGTCTATTATCCAGAAGAGATTCGCATCTACGATGAACTCACGAAGGGCAACGAGACCATCATAAAGGTGCAGAAGGCGCAGATTGCTCCATTGCCTAGCAACATCTTCACCAAAGCTTGGTTGGAGAGCCAGAGCCGCTAGTTTGCTCCTATTGTTTCCGACAGGCTCATCAAAGGCGAACGGCTTTGGCCGGATCAAGTGCAGCGGCTCGGATAGCAGGCCACAGCACGCTAACAACCGTCACACATGTTACCAACAAGATGACAACACCCAACGTGCTCCAATCACAGTTGAAATGAAGCACATTGGAGAAGAAGATATCGGCAAATGCTTGCGAATCGACGTTTATTCGAGCGAGATTGAGAACCGCAGCTGCCAACCAAGCTAACGCGCCACCTACCATGGACGAGAGGGCTCCCAACAGAAGCGCCTCCGCCGCGAGCAGTGTTGCTACGCCTGATCGAGACAGACCCAATGCGCGCAGAGTGCCAATTTCGTGCACTCTTTGGCGCACCACTACCGACATAATGTTGAACGTACCGATCCCGACAATCAGACACAGCAAAGCGAAAATTGCCACGCTCAAATTCTCAATGGCACCTTGAATTTGAAGAAGACTACGAAGCATGTCCTTCCAAGTGCAAGTATAGAAGACTTGCCCCTTGCCCGAGCCTCTCTTTGCCCAGTTCAGTTGTGTCCAAATTGCCTCGGAACGCAATGGACCCAATTGGGCACCATTCTTCTCAAGCAAATCGCGGAGACTCCTCTGCCCGTCAATTGCGGCGTGAGGAGAATCCAAATAGATGTAGATTCTTGTTACTCCTCCGGGCGGTATCTGATACAGACGTCGCGTTACTTCGATGTTGGTGATCACCACCCCTGAAGTTGCTGCATTGCCCTTTGGAATTGCATCTACCACGACCTCAACAGTGTTCATAACTCCCCGGGGTGTCATTGCTATGAGAGTCACGACATCCCCCACTTTGACACCAATGTCTCTTGCGGTTGCGTCAAAAATGACGGCCGTGTCTGGGCTAGTTAACATCTCACGTACGCTTTCGACCCCTGGATTGCCTGGCAGCCCATCGACAATGGCGTCTAACAAAAGAGGATCTTCCGAGGGTACGACTCCAAGGAGAAAAATACTCTTGCTACCATTTGGCCCCAGCGCACGCGCTTCATTGGCATCGCGGGGTGCAATGACCGATGCCCTCCCCCACTTCTCGACAATCGCTCTGGTGGACTCCAGGTCTTTGACAAGCTCAGTCCATTGACCATCTATCCAGCTCAATCCGCCTAGTACCACATGGCCGCCGTGTACGGCACAACCGATATCGATCATCCGCTGATATGCGCCGTTGAATAGGGACGTGGACAACACAATGAAAAATGAGAGGGTCACGAAAGTGATTGCCAACAGAACGAAGCGCCGCCCCCCTTGGAGAAGGTTCCGCGTCGCCATCGTCACAAAAAAGCTCATCGACCCTCTCCACGCATGGTCGATGCTGGCTCGATCTTGGCGGCCATATTGGCCGGAAAAATGGTTGCCAGAATGCCGAAACACAGAGTCGCCGAAAGGGTAGCGAACATTTGCCACGCATCGAATGTAGGATACAGCCGCGCCCCTCCAAAAATGAAAAGCAGAGCAAAATTTCCCGCAGGTATCCCCACCGTTCCTACCAATTTCAACACTCCCGCTCCTACCAACAATCCGACTCCACCACCCGTTACTCCCAAAATCGCGGTTTCTGTGAAATGAAGCCACAACACGAGGCCCCTCGTCGCTCCCAGAGATCGCAATGTGCCAATCTCACGGTATCTCTCCATTGTTGCGACGACCAGGGTCGTGTTGACCACCACGGCCATCACCAGCAACGCAACAAAGGCAGCAATGAGGAGCTGAACTCGAACGAGAGAAAAATACTCGCCAATCCAACCAGCTCCATTTCGCCAGGAGACAACCCTCAATGGAAGCGGCTCTTTGGCAAGGACTGCTTCAACATTTCCCAAAGTCTCTTCCAAGAGTTCGGTATCATGCAATAGCAGGGCAAAATAGGTAACCAACTGACTTGCGTTTGTTGTTGCTTCGCCTTTGGGCTGACCCGGCTCAAGATCGTGCCACGGTCGTGCAACATCTTCTTGGGTGGACTCCAGGGCATCGACATTGGCGAACAACACCGATTCGATCGACTCCCGATCAGTTGTCGTGATATCCGCCTCATCGGCCAATTCTCGCATCTCAACGCGATCAGTCTCTGTTTGAGCGTTGTACCACTTTCGAAATGAGTCCATGTTCACAAGGCAGAAGCGTGACGCGAATTCGAAATCCTCCATTCCCTTAAACCGAAAGAATCCAAAGACTCGGACCCTGACAGCTCTGAGTTGCCCCTCGGGCCCGATTCCTTGCACCACCAATTCATCGCCGATTTCGACCATGCGTGAACCGAGCACGGGTTCAATGAGCTCGCGATACAACTCCCGGTGTTTCCCGACGCTTTCCGGTGTTACAGTGAGAAGGCGACGTATTTGGCCACCGAGTCCCGGTTCGTCGGGGAATTCGACCCGCAGACCATCTGTAAGCGAGGCATGTTCTTCAGCAGCCAGCTCGCGCAGCAACGCCGGCGTCCTGTTCCGCAGTTCTTCTGCCACACTATTAAAGTGGTCAATATTTCTCCGTTCTTTGTGGAGTCTGTCGAATAGCTCGGTTAAAGATCCCGTGAGCCCTTCATCAACCAGTCGCTGATTGAGCAGAATGCCGTCCTTGCCCGGAGGAATTTGCTGCCCCTCAACGATTTCGAATCGATCAAACGATTTTGAAAAGACCTCCGGTTCAGCTCCGAGCAAAGAAAGAACTACGACCTTCGCATTGCCAAGCAATGGTGCTACGTCGCTTTCGAGGAACTCCAACACGGGCCATGGAGAGGACGCAAACCCGCGCCAGAATTCCTCATCGGCGGTACGTTGCAGAGCCGGCGAAGTGGAAATCTCGCTGTCTTCCTCCCTGAGCCATTCTATCACCCCTCGTACACGTTTAAATGCCACGTGAGTGCGTTGCTCATCCTGTTCTCGGACAGAGTCCCGAAGCTTTTCGAGCTCTCGATCGAGTAGGTTGCCGGTCACGAGCATCGCTGTTCCCGAGCCCAGAGGCACTACTCGTTCGATGTTGTCCACTTTGCGGAGACGATCAGCAATCGCGTTGGCATTCTCGATGACGCCAACGTTCGCCATGGTCCCATCGTCTTTCCCAAATATCTCCAACTCATTTCGGGTTGTGCCGGAGTAGACTTGAAGATGCCCACCAACAGTGGCCGTGACATTACGTTCA
>Ga0208968_1001595_pt1 | contig 12049 bp, 28 predicted proteins | sample RifOxyA3_FD_184031 | JGI IMG/M metagenome (GOLD analysis project Ga0208968, IMG submission 184031) | Groundwater microbial communities from Rifle, Colorado - Rifle Oxygen_injection A3 (SPAdes) | ecosystem: Environmental > Aquatic > Deep subsurface > Groundwater | place: Rifle, Colorado, United...
TCAACGGAGTGAAGATCGGCAGCGCCTGGTTCCACTCCGATGACTCCAGCAGGATCCAGCAGATCGGCCTGGTGATGATGGGAGCCTCTATGCCTGCAGGCATCATGTGGAAGACCATGAGCGACAGCTTCGTGCAGATGACGCCGACCCTTGCGATGCAGATCTTTTCAGGCGTTGCCGCGCAAGACTTGGCGATCTTCGCACGCGCCGAACAACACAGAGCAGCGATGATGGCATCGCCGAATCCTTCAACCTATGACTACTCGACCGGGTGGCCACTCACGTTTGGAGAGTGATATGAAGCGGACGTTCTTCCAGCAGGTACAGATTCAGGTGATTGAGCTCCTGGCCAAGGTTCGTTGGAACAGTTGGAGTTCCAAGCCGAGCATCTCTGAGGAAGATCGTGAGATCCTACGTGAGATGTTCGCTCGGGACTACTACATTGTCAGCACTCGCCGTGCGAACTACCTGTCCTCATGGTTCATGAACCTCGGCCACTTCTTTCTGACCGGGCGTTGGGGTTACTGGACGCACGTGCTCATGAACCTTGAAGACGAGGTTCAGACGGACACCGACTTCCGATTCATCGAAGCGACCGGTCACGGCACGCACTACTCGACGTTGGAAGAAGTTCTCGACAAGGTTCAAGCAATCGGTCTGATGAAGCCGGTCTCGATGACGACGTCTGAGTGGACGGCTTGCCTCGATCGTGCGAAGACCCTGTTGGGTCGGCCGTACGACAACCTGTTCAACCTCGTGAACGGTGAAGAAGTGAACTGCGTCGAGCTCGTTCGTGAAGCGTTGAAGGCTCTGCCGGACTACGAGACACGGTTCGCTGCGTTCGAAGCGATGATCGCGAAGACAAAGGGTAAGCTCACGCCGACGATGTTCGCTGAATGCCCAGACTTCCACATCGTCTGGCTGGTGAAGACCTAAATGGCATTGAACGCCTGCTCCATCAACGGGTTCACGCTGAACGCGCGGAAGTGCGCAAGTCACTTCAATCGTCTCGTTCCGATCCTGCACCCAGCGGTTCTTCCGAACCCGGTTGGTGGGCCGCGGGTGTACCGTGATACTGCTCGCGAGGCTATCAAGTACGATCGTCCGTTCGAGATCGAGGACACGCCGAACCTGACGTTCGAGCAGCCGATTGTCACGGTGACGGCTGAGATCCTTGGGTTCAGCGGTGTCGATACTCAGGACGTGTCGGCTGTTCAGGTTGACTTCGTGTCGGTGTCTGACCTGATGGTCTCCGGTCAGGAGATCGATGACGCCCTGATCGGCGTAAATATCGTGGACTTGCGAATCGAGTAAAGTATGCTGACAGTCGGACAGAATCACAATGTGAAGTTCAAGGTGAACGTAATGGGCACGTCGGCAGAGCCACGTGTTCGAGTGATTCTGGGCACGGTGCCAGAACTCTCGTTCATTGCGAACAAGGAAGCTGACGACTGGGTCTCGAACCTGGTCGTTCCGTCGCACGTCGAGCCGGGTGATTACGACATGCGTGTCGAGGTGCACCTGAACAATCGACTGTTCACGCCGATCAACAAGAAGATCAACGTGAAGGGTATCAACCTGCCGGAGCCGGTTGCTGCAGCTCAGGATCCAATCGAGCCGGGTGAGACTCCTGTCCTGGCGAAGGTCGAGAAGGTTGACCTGATGAAGTCGATCGTTGGGACTGGGACGAAGGTCACTGCACCGGAGATGCCGAAGGTCGTTGCGAAGCTTCCGAAGGTCGAACTGAAGGTGAAGTCGGTCGATGAGGCTGAGCTCGCCGCTGCTGTGCTTGACGCTCCGGCTCCACCGATGAGCGAACTTCAGAAGATTGCGAAGGCGCCTGTTTCGCCGATGCGCAAGCGTTTCGAATCCAAGAAAGTTCCGACAGCGACGTCGATTCGTGTTAGTATCTCAGAGATCGACGCCGTCACGACATCGAAGGTCTCGCACGTGATCGAAGCTTGCAAGCCAGTGAAGGTTCCGCGGAAGGCTTCCAAGGGATCGACGACCGTGAAGCTCGTCAAGGAACAACTGTTCTACGAATAAGGTACCATCATGAAGATCTACAGCGACAACGCCGTTTCATCCACCGATCTGACAGCCGTTCAAAAGTCCATGGAGCAATCCATTCAGTCAGCCGTCGATGCTGTGGACGCGAAGCAGAACCGTCAGATTCGTCAACTCCGCACAGCCCTCTGGATCTCGCTGGCCACGTACCTCGGCACCGCTGCCGTGATGTCGTACCAGATCTACGATCTGATGACGTTCCTGAAGTGATCCCGTTCCTGCTCGGTGCGTTCGTCGGTGGTCTGACCGTCTGGTTGATCTTCCAACTGGCGTACGACCTCGGCATCATTCAGTACGTCGGTCGTCGCTGATCCTTATTCAGCACCTAATGCTGTAATACTCGCGCGCTTCGTTACAACTACGAAGTGTACAAAACTCAGGTTCGTGATAGAATGTTCTCAACGTCTGGAGATCATCATGAACGGTGCCAAGAAGTTCCACAAGCCCACTGGCCCGGCTTTCAATGCCGGTGAAGTCTGGCACTCGGCTGCTGGCAGAATCCGTGTCGTGATCCTCGGTGTCCGGAAGTACGCGACCGGCGGGAACGAGATCTCCGACTACGCTGTCCGGTACGACAACGGCGAAGGTGTCGAGGTCGAGAAGGATGCCTGGAACTTCCAGGTCCGGTACGTCCATTCAGCTGACCTGGCCCTGTAACAGCCTCAGAACTGTTACAGGTTCAGGCGCACTCGAATCCTAGGTTCGTGTTATAGTACAACCTATGCACACACCATCGTACACCGTCGAGATCAAGAACAAGGACACATACTGGCTGGTCAGTCCGATCTGGACCGGCGTCGATCGTCCGAACGTTGGTGGGTACAGCACCGGCACGAACTACCGTCTGGCCGAACGGCTTGCAGCGTTCATGAAGTCCGGCAAGGCCTGGATCGGTACGCCGGAAGTCCTGACCGACGTCGACGGGAAGACGTACGTGAACGCCAGCCTCCGAATCAGCACCCGGCGCCTGAACGCCGAACTGAAGCGCTTCGGCTTCTAAAGGAACATCATGCTGCTCGACGTCACCACGCCCCGCTCGCCGCTCCTGGAACTCTCGATCGAGGAAGCGTTCGCCCTGCAAGCTGAACTGCAGGACCTGATCCGCCGGCACACGATGAACGTCTCGGCTGGCGTCCGACCGGTCGAAGGTGGCACGGACTCCGAACTGTACGCCGGCGCCGTGATGACCAAGGAACTGCTGAACGTCCGAGTGCCTGGTCCGAAGGTGAACTTCCCGGCCAGTCTGACCCTGATGGTGACGAAACCGTACAAGCGCTGATCATGATTTTCAATACTGGACACCTGAAGCCGGAGAAGTTCCAGCTTCACGAAGCTCGAGCGAAAGCCGACGAAAGCTTCTGCAACTGCTCGTCGGCTGAGTTCATGTCGAACTTCCCGGTGTTCGATGGCTGGAAGCCGGAGAATGAATCGCCGATTCTGCTGAAGCTGAAGAATGTCGAGCCGCACAGTGATCCCTGGGTCGGACGTAGCAAAGAGCCACGTGCTCGTCGTGCGATCTTCTGGCTGCTGGAAGGCGGTGGCCAGAATGGCTTCGGATACAAGCTGATCTTCGGCTGCGGCGCGAAGCACATCAAAATGGTCCCCGGCGACTTCGTGGTTTTCAACGACCGGATCGATCACTGGGTGATGTCGGAGAAGCTCTGGCGTGGAGCGGCGATTCAACTCGTTACAATCTAACTGAACCTGATTCCTAGGTTCATGGTAGAATAGCTTCATCAACTTGGAGCTCTCATGGCAAAAGCGAATCTGATCCCGGTGTCCGTGCTGAACCAGATGTTCAATCTGACGGTCGAGCAGGTCGAAGCCGTGATTCGCTCCGGCGGTGGTTCGTACAAGATCACGAGCGTCGAGTGTCAAGGGATGATGGCCGGCGGCACGTTCGTGTACAAGCTGACTGGCGAGAAGCTCATGAAGCACGTCTCGACTTTCAAGGTGAAGATCGTCCCGGGCGTTCAGTTCAACCCCGATCCGCTTCGCATTCTGGACGGCCAGTTCGTCCTGTGCTGGGCCTGATACAAGTCGCTCACTCGTTACAACTTCACTGAACCTGAAATCCCAGGTTGGTGTATAATGGTCTCCATGAACAAGATCATCGTACCGATTGCGAAGCCCCGGAACCCGCTGGTCGCCCTGACCCGCTGCCGCAAGGCTGGTGCCCATCGTCAGAACAAGCGCATGGGTCGTCGTGACATGCAGAAGCTGGCTGACTGATGGACATCATGGACATCATGGACATGCCGACGGTGACGTACGCGCACTCGGAGAACCGAGCCGTCCGGTTCCAACAGTTCGCCGCTGACCCGCTCCCGGCCTGGGCAGTCGATGTTCAGCCGGGCAAGACACTTCGAGAGAAAACGACCGTGGTGAAACTCGTCTCTGATGAACGCCTGCTCGAGATGGCCGAGCTCCTGGAAGCGATGTGCCCGAAGACGAAGGCGCCTTCCGATGGCCTCGGGATCTACATGGGCGACGGGATGCCTCGTCCGAAGTTCAAGAACGATCACCTCCGGTCGCGTGAACTGTCCGAGTGCCTGCGGGAGCTGCTCGTCCTTCGTCAGGAAGCAGCAGCGAACGAACACTCGCAGGACCGGATGTGGAACGCCACTCGTGACCTGCTCGGTGTGGATCGGAACTATGAGCGTCCGTGATCGCCTGTACGAACGGAAGTTCGCCTGGCACATGCGCGTCCTGGGAACGTACAAGCGCGTTCGAATCGCCCGGTGGTACCCGGAAGATCACCGCGTGTACACCGGCACTGCCTCGCTGCACCGGACACCGGCTGCCCGGAAGATCAACCTGCTTCAACGTCTGAGGATCAATCGATGCAAGTGACCCTGCCGAAAGTGATCCTCGTCCTGCGTGACACGATCGAAGTCAAGGAGCGGTACCTCACCGAGCTGGAAACTCGCCTGTGGCGTGTGCCGACCCGGTTCGATGAAGCTGCGAACGTCGATCGAATGGTCGACAAGGCGACGGTCGGGTTCCTGCGACTGAACATCAACGAGCTGAAGGCGATCCTGAAGGATCTCGAGCTGGTCGGAGCACCCGCCGGTGAGCTCACTCTGGCGAACGTCAGCAAAGAACAAGGCGACTGAAATGACTGAACGAATCACTCCAACGAAGTCGAAGCAGACGCCGGGGAACGTGATCATGGCGCTCCTGCTCTGCGTGAGCGGTGGCCTGTTCCCGCTGATCCTGTTCGTCGTGAAGTGGATGACCACCGACTTCGACACGGCGCTCGAGACGTTCTGCGCGTTCGTCGACACCTGCTTCAACGACTGATCATGACCGAGCCTGTGATCATGATCAACGGACAGGTCTGCACGCCGGGCGAGGCGATGACTATCCGAGTCGCAATCGAATCGTTCGCTCAGGACCTTCGTGAGAACGGTCTGGGTGAGGACGAGACCGGCAAGGCCCTGACTCTGGGGTACCTGCGCTCCATCGATCTCCTGCGACTGAAGATCTTCGAATCATGATCAGCACGGTCATCGGCCCTGGTGGCTCAACTGTTTACGACTGGACAATTGTGAACACTCCGAAAGAACCAACTGACGCCCTGGCGAAGCCGATCGTGTTCGGTCAGCGGTACGGGTACTCCGTCTCGCAGTCCAGTCGAATCGAGGTCGTCGTCGGGATCGCGATCAAGATCACACCGTCCGGCAAGATCTCCCTGGCACCGGAATCGCGTCGACACTTCCTGTACGGCGAGGAGTACGTTCCGACCTTGTTCGGCGACGAGAAACCGGCGAAGACGGTCACCGTGCACCCGTGCCACCTGTTCCCCGTGAAGGACTGACCATGGACCCGATCGTTCGCCTGGCAATCGCCTCGGCTGGAGCACATCTTGCAGCCGTGATCGCGGCGATGTACGAGGGTGTCGCGTTCCGCCGGGATGGGAAGACGTACGACATCTTCAGCCACGAGGGCGACGAGCTCGGCAGCATCAGCACGGCTGACCTGAACTTCGCGATTCACACCGTCCGGCGCATGGGTCGAGAGGTCGGGAAGTGCAAGCATCACCAGTACGACCCGATCACGAAGAAGCTCAGCCCTGAGTACGAGCCGGCGTTCACGTTCGCCTGGGTCGGTTGGCACGCCTGGGCGTAACAGGTTCAAGGAGGCGTTACAGGTTCAGGAGTGTACAAACCCTAGGTTCAGGGTATAATGGACTCATGAACTCAAGCACTCCCTCGTACGCTGACTGGAAAGCTTCTCGTGAATACGACCGGTCGTACGACGTGTACCGTCGGGAATTCCCGGAGGTTCGTGAGTACTACATCTATCGCCTGGATCCGAACACCAAGATGAGCCACATCGAGGAGTTCCCGTTCTGGGCGACCGATGACCTGGCTGCAGCTCATGGGTACATCTACGACATGTTCACGCAGCACAGCCTGCAGCTCTGCATCTATCAACCGCGCTCCGACGGGTACGCCGGGTACTACCGGATCTCGACGAAGCACTCGAAGCGCGACACCACCGGCCGATTCGCCAAGGTCTGACATGAAAGACGCCCTCGGGAACGACATCGTGTTCGGTGAAAAGTACGCCGTCAGCGAACGCTGCACCGGTGGCCTGGTCGTCACGAACATCGGGATCGCTGTGAAGGTTACTCCCGGCGGCAAGGTCACCCTTCAAGCTGAGCGTGCCCTGATCCACGACGCTGAAATCGAAGTTCGTATTCCCGAAAAGCCGATGAAGTACTCGGTGCTCCCCGGCCTCCTGTTCAAAATCTAAAGGACTCCCATGTTAGCTCAATTCCCGATCATCGAAACCCTGGACGACATCGTCCCGCACATCGAGTCGAACAAGCAGATCCGCGTGAAGGTGGATGAGTTCTCGGGCCAGACGATCGTGTGCTACATGGTCCAGGACGAGGACACGTTCGCCGGCACCGATCTGCAGTACGCCGTCGAGTGCCGTGGCCTGGCGTTCCATCCGGATGGTCGGATCGCTGCTCGTACCCTGCACAAGTTCTTCAACGTCGGCGAGCACGAATCGGTGCGTCCGGAGAACCTCCTCTGGGGTCAAGTCGACCGGATCATGGAGAAGCGTGACGGCTCGATGGTCACGCCGGTGAAGTGCGGGAATGTGATCCTGTTCAAGACGAAGAAGACGTTCTCCTCGAAGGAGGCGATGCTCGCTGGTGACATCGCTCAGAACACGATGGGCGCTGCCGAGTGGTTCGAGTCGATCCTCGGTGCTGACCTGACGCCGACGTTCGAGATGACGTCGCCGAAGTACCCGATCGTGATCAAGTACGAGAAGGATGAACTGACGCTTCTGCACATCCGTGAGAACGTGACTGGCCGGTACCTGACGGAAGACGAGATCTTCGCGACGAACCCGCCGTTCCCGGTGGTGCCGAACCTGAAGGCGCAGTTCCACGGCAAGGGTCTGCCGGCGAACCTCGTGTCCTGGGACCTGTTGAAGGAACGTCAGGAGAACGCGGAAGGTCTGGAAGGCTGGGTCGTGCAGTTCAAGAACGGCGACATGGTGAAGATCAAGACGAAGTGGTACATGGATCTGCACCACGCCGTGACGTTCACCCGGTGGCGTGACATCGCCCGGTCGGTGGTTGCTGACCAGGCTGACGATCTGAAGGGTGCGTTCGCGATGACCGGTCGTTCGATCGAGCCGATCCTGCTGGTGGAACGCCAGATCAAGATGCGAATCGAGGACGCTCGAAAGATGGTCGACGCTACCGTGAAGTTCGGTAAGGACCGTGGGTACGAAGCGAAGGACATGGCGATGTCGTTCAAGGATCGTCCGGACTTCGGTCTGGTGATGCGTACGTTCCGCGGTCAAGAAGTTGACTGGATGGCGTGGTACGCGAAGACGATGCTCGAGCAGGACTTCGGTCTGGAAGTTGTGGGAGACGACGCATGACCAATGCTGAGAAAGCTCAGGCGTTGTACAACCTCGTCGGACGCGTGACGGCTCAGGCACGGCAAGATCAACGTCGTGCCCTGGCCGACTCTGCCGGTACCTCTCGCTCAGCCGAGATCTGGCGACAGAACCCAGAGAACGCGCTCGATCGCTGTCCGTACAACGTACAAGCCGCTGAAGAACGTCTGGCCCGCGCCGATGCCGAGGTGCAGAAGTGGGAAGGCGTTCTGGAGTTCACCGTGCAAACGTTCCTGAAGGAAATGCCATGATTTACGACGAGGACTGGGATCACGAACGGCAGCAGTACGTGTCGAGTCGGAAGAGCGGGCGGAAGCTCGGCCCTGACGCTCCACACTATCCGAACAAGTCGGAGCACAAGGCCCTGGTGAAACTGATGCAGGCTTCCGGCATGACCGAAGAACAGGTCCGTGCTGTGAAGGAGAACCGGCAGCTCCTGGCACAGGCTCGCAAGGAGCCGACGAAAGCTGGGAACACCGATCGTCGGCAGCTGCGAATCAAGCGGTACGCCCGGCAGCTCGCGAAGGCGAAGGGCATTCCGATCTGGGAAGCACAGAAGCAAGCTGGCCTGGACCTGGCACAGACACGTCATCGGTGGTACTGATGCACGACTACCGAGCAGTCGTACTGAAAATGATGGCGTACCTTCAGCAGGAGGTACAAGATCACAAGTCCGGTCAGATGATGTCCATGGCCGAGTCGGTGCACGGTGAGATCGCCGCAAAGGCGCACCTGGCGAAGCTCGAGTCCCTGATCGAATCCGAAATCGTCGACACTGTCGTGGAACAAGGTGGTGGCAGATCGCTGCTGAAGGACCTACTGAAATGAGAGAACACATCGAGAACAAGCAGCCGCCGACCCTGAACAAGCTCGAGTACTGGATCTTCTTCAGCCGCTGGCTGCAGGCGCCGATGTACTTCGGCCTGATCATCGCGCAGATGGTGTACGTGTACAAGTTCGGCGTCGAGCTCCTGCACCTGATCACCGGCGCGCAGACGATGAAAGAGACGGACGTTCTCCTGGCCGTGCTCGGTCTGGTTGACGTCGTGATGGTCGCGAACCTTCTCCTGATGGTGATCGTCGGCGGGTACGAGACGTTCGTGTCACGGTTGTACATCGACGATCATCCGGACAAGCCGGAGTGGATCAACCACGTTGATGCCGGTGTCCTGAAGATCAAGCTCGCAGCGAGTCTGATCACGATCTCCTCGATTCACCTGCTGAAGACGTTCATCAACGCGGACAACGTGAAGAACGATACGATTGCGTTCCAGATCGGAATCCACTGCGTGTTCCTGATCTCGGCACTCGCCCTGGCCTGGACGGAGAAGATCATGAAGAGTGGGAAGCATCAATGAGGAAGGTCCCGAAAGAGTTCGCGACGATACTTCAACCGTACATCGAGGCCGGTCTCCTGAAGTGGGTCGACGGTGGGAAGCACCAGAAGGTCGAACGACCAGATGGACACCGCCGCCCGGTCCCCGGGTCCCCCTCTGACCACCGGGCACTGGCGAACTTCAAGTCGCAATTGAGACAGTTCGCCGGACCATTGCCAGAAATCCGCCGCTAAAGTACAGCGGAATCGATCAAGAGAGCGCTGATTCGTCAGCGCTTTCGGGCGTCCTGGGAAGTGAATTCGAACGGCAGAGTCGGTGCTAAATACCGATGAGGCTCCTATCACAAGGAGCCACAAGATGGAACATCCGTACACTGAGCTCCAAGAGGAGCTAGAGCCTGCTAAAGTAGAGCTCGATGAGGAAGACCAACAGGAACTGCTCGCCGATTGTCACGGGTTCCTAGCGGAGCTTCTCGATCGCAAGAATCCTGTCTGGCTTCAAACCGCTGGTCTGAAGCTGCTTGCTCGCCTCGAAGAGGTTCTGAGCTGGCACAAGATCCACTAGCGCAGTGTACCGCTGATCAGCACATCAAGCTTCGCGATCGATTGCTTCAGGGTGTTGCTGATCTGCGGCTGATTCCGGAACTGCCACAGACGAGTCTGCAGCGTGCTCTTCACTTCGAGGAGCTGTGGCGCCGAGAGGTCAGCCCAGGTTGACTGCGGTGGGATCGGCTTCTCGACGGCGTCCACGAAGTACTCGCCGTCCGGCCGTGTCAGGTAATCGCTCATGCTGGTCTCCTTCGTTTTGAGTATTTAGGACATCGTGACCGCTAAATACAGCGTACTCACAAGGATGCCGAATGAAGCTCCATCAACATATCGACCTGATCGTGACCACTGAACTCTCAGAAGGTCAGGGTCCAGTGCCGCTGAAGCTCACGCTTGATGAGATCATCAAGGACGGCAAGGTCACGAACCCGTACCAGATCTTTGTCCTTGGTTGGCTCTCCGAGTTCTTCAAGAAGGGGTTGAAGTCCGCCGCCCTGCAACTCGAGAATCCAATCGACTTCGAGAGCAACGCCACGCACACGGATGTCGTGACCGCTCTGAAAGCCCTGTCACCAGCGAACCACGTTCAACTCGCTCAGTACCTCAAGGATTGCATTGACGCCGGTGAGTCCGCGCTCAAGGATCCGAAGAGCACAACGATCGAGTGGATGAAGTTCGTATTGCGCAAGCAAGACTAAAATCTTCTGCGGACAGCGATCTGATCGTCTGTCCTCTGAAACCGACGACGGGCAATCCTACAGCAAGTGGATCGCTTTTGCGACCCAAGCAGACACTTAAGCCCAGTCAGTTCGGCAATCGCCGTTGGACGAAAGTTCAACACAGTTCAGCCCAGTTCTGTAGGAGAACTCATGGGACGTCGACTCGCATTGGCTCAGAAGCAAAAGTATCCAGCTGACTCGAAAGCTGCTAACCTGCACGAAGGGAAATCTATCCGCCTCCGCTCTACCCCGCAACCGAAGTCAGAATCGCAACGGTTCTACCTCGAATCCCTTGAGACGTCCGACATCACGATCGGCACCGGACCTGCCGGCTCAGGGAAGTCGTTCCTCGCGATGTCAGTCGCGGTCAAGAAACTCCTTGACAAGGAAGTCTCTCGCGTCGTGATCACACGACCAATCGTCGAAGCTGGTGAGTCCCTTGGATTCCTGCCAGGCACGTTCGAAGAGAAGATCAGTCCGTACCTCCTCCCACTGCTTGATGCGCTGAATGACCTCGTCGGTCCGACGATGGCGAAGAAGCTTCTCGATGAGAAGAGCATCGAGTTCGCGCCGCTCGCGTACATGCGTGGTCGAACGTTCAACAACTGCTACGTGATTCTTGACGAAGCTCAGAACACGACGATCGAGCAGATGAAGTTGTTCCTGACGCGTATCGGGAACTACTCGCAGTTCGCGGTGAACGGTGACGTATCGCAGACGGACCTTCGCGGTGTTCCTGAGACAGGGCTGGAATGGGCAGTGCGGAAGCTGCGTGGCAAGGTGGAGTCGATTCAAGTGATCGAGTTCAGCAACAGCGACGTTGTGCGCTCCGAGATCCTGGCGAAGATGCTTCGATTCCTGGATGCACCGGATGACCGGCACGTTCGCGTACCACGGAGCTCAGCTCCACGGCAGTCAGTGCCGCCAAGCCTGCTGAAGGCATCATGATCAAAGGGAGCTTCGGCTCCCTTTCTGCTTAAATAGACGGTTGCGAGCTAGACAGTCGGACATCGCGACACATCATCCCCATCCGACGAGGAGCCCTAAATGAGCTACACGCTTACATTCAAGAACCAAGCGGTTGACCCGGTTGGCAAGTCCCCGATCAACGTTGCCGTCGGCACGCTGAACACTACCTCGACACCACTCGCCCTGACCGGCAAGGGTGCTGCGAACTTCGGTAAGTTCCAGCAAGAGAACCTGCTCCGCCTGCTTGAGAACTTCGCTGACGGTGCTGCTCCAACGAATCCAACTGTCGGCCAACTCTGGTACGACAGCAATGCCCTGACCCTGAAGGTCCTCGTCGACGCTTCGCCGCAGACGTGGAAGTCCCTCGGCGGGATTCAAGTCACTGAAGTCGGATCGCTCCCGCCGACACCGATGGCACTTGGCGACCTTTGGTTCGAGCGCACTGGCGCTGCCTCTGGTTTCCTGTACGTGTACACTG
>Ga0208968_1001609_pt1 | contig 11968 bp, 9 predicted proteins | sample RifOxyA3_FD_184031 | JGI IMG/M metagenome (GOLD analysis project Ga0208968, IMG submission 184031) | Groundwater microbial communities from Rifle, Colorado - Rifle Oxygen_injection A3 (SPAdes) | ecosystem: Environmental > Aquatic > Deep subsurface > Groundwater | place: Rifle, Colorado, United...
AGACAATATTAAACATCCGGATATTATTCTACCCAGACTTGATGTTTTAGACAACTTGAAACTTGAAACTTGGAACTCGGAACTTTCGCACGTCTGGCACCTTTTTGTTATCCGACATCCCAAACGCGACCAGTTGCAAAACTATTTGACTGAGAATGGTATTCAAACGCTTGTTCATTACCCGATACCGCCGCATAAACAATTGGCTTATAAAAGATGGAATAAATTGAATTTACCAGTAACAGAAAAAATTCATAGTGAAGTATTAAGTTTACCAATTAGCCCAATTATGCCTTATAATGAGATAAAAGAGGTTGCCGATATTTTGAATAAGTTCGTTTAACTTATTGCCTATTTCTTTTATGAAGAAACTAACTCATGATATAACGTTCCCTTTGGGTAGAGATAAATATAATGTGTGGATTTTTGCAATCTGCATATTTTGTATAGCTATGCCCTATTTTCTGTGGCAGCTCAGTTTTAAACCATTTTTAATAATTTGTGTACTTTTATCAATAAGAAATGTTGAAAATGTACATAGTCGGAATAAAATTTTCTTTGCTGTTTCTATGATTATATTATACCTGTACACTGGCATTATTAGTAAGTGGAGCTTTTCAGGAATAATATTTTTGTTGTTGATAATCCCGATGTTTTATGCAAAGAATAAATTTATAAAACAATCGTTTGATGTTTATATTTTCATATTTTCGATAATTCTGATACCATCATTATTGCAATATATTCTTGTTAGTATATTAGGAATAGATATGCCTCATTCAACTTTAAAAGGTTTGAATACAGGAAAGATGGGGGTGTATTCTCAATACCTATTTATGGTAACTTATTCTGGAGGAGAGGTGTTTTTAGATTCTATTTTACCACGTTTTTACAGCTATTTTGACGAACCCGGCGTATTGGGAACAATTGCAGCCGTTATGTTGTCTGTAAAAAAATTTAATTTAAAATCTTGGGTTAATATCCCTATTTTCCTAGCCGGAATATTGTCCTTTTCACTTTTCTTTTATCTGATAGCCATTATATATCTTTTTGTTTTTGTAAAAATGAAATCTAAATTGATTCTAATTCCCATATTGGCAATGTTATTAATATTTATTGCAGATATTGAATTATTTAATTATTATTTATTTGACAGATTAAATTTCGATTCAAATTTCATAGAAAGTTTTAGGACCAGGAGGGATGATAGTGGATTTGAATATTGGTATTTAAATTTTCAAAAAACACCTCAATATTATACAGGAATGGGTGCGGGATATAGTTTTGTGGTTAACATGGGTGGTAGCTCTTATAAAAATATCATAACAGATTTTGGAATAATATTTTTTATAATGTACATGTCGGCGTTTATATTTTATGGCATACGATCACTCGGATATTCCAGAGAGCTGTTAATTGCTTTATTGATCTTGTTTGGTGTTATTTATCAACGTCCGTTCATCCACAACTTATCATATATATTTTTAATTTATGCTCCATTTATTTTTTTAAAAGAAGATAAAAAAAATATTTGTTAATAATTAAAAATGAAAGAAAACGAAGGGTATAAAAACGCATTTAAATCCACTGCACTTTTTGGAGGTGTACAGATTTTTACTATAATACTTAAAGTTGCTAAATCTAAATTGGTTGCATTGTGGCTTGGGACAACTGGTTATGGGATTATGAGCTTGTTTTTCACAGCAACCAATTTAATATCTTCAATTACAAATTTAGGATTACAAAGTAGTGCCGTTAGAGAAATTGCTTCTGCACATGGACAAAACGACGAGGAATTCTTATCTAAAACTGTAAAAGCAATAAACCGCTGGGTCCTGGTGATGGGTATAATTGGAGCTTTTTTAACAATTATATTTTCATCTTTAATAAGTCGATGGCTTTTCGATAATAATGCATATGTTATTTCTATAATTCTTTTGTCTAGCGTTGTTCTGTTGACAGGAATATGGAATCAGCAACAATGCATATTACAAGGAACAAGAAACTTAATATTATTGGTTAGAGCTGGAGTATTTGGATCTTTGGCGTCATTTCTATGTTCCGTACCTATATTTTATTTTTTCAGAGAAGACGGTATTGCCTGGGCTATAATAATGACAGTACTGGCATCAACAGTTGTTACTTATTTTTATGCAAGTAAAGTTAAGCTTGTAAAAGTACAACAGACTCCAAAAGAAAGTTTTACTCTTGGTTTAATGGCTGTCAAACTAGGTTTAGCAATGTCTATAACAGGGATCGTTGCTAACTTAATTGAATTTGTTCTTAGGAGTTATATAACACGTCTGGGCGGAATTGAAGATGTTGGTTTATATGGTGCAGGCTGGGCTATAAACGCTCAATATTTAGGATTGATATTTACTGCAATGGCAAAGGATTACTATCCCCGATTATCTCAAAAATCATCGGACAATAAGGCTTTGAAAGCAATGGTAAATGAGCAGGCAGAGATAGCTGTTTTGATTCTTGCACCTATGATTATAGTAATGGTGGTTTTCATTTCGTTTTTTGTCAATCTCTTATATTCAAAAGAGTTTTTGGCCGCAACAGATATGATTAAATGGCTGTTGATAGGTTCATTGATGAAGGCGGGATCTTGGAGTATTAGTTTCGTTTTCCTTGCAAAAGGTGACAGCAAAATATTTTTATTCAACGAACTGGTAATAAGTTGTATCACTCTCCCTGCTTATATGTTGGGATATTATTTGTTTGGTCTTGTAGGTTTGGGTTATGCTTTTACGTTTAATTATACTATATATTTCTTGTGGGTGGCAATAGTAGCTAATAAAAAATATAGCATCAATTATACTATAACGTTTTGGAAAGTATTCTTTGTTCTGATGGCGGCTATATTAATTTTTCCCATAGGAGAAGTGCTATGGAATGCTAATTATACAACTGGTGTATTCCTTATAGTTATTATCAGTATTTATTGCCTTTATGAACTGAATCGAAAATTAGAACTGAAATCATTTTTCAAATACAGAATAAAATGAAGCTTCACAAACAAGACATAGTTGGTATATATAATAAGCTCAAAAGGCGAGCATTTCTTGCATTTGATGCAGGAGATTATAATAAATGTTTAAACTATATTGAAATTTCAGCAAAAATAGCATCCAGGTTTAGCTGGATTTTCAAGGATGATGACTATGAGAAGTTAATCAAAGAAATGTCAGAATGCATATTAAAACCGGTTGAAAACTATATATCGGATGAAAATAGGTACGTTTTTTACGACTCTTTTTCCTATGATAACAGAGGCCTAACTCAACAATACATACGTGCGTTGATGAGTCAAGGTGCCAATTTCCTCTATATCACAGAATCATCAACGCGAAACAACTATTCTCACCAGATTTTTTCGGAAATAACTAAATATGAAAAAGCGGATATTTACGAGGTCCCCAGAGATGTTCCTAAGAGAAAAAAAATCGAAATAATATTTGAACAAATAGTATCTTTTAGACCTTCAAAGTTGTTGATGCATTTATCTCCCAATGCGGTTTGTCCATTGGTCGCAATATCAGCATTACCCAAGACGATTATCAAATATCAAATTAATCTAACTGACCACGCATTTTGGCTAGGTGCTAAAAGTTTGGATTATTCTTTGGAATTCCGGCCATACGGATGTACTATTTCCCAAAAGGAACGTGGTATTAATGCGACACAGATATTGCTTTTGCCATTTTATCCGATTGCAAGCGAAATAGAGTTCAAAGGTTTTCCAGAGGAATGCAAGAATAAAGTAGTTATTTTTTCGGGAGGTGCTTATCCAAAAATACTTGGTGAAGATAATCTCTTTTTGAACCTTGTAAAACAATTGTTACTTGCAAACAACAATGCTATTTTTTTATATGCAGGTTCGGGAGATCCCTTACAAATTGAAAAATTTATCAGTAGTAATGGTCTTTCAAAGAGGTTTATTCTTCTGGGAAACCGCTCCGATATAAATGAGGTATTCAAGAATTGTGACATCTATATGTCAACTTATCCTTTAGGCGGTGGGTTGATGGCTCAATTTGCAGCCATGAATGGTAAACCAATTATCGCATATTCTACATTAGATAAGAAACATTCCTGGACAGAGGAAACGATAGGTCAATGGAAAAAAGTGAAAATAACACATACTAATATAGATGAGTTTTTATCTATGGCGCATCGTCTGATTTCTGATAAAGAAAACAGAGTTTCTATTGGTGAGGAACTTAAGGAATGTGTCATTTCGATCGAAAATTTCAACAAGACTTTTAACCAGACTATAAATAAAAACTCAAATCAAATTCCTTATGAAATTGAAAAAAATAATGTTGATTATTTACTCAAACACCAAATCGATATTGAGAATGTGAATAACGAATTAAAAATATCTCTTTTGAAATCATTGAAACTTGGGATACTTGCAGTATCACCCAAGATTTCATTGTGGACTTTCATTTATTTATTCTCTGCAGATTTTAGAATTAAAGTTAGTAGACGATTAAATATTTGTTGATTAGAAAGCGATAATGCTGACAAATACTCAAACCAAATCATTCAATGAAAAAACTAATAAAATTAGTAGTTTATCCATTTTTTTTCATCTCTGTCCGCTTTCTATACTTGTTTGGCGGTTTGCAAAAACTTTCAACCGGTTTTTATAATTATTTCTATACGGAATGGAAAAGAAATAAATTCAAAGAATGCCCCGGAATGTTTAATGGAGGGGGCATCATTATGCCACGCATCCATGTGATTGGCGGAAAATATATAACCATCGGTGAAAAAACATATATCGGAAAAAGTTCCACGATCAGTGCAAGGGATCAATATGGAGATCAAACATTCACCCCATCGATAAAGATCGGAAACCAATGTGGTTTCGGTGAATCCACTCATATTACCGCAATCAACAAGATTGTCATTGGAGATGGAGTCCTTTTGGGCAATTTTGTCATTATCACAGATAATGCTCACGGTGGAGGTGAACATTTTAAAGACCAACTGTTGTTACCTCCAATTTGTAGGCCACTTTATTCAAAAGGTCCAGTAATTATTGAAGATAATGTTTGGATTGGTGATAAAGCAACGATTCTTCCAGGAGTTACGATCGGCAAAGGTGCAATTGTAGGGGCAAATTCGGTTGTTACAAAAAATGTTCCTGAAAGTGTGGTTGTTGGGGGAAGCCCTGCAAAAATCATAAAAAAAATAGAATAATAAATAGAAGACAATTAATTATGGGTAAAAAAGCAAGAGTCATCGCATTCTATCTTCCTCAATTTCATCCGATACCTGAGAATGACGAATGGTGGGGTAAGGGTTTTACAGAATGGACAAACGTGGGGAAAGCGAAACCATTATTCAAAGGACATGATCAACCTCGTGTTCCTACTGATTTGGGTTATTATGACTTACGTAATCCGGATATTCGTGAAGAACAAACAAAGTTGGCACGAGAAGCCGGGATCGAAGGATTTGCATATTGGCATTATTGGTTCGGTGATGGGAAACAGTTATTAGAAAAACCATTTAATGAAGTTCTAAAATCCGGCAACCCAGATTTTCCATTCTGTTTGGCTTGGGCCAACCATTCATGGAGCAATAGCACTTGGAGTAAGGATTTTAAAAAAAAAACAGGTTCCTCTCTTTTAATAGAACAAAGGTATTTGGGAGTAAAGGATTATACGGAACATTTTTATTCGGTATTGGATGCCTTCAAAGATTCACGTTATATATGCGTTGATGGAAAACCTGTGTTTGTTTTATACAATCCTAATGATTCCCACATTCCAGAATTCATTTCTACTTGGAGAGCTTTGGCTAAAGAAAACGGATTGAAAGGGTTACATTTTGTCGGACAAACATACAACGCAACATTGAGAGCGACAACCGGCAACAACAAACATCGGTTGATGCTCAGATTGCCAAATGATGCTGCTGAACGATTCAAAAAAACGCTTGAAATTGGTTTCGATGCGATTTGCTCTATTGGAATGGTTCGTGCGGAAATGTTAAGCAAAGGCTTGATAAACAAATATATCAGTGGTTTATTGTCAAAAGTGTTTCATTATCAGCGATTAGATATTTACGACCAGAAAAGGATCAATGCTTTCTATTATACAGAAGAAGACAAGTGGGAGAATGTTTATCCAACTTTAATTCCTCGATGGGATAGAAGTCCTCGTGCTGGTAAAAAAGCCTGTATATACATAAATAGCACGCCAAAGGTTTTTAAAAGCAACGTTGAGAGTGTTATTGATATGATAAAGGATAAGGAGGATGAACACAAACTAGTTTTTTTGGCTTCCTGGAATGAATGGGCTGAAGGTAACTATATAGAACCTGATTTAAAATATGGGAAAGAATTTCTAAATGTACTAAAAGCTGTCTTGAAATAGAACTCATTTATTTAAACCTATAAAAAATGTTATCCAATAATGTACGATAATATTCCAAAAATTTCAATTTTAGTAATTACGTATAATCAGGAGAAAGTTATTGGTCGTGCTATCGATTCCGTATTGTGCCAAAAGGAGTATGTGCACGAGATAATTATAGGAGAAGATTGTTCAACTGACAATACCAGAAATATTGTAAAAGAATATGCTGAAAAATTCCCAAAACTCATAAAGCCGATATATAACGAGCAAAACCTGGGTATTTTCGGTAATATGGAAAACCTATATGATAAGCCAACAGGAGATGTTGTTTTCTTGTTAGCAGGTGATGATGAATTCTGCAATGGATTATTTATTTCAGCGATTAGACTTATTGAAGATAAGAAAATTAATTATAGAAATGAGAGTTTTTGTTTCTATTTTGATTTTAAAGAAATAAATAACAACGGACATGAAACGGTTTTTTCTAATGAAATGATAAATAATAATTTTAATCCAGTAAGCTTAAAGTTAAGAGGATTAATCAATAATCGTTCTTGTGGATTTAGTTCAAAAATATTAAATAAATTTTCTCCTGTTCCTAAAGATATTGGCATTTATGCAGATTTGATATTAGATATTCAATTGCAAAAGTATTCAACCCATAATTACTATTTTCCATTTATAGGTTCGATTTATTATACTGATATTGGAATAGCAAAAAATACCTCTAAACAAGAACATTATAAATCACTAATAAAAGCTTGTGATGAAATTGAAAGAATTATCCCACTAAATAAACGAGACAAAAACTACAATAAATTTAGAAAAGAGTTTTCTGATTTCAATATAACTCCTTCTCTTAGACAATTCTTTAAAGTCGCGTATTATTATTTCAATAGTATTCAATACAGATATGGAATTCGAGGCTTAAAAATAAATAAAACATTTTCAATAATGAGGAGACTGTTTTTATTCTAAATCAATATTCTTCATTTAGTATAGTTTAACTTTAAAACATATATATGTCTTTTATACATAAACCTCTGGTGATTAACTTACCAGTTACTGAAATATGCGACTCTCAATGTACAATGTGTAATGTATGGACAGCAGGTAAAACCGATGAGTTTAATAAAGAAAGCATACGATCAATTTTTAATCAGGAAGCTTTCGACAAAGTCAAACATATCGGACTATCAGGAGGCGAACCAACATTAAATCCAAATCTTTTGGATATTGTTGACGAACTTATAGTTTGTTTACCTAAACTACTATCACTCTCTATAACTAGCCACGGATATCATACTGATAAGCACGCATTGCTTTTACCACTTATAAAGGAAAAATGCAACAGTAAAGGAATAAATTTCTCTTTAAACATTTCACTCGACGGTTTTGAGAATGCACATGTAAAGATCCGCAGAATAATGGGAGCGTTCGAAAAAGCAACAAATACAGCTAAATTCGCGAAAAATCTGGGGATTCATGTACAATTTCAATGTACAATTTCACCGCAAAATGTATTTAACATTGTTTTAGTTCGGGAATATGCTATTAATAGCGGTTTCGAAATTATTTTCAGGATTGCCTCCTACATAGCACGTCTGTCAAACGAAAATTTGAAAGAAAGGATTGCCTTAAACAACCAACAAAAATCGTTTGTGTCTGATTTTCTGATAAGCGACAGAACACTTTTTGCAGCAAAATCTCTTTCTCGTCGTCTGTTTTATTTCGATTTAGCCAAAAGATTAAATACCGGAGCAAAAAGAACGGCTCCTTGTGCTTTCCAATTCAAAGGCTTATTTGTTTCACCTGACACTAAAATCTACAATTGTTCCCGATCGGAAAATGAATTTTTATTTACGAACAAAAAAAATATTCAACCTGAATTAAACTCTCAAAACAATAAAAGAAATATCGAAAACTTTGTGTCGAAAACTTGTCCAGACTGTTATCACGACCAAACCGGACGCTGGCCTTTGTGGAAGTATTTCACCGTTCACAACAAAATATACCCACACCTTAAACGCGCTGAAAAACTTTCAAAAATTCCTGGCATTTTAAGTAAGTTGTTATATATACCTAAAAAAATTGAACCACGAACAACTCAATTCAACAGAGTACTTGTAATAGGCATGTATGGTGGCGAGCATGTTGGAGATGCAGCAATACTAGGTGGTGTAATATTGCGTGCTATGCAGAAATACAATTGCAACTACTTCGATGTATTGAGCTTTAGGCCAAACAGGACTAGATATTGGGTGTCAAACATTAATATTCCGGACGTTTATATTGAAGTAGTATCGAGAGATGCAATAAATTTTAAAAAATACGATGCAGTAATTCTTGGTGGAGGACCATTAATGGGCATTCCTTCTATTCTATCTAATCATATCGAAATATTGAAGGGAACAAAAAGAAATAATATTCCGTTTTTTATAGAAGGCGTTGGCATTGGCCCAATCAATGATTCTGTCTCTAAAAAACTAATTAAAAAAATAATCAATTCGGCTAACCAGATAACAGTAAGGACAACGGCAGATAATAAGATTGCCAAAGGAATGTCACCAATATCGATAGTATCCTATGATCCAGCATTCGATTATATATGCTATATCAAAAATCGGTTGAATTCTCCACAAGAATCATTAAAAACCATTATAGAAACAAACAAAACGATTTGGGTAATCAATCTTAGACCATTATGGAGTAGATACTCTGATACTAATAACGACTTACAGGAAGAAATATTAGATGTTGTCGCAGAGCTTATTGCTAATAATAAAGAGGGTAAACGTTTTGTTTTCATGCCAATGAATTCTGATCAATTTGGTTTCTCTGATCTGGAAATGGCCTATATGTTATTATTAAAAGTTAGAAAGCTTTCGCCTGATGCCGATTTTGTTGTTTGGGAGACAGAACCCACTATCGACAGTTGTATTTTGTTGTTGCAAAGAGCATCGCTAACTATATCCATGCGGTTCCATGGATGTGTTTTTTCACTTGAGGCTGGGTGTAAAACAATTGGACTCGACTATTCAACTCGATCGAAAGGAAAAATCACTAGCCTTTTCGAGCAAAAGGGAATAGCAGATTACTCTATTAGTATTAAAGCTATAACAACAGACAAACTAACAAAAGCAATTGATTCTTACTTTCAATGAAAATATTGGCTATACTTCATATTCCGCCACCCGTTCATGGTTCCTCAATGGTGGGCCAATATATAAAAGATAGTAATATTATTAATAAGTCTTTTGATTCTCGGTATGTCAATCTGGGAACATCAACTTCAATGGATGAAATTGGGAAGAATCCACTGAGAAAAATATCGCGCTATCTTTTTATTCTTTGGCAGGTATTTGTTCAACTACTAAAATTTAAACCCAGTCTTTGCTATTTTGCAATTACTGTAAAAGGACTGGGCTTTTACAAGGATGCCTTGGTGGCATTACTTGTCAAAGCATTTGGGATAAAATTGGTTTTTCATTTTCACAACAAAGGTGTCAGTACCCGGCAAAATCATTGGTTTGACAACCTGCTATACAGTATTGTATTTAGAAATTCGGAAGTGATTCTACTTTCGGAATATCTTTATCTGGATATTAGAAAATATTTTACCAAAGAACAAATTCACTATTGCCCTAACGGTATACCTGAGAAAACAAGAAGACAAAAGACAAAAGATAAAAGACATAAGACAGAAATTCTATTTTTATCGAATTTAATTGAGTCGAAAGGAGTGTTTGTTCTGTTGGCAGCCTGTAAATTGTTACAGGAGAAAGAGTTGTTGTTTCATTGTACGTTTATTGGAGGCGAAAGCAATGTGACAGCGAAATTATTTCATCAAAAAATAAAAGAGTTAAATTTATACAATTCAGTAGATTATATTGGTCGAAAATATGGTGCAGAAAAAGATGAGGCATTTGCTAAATCTGACATTTTTGCTTTTCCTACATACTATTATAACGAATGTTTCCCATTAGTTTTATTGGAGGCAATGCAATTTTCACTACCTATTATTTCCACATTTGAAGGAGGGATACCAGACATTGTTAAAAACGGTGAAACAGGATTTCTAGTGCAACAAAAAGATGTAATAGCTTTAGCTGAAAAATTAGAATTTTTGATAAAAAATAAAGTACTAAGGGAAGAAATGGGCAGTAATGGTCGGTTGCGTTATGAACAATATTTCACCCTAAAGCATTTCGAAAATAATCTGACTAACATATTAAATAAGTGCATTTCAAAACAGACTGATTAAGTGATCCAGTTTATTGCCTTTACCCTACTCCACTAACAGAATTCATTTCATTTATAATGATGAAAATGTACTTTAAGATCTTCTTGGAATTTAACCATCACGTTTTTAATAGCATCATTAAAAATGCGATTAAAGACGATATGAAGGGCTACGTTTGTGTGGTTGATGGCAATGTATTGGCACATGCAACGAAAGACGCTGGCTTTAGAGATATTATTAACGGTGCAATAGTTAATTCGTGTGATGGAAGTTCTATTGCGATGCTAGCTGGGATAATACATAAGCAGAAATTTCAAACCTATACCGGGCCGGAAATTTTTACAAAATACATAAGAGAAAATTACAAACAATATTTTTTAGGAAATACGGAAGAAAATCTCAAACTTTTGGAAAATCGTTTTGCAGCATTGGGATATGATACCAAACATTTTAGATTCGAACCCTTACCTTTTAAAAATGTTGAAGATTTTGATTACAATGCCATCGCAGACAAAATCAATGAGTTCTCGCCTGATATTATTTGGGTTTCGCTGGGAGCCCCTAAACAAGAACTATTTATCAGCAAACTTTATCCGTCAATTAATAGCGGAATATTATTTGCGATTGGCGCTGCATTCAATCTCTTTCTGGGCAATCAGACAAACAAAAGAGCACCTAAAATATTGCGAAATATGCACATGGAGTGGATATTTAGAATTCTAAAGGAACCTAATAGGGTTGGTAAACGAGCAATAAATTATTTAATCCTATTACCAGGAATAGTTCTGGCAGAAATGAAACAATTAAAATCTACAAAACAAAATAGTATATGAAACAATTAGTCCGCAACGTAAAAATATTAGGTACAGGATCTTATGTTCCAGAAACCATCTATACCAACGAATACTTAGAGACCATTTTACCTACCAGTTCTCAATGGGTTTTTGAGAATGTAGGTATTAAAGAACGGCACATTGCTGCTCCGAACCAGGCAACCAGCGATTTGGCTACTACTGCAGGTCAACGTGCTATTGACGATGCAGGCTTAAAAAATGAAGATATTGAATTAATTATTGTCGCAACTTCCACCCCAGATCGTAAAGCTCCTTCAACAGCAGCTTTTGTGCAGCATAAATTAAAGGCTTTTAATGCGGCAGCATTTGATTTAACCGCTGTATGCAGTGGCTTTCTGTTTGGTATGTCGGTTGCCAGTCAGTACATTGCTTCAGGAGTTTATAACAACATATTGGTTATTGGGGCAGATACATTTTCCAAGATTACAGATTGGACCCGCCGGGATGCAGTCTTTTTTGGTGATGGGGCTGGCGCTGCGGTTGTCACTTCT
>Ga0208968_1001616_pt1 | contig 11945 bp, 9 predicted proteins | sample RifOxyA3_FD_184031 | JGI IMG/M metagenome (GOLD analysis project Ga0208968, IMG submission 184031) | Groundwater microbial communities from Rifle, Colorado - Rifle Oxygen_injection A3 (SPAdes) | ecosystem: Environmental > Aquatic > Deep subsurface > Groundwater | place: Rifle, Colorado, United...
TCTCATCATCCGGACCAGCGGCGAGTACCGGCTGAGTAATTTTCTCCTGTGGCAGGCCGCCTATTCGGAACTCTATATTACCGACACATTGTGGCCGGATTTTACCAGAGAAGAATTCATTGAAATTCTGAAAATTTATCAAACCAGGGACCGACGGTTCGGGAAAGTGTCATGCAGCACATCAAACGGTGGATAACTGCTCTCATACTGGCGCCTTTTATCTTATGGCTATTGATCAAGGGCAGCCTCATGGCCATTGCCGTCCTGGTTTCAATGGTGGCTGTCTTTAGCGTACGGGAATATCTGAGAATCATATTCGGCAACACGGATGAGCCTGTTTCCAATACCATCAAAATCATCTCTTATACGGTTTCGGTTTTACTGGTTGTGGGCGCCTATCTCGGATCATGGGAAATTTTGTTTCTGGTTCTGGCCCTGAACCTTATGGCCCTGGCGATTTTTGTTCTGTCCCGGTTTGCCGTGGATCAGGCCATTTTCAACAGCATTTCAAAGCAGGTGCTGGGCATTGTCTATATCCCGGTGCCTCTGTGTCTTCTGATTTTCATCCGGCAACTGGAGGGCGGGACCTTCTGGATCATCTGGCTGCTTATCGTCATTTTTGCCAATGATACCGGAGCCTTTTACACCGGCACCTTTTTCGGGAAAAGACCCCTGGCTCCCCATATCAGTCCGAAAAAAACCATCGAGGGGTCCCTGGGCGGAATAACAATCTCTATGCTTGCCGGTTTTATTTTTTGTCAGATTTTTTTCAACACCTGGTCCCTTTCATTTTTAACCCTGCCCGCATCTTTGATGCTGGCTGTCTCAGGACAGATCGGCGATTTATTTGAATCGGCCATGAAACGGTCTTCAGGGATCAAGGATTCCGGACGGATACTTCCCGGCCACGGAGGGATGCTGGACCGGATCGACGGATTGCTGCCAGCCATCCCGGTCCTGTACGCCTACCTGGTATTTGTTCTATGAAGCGCCTGTCCATCCTGGGAGCAACCGGTTCCATCGGCCAAAACGCCCTGGACATTGTCCGGATGCACCCGGACCGGTTCCAGGTCACAGCCCTGACGGCAGCTTTCAACATTGAAGGCCTTGCACGGCTGATCCATGAATTCAAACCTGAAATCGTTACCGTTATGGATGAGGATCGGGCATTTGAACTGTCCCGCCTTTTGAAAGGAAATCATCAGCCTGAAATTCTTTTTGGAGAACAAGGCTATATCGAAGCCGCGTCTTATAAAAATTCAGACCTGGTGCTTCTGGCCATGGTGGGGGCTGCAGGGCTGAAACCCGCCCTGGCGGCTATAGAATCAAAAAAGCAGGTTGCCCTGGCCAATAAGGAAACCCTGGTCATGGCCGGGGACATCGTCATGGCCAAGGCCTTGGAAAACGGGGTGACCCTCATGCCCGTGGACAGCGAACACAGCGCCATATTTCAATGCCTTCAGGGCAACCGGAAAAAGGATGTCCAAAAACTCATCCTTACTGCCTCGGGCGGCCCTTTTCGGCAAAAACCCTGTCATGAATTCAAAGACATTTCATTGGAAGAGGCGCTTCACCATCCCACCTGGAGCATGGGCAAAAAAATCACCATTGATTCGGCAACCTTGATGAACAAAGGTCTTGAGGTCATTGAGGCCTTTCATTTATTCCGGGTGGCCCCCGGGGCCATCGAGGTGGTGGTCCATCCCGAGAGCATTGTTCATTCCATGGTGGGGTTTAAAGACGGGACTGTCATGGCCCAACTGGGACAACCGGATATGAAGGGGGCGATCTCCTATGCCCTGTCTTTTCCGGAACGGCTGGATCTGAAAATGGCTTTCCCGGATTTTTCAAGGCTTGGCGCCCTTACCTTTGAAAAGCCGGACACAGGAAAATTCCCCTCCCTATTATTTGCCTTTGAGGCCTGCCGCCAAAAGGGAACCCTGCCTGCCGTCCTCAATGCAGCCAATGAAACGGCCGTCTCTGCCTTTCTTGAAAAACGGATCGGTTTTCAGGATATCTTCAGGCTGATTTCAAAGACAATGGAAACTCATACACGGATTGACAATCCCGATCTTTCTAGTATTATTGAAGCGGATTCCTGGGCGCGGGAAAAAGCAGAATCCCTGATTTAAAAGCGAGGTCTTATGGGACATTCTCTCATTGCATTTATTATTGTGATTGGTATTCTTGTTTTTATCCATGAATTCGGGCATTTTATTGCCGCACGGATTATGGGTGTGGGTGTGGACGTGTTTTCCCTGGGATTCGGGCCGAAAATCCTGAAAAAAAATGTCGGACGCACCCAGTACTGCCTGTCCGCCATCCCCCTGGGCGGTTATGTCAAAATGGTGGGCGAAGAACCGGGGGCGGCCCTTGATCCCAAGGACCTGCCTTTATCCTTTACCCATAAATCCCTGTTCCGAAAAAGCATGATCGTTGCGGCAGGCCCTTTTTTTAATTTTTTCCTGGCCATTTTCTTTTTTTATATCCTGTACCAGTTTTCCGGGCTTTATCTCTCAACACCCATTGTGGGGAAGATCATGGAAAATTCCCCGGCCGAGGCCGCCGGGATAAAACCGGGGGACCTTATCAAAGAGGTGAATCATAATAAGATTGAATCCTTTGAGGATGTTTCCAGGATTATCGGATCAGGCAAAGGGGAAAAACTGGATATCATGTTGGAGCGGGAAGGGGAGAGGCTTGAAATATCCCTTACCCCTGCGCTTTCCCCGGGAAAGAACGCCTTTGGCGAATCCATTGAAAAATATGCCATCGGCATTGTGAACAATGGGGAAACCTACCATGTCGGCCTGAATCCCATCCAGGCCATGGGCCATTCCCTCAGCGATACCTGGGGGCTGGTCAAACTGACCCTTCTGTCCGTGGTGAAAATGATCAGCGGCTCCATTTCCGCCGATAACCTGGGCGGCCCCATCATGATCGCCCAGATGGCCGGGGAGCAGGCCAAGGCCGGGATAACGAATTTTGCCTGGTTTATTGCCCTTCTTTCCGTAAACCTCGGGATCATCAATCTCTTTCCCATTCCGGTCCTGGACGGCGGGCATCTCATGTTCTTTGCCATTGAAGGCATCACCGGAAAGCCGGTGGGTGAGAAACTCAGGGAAAAACTGATTCAATTCGGGGCCGCAGTGCTGGTGGCACTGATGGTTTTTGTTTTTTATAATGATATTGTCAGAATGTTCAATGGTGGATAAGATGATTGCAAATATTGAAATTGCGCTGAAAAAGGAACTCAGGGATGCCGAAGGCCTATCCCTGGTCAAAAAGGCCGGATCTTATTTCGGGATCACCCTTCAGGATGCGCGGTGTATTCATATCGTGACTCTTGAGTCTGATCTGGATGCAAAGGCCCTGGAGCGGGCAAGGGATGAAATTTTCACCAATCCCGTCACCCAGGTGTCGAGCCTTGGGCCCCTGGATCTTGAATTTGACTGGTGCATCTGGGTGGGATTCCGTCCCGGCGTCAAGGACAACCCCGGCGCCACGGCCATGGAAGCCATCCAAGACCACCTGGGCAAAACCTTTGAGCCCCATGAAGGCGTCTATACCTCCAAACGCTATTGCCTCAAAGGGGAGACCCTTGTCCGGGCCGATGTGGAACAACTGGCTTCGGAACTCCTGTCCAACAGCATCATCCAGCAGTTCCGGATTTTTTCAAAAGACGGGTGGGATAAAACCAGGGGAGCAGACGTAAAACCGGCCAAGGTCATCCTGGACCGGAGCCCCTGCTTCCAGATCATCGGTATTGATTCAGATGAGGCCCTGGCAAAGATTTCCGATGAGCGGAATCTTGCCCTGAATAAAAAAGATATCCCCGTGATCCGGGAATATTTTCTTTCCAAAGCTGTACTTGATTCCAGAAAGGAAAAAGGCCTTTCCAAACCCACGGATGTGGAACTGGAATATATTTCCCAGGCCCGGAGCGACCATTGCAACCACAATACCTTCCGGGGCGTTTTCCGATACAGGGATGGGGAAACCGGCGAAGAAACGGTTGAAAGCAGCCTTTTCAAAACCTATATCCAGGAGCCCACCCTGAGGCTCAAAGATAAAAAACCCTGGGTGGTCTCCGTTCTCTGGGACAATGCCGGCATCGGCCGGTTTGACGATCACAACAATTATGTCATCACCGGAGAGACCCATAATTCTCCCTCCAATATGGAAGCCTACGGCGGCGCCATCACCGGCATTGTCGGTGTATACCGGGACCCCATGGGAACCGGGCTCGGCTCAAAGCTCTTCATGGGCAGTTTCGGATTCTGTGTCGGGGATGTGAATTATGACGGCCCCTTAAAACCGCCCCTTCACCCCAGACGGCTTTTGGACGGGGTCATCGAGGGTGTAAAGGACGGCGGCAACAAGAGCGGAGTCCCCACCACCTTTGGCCAGACCCTGTTCAACCCCGGTTATATGGGTAAAAGCCTGGTCTTTGTCACGGCTCTCGGCATCATGCCGGACCAGGTCAAGGGGAAACCCAGCCATGAAAAGAGAACCAACCCCGGCGACCTCATCATCATGAGCGGGGGCAGGGTGGGTAAAGACGGCATCCACGGCGTCACCGCCTCGTCGGAAAGCTATTCGGAAAACACACCGGCCGGACATGTCCAGATCGGCGACCCCTATACCCAGAAAAAAATGCATGATTTTCTTCTGGTCTGCCGGGATGAAGGCCTGATCCACTATCTTACGGACAACGGCGGCGGCGGGCTGTCTTCCTCCATCGGCGAATCGGCACGGTTCTCCAACGGATGCGTGGTGGACCTGGACAAGGTGCCCCTGAAATATGAAGGGCTCGACATGTGGGAAATCTGGGTGTCGGAATCCCAGGAACGCATGACCATTGCCGTCAAACCCGAACACCTGGAACGGTTCATGGCCCTTTCGGCCCAGCATGAGGTGGAAAGCACGGTCATCGGGGAATATACGGATTCGGGCAAGCTCCATATCCAGTACAAGGGCGAAACCTGCGCCTATGTGGACATGGACCTCCTGGACAAGGGCTTTCCGGCCTGGGAGTTCGATGCCGTCTGGCTTTCCCCGGAAACCCGGGGAATGACGGAACCGGTCATCAGTTCGCCCTCTGATTTTAACCGGCTTTTGCTGCATATGCTCTCCCGGCCCAATATCTGTTCCAAGGAATGGATCATCCGCCAGTATGACCATGAAGTCCAGGGCGGCTCGGTCATCAAGCCTTTGACCGGAGTGAAATATAATATTCCCTCCGATGCCTGCGTCACCCGGCCGGTGCTGTCCTCACAAAAGGGCCTGGCCTTTTCCCAGACGCTTCTGCCCTGGTATTCCCGGATTGACGCCTTTCATATGATGACCTGCACCATTGATGAGGCTGTCCGGCGGCTCCTGGCCGTGGGCGGGGATTTCGGCCATATCGGCGGGGTGGATAATTTCTGCTGGCCCAATATCCAGTTTGATGAAAAGAAAAACCCCGACGCCAAATTCAAGGCGGCCCAACTGGTCCGGGCCTGCCGGGGTCTGAAAGAGGCCTGCGAGAAATATGAAATCCCGCTCCTGTCCGGAAAGGACAGCATGTATGTGGACGGCCACCTGGAAGGGGCCTTTGGTGAGCGCATCAAGGTGTCGGCCCTGGAAACCGTCCAGTTCTCAGCCACCTCCGTCATCAGGGATGTGTCCTTCTGCCTGACCCTTGACCCCAAGGTATCCGACGATCTGGTTTATGTCCTGGGAGAAACCGCCAATGAGCTGGGGGCGTCGGAATATTATGAAGTCTTTGACAAAACCGGGGTGAATGTTCCCAGGGTGGATTTTGAAAAATTCAAGGTGGTGTACAAAGCCTTGCAGACCGCTGTCGAGAACCGGCTGCCGGCCTCCTGCCATGCCGTGGCCCGGGGCGGGCTGGGCGTCCACCTGGCCCAGATGGCCATGGCCGGGGGCCTTGGCATGGAAGTGGATGTGTCGGCGGTTCCAAAAGAGGAAGCCCGCGGCGGCCTCAGCCATGAAACCCTGCTGTTTTCCGAGTCGGCCGGCCGGTTCATCGTAACCCTTGCCCCGAAAAATAAAACGGTTTTTGAAAAGCTTTTCAAGGGCCTGCCCGCATCCTGCATCGGCCGGGTCACGGACCAACACGACCATCTTAAAATCACGGGCCTTGAAAAAACTTCTATAATTGACCTTTCCATAACAGAACTTGAAACCGCATTTCAGAAAACCTTTGGAGATATGATATGAAAAAGGTGAACGCACTGATATTAACCGGATTCGGGCTGAACTGCGATGAAGAAACCGCCCATGCCTTTGAACTGGCAGGGGCCGCATCCCATAAGGTCCACATCAACGAACTGGTCTCCGGAAAAGTGAGCCTGGCCGATTTCCAGATCCTTGCCCTGGGCGGCGGCTTTTCCTGGGGGGATGACCACGGGGCAGGGGTGATCCAGGCCCTGAAGATGAAAAACCATATGGGACAAGACCTGCTCTCCTTTGTGGATTCGGGAAAGCTCATCATCGGTATCTGCAACGGGTTCCAGGCCCTGATCAATATCGGGCTCCTGCCCGGATTTGACAGGGATTATACCCGGCGGAACGTCTCCATCACCTATAATGACTGCGGGAATTTCCGGAACCAGTGGGTCCGCCTGGCCGCCAACTCCAAAAGCCCCTGCGTGTTTACAAAGGGGATTGATCTTGCGGACTACCCGGTCCGCCACGGCGAGGGCAAGGTCATTGCGGACCAGACGGTCATCGACCGCCTTCTGGCCCAAAACCAGGTGGTGTTCCAATATGCCGACGCTAAAGGGATTCCGGCCAGGGGCGCTTTTCCCGACAATCCCAACGGTTCCATGGCCGACATTGCCGGTATCTGTGATCCCACGGGCCGGATTTTCGGCCTCATGCCCCATCCCGAAGCCTATAACCACTTCACCAATCATCCGGACTGGCCCCGGAAGGCGGAAGGTCTTAAACGTGAGGGGAAATCCCTTGAAAATGAGATGACCGTCGGGGTCCGCTTGTTTAAAAATGCAGTGGACTATATCAACGCGGCCGGTCTTTAAAACCATCCTTCATCGCAAATGATTCAGCTCATCATTATTCAGCTCATTTTGGGGTAACCATGCTCGGAACCATTGTCAACAGCCTGACCATCATCGCCGGTAGTCTTGCGGGACTTTTCTTTAAAAAGGGAATTCCTGAAAAATATAACCAGACCATCATGCAGGCCATGGGTCTCTGCGTCATGCTCATCGGCGTAAAGGGGGCCCTGGGCTCCGACGACCTCCTGGTCATCATCATCAGTTGTGCCCTGGGCGCTTTGATCGGCGAGCGGATCGGCATAGAAGCCCTCCTGGAAAGGACCGGCAATTTTCTCCAGAAAAAAATATCCAGCACGGGCACCGGTTTTTCCGCCGGGTTTGTGACGGCCTCCCTCATGTATTGCGTGGGCTCCATGGCCATTGTGGGCTCCCTTGAAAGCGGCCTTGCCGGAAATCATGCCACCCTTTTTGCCAAGGCCACCATCGACGGCATTATTTCTGTCATCCTGGGATCTTCCCTGGGCATCGGGGTCCTGTTTTCCTCGATTTCCGTCTTCCTGTACCAGGGCGGCATCACCCTTCTGGCCGGACTGTTAAAACCCCTGCTCATCCCGGCAGTGGTAAGCCAGATGTCGGCCACGGGCGGGGTCCTCATCGTGGGCCTGGGCCTCAACATGATCCGGGATAAGAAAATCAAGGTCGGCAACATGCTCCCGGCAGTCTTTATCCCCTTAATCTATTATTTTATGCTGACCCTGTTTAAATAGTAACCTCACCCAAAAAATAAGAAATTTTTTAATTCTGCTGCCGGTGGCCCGGGCATATTCAGGGTCACTATTCAACAGATACTGTAGGTTATTGTTTCCGGAATCATTATGTGATAGGCTGATACCATGAACGAAATACTTGAACTGATGAAGGATCTAATCGCGAAAGGTATGGTTCGAATATCAGTGCACGGTTACGACGAGCTTGCAGCAGACAACATCTCAGTTCGCAACGTGATATCCGGCATGCAGAATGCCGACTTACTGGAAGATTATCCTAGTTTTGCAAAGGGACCTTGTGTGCTTGTTCTTCAGCGTGATCAAGAAGATCGGCCCATCCATGTTGTATGGGGGATAGCGAAGGGGACAAAAAGTCCAGCTGTTCTTATTACGGCATATCGGCCTGATCCGGAAAAATGGACTGAGGACTATAGGAGTAGAAAATGATGAAAATCAGAAAACATAAAAAACTGATTCATGAAGGCAATTATATTGCCGAGATTGAAGTTGAGTATATTTATTCAGACACCGAGTGGTCTCCCTATCTTTCTCTGCAGGATGCTTTTAAACTTGATGATGTTCGTGAAGCTCTTCGTCAGGGGGATATTGAAACTGCAGCAACCCTCGCGCGTATTTATACGTTGACGCCTGTTGCTGTATAGGTCTTTTAGGAAAATCCTTGTCCAGATCTGCATTTCTGATTGAATCAGCAGAAAAGGCAATATAGAAAGGTATCATTACAATTGCTTCACAATCCACCGGTGAAGCGGGTTCATCCGTTCAAAATGGCGGCCGGTGAATTCAACGATCTCCGGGGAAAACAAAAGGTCCGGGATGGGGAATTCCATATGGGCGCTCAGCCCGCTGTAAAGCAGATATTCCTTTTCAAAATCCGATGAAGGGGAGAATTCTTTGGGGATTTTTTTATAATATTTTGTTCCCAGGTCATAGCCTTCTGAAACAAGGCCCTCGATTATTTTTTGCAGCTCTTTGCCCTTCTTTTTATCCATGAGGGTTTCCCTGAATTTCTGCATGACGGGTTTGGGAAACACATAGAGGCCGCAACCCACCATCATGAGGTCCCCTTCCAGGTGAAAATAAAATCCCGGGCTTTCCATCCGTTTGCCGGGGCCTTCCCAGAATAAGATTCCCAGGTTGGTTTTGTAGGGGCTTTTGTCCTTGGAAAACCGGGTATCCCGGTTGATCCGGAACAGGCTTTTATTGACCTTGGGAATGGCGTTGATGCCGGGGCAGAAGGTCCGGAGGCGGTCTCCCACGGCAACCACAAATTCTTCGGACGGGTGTTTGACATAGGCCTCATAGTCTTGTTTGTGATCCTGGAACCATTCAACGGTATTGTTCTCTTCAAGTTGGGATAAAAATCGGGGCAATTCTCTTGGGAATCCGTTAAATCCGGTCATGGGGTTTTCCTTTCATGAAAGATGATCGATGATATGGCCCAGGGTCTGGATGGCGGCTTCGAGCCGGGGGCTCCATTGAAGGCCGCAATTGATCCTCAGGCAGTTTTTGTACCGGTCCGTGGAAGCGCACAGGGCCCCGGGAAGAATGGAAATTTTCTGCCGGTGGGCCTGCTGAAAGATTTCCAGGGAGTCGCAGGTTTTGTTCAATTCCACCCAGATAAACATGCCGCCCCTGGGAAAGGTGATCCGTGTGTCCTTGGGAAAATACCGGGCCACGGCCATGGCCATGGCCGATGCCTGGTTTTTCAGCTTGTTTCGCAGTTGCCGCAGATGCCGGTCATAGGCCCCGGTCCGGATGAATTCCGCAATCACGGCCTGGATGATGGCCGGACCGGAAATGGTGGTATTGAGCTTCATCCGCAGCACCGCATCCCTGAATTTTCCCGGAACGGTCCAGCCGGTCCGGAGGCCCGGCGCAAGGGCCTTGGAAAAGGAGGAACAATACAGGACCAGCCCGGTTTTGTCCATGCCCTTAAAGGTGGCGGGCCGCTTGTCTCCGTAAAACAGGTCCCCGTAAATATCGTCCTCAATGATGGGAACCCCATATTCTTCGGCAATGGCAAGGATTCTGGCCTTGTTCTGCACGGACATGACCGACCCCAGGGGGTTCTGGAAATTGGAGTTCAACAGGCAGGCCTTGATTTTATGGGAAGACAGGGCCTCCTGAAAGGTATCCGGGTTCATGCCGGTCTCCGGGCATCCCGGCACCTCCACCACATACATGTTCAGATCTTCAATGAGCTGCAAAAAGCAGTGAAAGGCGGGGGATTCCAGCAGAATCGCATCCCCCGGCCCGGCCACGGATCTCAGGCAGAGGCTCACGGCATCCAGGCAGCCCGCCGTGGTGATGATGTCCTCGGCGGAAACGGAAGCGATGGCTCCCGGCATTCTTTTGGACAGGGCTTCCCTGAGGCTCGCATTGCCGGCGCACAGATCATAATTGGACATATGGTGTTGCAGGGAATCGGCGGGCATGGACTTCATGATCCTGGACAATTGCTTCAGGGGCATGAGGTCCCTGGACGGAATGGCGGCCCCCAGCATCAGGATATCCTCGGACTGGAGATCCCGGACAATGGTTTTGGCCAGGTCATTGACCATGACCCGGCAGGGCTCGGCCTTGATTCTGGCAAGGGGAGGCTGTCTCATAGGGTTCCCGTTCAGGGCCCGGACATAGAACCCGGATTTTTCCCTGGCCTCCACCCGGCCCCGTTTTTCAAGCTCGATATAGGCCTGGTGAACCGTGGAAATACTCAGGCCCATCTGGAGGTGAAGCTTTCTCAGGGACGGCAGCTTTTCACCCGGTTCAAACCGGCCCTTGGCAATGCCGGTCTCTATTTCATCGGCCAGGGCCACATATTGGAAATTTGGTGACAGGGTCATGGGTCTTCTTCTGTTATGATTGTTTTTTATTGGTTCTGTATCTGTTATTATGGCTTTTTTATTATATACTTTCCGAAAAATCAATATGAATAAAGGAAGGCACCATGACGGACAAACCGGATATCCACCGCATCATCAGATCTCAGCTCACGGCCAAAGCCCTGTTTGACCAGGCCGGGGCCTATGCCTTTGAGTATATGGACACCCTCCATGACCGGCCGGTATATCCTTCTCCCGAAACCCTTGAAAACCTCTCTGTGTTTGACGAGCCCCTGCCCGACGCCATGGGGGACCCGGAAAAATTCCTGGCCCTTTTGCACGAATACGGCTCGCCCGCCACCGTGGCCCAGACCGGGAACCGGTATTTCGGCTTTGTCAACGGCGGGGTCACCCCGGCGGCCGTGGCTGCCAAATGGCTGGCCGATGTCTGGGACCAGAATGCAGGGCTCTTTGTCATGTCCCCCATTGCCGCCCGCCTGGAGGCGGTCTGCGAAAGATGGCTGGTGGATCTGTTTGAATTGCCTGAAACCACCCGGGCCGGGTTTGTCTCCGGAACCTCCACGGCCACCCTCTGCGGCCTGGCTGCGGCCCGGAATTTTCTCCTGGCCCGGGCAGGCTGGGATGTCCATCAAAAAGGGCTGAGCAAGACCCCGGAACTCAAGGTGGTCCTGGGGGAAGAGGCCCATTCCACCGTGTTCAAGGCCCTGTCCCTCCTGGGCTTCGGCCTGGACAACCTGATCCGGGTGAAAACCGACAACCAGGGCAGAATGAAGGCCTCGGACCTGCCAAACCTGGACACCGCCACCCTGGTCATTGCCCAGGCCGGAAACGTCAATACAGGAGCCTTTGATCACTTTCATGAGATCTGCGGCAAGGCGCAAAAGGCCCGGGCCTGGGTCCATATCGACGGGGCTTTCGGCCTCTGGGCCCGGGGCTCTGAAAATACGAAACATCTTACAGGCGGCATTGAAAAGGCCGATTCCTGGTCCGTGGATGCCCATAAAACCCTGAACGCGCCCTATGACTGCGGCATTGTGCTGTGCCGGGATGAATCCGCCCTGGTGTCGGCCCTTCAGAACACCGGCGCCTATATCCAGTACGGCCAAAACCGGGACAACATGCTCTACACCCCTGAAATGTCCCGCCGGGCCAGGTCCGTGGAACTCTGGGCCACCCTGAAATGCTTCGGCAGAAAGGGCATTGAAAGCCTCATCGACGGCCTCTGCGGCAATGCCCGGCTCTTTGCCCAAGAACTTGAAAAGCAGGAATTCGATATATTAAACGACATC
>Ga0208968_1001618_pt1 | contig 11936 bp, 8 predicted proteins | sample RifOxyA3_FD_184031 | JGI IMG/M metagenome (GOLD analysis project Ga0208968, IMG submission 184031) | Groundwater microbial communities from Rifle, Colorado - Rifle Oxygen_injection A3 (SPAdes) | ecosystem: Environmental > Aquatic > Deep subsurface > Groundwater | place: Rifle, Colorado, United...
ACTGGCGTGAGGTTACAAACTGTTTCGACCTAGGTGAGCAAGCCGGCGTTGCCCGTCGCCGTCCCGGCGGATCTGTCAGGCAAAAAGCAAAGACGCCAGCTCATCGGGTTTCTCTGAGCTGATGCGGTTGCCGATACGACCGTGTCGGCAACGCATCGCTCGATCTGTGCTCGTCGAGTGACGTCCTGGCGTCCAGAATCTGGGAGACACCGAAGCCAGTTCGCGGCATGCGCAGGTCGATCCCATTTGGGACCGAGATGCTAAGGTGGGCACCGTTGGTGCCCACCGTGCAGCGAAAACCCAAATGGGATCGACCGGAGCAGCGCAAGCGAACTGGCGTGAGGTTACAAACTGTTTCGACCTAGGTGAGCAAGGCCGGCGTTGCCCGCCGCGCGCAGACGATTCGCAGCACGACGGCCATCGATAGCGTTGATTTTTCGACCTGCAATCTGCAATCGCTCCATCAGCTCGGGCTGCCCTCGACATTGGGTGCGCAACAAAGCGAGTTCCATGCGCATGCGTGCGATGATCAAATCGCCGCTGCTGTCCGGCCGGATCTTGGCGAAGATCTCTCTCGTTTCAGCAGAAGCCGTGGCCAATGCGTCAACGTATCGCTTGATCACCTCCACGACCTCCGGCGCATGCTTGTAGTCAATGAACATGCCCTCACAGCCGGCAATGAGCGCCTCGAGCTCCCACACCATGACCCCAGAAGAAAGATAACCAGGTGCCCCCAACAGGTTGCCGGCCGGCGGCGGAATTCCATAGCGATAGATGAGCTGCGAACCAACTTGAAAGGGCAATGGACGCTGCCGCGGTGGCAAAACCGGCAACTCTTCATCAGTCCGTCCGAATTCCGGTTCGGTGAGAGACAGCCCCTTCTGTTCGAGATGCTCCCTCACAATATTGACAATGAGGCGTTGAGCCCGTTCGTTGGGTTCGGCTATCACCTTGTCCGACCGCGCCACTGCCTCGATACAGCCGAGCAGCAAGAGACTGCGGGTCAACTGAATGAACTCCGGTGGAATATCACGGGACATGTTGACCACGTAGCCACTGTTTAGAAACAACCGCTTGGCACCCGATGCGGACTGGTGAACCGCATGGCAGCGAGTGGGATCGCTGAGCGTTGCGTCCCCAACTTTGATTTGCTCGCCGTTGAACTCGCACCAGCGTGACATGTCGTTGTAGACGCTGCCGAATTGCGTCCCCGCGTGAAAATGAGGATCATCGTTGCCAAGCTCATGCTTCCCTGAGGCAGCATTTGCCAAGACGGCGTTGGCTGGAAGACTCTCGAGGTCGGTCAAATCCAACGAACCGCGGCCGGTGCAACCAATGGTCAAGTGACCATGCGCCAAGACCGCGTCCCGATCGGCAGAAGCGTCGAAGCCCGCTTCTTCGGCCTCTTTCAACTTGGCCGGATCGGTATCGTAGACAAACACTTTGTAACCACGCCGTCTGAGTGAATTGGCAACCGCCCTGCCGACCGCGCCAAATCCGAGAACCACCGCTTCCTTGGGCTCGATCTGCAATTTCGGATTGGCCTCGAGCATGGCTCGCTCGATCGAGTAGACAACGCTCTCGCCAATCATTGGCGACTCGAACTCTTTTTTCGCCCAACAGCCGGCGATGTTCACCACTGGGCACGGAGGCTCGCCAACCTCATCGGCGATCAACTGCAGGCCATGTTCAGTCTGCTCGACCGCGACGCAGCGCGAAACTTGGTCTGGATACCGAGAAGCAAGCTTGGCGAGGGCTTTGATCATCATCGCGCCCTCATCGAGCAACAGCAGCTTTTCGTTGGCTGGCAAATCGCGAAGCTGCTCCTCCACCCACATGTCAACGTATTGCTGTCGCGACATAGCGACCCGCACACGGCTTCCGTCGGGGGCGAGCCGCTCGATGGTCACCTCTTCGGATTCGCTGCCGGCTTCTGCAACCGCAAATCCCGCGGCGTCGAGACGACGGATGACATTCGTGTCTGACGAGTAAGACTTGCCGAGAATGCTGCACTGCTCCACGCCACACGCTTTGAGTTGCTCAAACAGAGGGCCGGTTGTGGCAAACAGGTGCTGGATCGCCATCATGCGCACGTTCTTGAGCGGCCGATCGCTGCCGAATTGAGCAGCAATGGCTTTGAGTGCTGGCATCTTTTCGAGCAGACCGTCATCACCCATTGACAGCGCGACCTTGCGAATCGCTTCCGCATTGGTGAAGGCGCGCCACTTGCACCGCTCGTTGGCCGATACGCGCTGGTTGGCTTGGCTCTTGCCGAGAGCGATGAGCTCGATGAGACTTTGGGCCTTCTGTCCAAATGCCCTGCCAACAACCTCCGGGTCGAGTTGACCCTTGGCGTCGGCCACCTCGGCGAACGTCTCGGCCACCAACGCCGGCAGCATATTGGACGCCCCGTCGTGGATGAAACGATCGCGGATTCCCTGGGCACCGTAGTGTGAGTTCGTGTTGTCGACAACCTTCCGCACGCCCTCCACAAGTGCCGCCTCAAAACGATCGACGGGAATGGTCGTGTGGACTGGAGCAACGGGCCCTCTGGCGAATAGACCGTATGGGGCTTGCCCCTGCGCCAACAGACTGCGGCCGAGCTCACGGGTGAGATCAGCCCCCGGAGCCGTCATGTAGAGATAGTCGAGAACCTCGTAGAGGCTCACCGACCCTTGGGTGGTTACGCCGGACATTCCATTCATCTATTGATCACAAGGTATTTGATTGTAACGTCCGGTGGTAAGGATGGCCAGAGCGAATCGGGCAAAGCAGGCAAAGCGGGCAAAGAGAATCTGCCCATACTTCAGGCGAGTTTGTCACGGATGTGGCGAGCCACCCGAAAAGAGTTGGCGAGAATCGTCGGCGTCGCGGGAACCGCACCCGATGTTGGCATGAAGCTTCCGTCGGTGACGTAGAGGTTTTTCACGTCGTGGGCCTGACAGCTCGGATCGAGAACGGAGTGGGCGGGATCTTTGCCGAACCTGCAGGTGCCGTGTTGCAGGTGGAACGTGGTCCCACCCCAGGTCCACGGCTTCACTTCTTTGGCGGTGGGCTTGATGGCATTTAGGATATCGAGTCCCCGGGCCGTGAGCCACTTGTTGACCTCAATCTCCACGGGGTGATTTTGCAGGTTGATACGCGCGACGGGAAGGTTCCAGCGGTCCTTGGTGACGGGATCGAGATCCACGTAACACCCCTTCCACGGCAAAAACTCACCAAACACCTCGAACTCCACCCACACCTCTTCGTGGAAGTACGACTGCATCCGATCCTTGAGGGGCTGGCCAAACACAGCCCAATCGGAGTCAGTCGCCAATCGAACAGCGGCGTTGATTGGGTTCGGGTGATGCAACAAGAAGTTGTAGGTCCCGCCTTTGGGCATGCCCAGCCCGGCGTCGGGTATCCAATAGTCGTCTTGCACCGAGCGCAACAAAAACGGCAGCGACATGTTTTTCGGGCCGAGCTTGGCAACAATGGCTTGCCTGTCGAAGATCCCCGTGCCCTTACCAAAGCTCGAAAAGGTGAGGTTCTTTCCGACTAGGCCGCTGGAGTTGGCGATGCCGTCCCGGTGCTGACTGTCCGCTGACATCAAGAGCAGGCGAGCGCTCTCGATGGCGCTCGCAGCGATCACCACCGTTCGAGCATAGACCGCCTGCAGCTCACCGCGGCGATCGATATACTCGACGCCGATGGCGGTGTCGGTGTCATCCACGAGCACGCGACTGACCATGCACTCGCTCCGGATCTCACAACGGCCAGTGGCTTCCGCGCGGGGCAAAAGCGAAGCGAGGGTGCTCGACTTCGAGCCATTCTCACAGCCGTAGTCGCCGCAAAGGCCGCAGTAGTTGCACGGTGGTCGGGTACCATAGGCGGACGAGACGATGGCCCGCGGCGTGGGAAACGGATGGAATCCCAAGGAGCGCGCAGCCTCGTCCACCAAGAGCGCCGTCGGATGTGGCCGCATCGGCGGCAACGGAAAGGGCCGGCGGGGAGCATCGAAGGGATTGATGCCAGCGATGCCAGAGACGCCGATGGCCGCCTCTGCGAGGTCGTAAAAGGGAACAAGCTCTTCGAGGGTGATTGGCCAGTCGGCGATATCGGCACCCGCAATGCCGCCCGTGAGAGTCTTTAGGCGCAGGTCCTGCTCCTTGAGGCGGTAGGTGAAACCGCTCATGTGGACGGTGGCACCACCGACGCACTGGGAGGTCCAGCCCTCACGGGTTGGCTTGGAGTCGATTGCTCCGTTTTTGCGTATCGTGTGCGGATCGTCCCCGAGATAGGGGACAAAGAAGTTACGCCGACAGATGGCAATCTCGTCATGGGTGAAATCGCGGATCGAGTAGTACTTGCCCTTCTCCAAGACCACAACCCGGGCTCCGGATTCTGCGAGAGACATCGCCACCGGTGCCCCTCCGGCGCCGCTTCCCACCACCACCACGTCTACTTGATCGTTTCGTGCCATCGGTTCCCTCAATACGGCAAACGTGGATCAGCGTCGATGAGGGTGCCGATGTGTTTGGGTGACCACCAACAGTGTTTCCAGCCAATGAAATGCCAGCCGACCTTATCCTTGTTACCGCCGTATTTGGGCTCGCCGAGATAACTCTCCAGTGTCAACGTCACCAACCGTTCGAAAAAGCCGCGCGCATCGAACCTCGAAGCCTTGGCCGGCCCTCTGCGGACTTTGGCCAGTGTTTCATCAACAGCGTTCTTCTGGAATATCCCCAGGACGTGTGCCTGCTGCTCGATCGAACACTCCGCAAAAACGGCTTGGTGCTCGACCTGCGCCACGCGGTTGAGCATGATGGCACCAATGTCGAGCATGTGCGCCATGTTTTCGACCATCTCCTGCTGCATCCAATAATCGATAAACAAGAGAGCCCCAGCGGCCCGCGCGCCGGGCAGAATGGCTTCCGTCGCGGCACCGAGAGCCGCCACCCGATCGGGCGGAAGCCTGGCCAACCAACCGGGCGAAGTCGGCTTTCTGTCCTTCAGGCGGCAGGCAGGCCACAGCCCAACACAGGCAACCCCCGCTAAACCCTTGAGCAGGGTGCGACGGTGCAATTCCAAGGTTTCCATGATGGCCATGCCTCTTAGCCCCCGTATCCCGTATGGCAGGCGAGACAACCGCCTCGATGCTCGCGCACAACCGGGCAGAACCCAGCAAAAGAGACCTCAACTGGCAACTCGCCGGTGTGACAACTCTGACATCGGAGTTGCTCTTGCTCCTCGTTGATCCACACGCATTGGTGGCGAATTGTGCCCACGGCAGCACCACCAAGGCCAGCGTGGCAAGTGGTGCATGGACGGGCGTACAGCCCATCAATTCCGGGATCTTTCAGGCGCGGCAGCGTCAAAGCATGCAGATAGGTCAGAAGGTCAGAGAGGATCTCGGGGTTCTCCCCCAAGCTCGACTGGTACGATGGCATGGTCGTGCCCGCAAAATTGGCTGCTGGATCCAACAGACTCTGACGCAAGTACCTGTCGCCGTGCCGGCCCATGCGACGTAGATCAGGGCCATAGTCCCAACCACCGCGCCCGTCCGCCTTGAGACTGTGACACATGCCACAACCCAGGGTGAGATAGAGCCGAGCACCCCGAGCGAGCCTTTCACTGCCAACCACCGCCCCTGGCAGATGGCACTGGATACAGCTCGCCTGGACGTAAGGTTGCTGCATCATCGGATCATGCTGAGTTGTCCCCACCAGGGCATGGGCCACGGACGGCTCGAGCGCTTGCGCCGTGCCTCCATGACAAATGGCACAGCCATGTTGCTCGGGCGAATGTTGTGTGAGCAGGCGCCCTGGGTGTGCCGTGTGCGGCGCTTGACGCTGTGCACCTGGCTCCGCTTCGAGCTCCATGCCGAGATGGCAGCTGCGACAGCGATCGGTGCGATGTTGTGACCCCATCGCGACGTCCACTTCAAGGACCCCGCGGTTGACGCTGCGGGGCCAGAGCCCGGAGCTCGCGAGCTCAGCTTGGTATGCTTCCCACGGCTCCCCTGACTCGATGACGGCCATCGTCACCCAGATCAGAGTGACAACACTGGCTGTGACAAACAGTCCAAAGCGCCAACGGGTTGCATCCGCTACTTGATCAAATCCCACCGGGGTACTCCTCCCATGGCCAGAAGAAGGCCCAGTCAGGGCCTCGACAGATCCCGACTACGGTGAAGACCAAGAGAGACACAACAAGCACCGCAAGAGCCGCGCGCAGGCCGCTTCGCAACCCGCTGCCATTGCTCACCCACGCAAAGGCTATCAAGCAAAGGGCGAGGCTAAGGGTCACGGGGTTGACGAGCTCTTGCGTCCAGGTTTCCAACACTGCGAGCGCCGGATGAGCGCACATCCACACCGCGGCGACCACCACGGCCGCAGTGAGTGCGGCGACGACAACGAGACGCAGCCTCTCGGCAGAGCTCGCGAACCACCCACCGACCGCATCGTCGTCACGATCCAAAAACGGCAAAGCCAACAGCAACAGCGCAAAAAAACCAGGAAAGATGAATCCACCGATCACAGCGGAATAGCTCACCATCTCCTGGAATCCGACAAAGTACCACGGTGCCTTCTCCGGATTGGACGGCCGCATGGGATCTGCTGGCGGCGCGAGGGGCGAGTCGATCAGGAGGGTCCAAAGGGCAAGAAGCCCCACCACGACGAGCACGATCACGCCCTCACGAAGCACGAGGTGCGGCCACGCCGGCACCGTGCTCGCCTCCCCCGCGTAGGCCAATCCACCGTCACGGCGAATGCGCCACAGGTGTAACACTGCGAATGCCACCAAGAAAGCCGGCAGCACTGCGACGTGCATGGCGTAGAATCGCAAAAGCGTGGCACCACCCACCTCAGAGCCACCGAGGAGCAACGGCTTCGCCATAACACCAAACAGCGGCATGTGGTCGAGCATGTTGGTGACAACTCGCACTGCCCAATAGGAAGTCTGATCCCAGGGCAGTAGGTAACCACTGAATGCAAGCGCCAACACCAGCGCCAAGAGTGACAAGCCAAACAACCAGTTGATCTCGCGACAGCGGTAGGCCCCCATGGCCACGATCCGCAAGAGATGCAAAGCAACAGTGACAACCATGAGGTGCGCAGCAAAGCGATGCATCAAACGCAAGGGCTCACCTAAGGTCACCAGGTGTTCGATATCGAGGATGCTCGCGTAGGCACCTTCGGGGGTCGGCACATAATACAGCATCAACAAACCACCGGTCACCGCCGTGGTGAGAAAGAGTGTCAGGGTAACGAGCCCCAGGGCAAACGTGGTAGTCGGCGCCAACGCCCTCTCCGTCACCTTGAGGGGATGTAGGTGGTAGACGAAGTTGCGGCGCATGCGGCGCGATGGTGAGTCTGATGCGTCGACACCACGCCGCAGGTCCGACCGCACACGGCTTGGCAGGGCCCAAAACGCGCGGAGGAGCTCCTTCACAACTGGACCTCGGCCTCTTCAGCCAAAGAGCCCGTGCTCACAACATCCTCGCGGTCCGCCCACAAGCTTCCGTCCGGAGCTACGGAGACTCGGTACCACGGCAGGGGCGAACGAGCCGGCCCGGTGACCACCCTCCCCTGCGGATCAAACGATGCGCCATGACAGGGACACTGAAACCCTGCGTCCGTCCGCCGCACGGTGCAGCCGAGATGCGTGCATCGCGAAGAGAAGACCCCGATCCCCTCAGACGAGCGCAACACGAATAGCTCAAGATCCCGCAGCCAGGTGACGGTGCCAACCCTGAAGTCACCCACATTTCCCAGCAGCACGTGCCGGGACGCACCGGGCGCAGCGTTGGGGATGGCCACACGCACACCCCCTACCACGACACCTGTGCCGGCAACCACCACCGCAACACGACCGGCTTGGCTGATGAACTCGCGACGGCTGACCGCCGCTTCAATGTCTTCGTTGCTCCCCATGGGTGCGTCAGCCTAGCACAGACTAGTGGGTGGATTGGAGCCCGACAGTGAGAACTTCAACTATCGCGCACCCCGGCTAGACACCCGGGGCCGGCCAGGATTAGTCTCCATTTGACGATGGCAGTCATGGCCATGCCTGTCCGGTCGCCACCCCGTGGGGCAAAAACCAGGAGATGAACTTGGTTTCATCCATCAAGATTGAGCAGTCACACGACCTTGGCATCGCCGAAGCTCGCATGCGCGTGGCAAAGCTCGAGCCCATGCTTAAAGATCGCTTCGGATTGGCCCTCGCTTGGCAGGGTGACGTCGCACAGTTCAAAGGTAAGGGCTTCAATGGCAGCCTGACCGTTGCAGAACAAAACGTCGTCATCGACTTGAGTCTGGGAATCTTGGCCCGGCCGTTCGCGGGGAAGATCCGTAACGCTTTGCTAGAACATATGCGAAACACACTCGCGTAACTGCCAGCGAGGGGCAACGCACTCGAGAGAAGATATGGCCGATCTGAGAAACGGTGAATCTACGCAAGTGCACGGCTCTGCCGCCAATCCGTACACCCTGAAGAATATTGGCGGCGTCTACTCGTGCTCGTGCCCAGCGTGGCGCAACCAATCGCGGCCGATCGAGCAGCGCACCTGCAAACACTTGCGGGCGCTCCGCGGCGACGCCGCAGAGACTGCTCGCATCGCGACGGTCAACCAGACATCGGCACAGGCATCGTCAACAGTGGCAGCCGCAACCCCACCCACAACGACAACAACGACAACAACGACAACAACGACAACAACGAAGGTTGACCCACCACAGCAGTCGTCAACCTCTGCGGTGATTGCCCCAAAGGTCCTGTTGGCCCACCGCTGGAAGGATGAGGATCCCCGCGGCTGGTGGCTCAGCGAGAAACTCGACGGCGTGCGAGCCTTTTGGGATGGACAACGCTTCCTGTCGCGCACTGGGCACCCCATCTATGCCCCCGATTGGTTCTGCGCTGAACTGCCTGCCTTCCCACTTGACGGCGAGCTGTGGGGCGGCCGCAAGAATTTCCAGCAAACGGTCAGCATTGTCCGCCGACAAGACAAGAGTGACGACTGGCGCGGCCTCCTTTATATGGTGTTCGATGCCCCTGCCGCAGGCGGTACCTTTGAGGATCGATGCGAAACCCTAAGGAGGGAGGTGGAAGCGAGAAAGCCAAAATATGCCCGAGTCCTCGAGCAATGCCCGTGCACCGGCGCAGACCACCTCAAGAATGAGCTTAACCGCATTCACAACATCGGCGGTGAGGGGCTCATGCTGCGGCAACCGGGCTCGAAATACTTCGGTGGCCGGTCTTCGACACTTCTCAAAGTGAAGGTGTTCTTTGATACCGAAGCACGAGTCATCGGCCACGCTCCGGGAAAGGGTAAGCACGTCGGTCGCCTCGGTGCTCTAGAGGCAGAGCTCCCCGACGGCACTCGGTTCTCCATTGGCACCGGTTTCTCCGACGCGGAGCGTGAGTCGCCACCGAATATCGGCAGCATCGTCACCTTCCGCTACCAAGAGCTCACCGACGACGGCGTACCCCGCTTTCCCTCCTACGTCGGCATACGATTTGATGCGGTGTGGCCCCCCGACGCCGACGCTGACGCTGTCATCCAGACGCCAAGTCCGCCCCCCGCACCACCACCGGCGCAGAAGGCACAAAGTCAAAGAGACAACCGCCGTCACTTCGAACGTACCGACGGCAACGTCCCTGAGAACTGGGACATCGAGCTCCGCGGCACGGAGGTATGGATGTGGTGGGGCCGTGCGGGAGCGCAGCAGTTCAACAGCGTCAAGCTCTTCAGTAGCGAAGGGCAGGCGAAGAGCCATGCAAGCGTGCAGATAGCCAAGAAGCAGAGCAAGGGATACATTGAGTTCTGAGGATTTGCGTTTGCGGTGCTCCGCCTAGGGCTGACGGCCTTTGCGCGCACCAGTCGTGGGTGGTTTCGCCATAGCGGGATCCTCAGGCCAATCATGCCGCGGATAGCGGCGGCTCAATGATCGTCGAAGCTCCGGATAGTGGTTGCGCCAAAAACTCTGCAAGTCAACCGTGACCTGCACCGCACGACGATTAGGTGCCAACAGGTGCAGGGTCAACGGCAAGCGGCCCTCGACAATTCGGGGGCCATCGGCCATGCCGAAAAAGTCTTGCAGGTAGGATTCCACCCACGGTGGTCGGCCCACTTCGTAGTGGACAGCAAGGCGCCGTCCCGAGGGCAAACAAACATGGGCAGGAGTGCCAACGTCGAGCAGACGGGCACCATGCGAACCCAAACGGGTCATCAACACGGGCACCAGACCCATGGCTCTGATATCCGCGAAGGATTGTTGACCTTCGCAAAGCTCTGCAAGGACCTCGTCCGCCTGCTCGCGGCCAAGTTTTGGTAACTCCGGGAAGTGGCCTCGCAAAAGTTCCAAGCGAACAAACAGCCTTTCAAGCTCCCCAGGTTTGGCGAATGTCTGCACACCCACGGCAAGTGCCTTCTCCCGTAACAGGGCCGATGTCGCCACCCCATCGGTGGGGCTGCCGCGGGATTGGTCGAGCACCAAAGTACCGTAATGTAGACCGCTGTGGGATTCGACGCGCTCGGATTTTTCGTTCCAGATCAGTTGTTCCACCGACTCGACGGCATCGGGAAAGAGGTCCAACAACCAATCGGGCTCTATGGCGCTCGCGATCTCCACCCGCGGGAGTCCCTTGTGTTTCTCCCGTGCTTCGGCGCTCACCGCAACGAGCCACTCTGCTTGGCGCACTACAGAGCTCTCAGCCAACTGCGCACTTCCGCCACCACAAAGAACGACATCGCGGCCATCGGAGAAACGACGTCGACCGACCCTATCGGGATAACCCGTGAGGATAGCCATTCGCAGCGCATCGTCGTCAACGGCGGTGTCTCGTCTATTCATGCACAGTCCCAACAGCTGGTCCCGCGCTCGTCTCGCTCGGCGAGCGGCTCCGACATCGATGCCGTGCGCCTCCAAAGACCGATCGACAAGCCCGTCAGCAAGGTCGAGCAGATCTCGTTCGGCGATGAGGTCCGAGTCTCCCGACGCATCTACCTGGCGGTGGCGACGCAAGCTTCGCTCGCCGAGCAGCGCAGCCACAGAGCAACCCGATCTCGCGAGACCGCGACTCTCGGCTTCAACGATGATGCGCGCCTGTCGCGGATGCACCGGCAACTTGGCCATGCGCCGGCCCATGGCCGTGATGCTGCCATCTTCGGCTATTGCACCGAGCTGAGAAAGTAAGGCGCCGGCTGCGTCGAGGCCCGCTTGCGGCGGCGACTCGAGCCAGTGAATAGCATTGGCGTTGGCCACATCGAGAGCAGCGAGCAACAACACGGTCTCGCAGAGATCGAGGCGCAGGATCTCGGGAGTGTCAAAGGCCCTGCGTGTGTCGTGATCGTGTTGCGAATAGAGGCGCAGACACCGTCCCGCACGCACCCTACCGGCGCGGCCGGCCCGTTGGGTCGCGGATGCACGACTCACCTTCTTCACCAACAGAGTGGGTAGACCCGCCCACGGGTCGTGACTCGCAACTCGCGCCAAACCTGAGTCGATGACGGCGGCAATCCCATCGATTGTAATCGATGTCTCGGCGACGTTGGTTGAGAGTATCACCTTGCGCCGCGGTGAGGGGCGGATCGCGAGATCTTGCTGTTCGGGCGGCAGCCCTCCATGCAGAGATACCAAGGCCAGTTCGTTGGCAAGTGCGAGCGATTGACATGCCTGCTCGGCAAATCGAATCTCGCGAGCACCTGGAAGGAAAACCAAGACGTGCCCGTCGAGACCGTCTCGCAACAACTGGGCGAGAGCCTTGACCACATCGTTGGTCAAGGTTCGTGCGCTCGACTCGTTCATTGACCGCACGCCTGAATGGTTTTGGTACGCGATGTCCACCGGGTAGACCCGTCCCTCGCTTCTAAGACAAACGCAGTCGCCGAGGTAGTCCCCTAGCGTGAGTTTCCTACTGGTGCAGGCAAACAGGGCTAAGTGATCGCGAGC
>Ga0208968_1001620_pt1 | contig 11928 bp, 10 predicted proteins | sample RifOxyA3_FD_184031 | JGI IMG/M metagenome (GOLD analysis project Ga0208968, IMG submission 184031) | Groundwater microbial communities from Rifle, Colorado - Rifle Oxygen_injection A3 (SPAdes) | ecosystem: Environmental > Aquatic > Deep subsurface > Groundwater | place: Rifle, Colorado, United...
CCCTTCATCGTCGAGGAAGTACCGGATGCTGACCGTATCGACGATGATGTCCCGCCAGGTGAACCAGAGTGGCCGTCGCTCGTCGTAGTCGTAGGCCCGGACTGACAACTCGTCTTGGAGCCCGAGGACCACGTGCAGGGCATCTTCCCCGCCCACCGCGTTGCGCGCGAAGACGCCGAACCGGATCTGCGGCGTGAGCCATGCGTTATCCAGACCAGCGTTCAGCGCCGCGTAGTCGAACGGGATCGTGGTCTGGTACGACTGGATCGTGATCTCCCGCTGATCCAGGATGCTCTCGGCACGAGGCGCGACTTCCAGATGCTGGATATGGTCCTTGGGCTCGTACTGATGTGGCATTACTGGTCCCCTCAATTTCATGGTCTGCTGCCTGCAATCCGCCAAAAGCTATGCAACAACAATTTGTTGAAGTGACGTTGGAACAAGGCATGTTGATAACTCCACCATTGTAGCAAGGTCTTGAACCGATAAAAAGGTGATAACCTGTGCGCATACTCCCGACACTTTTCCCCGGCTTTCGGTAGGTACTACTACAGGAACCTTGAGTGGTGTTTTCATGAGGCCGTATGTAGATCCAACCTCCCCCCGTCACCTCCTCCTCGACCTCCTCTCTACCGCAATCCTCGAGCTTCTTCTCTCCGAGCCCTCCCCCGCCCGCTCGAAGAGCATGCAGGCCCGGCGCGTAAAACCTGGATTACTCATTGAAATACAACACTCTCTCCCTTGCATTCCGCCTCCGGATAGGCCCCTATAGACCGTGAACCACCACCTTGGAGGCAGCATGAATCGCACGCGGCAACGTCGGGAAGAGCGAGCCAGAAGCGCCTCGATCGGCGAGCAGCTTCTGGCGCTCCAAACCCTATCGGTCGGGGAACTGGCAGACAAGTATCAGGAACTCTATGGCATCCCCTCACGGACGAGGAACAAAGGGTATCTCCGCAAGCGGCTGGCCTGGCGCATTCAGGAGCTGGCCGAAGGGGGTTTGTCGGATCGGGCGCTGGCCAGGATCGAAGAACTGGCGCCGTTGGCTCCGGTGCGGTGGCGAACGCCCAAGGCCTCGGTCGTTTCGGAGCGGGATCCGCGGTTGCCGCCGGTCGGTACGGTGCTGACGCGGTCCTATCAGGGCACGGTGTATGAGGTCACCATCCTTGAAAAGGGGGTTGAATATCGCGGCGAAACGTATAGCTCCCTCTCGCGGGTGGCCCGCCTGATCACGGGCACGGCTTGGAATGGTTTTGCGTTCTTCGGCTTGCGACCACGATGAATATGGGAGGGAAGCTTTTGAAGACTGACTCGCGCCTTGCCCTGCACAACTCCAAGCGCGTGGCCATCTACACGAGGAAATCGACCTCGATCGGCCTCGAGCAGGAGTTCAACTCCCTCGACGCTCAGCGTGAGGCGTGTGCCGGTTACGTGCGCAGCCAGCCGGGCTGGAAACTTTTATCACACAGCTATGACGATGGTGGGTTCACCGGAGCCAATCTCGAACGCCCGGCCTTTGCAAAACTCCTGCGCGACGTTGAGGCCGGCGGGATCGACATCGTGGTCGTCTACAAGGTCGATCGGCTCTCGCGTTCGCTGCTCGACTTCGCCCGGGTCATGGATTTTTTCAACCGCTCCGGCACGGCCTTTGTCAGCGTGACCCAGAATTTTTCCACGGCCGATGCTATTGGCCGATTGACCCTCAACATGCTGATGAGTTTTGCCGAGTTCGAACGGGAGATGATTTCCGAAAGAACCCGCGACAAGATCGCCGCCTCGCGCAGAAAAGGCATGTGGACCGGAGGGACCGTGCCGCTGGGCTATGACCTGGTCGAGAAGAAATTGAAAATTAATCCGGTCGAAGCCGAGCTCGTCCGCGAGATATTTCGCCGCTATCTCGACTGCCACTCGGCCCTCAGGGTGGCCAAAGACCTCAATGCCGAGCACCGGACCACCAAGCAGCGGCAAAGCAAAGAGGGCGTGCCTCGTGGCGGCGGCACGTGGAACAAGAATGCGGTGCTCAATATTTTGAAAAATCCGGTTCTGACCGGCCTCATGCCCTGTGGTCAGGAACGCTACGAGGCGGAACACGAGGCGATCGTCGAGCGGGAGGTGTTTGAAGCCGTGCAACAACGGCTTGAAGCCATGGCGACATTTCAGAAGAAAAGTCGAAATTCAAACTACTTGCTCACCGGCATCTTATTCTGCGGGCATTGCGATAAAGCCATGACCCCGGCCTCGACCAAACGGGGCACGTATCGTTATTATCGCTGTCTGTCCCGCGACAAGCGGGGGAAAGAGGCGTGTCCCACCGCACCCGTGTCGGCCGGGCCGCTCGAGGATTTGGTGCTCGCAAAGCTCCGCGAGGCAATCTTTAGCCATCACCTCGCCGAGGACGTCACCGCCAAGGCCCGGGAAAAATTGGACCAGGAGCGTCAGGCCTTGGAACGCGAGCAGAGCAAACTGCCCGGAAAAATTGCCCAGTTGGCCGAACAGGGCAAGCAACTCGTCGACAAGTCCGGCAAAGTGCCGGAACCCTTACTCCAGGCAAAATTCAAAGAGCTCGAACAGAAACTTGCCATCCACCAAGCCCGGCTGGAAGAGGTGCAGTATCGCCTCAAAAAACTGGCCGACGCTGCCCTCGAGGTCGACTGGGTGGCAAAGTGTTTGAAAAACTTTGACCCGATCTGGAACGCCCTGACGCCGCTCAACCAGCAACGTCTGGTCCGCGCGGTCGTCGAGCGCCTCGTGCTCAAAGAGTCCGACAACGTGTTGAACATGCAGTTTGCCAATTTGGAAGCCAGTGATCCCAAAGAGGCCGCACTATGAGCATGCTGGAAGTATTCGTGTGCCGCGCCCAGCGAGGGCACGGAAAAAGCCTGGTCGATGAGCCGGTGGTTGCAATGCCGACTGAGCAAGAACGCCGCCCGGCGCGCGTCGCGGTGATGCTCGCATTGGCGCATAAGATCCAGGAGGCGATCGATAGGGGCGTCGTCCAAGATCAGGCTGAAGCCGCCCGGCGGCTGGGGGTCAGCCGGGCGAGGTTGACCCAGCTTTTGGATTTGACGCTGCTGGCACCGGGGATTCAGGAGGAGTTGTTGTTCCTGGAGGCGGTGGGCGGGGTGGAGGGGGTGAGCGAGCGGGCAGTGAGACCGGTGGTGAAGCACGAGAGGTGGGAGGAGCAGCGGCTGGAGTGGACAAGAATCAAGAGATAGGTCTCGGAACCCAACAATCGGTGCTTGTTCTCCACGGGAAAACTTGCCATGATGCCCGTCACAAGGAGGCATTTCATGGCGGAACCGTCAGAATCCGTTAAGGATGCAATGAACCACCTCGGCGTGGCGAAGGACTCGGTCTACCGCTGGATCGAGGCCAAAGGCCTGCCCGCGCACCGGGTCAGCAGGCTCTGGAAGTTCAAGCTTTCGGATCTCGACGAGTGGGTACGTGCCGGCGGGGCGGGAGATGACGACGAGATACCCGGCAGGACAGCGAAGAAATGACGATGAACGAGGCCGACACCTGCCGCAAGTTCGTCGTCCCCAAGCTCCAGTCTTCTGGATGGGACGGCGAACCGCACAGTATCAACGAACAAGTTACGTTCACCGATGGCCGCATCATCGTGGCTGGCCGCAAAGCTCGACGCCGGCCAGGCAAGCGCGCCGACTACATCCTCCGCTTTCGCCCCGACATGCCAGTGGCCGTCGTCGAAGCCAAGCCCGAGTACAAAACGCCTGGCGAGGGTCTCCAGCAGGCGAAAGACTACGCAGAGATCCTCGGTCTCAAGTTCGCTTACTCCACCAATGGTCTTGGGATCGTCGAGTACGACTACACTACTGGCATTGAACGGGAGATAGACACCTTCCCCATGCCCGACGAGCTCTGGCGACGGCTGTGCGGCAACGAAAAGCTCTCGGGGAAGCAAGCCGAGAGACTCCTCACCCCGAGCTACCATCTGAGCGGCAAATCGCCTCGCTACTACCAGAACATCGCCATCAACCGCACCATCCAGTCGGTTCTTCAGGGCAAGCGTCGCATCCTCCTCACGATGGCGACCGGTACGGGCAAGACGGTCGTGGCCTTCCAGATCTGCTGGAAGCTCTGGTCGGCCAAGTGGAACCGCGACGGAGCACCGCGCCGACCCCGCATCTTGTACCTGTCGGACCGGACCATCCTTATCGACGATCCCAAGGACAAGACCTTCGCGCCCTTCGGCGACGCCCGTTGGAAAATAGAGGGCGGCGTGGCTCAGAAGGGCCGCGAGATGTACTTCGCCATCTACCAGGCTCTTGCACAAGATGAGCGCCGTCCCGGCCTCTATCGCGAATATCCGCCCGACTTCTTCGACCTCATCGTGGTCGACGAGTGCCATCGCGGCAGCGCCGGTGACACGAGCAACTGGCGCGAGATCCTCGAATACTTCGAGCCCTCCTTCCAGCTCGGCATGACCGCTACGCCGCAACGAAAGGACAATGCAAACACCTACCGCTACTTCGGCGAGCCGATCTACATGTACAGCTTGCGCCAAGGTATCGAAGACGGCTTCCTGGCCCCGTATCGGGTTCACCGCATCATCACCACCTGGGACGCGGCAGGCTGGCGCCCCAGCAAGGGAGAACTCGATCGCTACGGCCGTGAGATCCCCGACGAGGAGTACCATACCAACGACTTCGAGCGGGTGGTTGCCCTGAAAGCTCGTACGGAGGCTGTCGCGACCCACTTGTCCAACTTCCTGCGCGGCACGGATCGCTATGCCAAGACCATCGTGTTCTGCGTGGACCAAGAACACGCCAACGAGATGCGGCGCAGCCTCAACAACCACAACGCCGACCTGAGCAAGAAGAACGCCGACTACGTTTGCCGAGTGACCGCCGATGAAGGCGATCTTGGTCGCGGCTACCTCAGCAACTTCCAAGATCTGGAACGACAAACGCCGGTCATCCTCACGACCTCGCAGATGCTGACGACTGGCGTGGACGCCCCGACGGTCCAGAACATCGTGCTCATGCGAGTCATCAACTCGATGACCGATTTCAAACAGATTATAGGGCGCGGCACCCGCGTACGAGACGACTACGGCAAGCTGTTCTTCAACATCCTTGACTACACCGGAACAGCGACGCGCATGTTCGCCGATCCTGAATTCGACGGGGATCCTACGATTGAAACCGAACAGGAGATCGACGATTCAGGCGAACCTACTACCCAAGAGACCGTGCTCAAGCCGGAAGAAAAGGAGCTAGCGCCGGTCGTCGCCATCGGCGAGGCATTGCCACCGGATGAAGGCTGCATCGGCGAACGTCGTAAGTTCTACTTCGACGGCGGCAGCGTTGAAATCACGGCCCACATGGTCTTTGAACTCGATCCGGATGGCACGCAACTCCGGGTCGTCAAGTTCACCGACTACACCGCCGACAAGGTCCGAACCCTGTACCGCAACGCGGCGGAGCTTCGCGGAGAGTGGGCCGACCCCCAGCAGCGCCGTGCGATCATAGAGAAGCTCGCCGAGCGCGGCATCGACTTCGATGAGTTGGCGCTGGTGGCGCACCAACCCGAGGCCGACCCGCTCGACCTCCTCTGTCACCTGGCGTTCAACGCCCCACTGCGGACCCGTCGTGAGCGAGCGCAGCGTCTTCGCAAGGACAAGCGCGATTTCTTCGACGCCTTCGAGGCCAAGGCTCGGCAGATCTTGGACGAACTGCTCGACAAGTACACCGAGCACGGCACGGCGCAATTCGTATTACCCGAGGTGCTCGAAGTTCCGCCGATCAGCGAGCACGGGAACGTGATCGAGATAGCCGGATACTTCGGCGGCGAGGCCAAGCTCATCGAAGCAGTCCACCGGTTGCAGACGCTGCTCTATGCGGCGTAAAGTAGGAGACCATGGCTCGAATCAAGAAACCCAAAGCTGATGCCCTCCCGCAGACCACGGCACAACAGCTCGGTAGCCTTATCAAGTCGGCGCGCGACCTCATGCGCAAAGACAAGGGCCTCTCGACCGACCTCGACCGCCTGCCCCTCCTGACCTGGGTGATGTTTCTCAAGTTCCTCGACGATATGGAACAGCTCGAGGAGTCGAAATCCAGGATGCGCGGCGAGGAACACAAAGGCGCAATAGAAGCTCCCTACCGTTGGCGGGATTGGGGCGCACAGGAGGCTGGCATCACTGGCCCTGAGCTGCTCGCGTTCATCAACCACGAAGAGGCGACACGCCCCGACGGCACCAAGGGACCGGGCCTACTCACGTACCTGCGAGGACTCCAGGGGAACGGCGACAACACCCACGGTCGGCGGCGACGTGTGATCGCCTCGGTATTCAAAGACATCACCTGCAGGATGCTCTCGGGTTATCTGCTGCGCGATGTCATCAACAAGCTGAACGGCATCCGCTTCCTGGCGAAGGAGGAGCTGTTCACCCTGGGACACCTCTACGAGACCATGCTTCGCGAAATGCGCGACGCGGCAGGCGACAACGGCGAGTTCTACACCCCACGCGCCGTGGTGCGCTTCATGGTCGCGGTGACCGATCCACGGCTTGGCGAAACAGTCATGGACCCAGCCTGCGGAACCGGTGGCTTCCTCGTCGAGGCGTATACCCATCTCGAAAAACAGTGCAAGACCATCGCCGACCGACGTGTCTTGCAGGAGAGGAGCCTCTTCGGCGGCGAGGCCAAGCCGTTGCCGTTCTTGCTCTGCCAGATGAACCTACTGCTCCACGGGCTGGAAACGCCGCAGATCGATCCCGAGAACAGCCTGCGCCTGAAGCTGACCGAACTGGGAGACAAGGATCGGGTTGACGTCATCCTCACCAATCCACCCTTCGGCGGTGAGGAGGAGGCGGGCATCAAGGGCAACTTCCCCGCAGACCTACAGACCGCGGAGACCGCCCTGCTGTTCTTGCAGCTCATCATGCGCCGCTTGAAGCGACCGGGCCACGGGTCGGCGAGCGGTGGACGGGCCGCGGTCGTCGTCCCGAATGGGACCCTATTCGGCGATGGCGTGTGTGGCCGGATCAAGGAGCTACTCCTCAAGGAGTACAACCTTCACACGGTGGTGCGCCTGCCCAACGGCGTGTTCGCGCCCTACACCAGTATCCCGACCAACCTCCTCTTCTTCGACCGTTCGGGACTAACCAGAGAGGTGTGGTTCTACGAGCTGCCCCTGCCGGATGGCCGGAAGAACTACACCAAGACCCAGCCCATGCAGTTCGAGGAGTTTACCGACTGCCTCGCCTGGTGGCAGAAGCGCGAGGAGAACGAGCACGCCTGGAAGGTCGAGGTCAAGGTCATCCTCAAGTACAACGAGGGGGGTCAGCTCGTGTCTGCCAACCTCGATCTCAAGAATCCTCATGCGCCCGAAGCGCTTGAGCACCTACCGCCCGAGCAACTCGCCGATGACATCCTCGAGAAAGAGCGGCGTATCATCGAGATCATGGAAGAGATCAAGGCCGAGCTGGCAAAAGGGGCTTCAGCGTGAAATCGAACGAGCCAAAATCGGGCAGCGGAGCAAGGTTGTATTTGACTCATTCATGGCATTTGGAATTTCCAGTATGAGCACGACAACGGGCCGCACTATCATCGTAGAGGGTACGAAGATTACCGTCACAGGACGAGGCGACGAGGAATTCATTTCGCTCACCGACATGCTTCGTGCCAAGGTGGGTGACTTTTTTATCTCCGACTGGTTGCGAAATCGCAACACATTGGAGTTTTTGGGTATATTGGAAAGTGTTCACAACCCTAGGTTTAATTGTGGCGAATTCGCCATAATTAAAAGCCAGGCCGGCCTCAACAGCTACCGGATCAGCGTCAAGGATTGGGTTGAGAAGACGGGCGCCATCGGTCTCCGAGCGACAGCAGGGAGATATGGTGGTACGTACGCTCATCCGGACATCGCTTTCGAATTCGCGATGTGGATCAGTCCTGCCTTCAAGGTCTACCTCATCAAAGAATTCAAGCGCCTCAAGGACGAGGAAGCCGAGCGTAACTCGCGCGAGTGGAGCTTCCAGCGCACGCTCGCCAAGGTAAACTACCGGATCCACACGGACGCTATCCAGGAGCACCTGATCCCGCCGGAGCTGACCAAAGCCCAGGTCCAGCTCGTCTACGCCTCCGAGGCCGATCTCTTGAACATGGCCCTGTTCGGTAAGACGGCAGCCGAGTGGCGTCGGCACCATTCCAAGCTCGCAGGCAACCTGCGCGACCATGCCACGCTCGAGCAGCTCGTTGTGCTCTCGAACCTCGAAAGCCTGAATTCTGTGATGATTCACCAGGGCCTTGCCGCTTCCGAACGCCTGCAGCAACTCAACACGATCGCGATCACGCAGATGCGCTCCCTGGTGACGTCAGCCTCCGTGAAGCAACTGACCACAAGGGGCAAGCGATGACGAGGCCTGGACACCTGCCGCTCTCAGCCCAGGAGAAGCACGAGGTTTTCCGTGAGTTTCGCGACGAAACCGAAGAGGAAGGCGAGTGATGAGTGCTACGTGGCCCATAGTGGCTCTGGGAGAGGTGCTGACCAAGTCAGAAGCATGGATCGATCTCGCACCCGAGGTCGAGTACCAGGAGGTGACTGTCCATCTCTGGGGGCGAGGCGTCTCTCAGAGGCGACAAGTAATCGGCGCCGAGATCGGCAGCGACCGTCGTCGTCAGGTGCGCTCCCGCCAGTTCATTCTTTCCCGGATCGATGCCCGCAACGGGGCGTTCGGTCTTGTTCCCGCAGAACTTGACGGTGCAGTGGTGTCGAACGATTTTCCGACCTTCGATGTTCATGAAAACCGAATGCTGCCAGAGTATCTGGGATGGCTAAGTCGCACAGCCACGTTCGTTGATGCGTGCAAGGCCGCTAGCGAGGGCACGACCAACCGGGTTCGGCTGAAGGAAGACAAGTTCCTGCAAATGCCCTTGTCCTTGCCCCCGCTATCCGAGCAGCAACGCATCGTGGCGAAGATCGAACGGCTGGCCGGGTTGGTGGATGAGGCGAAGAGGCTGCGGGCGAAGATCGAATTGGACCACCGCCGCTTGCTTCTATCGTGTTTTAACCAAGTTGTTCAGGGCGCGGGTTGGCGAAAAATGTCCGGTGTTGCCCCCTTGGTGCGGCGCGAAGTCAAGATCGATCCAAATGTTGAGTATCCGGAGTTAGGGATTCGCTCGTTTGGAAGGGGTACGTTTCATAAACCGGCACTCTCGGGCATGGAAGTCGGAAGTAAACGCCTGTTTCAAATCGCCAAGGGGGATTTGATTTTCAGCAATGTCTTTGCATGGGAAGGAGGTATTGCTGTTGCGCAAGACCAAGACGATAGTCGTTTTGGTTCGCATCGATTCATTACCTGTGTTCCTGATCCTGTGGTTGCTACCTCAAATTTCCTTTGTTTCTACTTCCTAACCATGCCAGGACTCTTGGAGATAGGTGAGGCATCCCCGGGAGGAGCGGGTCGTAACCGCACCCTGGGTCTTAACGCACTCTCACAAATCAAAGTACCTGTGCCGGATATTCGGAAGCAAGTTTGGTTCGATAGTGTACATGCAGGTCTAAGGGCGAAAGAGCAAATGCAGCAAGTCGCAGATCGAGGTATTGATTCGATTGTGCCAATAGTACTCCAACAGGTGTTCAACGGGGCATTATGATCATGAATGCGCGCCGGGTGACCATCACGGCCGAGAGCGAAAAACCGAGTGACGACCTAATCAAGGATCTGGACAAGCACCTGACCGGCGTCTCGGAAAAGTGGCGGTTGGAGTAGGACCCGACGATGGCGAAGAAAGTCGCACCGCCGAAAAGCACTGGAGGAGGTGGATTCGTCTTCGAAGACAAGGTGTGTGCGTGGTTCCTCGCCCATATGCTGGCCGGAGAACCACCCCTTGATACAACCCTGGGTACACTGGATCGGATCGATTTCCAGACGAGAGTTGACGGCTGGTATCTAGATGACTTGCTCCTCACGTTATCGGGACCAAGTGGTACTCGACGGTGTGCCTTGTCGGTCAAGAGCAACACCCAGTTTGGCGTCGCGACTGCTCCTCCGGACTTCGTTAAGGCCGCCTGGGAGCAGTTTCTCCACGAGGGCTCCGACGTTCTCAATGAGGCGGAGAACTACCTGGGCATTGCCACAGCGCCCATTTCCGGCGAACTCCGCGACGCGATCTCGTTTGTAATCCGAACGGCTCGCGAAGGAGATCCCCCGCTTCTACCCGGCCGATACGCGGATCCGAACTGGGCCAGCGAGACGAAGCGGTCTCTCTTCGAGAGCTTCACGTGTCCGAATGACCTCGCTATAGGACGCGGCATTACCTCGGCCGACACCGGCAGACTCACCGCACGCCTCCAGGTGCTCGAGTTCGACTTCGAAGCCACCGTTTCCGAGTCGGAGAAGGAGGCAGTCCAGCGCTGCAGGAGATCTCTGACCAGCCAATCGACGGAGGACGCCCTCGCCCTCTGGGCCGAGCTGCTGCGGATCTCGGCCACGAAGCGCCCAGTTGCCGGCTGCGTGACACGACTCACGCTATTGAATGAGCTTCGCGGCCGCTTTCGTCTCGTCGACCTGCCTGACCATCGTGCAGACTGGCGCCGCCTTGAACACCTTTCGACCACGGTACACGCGCAGATACGGGACTCAATTGGTGGGCAGGTGCGCATCCCGCGCGACAAGGACGTCGCGGCCGTCGGCGAAGCGCTCCATGCATCGCCCGGGGTTGTGCTGCTCGGCCGCTCTGGTATCGGCAAGTCGGTCGTAGCAAAGATTCTGTCGGACCGAAACACCTCGGATGGCGGGCGATCTCTTTGGTTTGACGCGCGTTCCTTCGACCGTGTCGACTACGCGGCGTTCGAGGCCGACCTTGCGCTTTCGCACGAACTGCCGGAGGTCCTCCGCTCCGCACCGAATGCGCGTCCACTCCTGGTTCTCGATGGCTTGGATCGCCTCCGCGACGAGACGGCATTCGGAATCGTCGCATTCTTGGTCCGTGGTCTCGGCGAGTCGCGCGGTGAAAGCCCGTGGCGCGTTATCCTCACGTGCCAGACGCCAGAGTGGCCGCGTCTTCAGGCTCTCCTCCCAAGGGTGGACGTGCCCGTCAACACATGGCCGCTCGTGGAGTGCGAGCCGGTATCGTTCGACGCACTGGAACCAGTGTGGGAACAGATTCCAAGTGCCTCACGCCTGCGTTTCCAGACGAACCTGCAACCCCTACTCGTCAACCTCAAGATTCTCGACCTAGTCGCAACCCAGATCCTCTCTGGGGGCAGTGTGGTCACGTCGGGCTGGGTCGGTGAAACAAGTGTCGCTCGTTGGTTCTGGGACGCGAATGTTGCACGCGGGGACGACGCATCTCCAAGAGCCCGGTTGGTAGCCCTGCTTGCCGAACGGCAGGCTGATGATCTCCGACCTGCACTCCCGTTGCATGCCTTTAATGTTGGAGAGTTGGCGCCTCTTGACGGCCTGATACGGGATGGCATCTGCCAGCGCAGCGAGGACGACCGCGTCGCCTTCCAGCATGACCTCTTCGGCGACTGGGCTCGCATGCGAATCCTTGCATCCCGGCATGACGATATCGAGAGCTTTCTTGCCGACCGCCTGGACTCCCCCCTGTGGCATCGGGCGCTTCGCCTCTACGGCATTCACCTGCTGGAGCAGACGCGTGATCTTGCTCGTTGGCGGGCCACGTTGGCGAGCCTCACCGGACGCGCTGGAAGCGGCGCCGGAGACTGTCTCATTGATTCGCTCTTTTTCGCCGCCAACGCGCTACCGCTCCTTGAGGCCGTCCGCGCAGATTTGCTGGCCGAGGATGGCAAGCTCCTCCGCCGACTACTCGGGCGCTTTCTCGTCTTTGCCACGCTGCCCGACGCTCGCGTTCTCGCGTTCGCGAAGGCCGAGGAACTCGACAGCGATGAAGTGGCGGCTCGGTACCGACGTCCAAACTGGACGTACTGGGGACC
>Ga0208968_1001623_pt1 | contig 11918 bp, 19 predicted proteins | sample RifOxyA3_FD_184031 | JGI IMG/M metagenome (GOLD analysis project Ga0208968, IMG submission 184031) | Groundwater microbial communities from Rifle, Colorado - Rifle Oxygen_injection A3 (SPAdes) | ecosystem: Environmental > Aquatic > Deep subsurface > Groundwater | place: Rifle, Colorado, United...
CCTTTGAATCCAGCCCTAGTGTTAATAAAAAACCTCTGGTGGCGGATCTTTCGGCTGGTTATGCATTCAGTTTTGATACCATCAAGATAACCTATCGCCATCTTTTCAGGACCAAGCAGTTTGACGGCCAGGAAAAAGGTCAGGTCATCGGGTCGCTCACCCTGACGATTTCCTTTTAATGAACTTTCCGAGGAGCTTCCCTGTTAAGCCAGGATTATAGACAATGGGTTTTAAGTTCTTTCTTTAAATTTCGCCAATCCGGTATAAACCGGTCCATGAATCCTTTGAACCTTGCATTATGCCCTCTCTCCAACAGATGAACCATTTCATGGACCGTTACATATTCAAGGAATTGCGGGGAAAGATGAATAAGGCTCAGGTTCAGCCATATCCGGGCCGCCGTGATATTACAACTTCCCCACCGGGTTTTCATTTTCCGTACCCCGAATTGGCGGATTTTAACCCCAAGATGTGGCTCCCATTTTTCAAGAATAAGAGGGATGGCCTTTTCCATTTCACACCGGCACCATTCCTCAAGAAGGGAGAATCTTTCCGAAATCCCGGAACCGGGCCTTACAATCAGTCGGATATGATCCTCCTGAAAAATACAGGTAGGCCTCCCCTGTTCCTGTTCCATAACTTTCAGGGGGTAAGCCTTTCCCTGAAACAAAAACTCTTCACCCGTGCTATAGCTTTTTTCAGGGGAAGGCTGCCTTACCGTTTGTTTATCCACCTGCCGGATAATCCAGTCTTTTTTTGACAGGATGGCTTGATTCAGAATTTCAGGATCAAGGTGAACCGGAGCTGATACAACAATGGTTTTTTTTGAGGGATAAATCCTGAAATAGATATTTTTAATTCTCTTGTGAATAATTTCAACATGAAAACTGCCGAAATCAAGGGACGCCGGTTTCAATTTAGGGAGTGTTTTCTTTGGCAGATGCCGGTTTCCGGGTTTTCATTCTCTGAATCAGGGCATCGACTGAATCCCCATTGGGTGCCATGGCCATAGGATTGATCTCGACAATGGCTTCCCATTCTTTAATACAGCCCTCCATATCATTCAGATCGTGCAGCAGCACCACTCCCTTATTAAACCGGGCCGTCTCAAAGGACGGGTCAACGGCAATGGCTTTATCAAAGGCATCAATGGCTTTTTGCGGCTCATTGTTCCTGCGGTACATGGTTCCAAGATCGGTGATCACACCTGCTCTTCCGGGATCGAGAGCCAGGGATTTTTCATAGGCGTCAATGGCATTCTGAGCCTGATCCGAGTCATAATAAAGATTCCCGAGATTGGTCCAGGCCTCGGCATCATCGGGATGGTCTTTAAGAAATTGCTGAATCTCGGAAATTTTGGCCGACAATTCCATGGAAAGATCCGGATGTTCATGGGGCCCTTCTTTTTGCACGGATGCCTGGCCCTTGGCCGGTTTTCCCTGCGCCAGCTTAAAGGATGAATACAGGGCCCCGCACACGAATCCAATCGCCAGGCACAATACAATCGTAACGATCAGAGTCTGTTTTTTCACGTAATCTTCAGGATTTATGTCTTTAGCGTTTGCCATCATCATTCCTTTTTCATATCTGTTTTGATGCACCAATCAAAAAGCCCTTGACCAATTATGGAAAAGGGCTTTTTTTAACAGTCAATAAATGACGTATTCAGTCGAATAAAGTGTTTAACTACTCAACCGTTACATTTTTTGCAGCCGGACCTTTTTTACCTTCTTCAATTTCAAATGTAACGTGATCGCCTTCTTTCAAAGACTTAAAACCAGCTGCATTAATGCTTGTGTGATGCACAAACAAATCTTTTCCGTTTTCCTGCTCAATGAATCCAAACCCTTTTGAGTCGTTAAACCACTTTACGATACCTTTAGCCATGCCGGCAATCTCCTATAAAAAATAAAATAATCATACTGTCCCCCTCTTGATGGTGATATTCCTTATTTTGCCTGAAAGGCACCATGGAAAGGAACCATTGCGCTTTACATAAACCAGCGCAAGCTGGCTAATAATATAGCCTTACCAGAAAAAGTCAAGGGATTTCTTGGCGAATCGCTTTTATTATCCATCCTTTTCAGGCTTTCAAGACCTTTATTTTCCGGATATCTTCAGATTTCCCCAGAATCATCAGGATATCGCTGTCTTTGATAACAAAATCGGCATGGGGAACCAGAATGAAATTTTCCGGAACCAATTCCTTGATGGCAATGATATGGATATTATACCGGGCCCTCAGATTCAGGGTTTTCAAGCTCTTACCAATGAACTCTTTGGGAGGGTCCACCTGGACAAGGTCATAATCATCCGATAAAGGGATGAAATCCATCACATTGGGCTGGGAAAGGCTCCTGGATACTCTCACGGCCATATCCCGTTCAGGGTGGATGATTTCGGTTGCACCGACTTTCTTTAAAATTTTTCCATGGTCTTCGTCCTGGGCCTTGACCAGTATCTTTTTCACCCCGATTTCCTGTAAATAATTGCAGATCAATATACTGGTGCTGATTTTTGTCCCGGTCGAAACAATGACGCCATCCATGCTTTCCAACCCAAGCACCTTTAGTTTCTCCTTGTCGGTGGCCTGAAGGACTATGGCTTCGGTGCAATAGGCATCAATGGCCTGGACCTTGGATTTATCCAGATCAATGGCAATGACCTCATTGCCGTCCTCATACAAGGCCTTGGTTGCAAAAAAACCAAAATTCCCAAGCCCTATGACTGCAAATTTTTTCATTCTATTCCTTTCATCCTATCATCATATTCTCTTCGGACCGCTCAATACCGTTGGTGGAACCTGTTCCGACGATGATATAGGAAAACGTCAGCACGCCTACCCTGCCGATGGTCATCATGATGATGATCAGAGATTTCCCCCACACGCTGAGATCCGGCGTCACGCCCATGGATAACCCCACGGTGCCGAAGGCCGAAACCGTTTCAAAAAAATACAGAATAAAAGAACCCCTTGGCCGGTGGACTTCATGGCCGGTTATGGAATCTCCCACCAGCATCATGAATATGACCAGACCGATGATCCCGATGGAGACCATCACCAGGGTTATACTCCGGTCAACAGTCTCGGCCGGAATACTTTTCTTAAAGAGGTTAACCCGGGTTTTCCTTCTGATCCCGCTCAGAGTGAATCCGGTCAGCAGCGCCAAGGTTGTGGTTTTCACCCCTCCGCCGCAGGAGCCGGGGGATGCCCCGAAAAACATCAAAAAAATAATGACGATCAGGGTCGCATCTTTTAACGCGCCAATGTCCACCGTATTAAATCCTGCCGTCCTGCAGGTAATGGATTGAAACAGGCAGGTCAGTATCCTGAAACCGACGGGCCTCCCATCCAAAAATCCCTGCCGTTCCGTTATATAAATAAACAATGCTCCCATGAGGATCAGAATCAGGGTCGTCAACAGAACCGTTTTGGTTTGGACCGAGAACCTGAACCGTTTGATCTTGTGGAGTTTGAACCAGCATTGCAGGTCGTAAAGTACAGGGAAACCGATCCCCCCGATGATGATGAGGCAACAGATGACCGTGTTTAAAAGATAGTTGCTGCCGTATTTCATCATATTGTCCGGAAACAAGGAAAATCCTGCATTGCAGAAAGCTGAAACAGAATGGAAGACCGCTTGAAAAACAGCCTGGCCGAAACTGAATTCCCGGCTCCAGTGAAGGGTTAAAAAAACAGCCCCCAGAAATTCAACGCCTAAGGTCATCAAAACAATGCTCCTGACCAGGTTGAAAATATCTTCCCTGGGCTTGGATGAAAACAGATCCTGCATGACCATTCGCTGATGAAAGGAAATTCTCCTGCCCATCCAGTGAAACAAGGCAACGGAAATGGTCATGATGCCCAGTCCGCCGATCTGGATCAGGGCCAGGAGGATGCACTGGCCAAAAGCGGTAAAACAGGTCCCCGTATCAACGACGGTCAACCCCGTCACACAGACCGCAGAGGTTGATGTAAACAATGCATCTACCCAGGGGATATCATGGGCTGTTGTGGATACCGGCATTTTCAGCAGAACAGCTCCCGAGAGAATTACCAGAAGAAAGCTGAACAGGATGAGCGTGGCCGGGTTCAGCCTCAGGATATGATTGCGAAAATTCATACGCTTATCCCTGAATTGATAAAATACTCACAGTGAAGATGATTAAGAGTTTCACAAACTTCATGCAACCTTTTCCCTCCCAGTACCCGGTTCATATATGCACCGCAGACCGTCAACTCCTCTTGGCCGTCAAGCCCGGTGTGGTTGAGGGCCGGGCATAATTTTTTAATTGCTTCCCGGATATCGGCGGAAGGGTCCCCTTCCTTGGCAAGGGCTTTTATCCAGTTCAGATCAATGGTTATACCCGCTTTATAATTTTTAAACAAGGTTGCACCGGTTTCCTGAAGTTTCACCATCATCTCACGGTGAATGGTTTCCATGAGAACAACCACCGGAATTTCCTTGGTTAAGGGATTATTTTTAAGACAGCGGCACAGTTCAAGAACCCCAAACCGGGCAGATATATTTCGGGCGGAAAAAATAATTGCAATTAATTCCGTCTTACCGGCCACGGCCCTTTTAAAGCATTCCGTGAAATTTTGGACGATTTGTGTTTCTTCACAACCCATTATTTCAGGGGTCTGCCCCAGCCTGCAAACCAATACCGGCCTTTCCTTTATCGTATCTTTTCACCCCAAACAACGCCTTGCATTCTGCAAGATGCAAATATTGTCCAAGAAAGAAATCTTTGGTCATGTCGGCCCATGTTTCCCACACAGCCCTGCCGTCATAAGACGGGCATCCTTACCCAGTTTGATCAAACTCACGATCAAGACAATGATCTCAAACCGCCCGAGGAACATGGCCAGAATTTCCGCCCAGAGAGCTGCATCAGGCATACCCACGGTGGTTACCCCGACGGAAAGCCCTACGGTTCCGAGAGCGGAGGCAAATTCAAACAGAGAATCACTGAGACTGTAACCGCAAGCGCACAGGACCATAACGCCCAAACCATAGATGACCAAGTATAAAAAAACAAAAACAGCCACCTGACTAACCCTTGCATCATCCACAAAAACCCTCCGGCTGCCTTCCTATATGTGGCGCTCCACAACCGCGGTTCTCGGCATGAAATATCGTCCCAGGTCCCATAAAAACAATTTATACAGTAAATAAATACGGAACTGTTTGATACCACCGGCTGTGGAGCAGGTTCCGCCGCCGATGAGCATCAGACAGATCATCAGACATATCCCAAAGGAATTCCAGTTCCCATAGCCCACAGTGGAAAAGCCGGTGGTCGTCAGGGCGGATACGGTTTCGAACACAGCTACCCGCAAGGATTTGCCAAGCTGGGGATAAAGGGCCCGACACGTCAATAAAAAAGCTGCCACAGCAGACAGGGGAATGAGAAAGGCCTGCAAACGGGCTTCCCCGTTTTTTAGGACAACCCCGAATTTGCCGCGCCATAGAAACCAGGCAGTTACAAAACTCAAATTCCCAAGCACCATGAGCGTTAGCGTCACCGCCTCAATTGCGGCGGAATTCCAATATCCGATACTCTCAGGCCGTGTTGAAAATCCTCCTGTGGAAACCGCAGCAAAGGAATGATTGATTGCATCAAAAAATGACATCCCGGCCGCCCAATAAGCCAATGACCCGGCTGCAGCATAACAGGTATAAATGATCAGGACCAGGCGCGCCGACTGGCGGACATGGGGGACAAGCTGGTCGCTCCTCCCCTCTGCGCTGGAAATGCCCACTCCTGTCGGACCGGTAATGGCCGACATCATGATGATGGCCAGACCTGCTCCGCCGGCCAACTGGATGATGCTGCGCCAGAAAAGGACCATGGGTCCTGTTAGGGTTACATCCACCACTGAAAGCCCGGTGGTGGTCCATCCGCTAACGGTTTCGAACACAGCCCTGGAATAGGGCAAACCTGAAATTGAAACAAAGGGCCAGGCAGAAAAAAGAATCACCGTGACCCAGCTTATGAGAACGATGACACCCCCTTCCTGAACCGACAATGTGATATCGGGCGAGGGCTTAAACCGTCTCAGGACAATCCCCAAAAGGGCAAGGCTACCGGCAGGAAGACAGAAGGCCCATGCACTGGAGACTTCTTCCGGATTTGATAAAAGAATAAGGAGAGGGGTCACCATCAACCCGCCGGCAAGGATGAAAATAATGCCGATGGATGAAAAAATTGCTGCATAACGTATTTTCAGATCTTCTTTTTCCCGTATCATTGCTGCTCCGCTATTGTTTTTCACCCGTAAACACCTTCAGCACCGGACCATGGTTTTCCGGGAGGGTGATCAGCACCACCCGGTCTCCTGCCTTGAGATCATTTCCACCCCTGGGGACGATGGGGTGATTTCCACGGATCACCACGGCTATCAACGCATTTTTGGGAAGATGAATATCCTTCAGGAATTTGCCGGCAACGGGAGAATCGGCATCCAAAACAATCTCCGTCACATTCACCCGTCCCTCTCCCACCGGCAGCAGATTGAGAATCTGATCCAGGGAAGCCCGCTGTTCAATCAGGCTGCCGATAATATGGGTAGTTGAGAATGCAGACACACCAAGTCTCTCAAAGACCTCTGCATTGTCCGGATCATTGGCCAGGGCAATGGCTCGGGCCACACCGACTTTAAGAGAGGCCAGTTGGCAGATCACCAGATTGTCCTGGTCATTGGGCGTAATGGCCAGGACCGCGTCAGCCCCCATGGCCCCGGCTTCTTTCAGAATTCCGGCATCACTGCCGTCCCCATGGACCACGGTGGCGGTAAGCTTGCGGGCCAATTTGACGCATTCCTCCCGGTTCCGGTTGATAATGACAACCTGATAACCTTTGGATGTAAAATTACGGCAAAGAAAATAAAGGGGTTTTCCCCCGCCAACGATAAGAACCTTCATGATTCCACCCTTTCATGGCGACCGGCATTGTTGGAAACGGCCTGCAAAAACATACCGGCGGCCACGGATGTGGGGCAGATGGTGTCGATGCCCAATTGGGTATAAACCGCTTCTCTTTTGGGGTCGTAAACCCTGGCCAGGACATGGGGAACATTAAATATTTTTTGGGCAACCTGGGCCACCATAACATTGACATTGTCCTCATGGGTTGTGGCAATCAGGACATCGGCCTTTTTCAGTTTAGCCTCCTTCAGCACTGCAATATGGGTGGCGTCGCCTTCTATACGGAACCCGCTGAAATCCGGTGACAGGTCATTGAATTTAGTCCCGTCACTGTCAATCACCACCACCGAATTTCCATCCCGGCTCAACTGGTTGGCCACATAAGAGCCCACCCGCCCGCATCCGACGACCACGATATATTGATTATTCTTCATCTTTGCTTTCCCCAAGGCTTTCATCCCCGACGTTGTCATCCTTTTTATCCGGACCCATATCGATCTTACCGAATTTGTTCCAGGAGGTGGCCCGGTCCAGGTTCAGCCCGGCCGGTTTGTATGTGGGGTCGATATCCAGGGCCGCCCTATAGAATTTCAGCGCCTCCAGGCGATGATGATCCATCTCCAGCAGAGCGCCGAGAAGGTTGTATGCCTCGGGCCGGGCCGGATCTGCGGCAATGGCTCTTCGTGCCGTTTCCCGGGCTGTGGCGAAATTCCGATCTGAAATATACCGTTTGGTCAATTCGATCAAAGAGGTATAGTCCGCATCGGTTTTTTCATCAATTTCCTCACGGTCCAGCACCAGGGTGGCCAGATCCCGGATTTCCCCGGGACTGAACGGTTTTTGAATAAAATCCACGGCCCCGAGTTTCATGGCTTCCACCGCAGGCTCGATGGTCCCGTGGGCTGTGATGATGATCACCCGGATCTTGGGCCAATGATTTTTAATCCGTTGCAATACCTCCATCCCATCCATTCCCGGCATCTTCAAGTCCAGGAATACCAGCCCGAAAGGTGTTTCGTTGAGCATTTGTAAGGCTTCTTCACCATTCACGGCCGTCTGGATGGGAATTTCCAGCGACTCCAGGGAATGGGACATGGTTAACCGGATGTTTTTTTCATCATCCACAATCAATATGTTCTTTTTTTCCATTGGCCCTCCTTATTGGCCTATCGGTAGTGTAAAGGTAAAGGTGCTGCCCAGGCCTTGGGAGGATTCCACCCAGATGGCCCCCCCATGGGCCCGGACAATTTCTTTGCAGATGGCGAGGCCGAGGCCTGTTCCCCCGGTCTCCCGGCCTTTGACCTGGACAAATTTCTGAAAAATCCAGCTTTGATATTCCGGCGGAATCCCTGGGCCGTCATCCTGGACGGACAGGTGAATATGCGGGTCGATTCTTTAGGCCCTGAGCCTGATATGGCCGCCCTTTTCCACATATCTTAATGCATTGGAAATCAAATTGGTCAACACCCAGGTGATCTTATTGGCATCGGCCCGGACCCCCGGCAAACCATCGGCAATCTCCCGGCTCAGCTCTACCCCTTTTATACCGGTCTGGTTTTTAAAAACCGTTTGAGCATGGTTAAAAAGAGTGGAAATCTGAACGTTTTCAAACTCCATTTCAATTCTGCCCCCTTCAATCCCGGATATGTCCAGGAGATCGCTCACCAGGGCCTTCATCCGATGGACCTCCTCATGGGCGGCCTGAAGAAGATCGCGGTCCTTTTCAGAGAGCGACGGGGCGGCATGTTCCAATAAAAGGTCCACACTCATGCCGAGTCCGGCCAAAGGGGTTCGAAGCTCGTGGGAAGCCGCCATGATGAATTCATTTTTAAGCTGCTCCACCTCCTTCATCCGGGTAACGTCCCTGAGCAACATCACAATGCCGGTAAGATCATGGCTGCCGCCCCGGATGGCCCGAACGGAAAAAAGATAATGATGGGACTGATCCCTTTCAGAAAACATCATAATCCGCTGCTCATCGGGAAGATCGGGATGAACCCCGGTTTCCACGGTTTTTCGGATCATCTCGCAGACTTTTGGGTCCGGGAGAATATCTACACATTCCGGCAGGGCGGTTTCAAATCTTGTCAGACCCAGCATCCGCCGCGCCGCAGGGTTGATCCCCGTGACTTTCAGGCGGGTGTCAAAAACCAGCAATCCATCCTCAATGCTGGAAAGAATCGCCTCTCCCTTGTTTTTTTCCGAAATAATCTGCTCAATGTTCATCTCGTGGTATTGGCGGATCTGATCGGCCATCCGGTTGAATTCGCCGGCCAGAAGCCCCAGTTCATCTCCGGTTTCCACGGGAACCCGGACCGTATAATCCCCGGATGAAATCCTGCGGGATGCATTCATGAAATGCTGGAGCGGCCTGACAATCCGGTTTGCGAGAACCAGACAGAAAGCCAGGGCCACGGCCAAGACGGATACGGCCACAACCACCGTGGACCCTATGGCCTGTTTTGACACCATACCTGCCTTGATACTGGCCTTGTACATGGTTTCTTCATTCAGATATCTCAGGTCTATGCATTTTTTCCGCACCCGGATAAAAAGCGGATAAACCGTTTCCTGATAAATGGATAGACCCCCAGGCGGTTTTGACCTGTCCCGGAGATCGGTCAATTCGGAAAACCTGTGCCGATAGACCGCGTAATTCGACTCAAGGGCCTTAACAAGCTCTGTTTCGCCCGGGATGGTGATATTGTCCTTGGCCCGGGCCAGCCATTCCAGAAAAACAGCCTCGTTTTCCCTGAACTGGGCAATTCCCTGGTGTATATCTTCCATAAAAAAAAGCAGAATGGCGCTGTCCTGTCGTTCCAGGGCATCCACCATGTTCTATGCGGCAAGAATACTCCGGTAATTCTCCTTCAGGATAGCGTCTGTGGCCTTTCCCAGCATAACGAGATTTGTGACTGCCCAGGCAACCACAAGCCCCATCAATAAAAAAATAATGCCGTATCCGATGAGTATTTTCTTTTTAAAGGTCATAGCCCTATCCTTTGCCTGTTGCATTAAAATCCTGAGCATCCTTTATCTCAATCGAGTGCCGCATATTTACAGCAAGGAGTATACCAAAATGATAAACCTTAAAATATCAATGAATTACAAAATAGACAGTAAGGATAGCCTTAAAAAATGAAAGATCTGGGACTCGTTATCTTTGCAAAATGCAAGAGTGAAACAAGGCCCCAGGTCAGATCCCATAGATTTTCTTTTACGGCAGAGCCTTGCCTGATCAATACCCAGGATACCAACGGCCGCCGGAGTGATATTATTGACATTGGCTTCCAATTAGCATGATTATTGCATTTCTTTTTAATAAAAGAAAAACCACAATAAGGAGTTGCTCTCTATGATTGCATCTGTAAGCAGCAATATTTCGACCCTGCAGGCCTTCTCAAAACAAATCGGGGTCAGTGCCAACAATGTTGCCAATGCTCTTTCCGATGATTTCAAGAAAAGCCTGGCCATCAATACTGAAGGTGAAAACGGACAGGTTCAGGCCTTCATCACAAAAGTCAATACCCCCGGTCCCCTCGTGGATGACCCCATGAGCACGACCGGAGAATTAAAGGAATTATCAAATACCGACATTGCAGAAGAAATGACCAATCAGATCATTGCATCCCAGGGGTTTAAAGCAAATACTAAAGTGATTAAAACCTATGAGGAAACCATGGGCTCTTTAATTGACATTATTGGATAAATTCATGACAAAAAATGTCAGTTGGGCTCTATTTTTTATTCTGCTTCTGATTTTTTCCGGATGTGCCGGCTTTCAACCGGGTTATGAAAAACCAACCGTGACTATCACATCCTTTGAGGCCATTCCGACAGAGGGGATAGCTCCCAAATTTCATATCGGGATTCATATCATTAATCCCAACCGGACCAAGCTTCAATTAAAAGGGATCTCCTATACGGTTTCCATTGAAGGACATCGTGTCATCACAGGAGTGTCCAACAAGCTTCCTGAAATCGAAGCCTATGGTGAAGGAAATGTAATGCTCAATGCTTCTGTTGATCTCTTTAACAGTATCGGCTTTATTAGCGAGCTTATCCGGAATCAGGGAAAGGATCAGATTTCCTACGATCTTGATACTAAGCTTGATGCAGGAGTCCTCTATCCCTTGATAAGGGTTTCAAAAAAAGGAAAGCTCTCTTTAACTCAAACTTCTAAATCACAGTAAATGAACAACATCAAAATATATATCTTGTTGTGGATATTGGTATGGATGTCATTTTCATGTGCTGCACACAAAAAGACCTCATTTGAGCAGCACATTCCACCGGAACAAACCCGATCAGATTCTCAGGATTCCCTTAAATCAAATCAAAGAAAAATCATTGCACAATATGCCATCAACAGTTTAGGGTTGCCATACCAATGGGGAGGGCATTCTCCTGAAACAGGCCTTGATTGCAGCGGCCTTGTTGTATATACGCATCAGATGGCCGATATCATTGTCCCCAGGACTGCAAGCGCCCAATTTGAAAACGGCAGGATCATTACCATACAAAATTTACAAATTGCAGATCTTGTTTTTTTTAAAGACATGAAAGACAATAAAAATTATCATGTCGGGATATATATGGGAGACGGCAGATTCATCCATGCGCCGGGACGGGGCAGAACCATCACCTATGAATTTTTGAACACCCCGTATTTTTTAAACCGCTATATTGGTTCAAGAAGCTATCTTTGAGTTGGAAATCGGATCTGAAGAATTAACCACGATGTAACAACAGTGACATGTCCGAACCGGTTTCCCACCCAATCCATAAAAAAACTGGAATACCTTAATATTCCAGTTCATTATGAGACCTTTGCACGACTACCCCAATTTTTTCGAGTGGGGTCAGCCCCGGTTTCAATTTTTTGTCAAATTTTATCATTTTATTTATCAAAAAATCATATATCTTATTGAATTAATTTGTATTTTTTGCTATTATGCTACCATAAAATCAACCTCAGGGAGGCAT
>Ga0208968_1001624_pt1 | contig 11916 bp, 10 predicted proteins | sample RifOxyA3_FD_184031 | JGI IMG/M metagenome (GOLD analysis project Ga0208968, IMG submission 184031) | Groundwater microbial communities from Rifle, Colorado - Rifle Oxygen_injection A3 (SPAdes) | ecosystem: Environmental > Aquatic > Deep subsurface > Groundwater | place: Rifle, Colorado, United...
CCTGAAGGCACAATTGTCTTTAGTTTTCGTTGTTTTGACAAATGGGATAAAACCCTGTCAGAATGACCTGCTTTTTTTTGCAAAGCCACTGATCCGGAATTGAATGCCTTCTTGTTTTCCATTTTTAAAATCCATACCGCCATATATTCAGGGGAATCTAATGCCAATTCTCCAGCAATTCCCGTCACCGGGAATTGCTGTGCTTGATTTCCGGTAATTGACAGGACGATGGCGATAATGATAGGAAAACCAGATCAGGTATGGGGTGCGGGATAGGGAAGAGATAATGTTAAAGACAAAGGACATAAAAGCCATTGAAACAGGTCCAAGGCAACTGACTTTCGGTTTCGAGGGCAAAACCCAGGCAAAAACGGCTGGCCTAGTGGTATCTTTCATCATGGCGCAGATCAAAGCCCAGGCCCGGAAATTCCTGCTTGATTCCCCGGATAAGCCTGTTGAACGGGTTGATAATAGACAGGTTGAAGCCCCCCTGTTTAGAGACCTGGTTAATTTTTATCAGCAACTGATGAATAGGGAAAATATGGATTTCAAGGATGATCAGTATGAATTTGCCTCAAGCCTGCTGTCGGATTTGACAGACTGACCCAAATCCTGGCGGATCCCTCACCCTGGGATTTGATCCCTGAGGCTGAGCAATTATTAAACGCAGTTCAGACTCACAATGACCGGATTGTGCAGGAAAAAATCCAAAGCCGCCGTCTGGAAGCCCAATCTGCCATCACTGCCCTGATCGAAAAGCTGACCCGCCTGCTGGACGAGCAAAATTTAGGCCAGGATCTTCGCAACCAATACTTATACGCTTTGAGGAATGCCAAGCAACAGGTGGAAAAGAAAACTACCCTGGAAGAAATCGACCGGGTGGTCGGCATGGCCGAAGATATGGTTGATGATGTTTTAAATGTTTAAAGGACCGGGCCGCCGGCAAGCTTCTCCTTCAAGCCGGTGAGGCGCAGGACGGTTTTATTGTTGTTAAGAGCTGTTTCCAGAGCTTTTGAAGATCCCACAATGATGACCAGGCGCTTGCCCCGGGTCATGGCCGTGTAAAGAAGATTTCGCTGCAACAGGGGAAAATGGGCCGTGGTCAGGGCGATGACAATGGCTGAATATTCGCTGCCCTGGGATTTATGGACAGAGATGGCATAGGCCAGGGTCAGTTCATCCAGCTCCAGGATGTCATATTCAACCATGCGGCCGTCATAATCCACCCGGACCTTGTTTTCGGATTTGACAACATCGGCCACCAGGCCGATGTCCCCGTTAAACACCTCTTTTTCATAATTGTTTTTCAGGTGCATGACCTTGTCGCCCGGCTTGAACAGAATCCCCCGGACCTCCATGCCGCCGGGGGCCGGGTTCAGAACACTCTGGAGCTGCTGATTCAGGTTGATGGTTCCGGCCTCCCCCCGGTGCATGGGGGTGAGCACCTGGATCTCGTCAATATGGGGAAAGGCCTTTTGAATCCGTTTTGAACACAGCTCCAGGATGGTTTCCACGACCTTGTCCGGCCTGTTTTTCTCAATAAAATAAAACTCAGAAAGCGATCCTGCGGCGGCCTTCTGAAAATCCGGCATCTCTCCGTTCCTGATGCTGTGGGCATACATGACAATGGGGCTTTCTTCGGCCTGCCGGAATATCCGGGTCAGGGAAAAAACCTTTACCCGTTTTGACTCGATGATGTCCGACAACACATTGCCGGGCCCCACGGACGGCAGTTGAAAGGTATCGCCGACCAGAATCAGGCTTGCCGTCGCCGGCATGGCTTCAATGAGATGATACATGAGCAGGGTATCCACCATGGAAGCCTCGTCCACCACAAACACATCCAGGTCCAGGGGATTGGCATAATTTTTTTCAACGGTCTGGTTTTCCTGGTCAAACCCCAAAAGCTTATGTAGGGTAAAGGCCTTCTGCCCCGTTACCTCGGAAAGGCGTCTGGCCGCCCTTCCCGTGGGGGCGCTCAATACGGTTTTCTGATCCAGACGTCTGAAAATTTCACACAGGGCCCGGACCAGGGTTGTTTTACCGGTTCCGGGACCGCCGGTGATGACCACGATTTTTTCATTCAATACATTCGCCACCACATTCAATTGCTCATCGGATAATTTTACAGCCAGTTTTGTCAACACCGTTTCAAGGATTTCCTCTCTGGCCATATCACGGGTCCCGGGCCTCATGGACAGGATCGCCTTCATCCGGGAAGCAATGCCGGATTCGGCCCGAAAAAGCCTTGCCAGATAAACCCGTATGCCTTCTTCGCCTTTTTCCGTCTTTATTTCGCCTTCATGGACCAAGGCTTCCAGAGCAGGTTCAAATTTATCCTGCCCTATGCCTGAGATCTTTGAAGGGACTGCAAAGAGTTCTTGTTTAAACTGATATGCATGCCCGTCCTGCTCGGCAGACAAAAGGCAGCAGATGAGGCAGGCCTTGAGCCGGCTCTCATCTTCTTTTTGCACCCCGGACCGCAGGGCGATCTTGTCGGCCAGGGCAAAGCCCAGGCCCGGAATATCCCTGGCTATGAGGTAGGGGTCATGGTGCAGGATGTTCAGAGTTTCAGACCCATAGGTCTGGAGAATGGTGGGGGCATGGTATACGCCCACTTCATTTTCCTGGAGAAACTGCATGACCCGCCGGACGGCATGGTGCTTGTTCCAGGCCTCCGTGATGATATTTTTTTTGGCATTTCCGATGCCGTGAACGGATTTGAGCTTTTCCGGTTCATTTTCAATGATATCCAGGGTTTTTTCTTCAAACCGGTCCACAATCTTATCGGCCAGGGACTTACCAATGCCTTTGATAATGCCGGAGCCCAGGTATTTCCGAATCCCGGAAACAGTGGCCGGAAGAATCACCTTATACATTTCAACCGTAAACTGATCGCCGTATTTGGGGTGAGCGCTCCATTTGCCCGAAACCTCAAGGCTTTCCCCTTCAAATACCCCGGCAAGCCGGCCCACAATGGTCACGGGATCATTGATCTTGGGCATCTTCAGCTTTGCAATGGTATAGTGGTTGTCCGGATTCTGAAAGGTGAGCCTCTCTATAACGCCTTTAAGGGTAATCATTCAGCTTTTTACCGATTCTATGATCCAGCAGGCGGCATCATAGAGATCTTCTGCAACATAATCCGGCGCCTGGCAGCGGTTTATTAAATCCGCCAATGCCGTTCGCCCGTTTCCGGTTTTCACCAGCAGGGCCTTGGCGCATCCTGCGTTACGGGCGCAGTCCATATCCTTTGCACTGTCACCCACCATAAAGGATCGGGTAAGATGGATCTGATATTTTTTTTGGGCCTGAAAAATCAGGCCGGGTTCGGGCTTTCGGCATGAACACCGGTCTTCATCAACATGGGGGCAGTAAAAAATATCCGTGACCCTGCCACCGGCAGCCCTAACCCCGGTTTTCATTTTTTCAAAAATGGCTTCAAGAGCTTCTTTTGAGGCAAAATTCCGGCCAATCATGGACTGGTTGGTGATGACGATGACCTGAAAGCCGTTTTGAGTCAGAAGAGCAATGGCTTCCGGGCTTCTGGGGATAAATTCAAATTCCGAAGCATCTTTTATATATCCGGCAGAATCCTTGTTGATGACCCCGTCCCTGTCCAGAAAAACCGTATATCCCATGGTTCCTGCTATTCTTCTGCAACGGCAAAGACGCTGTCAAAGCCTTCGGTGAGGATTTTTTCGCCGAATCGTTCCGCATCCTTTAAATTGGTGAATCTTCCGATTCTCACCCGGTAGAAGGTTCCCCGGTCATCGGTATAAAGGACAATATGGGCATTGGTATATTTTTTAGACAGGCTGTCCCGGTATTGTTCGGCATTGGCCTTGACCTGGAAGGCTCCCACCTGAACCGTGAAATTTCCGGTGTAATAATCCACGGGCCGGAACTCAACCGGTTTGTGGGTCTCCTCTGAAAAGGAGGTGGCCTCACCCAGGGCCGTGACCTTAACTTTGCCGGTTCCAGGACCGGCAATCCCGATCTCCTTTGCCCCGGTATAGGACAAATCAATGACCCGGCCCGATACAAAGGGTCCCCGGTCATTGATGCGGACGACGATCTTCCGGTCGTTTTCAAGATTCTGAACCGATACCCAGGTATCCATGGGCAGGGTCTTGTGGGCTGCGGTCATATCATACATATTATAAATTTCACCGTTTGAGGTTTTTCTGCCGTGAAATTTATCGCCGTACCAGGATGCGATGCCGGTTTGCTCAAATCCGTCGGCCCTGGCCAGGGGGGTATATTCAATCCCGCCAATGGTATAGGGTCTCTGGGTGGCCGGGGTTTTCTTTGACGGTGATCCCGGCGGCGGCTGCCGACCTGGTTCAGGCGCTGTTCCCCGGTTGGCGGAACAGCCGAAAACAAGGAGCATAAACCCTATCAGGAGGCTAATTCGTATTTTCAAGCAGCAACTCCGCATCCGTTACCATCATCCATCCAGAGCCAATTCCAGCACATGATCCATTTTATCGGCAAAAAGAAAGTCCATGGACGACTTGATATGATCCGGTACATCATCCATATCTTTCTGGTTCCAGAGGGGCAGGATAATGGTTTTTATCCCGGCCCGGTGGGCTGCGATTACTTTTTCCTTGATCCCGCCCACGGGCAGAACCTCTCCCCTCAAGGTAATCTCTCCGCTCATGGCCAGGCGCTTTTTCACCAGGCGCCCCGTGATCAGGGAGGCAAGGGCCGTCAGCATGGCCACCCCGGCCGAAGGACCGTCTTTGGGAATGGAGCCTTCCGGCACATGGATATGAATATCATGCCGGCTGAAAAAAGATTCATCCATGTTGAGTTTTTTGGCCCTGGCCCGGATATAGCTGAGGGCGGTTCTGGCGGATTCTTTCATGACATCGCCGAGCTGACCGGTGAGGGTCAGGCCCTTGCCCCCTTCCATGGCCACGGCTTCAATAAACAGGATTTCCCCGCCAAAGGGGGTCCAGGCAAGACCCACGACCACTCCGGGATTGTCGATTTTCAGGGCCAGGTCCGGCATATTGGACACGGGCCCGAGGTATTCATACAGGTCTTTTTGTCCCACCACAATATTTTGCGCCGTTCCCTCGGCAATTTTGCTGGTAATTCCTCTGCAGACAGTTCCGATCTGACGTTCCAGGTTTCTCAGGCCAGCTTCCCGGGTATAACCGGAAATGATCTGACGGACCGCACCGGTAGTAAATTTGATCTGATTTGAGGTAATGCCGTTGGCCTCGCGCTGCCGGGGGATGAGATACCGGGTAGCGATTTTCAATTTTTCTTCTTCCGTATACCCGCTCAGTTCCAGTATCTCCATCCGGTCCCGCAGGGGCGCCGGAATGGTGTGAAGGACATTGGCCGTGGTCAGAAACATGACATCGGAAAGGTCAAAGGACACATCCAGATAATGGTCGGAAAATGAAAAATTCTGTTCCGGGTCCAGGACTTCCAGAAGGGCTGAAGACGGGTCCCCGTGATAGGAGGAAACCACCTTGTCGATCTCATCCAGCATGAACACGGGATTTTTGGTGCCAGCTTTTCTCAGGGACTGGATGATTCTGCCCGGCAAAGCCCCCACATAGGTTCTTCTGTGCCCCCGGATCTCGGCCTCATCTCTTACCCCGCCCAGGGCGATCCGGACAAATTCCCGGCCCAGGGCCCTGGCAATGGATCTGCCCAGGGAGGTTTTCCCGGTGCCGGGCGGACCGAAAAAACAGAGGATCGGTCCCTTTGAATTTTTTTTCAATTTCCGGACGGCCAGGTATTCCAGAATTCTTTTTTTGGGTTTTTCCAGACCATAATGGTCATTGTTCAGAATTCTTCTGGCCTCTTTAATATCCAGCTTGTCCTGGGAACTCACCTTCCAGGGAAGGGAGATGAGCCAGTCCAGATAAGAGGACGCCACCACATATTCGGACGAAGACGGATGCATGCGGGCGAGCCGCTGCATTTCTCTTTCCGCTTCCTTGCGTGCTTCCTCAGGCAGTCCGGCTTCTTCTATCCTGGCCCGGTATTCCTTGATCTCCACGGAATCATCCCCGGTTTCCCCCAGTTCCTCCCGGATGGCCTTCATCTGCTGGCGAAGATAATATTCCCGCTGGCGCTTGTCCATATCCTCTTTGACCTGGTTCTGGATCTTGGAGCCCATTTCCAGGATGTCCAACTGGTCATTGACTAGGCGGGTCACTTTTTTCAACCGCTTGTTCACATCCAGAAGCTCGATGACCTTCTGCTTTTCGATGACCGGGGCATTGATGGTGGAGGCCACCATATCGGCCAGGACGCTGGGTTCCTGCAAGGATTTGATCATATGGCCCATTTCAGAGGGAAGCCCGGGAGACAGGGCAACAATTTTTTCATACTGCTCCACAATATTGGCCATCAGCGCCCGGTTTTCGATGCTCCGGTCTGCATTGCGGTTTTCCACGACCTCGATTTGGGCCTGCATATATTTTTTATTCCGGAGAAATTTAACGATGCGGAACCGCTCAAGACCCTGAATGAGAAGCTGGGCCTTTGATTCTTCCATCTTGGACATTTTCAGGATAATGGCAATGGTGCCGATCCGGTAGAGGTCGTCGCTCGTGTGCCGGGAATCGATATCCGATCGCCTGGACAACAAGAGTCCCAACATGCGGTTTCCTGCCATGGCTTCGTCAATGAGTTCAACCGCCTCGCTTTGAATCAATACTAGGGGCAGAACCATTTTGGGAAATAAATTGGTGTCTACAATGGGAAGGATGGGGATGATGTCGGGGATATGATCTGCTCTTATGGGGCCTGACGGATGTCGCAAATCATCCATATCTTATCGGGTTCCTGTCATGATCTTATGCAAAGTCAATGGAAACATTGTGTTTTCCCTTAATGTTTTCCCTGAACAATTTTCCCAGATTCAGCTCTAAAAATCCGTTTGAATATTTGGCCGTAACTTTTTCAACATCAATGACACTGGGCAGGTAAAGAACCCTTTCAAACTGCCCGAACTGGATCTCTGCAAGCCTGTAGGTGGCTGTCCGGTCAGGGTGGTTTGTTTTCCTGTGTCCTGATATTTTGATGGCCTTGTTGCTGACCTCGATAACAATATCTTCTTTTTTCACCCCTGCAATTTCAGCCTGGATAATGATTTCATTTCGCGTCTCAAAGATATCCATCTGGGGTTTCCAGATTCTTTTGGAAAAGCAGAACATGGGGTTGACGGATTGAAACATTTCTTCAAAAGATTTTTCTTCTGTCGAGTGTTTCTCGATATTATCTCCGAACCGTATTTCGATATGCTTCATATAAAATCTCCTGATGATACCGTTAAATCGATCATCTGATGATTTTGTACGATACCATCTGAGCCGGATATTGTAAAGCAGTATTGAAAAAACCCTAGTCCGGGCCGGAACCCCAGATATCAATGATCCTTGTATCGCAGGGATATTCCACGGTCCTATACCGGGTGATATTGGAAAGCCTTCGGGTGATATCACCGATCCGTATGGCTTGCTTCTTTATTTTCAGCAGGTCTTCCGGGGAAATGGATTCATTGTCCTCAAACAGGGTGGAATACCCGAGAATGGTCTGGAGGGGCTGATTGATTTCATGGCAGATGGCTCCGGCCATTTCAAGAACGCCTTGGAGCTTTTCCCACTTCATTTTTTCCTTCTGGGCCTCTTCTCTCCCGGAAATATCGACAATGGTGACAATGGTGCTTTGAGGAGGGTTTTTCTGATGGGGGCTGGTGATGATGATATGGGCCTTGAACAGGGTATGGTCTTTTCGTTTCAGGTCAAAATCAAAGTCTGATTTTCCCGATTTCTTCAGCTCGGTGTATATCAATTTGCCGGCGGTTGAAAAATCATCGTCCGATTTATAAATCATCCGGACATCAATGTTTTCAAACTCCTCCTTTTTTGTATAGCCGAACATCCTGACCATTTCCGCATTGACCCATTTAAATATCCTGTTTTCCACAAGACAGATTCCCACGGGAGAGGATTCCAGGATTTTTTCCAAAACCCGCCGTTGTTCCGAAAGCTTCTCCTCAGACTCTTTTCTTTCAATGGCCAGGGCAATATGCTGGGAAACCGCGGTTAACAGATCCAGGTCCTTTTTGGTATAATCCTCCGGGGAATTAAAGCTTTGAAGGGCAATCACCCCGATGACCCTGTCTTTGATGATCAGCGGCGCTCCCAGCCAGATCTTGCTGGCGGTTCCGATGACCTTCTGCCCCCGGGCCCTTGCAAACTCCACAATATCCTTTTCATAAAAGATCAAAGGACCCCTGGCCCGGATAACCTTGCCGGTTAAAGAGGCGGTCTCACTGAAATGAAAGATTTCTTCGGGCCTCTCATCCTTTTCACTGACATAATAGGGAAAGGTAATGGAGTCTTTGTCTTCATGGTGAAGGGCGATAAAAAAATTATCCACCTTTAATATCCGGCCAAGGGAATGATGCATGACCCGGTATAATTCATCCGGGTTCCGCGTTGTGGAGACGGCTTCTGAGATCTCAAACAAAACCTCCAGGGTCCTTGCGTCATTCCTTTCTCTTGCTATGTCCCCGCCGTGTTTTCCATTCTTCATTTTTCATCCTATGCCGGGTATTAGTTCTTGTTATGAATTACGATTTTATGTAATAATGCCCCTGAAGTCAACGACGATAACATTGAAAGGGTGAAGGCAATATCCCATGAAAACTCTCCTGGAATAAAATCAATGAAATCCTTTGAAGAAATTTCCCTGCTGTATGAAATCAGCGAGGCGCTGAATCAGAACATGGACATGAAAAAATCCTTGTTCAAGGTCTTGACCGTCCTGTCGGAATCCCTGAGCCTTGTGAGAGGGATTATCTTCCTGATCAATTCGGAAACCGGAGACATCAGGATTGAAATGGCCCACGGCATTTCCGAAGAAACCACCCGCCTGATCCGGTATACACCAGGCGAAGGCATTGTGGGAAGAGTGATCCAGAGCGGAGAGCCTGCTGTTGTGCCCAGGATCAGCGAAGAACCCCTGTTTCTGGACAAGACCCATTCCCGGCGGATTCCCGATGGTCTCGACTATTCTTTCATCTGTGTTCCCATTAAAAAAGAAAACCGGGTGGTGGGTGCCATCAGTGCGGACAGGCCCTTTGAAGGCAAGGCCTCCCTGGAAAAAGGGGAAAAGCTGTTATCGGTGGTGGCGGCCATGGTGGCCCACCATGTCATCAATATCGAGACCATCAGGATTGAAAAAGAACAACTGAAAACGGAAAATATCCGGCTCAAATCCGAGCTTGAAAACCGTTACAGCTTTACCAATTTCATCGGAAATTCCAACAAAATGCGGGAAGTTCTCCAGATGATCTCCCAGGTGTCCTCGTCTTCGGCCACGGTTCTCATCCGGGGGGAAAGCGGCACGGGAAAAGAGCTTGTGGCCAATTCCATCCACTATAACAGCGAGAGAAACAAAAAGCCCTTTATTAAAATCAATTGTGCCGCCATCCCTGAAAACCTCATTGAAAGCGAATTGTTCGGCCATGAAAAAGGGGCCTTTACCGGGGCTTCCCACCTGAAAAAAGGCAAATTTGAAATTGCGGATCAAGGCACCATTTTTCTGGATGAAATCGGCAATATGTCCCTTTCCGCCCAGGTCAAACTCTTGAGGGTGCTTCAGGAAAAGGAATTTGAACGGGTGGGGGGATATAAACCCATTAAAACCGATGTCAGGATCGTTGCCGCCACCAATTCCAATCTTGAGGAAATGGTCCGCCAGGGAAGGTTCAGGGATGACCTGTATTTCAGGCTCAATGTCTTTCCCATCTATCTTCCCAGCCTGCGCATGCGCAAAACCGATATTATCCTTTTGGCCGATCATTTCCTTGAAAAATACGGCGCCCTTCATAAAAAAGACATCAAGCGGATCTCCACCCCTGCCATTGATATGATGATGGAATACCACTGGCCCGGCAATGTCAGGGAGCTTGAAAACTGCATGGAACGGGCCGTCATCCTCTGCAATGAAGGCGCCATCCACAGCTATCATCTCCCGGCCACCCTCCAGACCGGCGCCAAGACCAAGACCCTGCCCCAGTCCATTGAAGACGCGGTGGCAAGGCTTGAAAAAGAAATCCTGATGGACGCCCTGAAAAACACCAAGGGAAATATCAATAAGGCGGCCAAACTCATCAACATTACGGTCCGGAAATTCTCTTACAAGGCCGAGCATTACGGAATCAGTTATAAGGATTACCGATAAAAAAAACGCAACCCATGGAACAACCCATCATTTTAGATTTTAAAGATAAGAGGTTATTATGAAAATGGAACATTATATCCGGGCCATTGCCGGTTCGCTTATCCTGATTTCCCTCATTCTTTCCCGCCTGCATTCCGGCTACTGGCTGCTTTTCACCGCCTTTGTGGGTCTGAATCTGTTGCAGTCCGCCTTTACAAGATTCTGCCTTATGGAAACCATCCTGGAAAAAATATTCAGGATCCCAAGAGATCGCTGATCCCGAAATCCTTTTCCCCTGAAGGGGTCCAGCGGATATACAGGGGGATCTCCCTGCCGGAGCATTCCTTCCGGACCTCGGAGGCGATATCCATGATCTTCCGGGGGTCCGGGGGCTGGTTATTGAATTTTTCCTGGATATCCAGACCCGACACATAGAGGTGATGAAATTCTATGGCGGCCTGCCGAAAGCGGTGGGCAAGGGCCACAAGGGTTTGGAGCGAATCATTGAGTCCTTGGATCAGGGGGACGTCGGCATAGATGTTCACCCCTTTTCGGATCAGTTTTTTTGCAATTTCCCCATGGCGGGAACCAAGGTCTTCAGGCAGAAGAAACCAGGTTTCCATCTCCACCCGGAAAGGATTGCCAATGGAGAAATCGCACCAACGGGATAATTTTTCCATGAGACCCTCTGTTATCACTTCCGGCCGTTCACTGAATTCCCGGCAGCAGATCCGGACACTGGAGATATGGGAAAAGGCCTTGAGGCGCTCCACCATCCGCCCGGTTTTTTCCATGCCGGGATCATGGGCGGACTGCCAGTAAAGCACCACATCCGTAATGTCCGGCTCCTGTTCAATATAGGCAAAGGCAGGGTCATCCGCCTGCAAATTCATTTCAGCCCGGGTTTTGTGGACACGGGAGACGGAGTGAGGTGGGCAAATCGATGGACCGGAGCCAGCCCCAAGAAAGGTTCTGATGTTTTCTATGGTTTCAGATGAAAGACCGGGTTCAAGAAAAGCAGGGCTTCCGGTTTTCCCGGACCGGTTTCCAAGAAAGAGGGCGTCATCCCCCATGGTCACCTGAAACCGGGCATCCAGGGTGCCTTCCGCATTGATTCTCATATCCGGCAGGGTATTGATGTCCGGGATAAAGTCCTTGAAATAGGAAAGGGTATAGGGTGTCCTGATCCAGGTAAAGGCATTGTCTTCAGCATCCTTTTCCACGGCAAAGCCGCTGGTATGCCATTCGATTTTTCCCAGGGGCGTTGCCGTACACAGTTTTGGAATGCTTCGGTCGGAAACATGGTCCCTCAGCCAGGCCTGGGCCTCAAGGGCTTTGGAAATGGGGGTCCAGAAATCCCTTGTCCCGTGGATGGGACTGCACGGGGTAAAAATATAATAAATTTTCACCCCGGCCTGACGCAGCAGAGTAAACAACCGGCCCAGGGTTTCTCCGTCCGTGTTCAACCAGTTTAAAAACGGGGTCTGGACATAGACCTGGATCCCCTTTTGAACCAGACAGGAAATGATCTCAAGGCTTTGAATGGACACTTCATCCGGGTGGACAAAATGAACCCCGACCTCGATCCGCTTGCCATGCTTGAGGTATTGATCGTTTTTATCGGCCAGATATTCAATCAGGGCCTTGTCTTCCTTTAAAAAAAGCTCGGGATAATAGGCAACGGATCTGGTGGCGATCCTTATGACATCT
>Ga0208968_1001625_pt1 | contig 11911 bp, 10 predicted proteins | sample RifOxyA3_FD_184031 | JGI IMG/M metagenome (GOLD analysis project Ga0208968, IMG submission 184031) | Groundwater microbial communities from Rifle, Colorado - Rifle Oxygen_injection A3 (SPAdes) | ecosystem: Environmental > Aquatic > Deep subsurface > Groundwater | place: Rifle, Colorado, United...
GACAGTGTGGTATGTGTTGCCGATGCAGTTAACATGGAAGATTTGATGGACGACCAACTGGAAGTGCGAAAACAGCTTGCATTGGCTGATTTGATTTTGCTGAACAAAACCGACAGCGTTCATCCCGATTATGCAAAAAGCCTTGTGCTGACGATCGCTGAAATCAGCCCGATGGCAAAGATTTTCGCCACCTCATTTGCCAATATCGACGAAATTAATGTACTGGATACCAATTCCTATTCACGCGAAGCCATTGAGAAATCGACCCTCACTTTTTGTGCGTTGGACGTTTCAAAAGCATTTGAACTGAAGAAAACCAAAATGATCATGAATCCGGTGGTCAAAATAAACCGTCACGATATTACTTCGGAAGGCTTCTCCTTTACAGGAAATTTCGATGTAAATAAGTTCGGTTTGTGGATGCAGAATTACCTGTATTTCAACAAGGAAACTATTTTCAGGGTAAAAGGGATTGTTAGTTTTGAAAACACTGCCGATCAGTTTATTTTCCATGCAGTTCGCGGTTCATACATGTTTGAAGTGGGCAAAGAATGGAAAGACGAAGCACGTTTCAGCAAACTCGTTTTTATCGGAAAAGATATTTCAAGATCTGAGTTGGAAAGAAACCTGAAACAACTACTGGCAAATACTAATACTCTTTAGTCTGAATATCCCGGATATAAAGCTGCAAACTTGTTTTTCCCCTGAATTCGTTTTCGGCAATTGAATAACAAATATCGAAAGGCAAACCCTGGCTGATTGCATCGAAGTGGTGGGCCTGGTTAAAAGCGATTGCTGAAAATTGAGAGGAATTGCTGGTTGGTTCAATCAAATCCAATTTTAAATGTTCCATATTTTTACCTACAGCGCGGCTTGAACCGCTGTCGAGTACATTTTCGGTAATGAAAACCGGAATCATGTTGTGCGGACCAAAAGGTGCAAACTGTTTCAGCAGACGGTAAAATTTTGGCGTAATATCCGAAAGCAATATTTTGGCTTCTGCCTCAATCGATTCAGTTTGTTGCTTATCGGTTATCAGTTTGGTAACAACATCTTCGAAACGGCGCGAAAACTCGTAAATATTTTCGATTTTCATAGTCAGGCCTGCGGCGTACATGTGCCCTCCATACGATTCAAGCAAATCGCTGCAAAGTCCGATCGCTTCATACAAATCGAAATCGCGCACTGAACGGGCCGAACCTGTTGCCATGCCATTCGATTCGGTTAATACCACTGTCGGGCGGTAGAAATGTTCTGTAAGGCGCGAAGCAACAATTCCAACCACTCCCTTGTGCCAGTCGCGGTTATAAAGTACAGTTGCATTTTTTGAATCATGATCAGGATTGCGTTCAATCATCGCGAGCGCTTCCTGGGTAATGTCACGGTCGAGGGTTTTCCTGATTTCGTTGTATGAATTTATTTCGTCACCCAGCAGCATTGCTTCTCTTTCGTTGGTAGCAGTCAAAATTGCCACCGATTTCTTGCCATGTTCAATCCGGCCAGAAGCGTTGAGCCGTGGCCCGATTTTGAAAACGATATCACTGATTGATATTTCTTCGGAATTGAACCCTGAATATTGCATGATGGTTTTCAGACCAATACTTGGCGAGGTGTTCAGCTTTTTCAGTCCGTAATAAGCCATCACTCGGTTTTCTCCGGTTACCGGAACAATATCGGAAGCGATACTGACAACGAGTAAATCAAGTAATTCGCTGAGCTCTGAAAAAGGCACATTGTTCATTTTCGAATATGCCTGGAGGAGTTTAAAACCTACACCGCAACCCGAAAGTTCTTTGTATGGATAGCTGCAATCCGGACGTTTTGGGTCGAGCACCGCCACTGCATCAGGAATAACATCATCAGGATTGTGGTGATCGCAAATGATGAAATCGATCCCAAGATCTTTGGCCATTTGAATTTTCTCGACTGCTTTAATGCCGCAATCGAGTACAATTACCAAAGTGATTTTTTGTTCTGCGGCATAAAGAATACTGGTTTTCGAAATTCCGTAACCTTCAGAGTAACGGTCAGGAATGTAATAATCGAGGTTTTGTATTCGTGTGCGGAGGAAAGTGTACATCAAGGCTACCGAAGTAGTTCCATCAACATCGTAATCGCCGTAAATCAGCACTTTTTCCTGATTGTTGATTGCCCTTTCAAGTCGCTCTACAGCTTTGTCCATGTCCTTCATCAGAAAAGGATCGTGAAGATCTGTCAATTTTGGCCTGAAGAATGTCTGTGCTTCAGCATAATTAGTAATTCCTCTTTGTGCCAAAAGATTGGCAATAATCATATTAACATTTAACGCTGCCGATAAATGTTTAATGATATTTATATCGCCCTCTTTTTTAATATTCCAAACTTTCCCCATCACGTTTTCTTCAGAACAATGCTGATTTTTTCAAAAATTTCTCAAAGATAGAAAATGAACTTAGATATAGAAAGTATATGCTCTACATTCCTGCATATTTTGTTAATAATTTTGATTGCAATAGTTTGTTATCTTTGCCGGAAATTTTTTGAATTTTTTAATCGTACGAACGAATGAGTATATCTGATTTAAGCGAACAGGAGATCATTAGACGCAGCTCCTTGCAAAAGATGAAGGAAATGGGCGTTAACCCCTATCCCGCTGCTGAATTCCCGGTAAATGTATTGGCACTTGAGATCAAAGAAAAATACAATCCTGAATTGAATAATTTCCAGGAAGTAGTTGTCGCTGGTCGCATTATGAGCCGCCGAATCATGGGAAAAGCTTCGTTCGCCGAATTGCAGGATTCTTCAGGAAGAATACAACTGTACATGAACCGTGACGAAATTTGTCCGGATGAAGATAAAAGTCTGTACAATGAAGTATTCAAAAAACTACTCGATATTGGCGATATTGTTGGCATAAAAGGCTTTGTATTTATTACGCAGACCGGAGAACTTTCCATACATGTAAGAGAATTTAGCGTGTTGAGCAAATCGCTTCGTCCGCTGCCGGTCGTAAAAGAAAAAGACGGTCAGTTGTTCGATGCGGTTACTGATCCGGAAATGAGGTATCGTCAGCGTTATGTCGATTTGATTGTTAATCCGCAGGTAAAGGACACCTTTATCAAACGGACCAAAATCATCAATACGATGCGCCAGTTTTTCAACGAACAGGGTTACCTCGAAGTTGAAACACCCATCCTGCAATCTATCCCCGGAGGAGCAACTGCCCGTCCGTTTATCACCCATCACAATGCATTGAATATTCCGCTATACTTGCGTGTTGCCAACGAACTTTACCTGAAACGGCTGATTGTTGGTGGTTTTGATGGAGTTTACGAGTTCTCTAAGGATTTTCGAAACGAAGGAATGGACCGAACTCACAATCCGGAATTTACCGTAATGGAAATTTATGTGGCCTACAAAGACTACGTCTGGATGATGAACTTCACCGAAGAAATGATTGAACGCGTGGCCATTGCGCTGCACGGAACTACCGATGTTCAACTTGGCAATGAGACAATCAGTTTCAAACGTCCGTTTAAACGGGTGACCATGTACGATGCCATCAAGGAACATACGGGCTTTGATATTTCAGGAAAAACGGAAGATGAACTCAGGGATATTTGCAAACAGGTTGGCATCGAAACCGACCCGACCATGGGAAAAGGCAAACTAATCGACGAACTGTTCGGCGAAAAATGTGAACACCATTATATACAACCTACATTTATCATCGACTATCCGGTCGAAATGTCGCCGCTGACCAAGAAACACCGGTCGGTTGAAGGACTGACAGAGCGTTTCGAACTGATGGTGAACGGTAAGGAACTGGCAAATGCCTATTCGGAACTGAACGACCCGATTGATCAGCGCGAACGTTTTGAAGATCAGATGAAGCTCTCGGAAAAAGGTGATGATGAGGCGATGTTCATTGATCAGGATTTTTTACGCGCCTTGGAATATGGAATGCCGCCAACTTCAGGAATGGGAATTGGAATTGACCGTTTGACCATGTTCATGACCAACAACCTATCGATTCAGGACGTACTTTTCTTCCCTCAAATGAAGCCTGAAAAAAATGCGGATGCTGCTGATCCTGATGAAAAATTCGCTGAACTCGGAATTCCTTCAGATTGGATCGAAGTCATAAAAAAAATAGGGTTAAAAAAAGTTAAAGAGTTAAAAGAAGTTAAAGCCAGTAAATTTTTTAACGACATTTGTGGCTTCAACAAAAAAAATAAGCTGGGCCTGATCAATCCGTCAATGGATGATGTAACCAAATGGTTGTCGTAACCGGGAAAAAGAAATGTTTGCAAACTCAAAAATAGCTATAATCGGAAGTGGAAGTTGGGCCACAGCACTTGCAAAAATTCTTTTGCACAATGTTGAAAGCATCAACTGGTATTTCCGAAATCCTGACAATATTGAACAATTCAACCGGTTTAAACACAATCCCAGTTACCTGCGGGGTGTTGAATTTGATGTAAGCCGGATACATTTCTTCACCGACATCAACAAAGCTGTTGACGGCGTTGATATTGTGATCCTTGCCATTCCTTCCGCGTTTCTAAAAGAAGCCATGTCAAGCGTCACCGTTGACCTGAACCCGAAATTTATAGTTTCAGCCGTAAAAGGCATAGTTCCTGAAGACAACCTGATTGTCGGTCAATATCTTCACCAGTATTTCAATATTCCGTACGAACGGATCGGAGTTATTGCCGGTCCTTGCCATGCTGAGGAAGTCGCTCTGGAAAGGTTGTCATATCTGACCATTGCTTGTCCTGACGTAAAAAGAGCCCGGGCTTTTGCATTCCGTCTCGAATGTCCATACATCCGAACCCATGTTTCCGACGACATCTACGGAACCGAATATGCTTCGGTGCTGAAAAATGTCGTAGCCATTGCTTCAGGAATTGTCCACGGTTTGCGCTACGGCGATAATTTCCAGGCAGTGCTTATTTCAAATGCCATTCAGGAAATTAAACGTTTTGTTGATAAAGTTCACCCAATTACGCGTGACATTAAAAGTTCGGCTTATCTGGGCGACTTGCTGGTTACCGCCTATTCTCAGTTCTCCAGAAACCGTACTTTTGGAACCATGATCGGCAAAGGTTATTCTGTTCGTTCGGCTCAACTCGAAATGCACATGGTTGCCGAGGGTTATTACGCGGCCAAGTCCATCAAGGAAATCAACGAAGAATTCAGGGTAAATATGCCGATTGCCGAAGCCGTTTATAATATTTTATACGAGAACATCTCCCCCGCCATCGAAATCAGATTGTTAACTGAAAATCTTAGATAAAAACACAATGGAAAAAATAGCCTTAAATTTTGAGAAGACTTTTGATTTTATTTCAAAAGACTCCATTTTCTCATACAAGAAAGCGATTGAAAGCCACAATGTGGCACTTTTCAACAAAACCGGAAAAGGAAACGACTTCCTCGGTTGGACCACTTTGCCAACATCAATCGGCGAAGCTGAACTGGCTGATTACGAAGCGACCGCAGCCAAGCTGGTAGCCAAAAATATCGACATTTTTGTGGTAATTGGCATCGGTGGTTCTTACCTCGGAGCCAAAGCGGTTGTTGATGCACTTTCTGACAGTTTTGCTCATCTGAAAGAACGCAAAAGTCCTTTTATCCTTTTCGCCGGACAAAACATCAGCGAAGATTACCTGTTCGAACTTCGCGAGTTGCTGAAAACCAAAGAATACGCAATGGCGGTAATTTCCAAATCGGGAACAACTACCGAACCTGCATTGGCTTTCAGGTTACTGAAACAGGACATTGAAGATAAATACGGAAAAGCAGAAGCAAACGAACGTATTGTGGCTATTACCGATGCCAGCAAAGGCGCATTGCGCTCACTGGCTACCATCGAAGGTTACAAAACTTTTGTTATTCCTGATGATGTTGGCGGTCGTTATTCTGTGCTGACTCCGGTAGGTTTGCTTGCCATCGCCGTTGCCGGATTCGATATCCGCGCATTGGTACAGGGTGCTGTTGACATGCAACATGCAACCGGGGTGGATGTTCCGTTCGAAGAAAACCTGGCAGCTCAATATGCCGCAGTTCGCAACGAACTGTATAAAAATGGCAAAAAGGTTGAAATTTTCGTCAACTACAATCCCAAGCTTCATTTTCTGGCCGAATGGTGGAAACAGCTTTACGGCGAAAGTGAAGGAAAAGAAGGCAAAGGTATTTTCCCTGCATCGGTTGACAATACTTCCGACTTGCACTCAATGGGTCAATACATTCAGGAAGGCGAACGCACTTTGTTCGAAACCGTTGTTTCAATAGCAAGTCCCGACCGCGAAGTTCGCATCCCAACTGATGCTGCTGATTTGGACGGACTGAATTTCCTCGCCGGAAAACGTGTTGACGAAGTGAATAAAATGGCAGAACTGGGAACTATGCTGGCCCATGTTGACGGCGGAGTTCCAAACATTCAGATTGTACTGCCAAAACTGAATGAATATTTCCTTGGTCAGTTGATTCAGTTCTTTGAAGTAGCCTGCGGTTTAAGCGGATACACTTTGGGAGTGAATCCATTCGATCAGCCCGGAGTGGAAGCCTACAAAAAGAACATGTTCGCCCTGCTCGAAAAACCAGGTTACGAAGAAGCTACAAAAGCGATTAAAAAGCGGCTATAGTTTAAGAAATATAAAAAATGCGAAAGCGAAATCTCAGGTTTGAGGTTTCGCTTTTTTTTATTGAAACAAGAGAGCAGGATTTATCCTATTTCAAATCCAATATGAAGCCTGGGTTCATTTGCGTTCATACATCAATTGTGCTCCCTTAATTGCGGAATTTATGAATGAATATTTATTTAATTTTTCATTTTCAAATTCATCATTGGTATATACAACAACATCAACTGGAAGTTTTGTGCCAATCAGTAATCTTTGAATCTCAATACTGCGTTTATACCTGGGTTCCAGTGTCTCCTTAACAACGAGCAAATCTATATCGCTATCCTCATTTGCCATTCCTGTAGCGTAAGAGCCAAATAGAAATATTTTGTCTGGATTTACATTTGATGCAATCCTGTTTATCAAGTTTGATATTGTTGATTCATCTATCATATTACCAAAATTTTACTTCATAAAGATAAACATTTTCATTTGAGAAACTATCCTTCAGAATTGCGTTCCGAAACAGTCACTATTTTAAATAGTGTTGCGAAGCATAATCCTGAATTGAGGTTTCGTTTTTTTATTGCTGAACCTGATCTTCAGTTATACTGGTTATTTGTTTTATCCCAAATGCAAGATTAATCCCAAAAGCCACGGATGCCAGTTGTGCTTTTTCATAATTTATCAATTGGTTAAGATTGTCGGTAACCACAAATAAATCTGATCCGGGAAGAATGCGTAATCTGATTCCAAGTCCCAGATTGTGATAGGAATAAGCATTGGTATAACTTACCGATGTTGAAAGCTTCCGCCCCATATATCCATTTAAAGACAGGGTGGCCGAAGCCTTGTTGTCATTTTCGAACATTACATTCTTTACAAGTAATCCGGTATTCCATTTGGGTGAGAGTTTGTAGTTTACCCCCAAATAGATTTTTGAAGGTATCTTTATTTTTACCGATTGATTTTTGCTTATTTTATAAGTTTCATTTTCGAGTGAAGATACATAGCCATTCTCCTTCCATTTGGAACTGCCAATATCCAACAAACTTGCTGATACCGAGAATTTTTTACTCAATTCATAATTGACACCAAAATCAAAAGCAAAGCCAGCATTCTGAAATAGACTTGAGACTTTTATATCCTCCTTCCAATTTTCAGGCAAAATATCTTCATCCTCATCAAGCTCTCCATTTCCATCTATAGCTCGCGGATTGATGGGAACGGGTAACCCGATTTGAGCCTCACCGGAATATTCAGTTTCAAAATCATATTGCCCGGTTTGAGACACTTCTAAACTTAGCTTGTCTGACCTGATTCCGCCCAATGCACCAATCAGCTTTGGTGAAATCCCGATGGTAAATTTTTCACCAAATACCCTGCTGTAGGTAATTGCAACCTGCGAAAAACTATTAAATACAACGTTCGCTCCTTCAATATTTAAAGGCATTCGGTCAGCGATTTTTTCGTAATCATCCAATAAATACACAAAATTGGAAGGAGCTTTTAACTCTAAAAAGCTTCGGACACTTGCAGACATGGAAAAATACCCTTTGTTTTTCAACCCGAACCCAAAAGCTAACAAGTTGGTTCTGGTTTCGAGATTTATTTGGTTAAAATCACCTATTGAATTGATAAATTCATCGGGATTGTAGTTTTCAGATTCCAGGTTATCTTGAAAGTCCATAAACTGCCTGTAATTGAACCCTGAATTATAGATGTCTATTTGATTACCCCCGATTCCCGGAAGATTCAGAAAGAAGTTGACACGTGGCATCAATGCCGGATTGAAATTTAGTTGTTGCGGAAGGCGGTCCATAAAATACATGGTATTCTGAGCAATAGTATTTAGCGAAAAACAACTCAATAAAAGGACTTGTAATAAGAAGTGTAGTTTTTTCATATTAGTTGATTTTATTATTACTTATTTAATTTTCCGCTTTGTGTATTGCCATCTACATTCAGTTTGTACAAATATATCCCGCTCCGGAATCCTTCCATATTTACTTTTTCATTAATATCCATTCCTTTGTATAAATATTCCATTCGTGCTCTTTTATTTCTATGATCATGTGACTAAAGATCCAATCATCATCCTCAAAGGGTAAAATAAAGTCATTGTTGTTGTAATTATTGCTAAACGCAAAAAGTTAAATTTCCTTTATTCTCATTGGCAAGCTCCTCTTTTGCAGCATCATACCTTAGTTTCAGAATGTCATAAAAATCCAAAGATAAGAATTTATTGATTATTGATGTTAATTGGTGGTTTTGTCCAAATAGAAACTTATTTCTTGTGTCAGCTTTCCGTTATGTCGTAAATACACGTTAAAAAATACACTCCGGAAATCTCACTGTAAAATTACTTCAGAACTGATTGCACGTTGTATTCGTGTAGGCATCATATAATTTGAATCCCAAAATTATTCGCTAAAGAAATTTTGAGTTCAACACCAAAATAAAAAATACGTAGAGTCATAATTCAAAAATTACCATAACTTTCCGAAGCGAAATCTCCATTGAGGTTTCGCTTTTTTTATTCAGATATGGCAGAGATTAAGTCGGAAGAGTGGAAAGGATATGCTTATGCAATTACCGGAACCATTGCATTTTCAAGTTTGTATGTTTTTAGCAAAGCTGGCCTGAACCAGGTTGAACTGGCGCAATTTGGCCTGTATTATTTTGGGATGGGATTTCTGATCAACCTGGTATTTATTCTGGTCTCTGGAAAATACAGGCAGATCCCAGCAATTTCAAGAAAAATTATTGGATTGCTTGTTCTTCTCGGTGTAATCGATGTTATTTCAAATATCACCTTTTTCATGGCCATTCAGGCCATTCCGGACCCGTCGGTCACCTCCTTTTTGGGAAACCTGTTTCCTGTATTCCTGAGTATTCTGGGTATTACTTTCCTGAAGGAACGTTTCACTCTGATTGAAGCGCTGGGTGCAATGATTGCCCTGGCAGGTGCATTCGCCATCAGTTATTCGGGCGATTTGAGCTGGAGCAAATTTTTCATTCCCGGAACCGGATTTGTGGTCATTAACACGCTCTTTGCTGCCACTGTTTCAGTAATTGTAAAAAAGAATGTTCAAAAGGCCAGTCCCGAAGTATTTAACCTGAACTCAAATGGCTGGATCTTCCTTTTCTTTCTCATCTATTTTTTGCAAAGTGGGCAATCGCTCGCCATCCCGGTGTCAGCCTTCAGGAACATTGCTTTGGCAGCATTTTTGGGTGCTTTCATCGGACTGTTGTCGTTCTACTATTCGTATCGTTACATCACTGCATCGCGGTCGTCGATCATCCAAAGTTTAAAAGGAATTTTTGTGCTGATCATTGCATACTTTTTCTTCGGAAATTTTCCACTTCCAATTCAACTATGGGGCGGAGCAGTAACCATTGCGGGAGTAATCATCATGACTTTGGCCCAGGCGGGAGTGTTGCGGGTCGGGAAACGTCAATGAATAGTTGAGCGCAATCGGGTTTCTGAATAAATGAGTCATTCAATTTACTGATGAAACCTGACATTGTTCCGGTTGTGCGGAATACCCATAAAATCAATGATTTGTTGTTTTGAAACAGGCGCAGTGGCACCAATCGTGGTGGCTATCAATGCACCGGCTGCATTGCCGAAACGGAGCGCTTCATCAATCGGTTGTCCGTTCATGTAATAATGTACAAATCCGGCAGAGAATGCATCACCCGAGCCAACCGTATCTCCCAAACTGACCTGATATCCGGGATCGTAATGAAAAACATCCTCCTGTGTCAGGCAGAAAGCTCCGTTTGAACCAAGCGTGCAAAGGATGATTTCAAGATCGAATGTTTCGAGGGCTTCCTTTGCCAGGTCTTTCAGATTCACACTTTTCAGTCCAAGTAATTCTTTGGTGATCAACAATTCCTCATCATTGGTTTTCAGAATATTTGCCATTCTCAGGCTTTCCTCAACAGAAGCAGCGGTATAACATTTTTTTCGAAGATTGATATCCAGAAACTTAACAACGTCGGGCGATTCGTTAATCAATTCCCTCAAAGTATTTTTTGAAATGCCATATCGTTGCACCAACGTTCCGAAACAAACGCAATCGGCTCCACTAAAAGCATCGATCATCTCATAATTAATTTCAATGTGATCGTAGGCAACATCGGTGATAATATTAAAATCGGGAATTCCATTTTCGTCAATCTTTACTTTTACCGAACCGGTCGGAAATTCATAGTCAGTTTGGATGTTCTCGTCAGAAAGACCAAGACGACGAATCGCCTCACGTGCCTCACGTCCTGCCTTGTCGTTCCCCACCTTGCTGAGCAAAGTGCCGTGGTCGCCGAATGAATTTATACGGTAAATGAAATTGGCAGGCGCGCCTCCAAGCACTTTTCCCGCTGGAAGTAAATCCCATAACAACTCACCAAAAGCGGCAATTTTTTTCGGCATGATTTAAATTTAAAATAGGTCGGCAAGATAAATAAAAAACAAAAAATGCCGTTTGTAATCTTAGGTTTATTATGAACCAACAATTAACAACCTATGTCTGTTATAACGAAATGAATTATCTGGCTCATATCTATCTTTCCGGCGATTCTGAAGAAATTAAACTCGGAAATTTCATAGGTGATTTTGTGAAGGGGAACCGGCATCAGGAATTTCCGGAGCAGGTGGCTTATGGAATACTTCTTCACCGGCGAATTGATTCGTTTACCGACCAACATTCTGATGTGAAGGAATGTATCAAACTGTTGCGTCCCGGTTACGGCAGATATTCAGGTATAATTGCCGATGTATTTTTCGATCATTTTCTGGCCGCCAACTGGAACGATTATTCGGTACACACTTTGCGAAACTTTGCAAAAAATGCGCATACCGTTTTCCTGTCAAATTTCGGATTGCTCCCATTTAGGGTGAAACAGTTTTTGCCTTTTCTGATACACCACAAACGCCTGGAATCGTATGCCAAAAGGGAAAATCTCCTGAATGTATTTGAAATCATGTCGCGCCGCACTTCCCTGCCCGCCAACAGCGACTGGGCGATGCAGATTCTGAACGAGGAATACGATCAGTTTGAAGCCCTGTTTCGGAGTTTCTTTCCTGAATTAATTGACTACGTGGAAACGGAGTTTGCTGTAGAAATTGCAAGACCGGAAAAAGTCCGCTAACTCCGAAGGAGTTAAATGTTAATGACCTCCAGTGAAACTGAAGGATTACGAATAGGCCCGAATAGAGCGCAACCCGGAACGGGTTGAATGTTTATAGACCAAAGTGATTGTGCAAATCGTACGACTCCGGCAGGAGTCGAATTTCGTTT
>Ga0208968_1001628_pt1 | contig 11895 bp, 5 predicted proteins | sample RifOxyA3_FD_184031 | JGI IMG/M metagenome (GOLD analysis project Ga0208968, IMG submission 184031) | Groundwater microbial communities from Rifle, Colorado - Rifle Oxygen_injection A3 (SPAdes) | ecosystem: Environmental > Aquatic > Deep subsurface > Groundwater | place: Rifle, Colorado, United...
CCGGATCACGGCTAAAGGAGGCCGATAAAATCATTTCCGGCAGGAATTCATTGGGTCCATCCGGCTTGGTAAAATCCCAAAGCTCCTGATAATTGCCGGCGAGTGGATGACGTGCAATCACTTCGTCAGACAATGTCACAACTTTTTGAAGATCCGCGCTCTTTGTACTAGTGTTCCACGAGTCATTAATTTCACTGGCGCGTGTTAAATAAGATTTTGCCAGGAAATGGGCGGCCGCATCTTTGGTAATTTTGTTAGGACCTCCTGTATTTCCCAACAAGTTATAAGCCTGGGTAAAATCATCGATTACCTGTTTCAGCACTTCTTCGGCCGTTGCACGGGTAAATTCTAATTCAACGGTAGTACTTGGTTTCAATTTTAAAGGTACACCACCATAATGTCGTACTAATTTTAAGTAATTAAAAGCACGAAAAAAATATCCTTCGCCCAGGGCAGTTTTTTTGATCGCATCGCTTGTAGATTCAATATTGGTTGCCGATTCTATTAACTGGTTGGCTAAACCAATTCCAATGTACACGTTATCCCAGAATTCCTGCGCATTTGTCCTGCCGGTAACTATGATAGAACCAAACCTGTTGTCATAATTATTCCAATGGCTGTTGGTATCGTCACCGCCCACATGAAACTCATCGGTACCAGAATTGGTGGTACCAAATTGATATTCTGAAGGAAACGGAGATGCAAAAACCCGATAATAAGCACCAACGGCCAATTGCTGAATACCTTCTTCCGTATTGTAATAGGTAAAGTCTCTTTCGGTTTCCAAAACTTCATCAAGAAAGCTTTCATTGTTACAGGAAGTTGAACCAACTATTAACGCAATTAGCATTAATAGCCGGAGATATATTTTTATATGCTTTTTCATAAATTTCATTTTTTTTGAATTAAACATTGATTAGAATTGTAGATTAAGACCCATTACAAAACCTCTGTTCGAAGCATGATATCTTACATCCGGGTCAAGCCAGGGCACTTTGTTGAAAACAAATCCTGGGTTTGATGCCTGAACATACAACCGTAATTTGGAAACCCCAAGTTTGCCGGTAACCTGTTCAGGTAAATTATATCCCAATGAAATATTCCGAATCTTTAAAAAAGATCCGTTTTTATAACCCAGCGATTGAAAATATTGATCGCCATTGCCGGCAGAATAGATTGGTTTTTGATAATCAGAGTTCGTGGTATTGGGGGTCCAATAATTCATAGCTCTTTGTTGATATCGTCCAACAAGACCTTCACCTCCGGTGTTGTAAATATATCCCATACGGCCATATAAAAATACAGACAATTCAAAGCCCTTGTAGTCAAAAGTATTTGTTAAACCCACAATATATTTGGGAATGGTACTGCCTATGATTACACGGTCGTTGTTTGCATCAATCTTATAATCACCATTTTGGTCTGCAGGTCTCGCATTACCTACAGTAAAAGTATGGTTATTGGCGTTGAATTTTGCCATTTCCGTGGCATCCGATTCCTGCCAGATTCCGCCAGATGCATAGCCATAGACTACACTTTGAGATTGGCCAATAAACCAATTATTATTCAAATCGTCTTCTTTACCATTGGCCAAAGAAACAATTTCGTTGTGCTGGTATGAAGCGTTTAAAGTTGTTGTCCATTCAAAGTCACGAATTTTTATGTTTGATGTATTTAAGGTCAAATCAACACCCTGGGATTTAGTTTCCCCGATGTTGGCAAATGTGTTATTAAAACCGGTAACCGAAGGGATTGATTTTCTAAGTAATAAATCAGTCGTACTGGAAGCGTAAACATCAAGACTACCAAAAATTCTTGATTTTAGAATTGAAAAATCAAGGCCGACATTGTACTGCGAGGTTTTTTCCCATCCCAAATCCTGATTTGCCATGGTTGAAACATTTTGTTGGCCAGCTGTAGAGGTTGCACCAAATGGATAGAACAATGCATCCAACCTCCCTTTGGTAGAATACGGGTTAATAGCAGCGTTTCCGGTAATCCCAACACCAAGACGTAATTTTAATTGGTTCACCCAGCTTACATCCGCCATAAAGCCTTCCTGATCCATGCGCCATCCCAGTGCAGCGCTTGGGAAAAATGACCATTTATGATCAACTGCCAATTGGGATGCCCCATCATAACGTCCTGAAACAGTTAACAGATATTTATTGGTGAAGCTATAATTTAAGCGCGCCATATAGGATAATAAGGATTGTTTAATGAATCCGGAACTATATTTTTCAAGTGAACTAACAGCGCCTAGCGCATTCCATTTTTGGCTCGAAAATGGAATATTATTGGCAGACATTAAACTGAATTCGGTTTCAAACTGCGTTTGACTCTGAAGTAAAGTCAAACCAAAATCATGTTTTCCAACAGTTCTGTCATAGTACAGCAGATTGTCAAGCGTGTACGACACACGTTGTGTTTTCTCAAGTGAGGCATAAGCTGAACCGCTTCTGATTACTGATTTGGCATCTTCGAAGATGCCATTGCGCCAGGTTTCGATATCGGGACCAAAATTGGTGCGGAACTTTAACCCTTTCAATACAGGTACCAAAGCTCCAAAATCCAGTTGGCCATACATACTGGCAAAGGCGCGCAGTGTAACGCGTTGATCCTGAGAATATTTATCCTCATCAATAATGGTCTTAACAGCAACGTCGCCGCCCGGATATTCTATCCGGTTGCCATCAGCATCATACGGCATTGTATAGGTAAAAACGCCATATGCACTTTGATATAAATTAGTTTGAGCAGACACCCCAACATTACCAACGGTAGATTGGCCATATTCCTGGATGCTGTAAGAGCTGTTCAGGTTTCCACCAAATGAGAACCATTTAACAGGCGTAATATCTACACTAACATTTGCACTATAGCGTTTATAGCCTTGCCCTTTTACTACCCCTTTACTATCAGTATATCCAAAGGAACCGTAAGCTTTCATTTTCTCGGTACCGCCACTTGCGCTCAGTGTATTTTGTGTAGTCACACCTGTGCGGGTTACTAAATCGGTCCAATCAGTAGTAGTTAATTTTGATCCATCCCAGGTACCGCCTGCCCAGCCTTTTAGTATATTGTCCCAGGCTGTGGGATCACCAGTAAAAATTTTAGCATCATTTTCCTCTGTAGGCTGATCACCTCGTGCATAAGTGCCCGTAGACAGGGGATCGTAATATTTTGCCCAACGACGATATGTAATATAATCACCTGCACTAAACAAAGGTGAATATTCATGCATCTTCTCTGTAGCCACCGAGGAATCAAAATTCAATGTAAACTTTCCTGATTTCCCTTTTTTGGTGGTAATAAGAACAACGCCGTTGGCCCCACGTGAACCATAAATGGCTGTAGCCGATGCATCTTTTAAAATATCAATAGACTCAATGTCGTTTGGGTTCAGGTGGTCAATTCCTCCAAGTGTGACTTTGTTTGCTGAAACACCTGCTGCATCTACAGTTCCGGTTACCAAAGGAATACCATCGACAACATAAAGCGGAGAGTTCGAAGCTGTCAGCGAGCGTACCCCGCGAATGGTGATACTGCCAACTGTTCCTGGACGTTCATTCGAAGTGATATCAACCCCGGCTGCCCTACCCTGCATCGCTTCAATGGCATTCTTCACCGGGCGTGCATTAATTTGTTCCGAACTTACACTTGTAAGAGCCCCGGTAACATCCGATTTCTTTTGAACACCGTATCCGATTGCAACTACTTCTTCAATTCCTATAGCATCTTCTTCCAGGGTAATACTAATGGTAGTTTTACCACTAACCGAAACCTCCTGCATCTTCATTCCAACAAACGAAAACTGCAAAGTCGCATTTTCAGGAATGTTGGAAAGAGAATAATTTCCACCGGTGTCAGTAATTGCTCCATTGGTCGTGCCTTTTACAACAACAGACACTCCTGGTAGTGCTTCGCCACCAGAGTCGGTGACTTTACCGGAAACTGATTTTTGCTGCTGAGAATTGTTTTCAATACCACCTTCTGTTTTAGGAACAATCATTATCAGTTTGTTTCTGACGGAATAAGTCAGGTTTTCCGCTTTCAGCACCTGATCGAGAATATCAAAAATCAAGGCATTTTTGAATTCAGCAGTTACCTCTTTCGAATTCTGGATCATTTCATTTTTATAAAAAATCGAAAATTCAGAGTTCGCTTCAATTTTACTGAACACGCTTTCGAGTGTTTCCTTTTCAAACTTCAAATTCAGCTTGGTTTGCTGCGAGTAAGAACTGGCCGTGACTTGCATCAGCGCCATAAAAAACAACAAGGTTGTTACTTTCATAATGTTTAACATTTTTCTAAGCACACGGCATCGACGACGCCTTTGCTTCGGATCGTTTTTTTTCATAGTTTTACTTCGATTTAAATGAGTATTTATTTCACATTACACCGACGTCAGAAGAGTTGCCGCTCATCTGGCGTCTTTTTTTCATTTCACGGTTATTGTAATTTTTCGTAATTCAGTTTTATCGTATTTAATAGGTGTATAAACCTTTATAGCTTCAAGTACCTGCCAGATTGTTTCCTCATTTTTAAAAGTTCCGGTAAAATTAACTTCCCTGCCTGTCCGGTTTTCAAGAGTTATATCAACATCGTACCAATTTTCCAACCGTTGCATCAGCTCCGATAAAGGGATGTTCTTAAAATTGAACTTATTATCTACCCATCCTGATGCCTGTGAAGCATTCACCTCAACAATCTGAAACTGCTGATCCTTTAGAATCAAGGCCTGTCCGGGTTTTAAAACCTGTTCGTTGTTTTCCAAATGTACATTCACCTTTCCACTGAGTAGTGTGATTTCCTTTCGTCCAAACTCGTCGTAAGCCATCACATTAAAAGTGGTACCCAAAACTTCCACCGAACATTCATTGGTTTTTACCACAAATGGAGCTTTTTCGCTTCTGGCAACTTTAAAAAATGCTTCACCTTTTAATTCAACCTGACGGTGGTTTGCCGAAAATGAGTTGTAAACCAATCTTGAATTGGCATTCAACCAGACTTCCGAACCATCGGGCAATGTTACCATCGATTTTTCGCCGCGTGGAGTTTCAAAAACCAGTTGTTCCTGATTGAAATGATTTCCGGAGAGAAAATAAGTTAAAACACTTCCAGCCAATAATCCCAATATAAGCATTGCTGCAACAGATGCCACCTGAACCCAAGTCCGACGGGTAACAGGCATTTCTACAATCGTAGTTTTTTGCTTATTTATTTTGTATTCAAGGCGGTTCCAGTTTTTACGGCCAGTTTCATCCAAAACAGAATTGTGTGTCCATTCCTGTTTTGCCTGTTCGAAGTACTGGCGGTTGTTTGAATCCTGAAGGTAATCCGTCAGCAGTTCATATTCATTGTCAGACAATTGACCCCGGAAGTATCGTTTTATTATATTTTGAATTTCAGTATTATGCATGGGTGTTATTTTAGCCTTTGCATATATAACTGAATTGGGTAGGATTTACCCATCATTGAATTGAAAATATTTTCAGAAAAAATTTAAATTTTTGCATCTATGAATCGTATGGTAATTTGTACAGGTTATGAAATTCATATTTCTTCAGCATATTTTTTTTGAAAAATATATGGATTCTAAATAACTCTAACTCACCCCGAAGTCCGCAGGCGGCCTTCCTCCCTCTCTTTAAAAGAGAGGGGGCAAGCACCGAAGGTGCGAGGGGGTGAGTATCATCAATGAGAATATTTACCTTCACAAATCATCATTGAATAATACTTTTTAGCACCAGCAAAACTAGCGCGACGGGAAGTTCTTCGGAGAAGTTCGCACGGAACGATTGCAGGGCGCGGTTCAGATGACGTTCCACATTTTTGATGTTGATATCCAGTTTTTCAGCAATTTCTTTGTTCTTCAGTCCATTTATACGGCTCAGCATAAAAACTTCGCGGCAACGATCGGGCAAATCCTGAATTGTTTTTTCGATCTTCATTTTCAATTCCTGCTCAATCAGCACATAAGGTTCGTTTCCGACAAAGTCGATGCGGTACAACTCTTCGTATTTAGATGCAATGTGAATTTTCTGCAAGCGGTTGTTCACCACTTTCAGATGTTTGATGTAGTCGATGCAACGGTTGCGCACCAAACGGAAAAGATAGGCTTCAATGTTGAGGCTTTCTATTTCAGCCTTTTTCTCCCAAACCTTTACAAATACCTCCTGAACAATGTCCTGCGAGATGCCGTCATCTTTTACAACATTCCGGGAAAAGTCGTTCAGTCGGGGAAAATAGATGGAAAACAAAAGTTCAAGCGCTTTCTGATCACCAGTTTTAATCTGATCAAAAAGCTCGTCTGCACGTCGTTTACTTTTATTTTCTATTTTATCCTGCATTATTTTCTGATCTTTTCAATCCAGATATTCCGAAATTGAATTTTTGAACCTTCGGCCTGCAAACCGATTGCACCTTTGGTCAATGAGCAATTTGTGGCTATACTCTGAACTAAACCGTTTACCTTTATTTCAACGGTATTTCTCTGACAGGTTATGTCGAAAATGTTCCATTCGCCTGCCGGTTTTTCATTCGATGGATGCAATTTGGGTACAACCGGCTTTACCGTTTCGGTCGAAGTATAAACGCTGTCCCGAATCGTTGCTTTCTCTCCCACCCCATGCACGATAAAGTCGCCTGCATTTTCATGTTTTAACTGTGACTGATAATGGGTAACCCAGATTTTATCGGGCCCGGTAGTATGCAAGAGAATACCGCTGTTGGTAGGTTTTTCAGGATAACACCATTCAACGTGCAACCGGTAATTTGAATATTCCTTTTTTGTGCGAAGATAACCAACTGGCACACCAACAGTTTCGATCATTCCATTTTTAACATAGAAGAAGTTTTCAGGATTAACTGCAGTATCACCTACATATATTGTCCAACCTTTCAGGTTTTTACCGTTGAACAAGGATTGTTTCTTTTGGGCAAAGCCAGAAATTGTCAGAAACGTTAAAATAGAAATAAGAATAGGTTTCATAGTACTTTGTATTTATTGGCTTAAAAATAGAAATTAAATCCTGAAGTTTACACAACATCTTCCATCAGTAATCTTTCAGGCAGATTTTTTATACTTTTCCGGAAAATGATTGAAGTATAAAAGAACAAACATAATTATTACCTATGAAATCCAAAATTGATTCGATTTCGCTCTCTTCCATATACAAACGAAATAAAAGCGACCGCGACATATTTCAGGAGCTTATGCCAACAAAAGTTAAAGAAGTACTATTGCTGGCAACACTTTACGATAGTTATTCCATAGTACGCGAAGGTCAGTTCACTGATAAAATTTTCGGAGAATTTCTTCAGCTTAACTTATATACCTATCCGCGATTCACCAGTGTTAATACCGAAGAAGACGCACTCCGAATGGTAAAAACACGTGATTTCGACATGGTTATCATCATGGTCGGGGTCGATAAAAATATACCGGTACGGGCTGCCAATGCCATTTACAAGTTGAAACTCTCACTTCCTATTTTGTTGCTGGTGAATAATAATGGCGACCTGCGCTATTTTCAAACCAGCAACGAGAAAATAGAATCCATTGACCGGGTATTTGTTTGGAACGGGAACTCGAATGTGTTCCTTGCTATGATCAAATACATCGAAGACAAGAAAAATGTGGAAGAAGATACAAAAAACGGAAGCGTCCGGGTGATTCTGCTGGTGGAAGATTCGATACAATACTATTCGCGTTATTTGCCGATGTTATACACCAACATAATGACGCAAACGCAAAACCTGGTGGAAGACAAATCGGCCGACGAACTGCACAAAATCATGAAAATGAGGGCCCGGCCCAAAGTGATTCTGGTAAGCAGTTACGAAGACGCGGTTTTCATCATTAACAAATACAAGGATTTCCTTCTGAGCGTTATTTCTGATGTTAAGTTTCAAAGAAATGGAGTGGACGATGAAAATGCAGGTGTTGATTTGCTCAGGTATGTAAATTCGACCCTTCGGTTCCCCATTCCGATTTTACTTCAGAGCCACGACGTGAACAATGCACAACGTGCCCGCGATGTTGGCGCCGATTTCATCAACAAAAACTCTGAAAGCTTATCGCTCGACATTCACAATTACATATACAAACGGCTTGGTTTCGGCAACTTTGTGTTTAAAGATACCCAGGGAAATCCGATCATGATTGCCCGTAATATGGCCGAATTTCAGGAAATGTTTCGGATTATTCCTGAAGATGCACTTGCATATCATGGTCATCGCAATTCGTTTTCAACCTGGCTGATGGCCCGTGGCGAGATTAACATTGCCGAACAATTGCTGCCATACCGCTTCGAGGATTTCAAGAATTCGGACGACCTTCGGAAATTTTGTCTGGATGTATTCGAAAAAGTACGTATCCAGAAACTGCGCGGGAGCATCATCGATTTCGATCCTACACTCGTTACCGGAAAACGTTTTGTGATGCGCCTCGGAAGCGGTTCGCTCGGCGGAAAAGGCCGGGGAATGGCTTTTATGTGCAATTTTATCGAGAACATCGATTTTGCCAAAATTATTCCTGAAATAAATATCCGTATTCCTGCGACAGCAGTAATCGGGGCTTCTGATTTCGATAAATTTCTTGAAACCAATGACCTTTATGAGGAAATATATTCGACCAACGACTATGAACGTATCAAAAGCATTTTTATTGAATCGCAGTTTAGCGAAGAGTTAAAGGATCGCCTTCACAAATACCTCGAAAAAATGGCTAAGCCTCTGGCCATCCGTTCTTCCGGCTTGTTCGAAGATTCGCTCACACAGCCATTTTCAGGAGTTTATGCAACTTACCTTATTCCCAATAATCATCCCGACATTGAAGTACGTTTCCAGCAACTCGAAACGGCGATAAAATTGGTTTATGCCAGCATTTTTACCGAATCGGCCATGTTGTATTTCGATGCTGTGAAATACAAGATTGAAGAGGAGAAAATGGCAGTTATCATTCAGGAAGTTGTTGGACATCAATACGGTGATCATTATTATCCATCCATAAGTGGAGTGGCGCAGTCGTACAATTTCTATCCGGTTTCGTACATGGAGCCCGAAGATGGTTTTGCTGTTTCTGCCATCGGGCTGGGAATGTATGTAGTTGGAGGCGAGAGTGCTTATCGTTATTGCCCCAAATATCCTGAAATCAACACAACAGGTATTCACGATCTGGTGCGCGACTCCCAGAAGGAATTTTATGCCATCGATATGGATCACAGCCAGTTTGACCTTGAAAATGGCGGTGAAAGTGCAGCTATCAGGAAAATGAAGATTTCATTTGCCGAAAAAGATGGCGTGCTGCAACATTGCGCCTCTGTTTATGATTACGAAAATGATTGCCTGATTCCCGGCGTTGACAGCTCCGGGTTGCGGATCATAGATTTTGCCAACATATTAAAATACAAACACATACCACTTGCCGATACACTGATGTTATTGCTCAAATTATTCCGCGAGGCAATGGGGTCGCCCGTCGAAATTGAGTATGCAGTCGATCTGGAAAAAGGCCACAACAAGCTGCCCACCTTTTACCTGCTGCAAATAAAGCCATTGATCAGGAAAGACGAACAACTGATCGTGAATATTGGGAAAATCGTTCCCGAAAAAACGCTTATGTACGCAAAACGCGGAATGGGGAATGGTTTCGTTACCGGAATTAAAGATGTGATTTTTGTTGATCCTGAAAGGTTTGACAAAATGAATACGCGTGAAATAGCGGCTGAAATAAATCAGTTCAACCGAAAAATGGATTTTGTGAACAAAGAATATGTATTGATTGGGCCAGGCCGTTGGGGCACACGTGATCCGTTTACAGGAATCCCGGTTTTATGGGCAAACATCTCAAAGGCCCGAATCATTGTCGAAATGGGACTTGATGAATTTCCGCTCGACGGTTCGCTTGGTTCACACTTCTTTCACAATGTGACTTCGATGAATGTTGGCTATTTTACCATTCCGCACAATTCAGCCGACGCGATGATCAACATGGATTTATTAATGAAAATGCCGGTTGTCGAAGAAGGGAAATACATCAGGCACGTTTGTTTCACCAACGACCTCAATATCGTCATGGATGGAAAGAACCGGCAGGCGTTGATTTCATTTGAAGAATGAAATCAAAAATATCGCACCTATAATCAGAACCAAAAGAAAAGTTTAATCGTTAAATTTAATTGCAAAAAACAGCCAATCCACTTTTTCAAGCGAATTGGCTGTTTTAATAATGGTTACAAAGCTTAAAATTCCCCTTACAACATCTTGGTTTTCAGGTTTAAAAGCTGCATCTTCATATTTTCCAAATCGTGCATCAAATTATTTTTTGAAGTCGAATCGTCGAGTTGGATTTTATAATTCTGGAATAGTTCCTTATAGTATTCAACTCCTTTTTCCATATTTTCATAAAACGTAACGAAGTACTTCTTTTGCTTGTCAGAAAACGGTCTAACACTTTCCTCAAGCTTTCCGCCCAAATATTCGATGTACATTTGTATTTCTTTCACGAATAAATTTGGTCGGTCAGTGCGCTCCATCACATTGGTGCGTCCGTAAATATGATCAACCATCCTTTTCAGTGAATAAAGGCTTGAAAAATAGGCCAGGTTTGGTCCGGGACAGATACTTACGGCAGTACCTTCAATTTTTGTATCCAAATCGTTCACCATCAATGTCGATGCAGTAAGTCCGTTGCACAAGCAAGCCTTATCAGTTATTTTATTGAGCTGTTTTTCAAATTCCATCTCATTCAGGTTCAAATTTTTAAGTTCCTGAATTTTATCACGCTGGTATTCTTTTGACGCAGTGCAGATACTTTGTTTCTCAGGAACAGGATTCAATGCCAGGTATTTTTTTGTACATGGGAAACCATATTTACCGGCTTTGTTTTGTGCTTCCTTTTTCAGGTCCATGCCGTTGCCGCGTACATTGTTAAAAATAACTCCCAACGGAGAAACATCGCTCATGTACAGATCTTCCTCTTTGGCTTTGCACAGCACTTCCAGCGTTTCTTCATCGACAGTGGTTGCTTCGGGAACCAGCAAAAACGGCGTACCCCACCCTATCGAATCCAAATTGTAATATTCGAGTAAAAACTGATGTTCGGTATTTGAACCAACTCCGCCCTGAGCTGTAATTTTAACCAGTAAAGGTTTCTCCGGAACAGGTTTCCCTTTGTCTGCAAGTGCCTTTACATATATTTCGTGAACAGCTTCAATTAATTGCTCCTTACTATTCCTGAACTCTTCCAGAACCGGCCCCAGTAAAAAACCGTCGGTTGCAAAAGCATGCCCACCACAGTTTAGACCTGATTCCACCCGGTATTCTGAAACCCAAATTCCTTTTTTTGCCAGAAAACGTCCCTGAATGATGGCTGAACGATAATCACTTACTTTCAAAATCACTTTTTTCTTCAGTTCCAAATCAGCATTCGGATAAAAATCTTCAAATTCTTCAAGATAACTGTAAAGGCGTGGATTCATTCCGGCAGAAAGCACCAATGAAGAACTTAAATCGCTCAGGGCAAATCCGCGAAGTGCCGATTGGGCATCACTGAAAATTGAAGGTAATTTCTCGTCACCGGCATAAGCATCGCGGTCAAGTTTCGACATGATGTTTACATCAATCTCGCCGGCAACCAGGTTTTCGCTCAGCCAATCCGAAAGTTTTTGCTTCATCTGACCTGTATTGACCATCTGATTGAATTTCAACTTCAGATCAGAAAAATCGGGCAACATTTTAATATATTTATCCAATTCTTCTTCGGTATGCGAAACAGAATTTTTCAGATCTTCAAACTTCTTTACAACGATCTCCTGAACTGTGTTCAGATAAGCTGTAATTCGTTTTGCCCGGTGATCTTCAGTCTTGGGAGAAATGGATTGAAAAGGA
>Ga0208968_1001629_pt1 | contig 11895 bp, 10 predicted proteins | sample RifOxyA3_FD_184031 | JGI IMG/M metagenome (GOLD analysis project Ga0208968, IMG submission 184031) | Groundwater microbial communities from Rifle, Colorado - Rifle Oxygen_injection A3 (SPAdes) | ecosystem: Environmental > Aquatic > Deep subsurface > Groundwater | place: Rifle, Colorado, United...
TTTTACAAATTCCATAGAAATTGTAGCACCTGAAGCTAAAGAATTTGTATTTACAGTTTCAATATTTTCATTTTTCTGCGAATAAGTAAATGTATTCAATATATCAAATAAAATAACTGCAATTAAAAATTTTCTCATACGTAAATCATTTAAGATTAAAAGTCAAATATAATACCAATTGTTGGAAGTACAGTACCGCTTCCATTATTTTCTAAAGCACGTAATAAATATTTTGTCGGATCGCTTGGATTAATTTGCGGAACGCCATTCACGTCCTTATTCGTAATTCTATCCTGCTCCTCTGATTTGAAATTATATGCATTCTGAATATCAAAATATAATTTAAGTGTATTCGTCTTCATAAACCAGGTTTTGTCAATTCGCAAATCTAACTGGTGAAAAGGCTTAAATCTTAATGAATTTACATTGCTAAAATCAAGATATGGTCTGCCAAGCAAGTCCCAGGCAGCAATTAATTCAGACTTTTCAAAATCATAAGGTGTATAAGGAAGACCTCCGGCAAACCGCCATTTCAAGCCGACACTCCAGTCCTTTTTGAATTTTTTACTTGCTGTAAGAATAAATAAATGTCTGCTATCCCAGGAAGAAGGTACATATTCGCCCATTTTATCTTTGAATTCACTTCTTACAAAAGTATAGGATAACACGAGATTTAAATCTTTTGGAAATCGGTACTGACACAAAAATTCAGCACCATAGGCTCTCCCCTCGGATATGGAAACAACGGCTTCATTTCCTACAGCACCAAAATCCGCACTGCGATTGGAAAGACTTATAGAGTCTGAAATAGAAAACGGATATTGATTATAAAGTTTGTAAAACCCTTCTACTGTAATTTTGGAATCATCTTTGGGTCTGTATTCTATACCGGAAATAAAATGATCGGAAGAAATATATTTAATGTTATTTTGTTTATTAATCAATAATCCATTTTCATCCCTGAAACCAAGCGTAGTATAGGCTGGAAGCTGATAATACCTCCCTGTATTTGCAATAATACTAAACTTTTCACTTAATAAATACAACAACGAAATTCTTGGAGAAAGCTGATCAAGCATGTTAGACGTAGAGGAAGAATAACTGGCAGCATCTGTTCGTACTCCTATCGAAGCTGTAAAACGATCTTCAAAATACGATTTGCTGATTTGAGCAAAAATACCCCATTTAAACATTTCAAGTAATGAATTGTATCTTATTATTCCCTCACCTGTTGCAGGTATATAATATTTTTGAAATGTATTGTTTGTATATTTTGCAAATTCAAAACTGGCACCCGTATTAATCTTATAGCCATTATCAAAACGAATTGTATTTTCATATCTGAATTTATTTTCTATTTCATCCGATGAATAATCAAGGGTTTTCAAAGAATCTTCTTCAATGTTGTTTTTATATTTTAATGAAGAGTTATTGAGCATATTTCTGCTTGCAACAAAAGTGTGGTAGCCTTTCTTGAAAAAATGTTTATAAACCGCGCCAATAGTATAACTCCATTGATAATATTCAGGAAGAAAATTTAAAATATAACGTTGATTTTCATCCGGATTTTTTATGTCAAGGTCTAACTTTGAGTTATCAAGCGCACCCACACTAATTACCGTCAACTCATTTTTCTCATTAAAACGGGTGCGGGTTTTCAACTGATAATCGTTGAATGTGGGAAGAAAAGGCAGACCCAGCACTTTAAAAAGAAAATTCAGATAGGATCTTCTTGCCGATAAAATAAAAGTTGTATTATCTGTAAGCGGCCCATCTGCTGTAAGGGAGATTTCCGAAGCACCAAGCGTACCGCGGAATTTCAGTTTATCTTTATTTCCATCAATCTGCTTAAAATTAAAAACAGCGCTTATTGCATTTCCTTTTGCCGCAGGAAAACCACCGGAATAAAAATTCACTTCACGAATAAAATCTGCATTAAGAATTCCATTTGAACCTCCCGATGCTCCTTGTGTAGTAAAATGATTGATATTGGGAATTTCAACATCGTCAAGATAAAAACGACTTTCATTTGATCCTCCTCCACGTACAATTACATCGTTTCTGTTGGCGGGCGTGGTTGCTACTCCCGGAAAACTCTGAATTACCTTTGAAATGTCTCTGTTTGCACCAGGATTGTTTTCAATTTCAGAAACGCCAATTGTTCTTATTGAAACTAAACTTTCTTCTTTTTTTAAAAAACGGGATGCTGTTACATCAACTAAGTTCAGTTTAATGGTTAATTCATTTAATGGTACATCAATTGACGTCGCTTTGGCATTGATTACCTGAATTTCTTCAGTCATTTTTTTCTCGAATCCCACAGAACTGACCGTCAGTTTATAAAAGCCCGGTTTAATGCCCGCAAAAATAAAATTACCATCATAGTCGCTTGTGGAGCCGATTGTTGTTCCTGTTATAACAATATTTACAAAAGGTAGCGGTTCGTTATTTACAGCATTAAAAACACGTCCTTTGATTGTTCCCGTCTGTCCATTTACAAGCAGAGAGAAAATGAATAATATTGGAATGAATATATAGCGTTTCATGTTTTTTTTGTTGATGACGTAAAATTAATTGATAACAGAAAACGTGACAACAAAACGAATATAATAAAGGTCAGACTTGTTTATGATTTTTATCAGGTAATAAAAATCTCAAAACAATGATTGAATTTTCATAAAAGTATTTTTCCCTTAACTCTTTTGCACATTGAGCGAAGTCGAAATGTGCTTTTTCACACAGGTTTTCTAAAAATCCGGTATTTTGCCAATCCTGATTTTTGAAAAAAATATTTCAGGGAAGTTCCAAGTACTCCAAGTCCATATTTAGTACTGCGGCTGAAATTAATAGAAGAAGCTTCTTCAAAATATTTGGTAGGGCAAGTAATTTCAGCTATTTCATAACCGGCAAAACAGATTTGAGCGAGCATTTGATTATCAAAAACAAAATCATCAGAATTTGTCATATAATCAATATTTAGCAACACTTCTTTTGAAAAAGTACGATAGCCGGTGTGGTATTCCGACAACTTCTGATTCATAAAAATATTCTGAAATAAAGTAAGAAAACGATTAAAGAAATATTTATAAAGCGGCATTCCTCCTTTTAAAGCGCCTTTTCCTAAAATTCTTGATCCAAGAACAACCTGATACACATCATTTGCAAGAAGGTAACACATGGAGTGTATTAATTTAGGCGTATACTGATAATCGGGATGCAGCATTACCACAATATCGGCATTCAATTCGAGAGCTTTATTATAACAGGTTTTCTGATTTCCTCCATAGCCCTTATTTTTTTCATGGCGTATGATATGTTTTATTCCCAATTCCTTTCCTTTCTGTGCTGTATTATCTTTGCTGCAATCATCAACCAGAATTACTTCATCCACGATGTCAAAAGGAATCTCATTATACGTTTGCTCTAATGTTTTTTCAGCATTGTAAGCAGGTAAAACCACTGCTATTTTTTTCCCCTTTATCATTATTTATTTCATTTCGTTTTAAAATCCCAACTCACACAAACCTGTGAGGATAGCCTCCGCACCTGCATTCCCGAAATACCTCACAGGATTGCTTCCCTTACACCTACAACTCAAATTCCTGTCCCTGTTCCGGAATTTCAATATTATAAAATCGGTTAAACTCAAGTGTTGTCTTGTAGTTCAACTGTGTTTCATATTCTCCGTGAACAAGAAATATTTTTTTTAATTCTTTTTTATTCTGGCAACTCAAATAAAAAATCATTTCATTAAAATCGCCGTGAGCGCTGTAAGATTCAAGTATCCGAACATCTGCCTTTACTTTGTAACGAATACCAAAAATGGAAACTTCAGAATCACCGCGTTTAATTTTTGCGCCAAGAGTAGAAGGAGCACAATATCCTACAACGAGTATTGTGTTTTTTTTACTACTGATACTATTTGCCAGATGATGCTTCACACGTCCGGCTTCCATCATACCAGAGGCAGAGATAATAATGCAGGGTTCATCGTGATTATTCAATTTTTTTGAATCATCTTCTGAACGAACGTAGGTCAATGTATTAAATCCAAAAGGATCGGGATCATTTTCCATTTGCTCAAGCATTGCATTATTGAAACTCTCGGGATGCATACGCATTATGTTCGTTGCATTTATAGAAAGAGGACTGTCAACAAAAACTTTTACTTTAGGCAACCATCCTTTGTTCCAGAGTAGGTTCAAGGAGTAAACTATTTCCTGAGTACGACCAACACTGAAAGAAGGAATAATCAATTTTCCTCTTTTTTTCACGCAGGTTTCAACAACAACCTCAAGTAAGCGTTTCTGGGAATCATCTTTATTATCATGAAGCCTGTCGCCATAAGTAGATTCTGTAATCAGATAATCACACTGAGGAAAAGGTTGAGGTTCTTTCAATATTAAATTATGATGCCTTCCGACATCGCCCGTGTAACAAATTCGCTTGGTTTCAGTGCCTTCTGTAAAAGTAAGATTAACAGCTGCTCCTCCAAGAATATGGCCTGTTTCAGTAAAAATAAGACTTACATTTTTATTTATTTTGAATTTGTTGTTATAACCGATACTAACAAAATATCCAAGACTTTTTTCAGCATCTTCAATTCTGTAAATAGGCTCAATAGTGGGCAGCCCTTCTCTTCTTCGCTTTTTATTAAACGTGTGGGCATCGTGTTCATGAATGCGGGCACTGTCAGACAACAATATTGCACAAAGATCGCGGGTTGCATGTGTGCAGATAATCATTCCTTCAAATCCATTTTTAACTATATACGGAACTAAACCTGAATGATCAATATGCGCATGTGACAATATCAGGTAATCAATATCTTTAGGATTAAAACCTAAATTACGATTCAGTTCATCTGTCTGCAAGCCTTTTCCCTGATACAATCCGCAATCAAGCAAAATAGTTGTTCCATCATCTGTTGTTATAAGATGTTTGCTTCCGGTTACTTCTCGCGCTGCTCCTAAAAATTTTATTTTCATGATTCTAATTTATCAAATTTAGACATCCTTCCTTCTTACAGAAATGAACTTAATACATGACCATAAAAACTTCAAAAATAAAAATAAATTTTCGATACAAGTGTTTTTTAAGAAAATAAATAAAATTGATAAGTTGCATGTTTCAGGTTGCAAGACTCACAACCTGCAACAAGATAAAAAAATATTTTCTCACATATTGCAAAGTCTTTTGTATATTAGCAACATTTAAAATTCCGGGATGAAAAAAAATCCTAAGTCTGTGTTTTCAGTGAGTATTTTGATTTTTTCAAATCTGTTTTATCCTGCTCATTTTGGATAAAACTCTCTCATTAATGAAAGCTTATTTTTAAACAAATCAACGCAAGGCAAAACGCTGTAATTCAGCGAATAATGTAACAGGGTAATAGACTTGGGAAGTTAAATTTTAAGTCCACCGATTAAGCCACCGGAAGTCGTCATAATTCTGTCTTTTTTTTTGCTTTAGGCATAAAAGAAAAACGCCGGAAACTCTTGTGTTTTCGGCGTTTTACCTTTTTTACATTTTCTAAAAGCGGAGAAAGAGGGATTCGAACCCCCGGTCCAATTGCTCGGACAACGGTTTTCAAGACCGCCGCATTCGACCGCTCTGCCATTTCTCCTGAAACAGGCTGCGAAATTATAAAAAATATTTAATAAACGAAATTTTTTTTTGAAAGTTCTCCCACTCTGCATGATTCTCTGCTTTTATGCTTCAGCCTATCGGGCTAATGCCAACAAAGCAGGTTTAATATGTTGATGATTGATTTTTTTATAAGAATTCGTGTAATTATTCACAAATTAATTGTTTTCTAAGGTGTTCATGAGGGCTAAAGCCATTTGTGTCAAAAATACTTTTCGGAGGAGACCCAACTTTTGTATTTATAATAAAAATCATGTAGGTTTGTAGATTGTATTTATTAATGATACGCAAATTGTGGAAGAAATTATAATGTAGAAAGTCGGCAGTCAAAAGAGTCGGCAGTCGGCAGTCGGCAGTCGAAAGAGTCGGCAGTCGGCAGTCAAACAGACTGAGGACTGTAGACTGTAGACTGTAGACTTCGGTCTTCCAACTTCCAATTTAATAATTGATAAAACCATTTTGTGTTGCATGAGTTATATATTGAATAAGCTAATTACATATTGCCTCTTTTTTTTGCTTTCAGGAATGATATTTTTCTTTGGATGCAAATCAACGTATTTCAATTTTGAAACACGAAATATGGCCTTTATGTACAATCCCGGAGCTACAACCATTCATCCCGACTATTCTATTTATCACCCGAATGATTCTGTTTCCTTACTTTTTTTTAGCGTAAAAATAAATGAATTGCTTTTTAATACCCAGCATAAAGATTTTCTTAACAAAGCACGTATTCAGATTCACTACAGACTTCTTAATGCTGAAGGGAAAAATGAATTGTTAGACAGCACTACGGTTTCGTATTTTATTCAGCGTAATAGCAAGCAAGATAAATTTGTTACCTACATCCCATTTCGTACTGAAAAGCTTCAGAAATACACATTAGAAATAATGATGATGGATTATTTCCGTCATAGGGCAAATCAGACTTTCGTTACGTTTAATAAATCAATGCAAAATGCTCCGCAGAATTTTTTTCTTGTAAATGCAAAAACAAAATCGCCTTGTTTTACGAATATTGTTAATGCATCTGATGAAATAAAAATTAAATATGAGCGCAAACAAACCGATGTGCTCTATTGCAAATTATATAAGAAAAATTTCCCAATGCCACTGCCTCCCTATTCCGGAAAAAGAATTGAACCTGAAGAATTTTTACCCGACACTTCCTGGACTATTTCTTATAACGACAGTACTGTCTTAACTTTTCCAGAGGAGGGCTTGTATTTCATTCAGGCAGATACTTCGTTAAACGACGGGATGACTTTATTAAATTTTGGTCTTCATTTTCCACAAATGAAAAAAGCAGAAGAAATGATGCTCCCTGTAAGATTTCTTACATCAAATAAAAAATACAAAGAGCTGTTAGCAAAAGAAAATATGAAACTTGCGCTCGATGAATTCTGGCTGAACGCAACGGGAAATATTGCAAGATCAAAAGAGCTCATTCGTATTTTTTACAGTAGAATTCACATGGCAAATATATTTTTCACCTCCTACACACAAGGTTGGAAAACAGATAGGGGAATGATCTATTCGATATTCGGACCTCCGCCCACTATGTATAAATCTGAAAACATGGAACGATGGATTTATGGCGACAGAACAAATCTTCCTGCCCTGCAATTTACGTTTGAAAAAATTGAAAACCCATATTCAGATAATGATTACATTTTGCAAAGAAACGATAATTATAAAACAATTTGGTTTCAGGCTATAGATGTGTGGCGAAACGGCAGAGTATTTTCTATTGGAAATTAAATAAAATGAGCGAAAAAAATACAATAATTTTTGGAATCAGGGCTGTAATTGAAGCCATCAGAGCAGGTAAAGAAATTGACCGGGTGTTTTTGAAAAAAGGCAGTAATGGTGAATTATTCAATGAACTGCTTGCAATTTTAAAACAGGATAATGTTCCGTTTTTGTTTGTCCCTATTGAAAAAATCAACAGAATCACAACAAAAAATCATCAGGGCGTTGTTGCATATCTGTCTGAAGTAAGCTTTCATAAAATCGAAAATCTGCTCCCCGGTATTTTTGAAACAGGAAAAATTCCGTTTATTCTTATACTTGATCAGATAACAGATGTAAGAAATTTTGGCGCCATTTGCAGAACTGCTGAATGCGCAGGTGTTGATGCGATAATTATTCCCGAGAAAGGCGCTGCACAAATAAATGCCGATGCAATGAAAACGTCAGCAGGTGCATTAAATATTTTACCGATATGCCGTTCTTCAAATTTAAAAAATACAGTAAAATTTCTTCAGGAGTGCGGTCTTAAAATATTTGCAGCAACCGAAAAAGCTCATACTATTTATGTAGATGAATCTTATAATATCCCGCTTGGAATTGTTATGGGAGCCGAAGATACAGGTGTTTCAACTGAATTAATACGTATTGCAGACAGCATGATTAAAATTCCCGTATCTGGAAAAATCGAATCGCTGAATGTTTCTGTAGCAGCAGGAATTATTCTTTACGAAGTAGTAAGCCAGAGAAGAGTTGAAAAGTAATTTTTGCGAAAAAAATGAAATTCGATAGTACTTCAATAGTGCTACGATAGATGTTCGATAGATGTTCAATAGATGTTCAATTGTGCTACGGTTGATGTTCGATAGGTGTACAATTGTTTCTTCGATAGATGTTCGATAGGTGTACAATTGTTTCTTCGATAGATGTTCGATAGGTGTACAATTGTTTCTTCGATAGATGTACAATTGTATTCCTATTGTATTTCTACCGAATTCCAATTGTATTCCTACAGTATTTCTATTGACATCATTAATTCTACCCCAACCTTTCCCTTAAAACAACAGCAAGGTCTTCTTTTGTTAATTGAACAGGATTGTTTTTGTTATCAGTATTTGAAAGAATAGCATCTATATTATCTTCTGAAACGCCATAAGAACTTAATGAAGGAATCTGTAATTTTTCAGTCCACTCATAAAGCTTTTTAATCAGCATTTCTCTCCCTTTTATGTGTGATTCATTCATCTTTTGATAAAACTGGTTATTTATTACACAACCAACTTTTGCATATTTTTCAAGAGCTGAAAAATTATTTGTTTGTAACAATTTCTGAATATTCATTTTTGTACAGGGAGCTAAAAGTGAACCACAAATAATACCATGTGGAATATCAAACATGCCCCCGATAGCTGAAGCAAATCCATGAACTGTACCAAGACCGGCATTTGATAAAGTCAACCCGGAAAGATACGCGGCATAAGCCATGGCACTTCGGGCATTAACATTATTTCCATTGCTATAAGAACAAATCAGAAAATCTTTTACAGATTTAATTCCGCTCATAGCAAGCGCTTCAGTGTAGGTATTTGCTTTTGACGACACATAAGATTCAAGTAGTTGCGTGAATGCATCCAGACCGCTGGCAGCAGTAATTTCTGGAGAACAGCTCACAATAAGCTCAGGGTCTATCAACGCGATATCTGGAACAAAATTATTATGCCTGAGCGATTTCTTAAATCCATTTACACCGTGTCGGCATATTACCGCATTCTTTGTAGCCTCACTACCGGTACCGGCAGTTGTTGGTATTGCAATCATCGGTATTTTTGTGCCGGGATGGATTAATTTTCCTACGCCTTCAAGATAATCTTCAACAGGATTTTCAACTGTAAGCATTGCTGAAAGTGCCTTTCCGGCATCTATAATACTCCCTCCTCCTATGGATACAATACAATCTGTTTTAAATGACTTGTAAAGAGCAACCGTATTATTAATATAATCAACAGTAGGCTCGCCTTTAAAACTTGTAAGCTGAAATTGCATCCCCTCTTTATTCATTGCATCTGAAAGCTTGGCCCATTTTTCACTTTCAATAAAATGATTGCCAACAATAAATACAAAGGAAGATCCTTTCTGCTTCAGTAAATCTGTAAGCATATTAATTTTTCCTTCTCCGAAAAAAAGTACCGGATTTGCTGTAAATTCAAAATTTTCTAACGCCATTGCTCAATATCTTTTGGACTAATAACTTTATGTGGTTTACCCTGTCTTGGATTTGCCATCCATGCTTCAACAGTACTTCTCCATTTTAAATAATGCGGAGTAAGTTTATGTGCGGCAACTCCCTCCTCTGTTTCATAAGCTTCATAAAAAGTAAAACAACTGGGATTGTTCGTGCTTTGGAGAATATCAAAACGAAGATTTAAGGGTTCTTTGATTGAATGAAGATGGTTTTCAATACTTGCTTCAATGAATTCCTGCAAATTTTCCGGTTTAACTTCTATGGATACTATAGTTACAATCATCGCTTAGCTTGTTTTCTAAAATACAAAAATATAATAAATACTGATTTTATGAAATATTTATTTCACACAAAATGAATATTCAGACTATACAATTTTTTTTCCTTCTTTATACCAAATCCGGTTATTTTCGCCGCAGCAATTACGCTTTGGGAAAACTCTTGAGGTCTCCATTGGATAGGCACGTTGAGAAACCTCAAGGGTTTAAGCGATTGAGAAAATATGACAGACGAGCGTATAATATCCCTTTTTCTTATCCTTATTATTGTTATTTTTGTGATATTATTCTAATCAATGGAAATAGTTAAAAGTCCGGATATTATTTTTGATGAAACTGCTTTTGAGCTACTTTTCAAAACTCATTTTCAAGGGCTCTGTTTTTTTGCACAGCGCTATGTTAAAGATTTTGAAACGGCAAAGGAAATAGTACATGATTCTTTTATCAATTTATGGGATAAAAAAGACAATATTGATTTGTCAAAATCGGTTAAATCTTATTTGTCAACAACTGTACATAATCGTTGTCTAAATTTTCTCCGCGATAATAAAAAATTTAATCGTGATTTATTAACTCTCGAAAATCTGGAGGACGTATCAGAGTTTGAAGAACTGGATCCGTTTTCATGTGAAGAACTGGAACAAAAAATCCAGGAAGCAATCAATGAATTACCTGAAAAATGCAGAGAAGTTTTTATGTTAAGTCGTTTTGAAAACCTGAAATACAGAGAAATTGCAGATAAACTCAATATCTCCGTAAAAACAGTTGAAACACAAATGTCAAAAGCGTTGCAGCATCTAAGAATAAGACTGGCAGATTACATTACAGCTTTTCTTGTTTGGATGTTAAGCACAAGGTAAAAACCGACGTATAACGAGACTTTAAGATGAAAGACAAATTATTATATTATTCAACATATAGCTTTGTTTGACATACCATGCCTCGAAGTGATGTTATTTTTTTCCAACCGCACAAATTAGGATACGTACGACAAAAAAAATGAATTTGGAAATAATAAAAATATTAATCTACAATTTGATTTTAAATAAAGTTTATATATTTTTGTCAAAAAATGACAAGTCAAATGAAAGAAACATTCGGAGAATATATTAAAAAACTTAGACTTGATAATGGGTTTACATTAACTCAATTGGCTGCAAAACTTGACTTGGATTCTGCTAATTTGAGCAAAATTGAAAATAATAAAAGAGAATTTGATGAAAAAAGGCTAAGCCTTTTAGCTAAAATTTTCAAATTAAATATTACAAAATTAAGAACTGAATTTTTTAGTGATATTATTGCTAAAAAACTGTATGCAAATAATTGTAATAAGGAAACTTTAATTCTCGCAGAACAAAAAATAAAATATTTAAAATCAAAAAAATCAATAATAATATGAAAATAGTATCTTTTTTTGCTGGAGCAGGTGGTCTTGATCTTGGATTTCAAAAGGCAGGGTTCGATGTCATTTGGGCAAACGAATATGATAATGAAATATGGGAAACATATCAGAAAAATCATCCATTTACAATATTAGATAAAAGAAGTATTGTAAATATTCCTTCAAATGAAGTTCCAGAGTGTGATGGAATAATTGGAGGGCCACCTTGTCAAAGTTGGAGTGAAGCTGGTGCATTAAGAGGAATTGAAGATAAAAGAGGTCAATTGTTTTTTGATTTTATTAGAATTCTCGAAGCAAAACAACCAAAGTTTTTTTTAGCAGAGAATGTAAGTGGTATGCTGATAGATAGACATTCAAGTGCATTAAATAACATAAAAGAATTATTTAGAAATGCAGGTATTGGTTATGAATTGTCTTTTGAAATGTTGAATGCTTGTGATTATAATGTCCCTCAAGATAGGAAACGAGTTTTTTTTATAGGTATCAGAAAAGATTTGAATTTTAAATTTCAATTTCCAAAACCAAATTTTCCAAAACTAACATTACAAAATGCTATATTTGATTTAAAAGATAATTCA
>Ga0208968_1001636_pt1 | contig 11853 bp, 13 predicted proteins | sample RifOxyA3_FD_184031 | JGI IMG/M metagenome (GOLD analysis project Ga0208968, IMG submission 184031) | Groundwater microbial communities from Rifle, Colorado - Rifle Oxygen_injection A3 (SPAdes) | ecosystem: Environmental > Aquatic > Deep subsurface > Groundwater | place: Rifle, Colorado, United...
ACGAGCCGCATCGATCCACGCGACCACGTGCGAGCCGTGCGCGAAGATCTCCACCAACTCGTTTGCCGGCAAGGACCACACACCGATGCGATCCGCGCCGACCACCCAAGCGTCGCGAATTCCTCGCACCAGTGGCCATGTCGGCGGCACCGCATCCCCCGGCCCACCGACAACTACCGGTCGACTTCCCTCCGTTATCAGCCCCGAAACCAACGAGACCCCGGCGCACCAGGGGGCTGCAACTAGAATGTTCTTGCCCAGAGCACTTGAACCCACGAGAAATCGAGCCGCGAGTGACGACAGCCTTCCGCCGTCGGCCAGATCACTCATGCGCCGAAGCGGGTCTGGCGGTTGCCGCAACACGATCGTGTTGCCGAGACGAGTTACCGTAACCCCACCCGAAAGTTCGACGTGCTCAGCGACGGCGTCGCAAACTCTCGCGTGCTGCTCGGCATCCCACGACACGGCGACGGTGCTACTCCCATCATCGCGATCGATGACGACTCGGCCGGGTGTCACCACCATGCGAAGGTGGCGCGTCGACGACGCGACGCCGAGCAACGGCTCGAGCAAACCTCCAAGATCTCGATCTCCCATGAGCATCCTCTTTTTCTTCTCGCCGCCCCACAACCGGCGCAGAATTGCCAAAGGTTGCAGGGGATTTGCCCCAGAAGCAAGCTCGGACGCGTAGTGCCGTGGTGCCCCCGTCCGCACCACAAACACGCAACGTGCCCTCTTTCGTGCCGACAACCAAATTGCGACTTACATTGGGAAACGCCGAGGAAATTTTGGGTGGCCTCGTTTGGCGAGCCCCCACAGACGCCGTCAGAATAGAGCGGGAGCGTGCCGCGTGCGGCACCGGAGAAAGTATCTAATGGACAGGCAGGCCAGTCGTCAAATCAACTTCTATTTGCGACTTCATTACCCAATGCGCATCACTGCGACAAGCAGTGGGTTTCGCGGCAGCTTCCCCGATTTGCCCGGTTGCACGTGCTCCCATTGGGATCTTCCGCGACTCTATGCTGCCCTGGAGGAACAACGCCGACAGTGGCTCACAAACTGCGTGTGCTCGGGAAGCCACGTTCCTCTCCCTAACAGTCACCTCGAGCTTCCGCGTCGCGAGCCGCGCCGGCCAATGCCTGAACCGAAGAACCAGCAACTGGCTACGGCAAACGCCTGACCCGAAGAACCACCAGCCGGCCAACGCCATTTCGCCAGCGCTGCTTCGGTGGAATACGGACAGAGAAAACCACAATGCTGTTGGTTCCAACCGGTCAACGGCTGCTAGAGTGGCCCCATGACTGTGGGCGTTCCCAGCGCCATCTTGGCGAGTGTCGTGACATTGACCGTAACTGTGGCTGTCCTCTTGCGCCGCCCGCGCCGGGCATTGCAAACCCGATTTGCGGCCCTCTCCTTCACTCTTTTCCTTTGGTACACAACCTCGGCGGTTGCCCGCTTCGGTGGTGACAATGCCACACGTCTGCAACTCACCGCAGCCTTGTTGATTGCTCCGGCGGCGCTTTCGTTCTTCAGCGAAATCCTCCGCGAACAGTTTGCGTTGCGCCGCCTGCTCACAGCCACACAGTTCATCACCGCTGTTCTGGTCGTCGCAGCCTTCTCTCCCTGGGGTACACACCTCGCCTTCCGCGGTGTGGTCACTGTTTTTGTGGTTGGTGCCATAGGTTTCGTGCTGCACATTCTCTTCACTCAAGCGCGCAACGCGACTCTCGAAGCTGAACGCAAACGCATGTGGTACCTCGTGCTCGGAGGACTGGCGGCTTTGGTGTTCGGCCTTGGCGAACTCGTGGTTGGAGCTGAGCTGGCCGCGGCAATAGGTCATGTGGCGGGTACCGCCTATGTCTATTTTTTGTATCAATCAGTCCTTTCCCGTCGCGTCATTGACCTCGTGGACCTCGTTGGCAAAGCGGCAGTCCTAGGCGTCCTCACCGTCGTGCTGGCGTCGATCTACGCTCTGCTGCTCTTGTGGGTTGGCACCCCCGAACCAGAGTTGTGGTTGTTCAACACCCTCGTCGCGAGCTTCGTCATTCTCATTCTCTACGACCAAATCCGGCCTTGGGTCGAAGAAACAGCAGCCAAGCTCCTCTTTCGCCAACGCTATGAGCTCCGCCGCGCCATGGGCTCACTCCTTGCCCAACTGCGCACGACCATCAGTATTGATGAAATGACAAGTCAGGTCCTCAATGCAATACGCGATTGCGGTCACACCAGCTGCGCCGCAGTGTACCTCGCAAGCGAAGGCGAAGTTGAATTTCGTCTCGAGGGGTGTCGCGACGTCGAAGCTCCGGAAATCCTGACCGTCGGCCAGCAACCTGCCTTATTGCAGCAATTGCGACGTGAGCATCGCCCCATCGCCGTCGATTCGCTCGCCGATCGCTACCGCGAATCTCCAGACAACCTCACAGGCGGAGATCCGACCACACAGCGTGACCACCTACGCATCGCCGAAGCCATCGAAACCATGCGCAGTCTCGACGCACAAGTGGTCCTGCCGATGCTTTACGATGACCACATGCTCGGCATCCTAACCATTGGTTCGAGTCAATCCACAGGTCCGTTTTCAACCGAGGAGATCGCGGACTTCCTCTCGGTAGCCGAGGCCTGTGCCTTCATCATTGCCAACTCACAAGAATATGAACGCATGCTCGATCGCGATCGTTTGGTGGCCGTGGGAGAGATGGCCGCGGGCATCGCCCATGAGATCCGCAATCCCCTTGGAGCAATCAAGGGTGCAGCACAATGCCTCGACCCAGCCACGCTCCCAGCGGAGGCCATCGAGTTTGTCAACGTTATCGTCGAGGAGACCGACCGACTCGGGCGAGTTCTCGGCCAGTTTCTCGAGTACACTCGACCCTACCGTGACACCTCGCAGCCCACTGACGTCAATGAGGTGGTCACTTCCGCAGTGTCCCTTCTCTCCAAGGGGCCCCTGCCCCCACACGTCGAGCTCACCGTGGATCTCGCGCACAGCCTCCCGAAGATCTCCATTGATCCGGAGCATCTCAAACAGATCCTTATCAATCTGATTCACAATGCTATCGAAGCGATGCCGAACGGCGGCCAAGTAACGGTGTCCACGGCAATCAGCCGCGATGCGACCGGCGAGTTCCGGGGCGGCGAACGTGGTCTCCACCACGACCATACGGTGATCCGTGTCCACGATACGGGCACCGGCATCAAATCAACCGACCTGCCGAGACTCTTTGTGCCCTTCTTCACCACCAGGCCCCGCGGCACCGGCCTGGGTTTGGCCATCTCGGCCCGTCTTGCACAAAACGCCGGGGGCCGCATCGATGTGTCGAGCCGTCCTGGACACGGCACCACCTTTTCAGTGCGTTTGCCGCACCGAAAGAGCTAGCCCATGTCAGATCACGTTTTCCTGACAGCAAAAAAGAAGCGGTCTCAAACCACGCTGTTCTCCCTTTTTGCGGCAGCAGCTCTCTGCGCCTGTCCCAAGCCCGCAGGGATCCGCTATCCGAACCTGCCGCAAACCACTGACGGGGCATTGCACATCATTAATTTCGACGTCGGACAATCGGATGCCATGTTGGTCATCTATCGCGGCAAGAGCATGCTCATTGATTGCGGATCGCCCCTCACCGATCCCTCGAGAGCCGCCCGCGCCATTCCTCGCCGCCTCGATGCACTGCTCGGCTCGCGGCACATCGACTACTTCGTCGCCACCCATTACCACAAAGACCACATTGGTGGTCTTCGCACCCGCAACGGCAAAGCTTCCGGCATCTTCTCCCTGATAGAAGACCACGGCATAACCGTTGGCACACTCATCGACAGGGGCCTTTGGACGGTTGACGGGCGCAAGGGCGATACGCAAAAGGCCTACGAAAAAACGGTGCCGGATTGGCTCGCGAGCGGGAAAGTAACTGACCGGCGTTCGGTTACCGCCGGCGACAGCATCGACCTCGGCGACGGCTTGTCCGTCACGGTCATTGCCGCGGCGGGCAATGGCTATCTCGACCGCATGGCCTCGCGCTATCCCGACTTCGTCAAGAAATATCCTCCGAGCGAGAACGACTACTCGGTGGTGCTCAAGCTCACCATGGGCAAATTCGAGTTCCTGGCGGGCGGGGACCTCACCGGTGCGAACAGCATGCGGAGGTTCGGTCGCAAGGGCACCACTTACAACGACATAGAGACCGTGATTGCGGATCACGTCGGAGCGGTCGATGTCTACCGGGTTCATCACCACGGCTCGGCACACTCCTCCAATCCCTGTTTCGTACAAGTCCTGCACCCAACGGTCTCGATATTCTCCACGGGAGAGAACACCTACGGTCACCCCAATCCCGACGTATTTGCCAGACTCAAAGCCATTGGCGCTGTCTACATCAGCGGCGGCGCGGCAGAGCCGGTGCGATCGGAGGCCGGCGATGCCCTGGTGGGTGACGACATCGAAATTCTCGTTGCCCCCGATGGTGGGAGATACTGGGTCAACGACGAAGAGTATGTTTCGTTAGCTGATGAGGAGGAAGCAGCCAGGCCTGGTGCACGCTCCTCGTGCATCAACCGAGAGACGGAGCTACCGAAACCCGAGGATTTCACCAATGCAGCCGACAACCACGACGACTGACCTGTCTCGCCAAATATGGTCGCGACGCTGCCTCGTGTTCCCTTCCGTCACCGGTCCAGCCAGCAATCCCTCACAGGGTCCCATTGCACCACTCGGTCAAGTTGCCGGTGCCGTCGTGATCGGCGTCGTATTGCGACTCATCAACAGCACCCGCAAATGACAGCGACATCACCGGGGCACTCGCGGTTGGCAACTCCACGAAACTGTCAATCTGCTCGGCGAGGTTCTTGCGGCTGGGGCCATCCCGGTAGACCATCACTATCGAATAGTTTTTCCCGGCCGGGATATTGGGGCAACATCCTGACACTCCCGCGGCCGCAACATCGACAAAGCACGGACTGAGAACATCGACGAGAATGTACGCTTCGAGGTCGGTGACGACTCCCCGTGCGCAGCCCGTGGTGAAGCTCCCTGGCAACGGCGATTCAATGCGCAGATCAACTGACGTAACACTTCCGCTGCTGGCTCGCTCCTCACAAGGCCCGTATGTTGGATCCGCGTCCCCTGAGGGCAGAAACTCGTTGTTGTCGTTTTCGCCGCAACCGCCCAACAGCACAATAAAGTAGATGAGAACACGCCGGCTCATGTCTGTTTCCATCGATAGCGGAGCCGAATCAACCACCGCTCGCCGGCAAAATCAGCCACACGGTGTCAGCAGCTTGCAGCTTGGTCTTTTTGCCCTTCAGATAGGAGATGGTGCGACCATTCACAGCGATTGCGGCGTGCGCAATTGCCTTTTTGAAGGGCTCTCCATAGCGGGCAATGCCTTCACGGATGAGTTCATCGACTGTGCCCGCATCGATCTCTATCTTTTCGCCGATGATTTCGGCCAACGCGTAGTTGGGAATCAATGTCGCCATGGTTTCCTCCGCCATTAGGTGGTGATGCCCAGACGGTCGAGTGTTTGGTCGCGGGGGATCCCATACTTGTCCCAACCGCGGATGCGATAATATTTCGGCAACATCTCATGCAAAGGGACACCGCCCGAAACACCCTTGAACGTCGACTCGTTGAGGATTCGTGGCGGCAGGGTATCATCCCGGCTCGTGAACCCTTCGCGGATGTTGTAGATGCGCTCGAGGTTGAATACCCTCTCACCAAGCTCCGTATAATCTCCCAGCGACACTTTCTTGCCCATCACGTAGGTCAGAAACTTCTCGAACCACAGCATAGACAACGGTGCCTTGGCCTTGAGAACCAGCTCGAGGATGGGCCCCGAGTTGAGAAGAACTTGGGTCACAGCTTTGTACGACATTCCTTGCGGGTCGAGGCCAAACACCTGACGAGGCAGCATGGCGTAGGATGAGAACATGCAGAACACCGATGAGCAGATCGCCGCAGACAAATTTTGTTGCAGGATCACCAGTCCCGCCTTCGATTTGACAGAGAGCGGATCGATGCTGATGGGACCCGTGGCCTCCAGAAACATGGTCGCGCCCTGAACGTGACAACCGCCGCGATTGGTGGTGGCGTATTCGAGCCCCTGTCCATAGCAACCACGTGGGTCGTATCCGGGCAACTCCAGCCCCTTCACATGGATCGCAAAATCGTGGCCGCCGTACTTTTCGCTCATTCGCTTGACGCCTTCCGCCAAGTCGTCGCCGAGGCCATTGCGGTGCGCAATGTCGTGCAGAAGCCCTGCCACAGCTTCGTGGCTGTCGAAAGACAGGTTGCTCTTGAGCATGCCGCGCTCGGTGAGCTCTGTGGCAAAGCCAAGAACCCCACCCGTGGAGATGGTGTCCATCCCCAAATCGTCACACAGATAGTTCCACTCAAAAATGTCGGGAAGATTGAAGTTGCCGAGATTCGATCCCATGATCGACAGGGTTTCGTACTCAGGTCCCTTGGTGCGCTTGCCATGCAGGTCGATGCCGCGACCACAAACAATCGGACAGTTGACACACCCCACCCTCCGCTTGAGATGCTTGGCTGCCAGTGCTTCTCCGGAAATCCGCGGCGCCCTGTGGTCCGTACCTCTCTGAAAATTGTTCACTGGCAGAATGTTACGACCCGCCGCGGTGTTGACTATATTCGCGGTGCCGAGGTCGGGGAGGATCTTGCCGGTCATCGGATGGCTCTTGAGGTACTTGACCATCGACTTGCGCAGCTCTTCGAAGGCGTCCTTGTCTTCGGCGACGATCTTCATCTTACCGTCTGCAATGATCGCCTTGAGGTTCTTTGCCCCCATCACCGCGCCACAGCCCGTCCTCCCAGCGACGCGCTCTTGACTGACAATGCAGGCAAAGCGGACCCGGTTCTCTCCGGCGGGGCCAATCACAGCCTTGCCAAATCCCTTGGGCAACAACTCTTGGGTCTCAACGGCACCCTTCCCCCAAAGTCGAGTCGCGTCCTTGATCGAAGCACCACCCTCGTCAGTGATTTCGATATAGACGGGTGCCTTTGCCTTGCCGCGCACCATGACGACGTCGACACCTGCTCTTTTGAGTTGTCGGGCAAAATCACCACCACAGGTCGAATTCGCAACAGCCCCCGTGAGGGGCGATTTGGTCGTCACCACGAACCGGTTTGATTGTGGTGCGGAGGTCCCCGTCAGCGGGCCGGTCGAGAATATGAGCGGCATCCTGTCGTCGTAGGGATCCATTCCCGGCGGCGTGTTGTCGTAGAGCAACCTGGTCCCCACGCCCTTGCCACCCAGGTAGAGATCGACGTGCTGGGATATATCGAGGATTTTGATCTCCCCCGTAGACAGATCGATGTCGTATGACTTGCCCATATAGCCAGTGCACAGCGCCATCCCCAACTCCTCTCGTGACCACCCGAAAAGGTCGTTTACAGTTCTGTCACAACATGTTCGTCGGTTACAAGGGACAGCGGAGGACAAATGTCGGGCATACCTGCATACCAACCCACGTCGACGGGCCCCCCAAGCTGGGTTATGCTTCGTGCCGATGAGTGCAGCCCAACACCGGGGACGGGTATTTCTGTCCCTTTTTCCTGAGCAACCTCGAGACTTTCCCGGCCGCCGCGCTACGTTCATGGCCCTTCGGGCACTGCATGTACTGAGCGGCGGAACTCTTCTTGGCGGTCACATCTTCGGCCTGCATCGCGATTCGTTGTTGCCATGGTTGGTCGCAACACTCGCCAGTGGCACCACCCTGCTCTTGGTCGATATGCTCGCGAGCTTCGCCGTCTTGTGTGAAGTCCGAGGAACTATGGTTTTCGTCAAGCTCGCCTTGGTGGGACTTGCCGGAATCTACTGGCCTGCGCGGGTGCCTTTGCTGGTCACAGCTCTGCTCCTTGGCGTATTCGCGAGTCACATGTCGGGGCGTCAGCGTCACTTCGTTTTGTTTTTGCGCGGCCACGTGGTACCTAACCGGCGCAAGGGCTAGTCAGAAACTAACCCTGTGTCGCCGCTCGCTTTGCGGCGGCAACTGGGCACGCTCGGTTCCGCCTCCAAAGACTCTCGTCTCGATTGAGTGCATCACTTCGGCGGCTTCCTTGTTCTCGGTGAATACCGCGTGCCCCGTTGCCACCGCAGGCGCTCGCTTGGGCACAGGGTCTGTCCCGTTTCTCTCATGAACGATCCCGACGCCGCAGGCGGCCGGGGGCGCGGCTGACCAGCAAATACCTCCAGTGCCTCCAGTGCCTCCAGTACCTCCAGTACCTCCAGTACCTCCAGTACCTTTATGCGACATTGCTGTATACCAATGCGTCGGGTAGCATCCCTGCATGAGACGATTGGCATTCCTACTAGCGTTTCTAGCTGTCCCACCCGCAGGTGCCTCCACCGCCACCCGCGCATCACTTGCCGAGTTGGTGCGTGAATCCCAATGGATTGTGTTGGGGACGACCGGAGAGTCCACATCGTACTGGCAAGATGGACGCATCCTCACCCGCGTATCCATTGCAGTCGAGGAGGTCTGGGTCGGCGAGCTCACCGATACAACAGTTGACGTTGTTACTTTGGGCGGGACTATCGGCGAGATTGGCCAACGCGTTGATGGGGCATTGAGGTTTGGCACCGGACAACGTGTGGTGCTTTGCTTGCAGCGTCACGCTGGCGTCCTTCGGGTTGTGGAAATGGCACAGGGCGCATTTATCTTGGAGGAGGGCGCGAACCCACGAGTGTTTCGTAAGGGGTTCGGTATGCGACTGGTCGACAACTCCATGGGGCCGCCCACTGCCCGGTTTCCAGAGTCGTTGCGCGACTTAGAGCTCGCGGTCCGGGAGATCAAACGTGCACCGTAGCATCTTCAGCAGTGGGACTTTTGCATTGTGTTTCGCGGCGTTGGCGCTCACCCTCATCACCACCGACGCCAACGCATGGGTATGCTCACGGGTTATCACGGGCACAAACCTAGAGACTGGGCCATCGTTGTCTTGGTTCCACCGAGATCTGACCTATGCATTTCACGCTGCAGGCACAGGAGATCTGGCTGGCACAAATGAAGAAGCTGTCATTGGCGCTTCATTTGCAACCTGGGTAGGTATTTCCGGTTGCCAGCCGCCCAACAACTCCACCGACATCACCTTCACTCCCCTGGCCGCGCGAGTTGACAGAGACCTTGTCGGCTTCGATTTCCTCGATCCCGCGGCCAATGAGAATCTGATCATCTTTCGCGACAAGGATTGGCCCCATTCTGACCGCATCATCGCCCTGACCACAACGACCTACAGCGCACAGACCGGTGAGATCTTCGACGGTGACATTGAATTCAACTCGGAGGAGTTCACTTTCGCTGACCTCGACGGATGCTGCCCCAACTGCAATGGCAACACCCGCGATGATCCTGATCCTGAGTGCCGCTTCACCGATCTCGCCAATACCGCGGTGCACGAGATCGGCCATATCCTTGGCCTCGGACACCCCGATGAGTGGGGTGAACTCGATCCAAGCTGCGCCAAAGGATCAACGATGTGTGCGACGGCCAAACTCGGTGACATCGACAAACGCAGCCTTGCCTGCGACGATCGCGATGGTGTCGTTTTCAAATATCCCGCCGCCACCGCCAACCAATACGCCGAGCAACCCAGCTGCGCGCTTGAACTGGAGGGTTGCGGCAACTGCACCGGCCAAACCTGCAGTGATTGGAGCGGTTACGGCTTTTGTGCGTCACCGATGCCATTGGTTAACGACGTGAAGATCACAGAGACCGGCTCAGACGATGGTTCCGGTTGTGCCGCCTCACCCGTCGCGACAACTGTCCCACTCCTTCTCCTTGTGTTGTGCAGTCTGCTGCTGTGGCGACGCCGCAGCCACGCCCCGCCCAATCAATCACGGAGACCGTGCACTCACACAATCGGCATCGACGGCACCCGCGACCCGAGCGAGTTCGAAAGGCAGTTTGAGATCCTGATCGAGTTTGGCGCTTCGAGCTGCCAACTGCCGTTGGCCGACACGACCAACTGGCTTGGCAACGACGATGAGATTGAGACTGTCGGGAGTGCGGAAACAATCGACTGCCCCCACTTCCCTCTCAATTACATCGATGAGGGTTCGTTCAAGACGATCGTCCACAGCTAAATTGGCAACCAGAACCCCCTTTGGACTCAAACGTCTCTTTGTCAAATCGAAAAAGTCACCTCCCGTCAGGTGGCTCGGAATGCCACTTCCGGTGTAGGCATCGAGCAGGATGAGATCGTACTGAGTGCTGGTGTTTTCGAGATACCTGCGACCATCGTCGATGTGCACCCGCAATCGAGCGTCGCGCGAAACGCCAAAATATTTCTCGGCCACACGCAGAACCGCAGGATTGACCTCTACGACATCGATTTCCATGTCGGGCAAGACGCGGTGCGCGAACGCGGTGAATGTACCGCCGCCCAAGCCCACCATGAGCAACCGTTGGGGCGCCTCCACGTAGCCGAGACCCACTGCGGAAAAACGGACGTAATCCATCGACACCGCATCCTGGTCATTCAACGAGATCATGCTCTGGTCATCGCCACTGGCTGAGTCAAATCGCAAGTACCGCATTCCCCCTTCATCGATAACGAAGAGCATGCCGAATGGTGTCGATTCTTGGTGAACGATGCGGTGGCCGGACTGTTGCTCTGGCCGACCCGCACCTTCGGAAATCAGAGCCGCTACCAACAGCAGATAGATCATCGTAACTCTCCCCACACAATATCGACTTGTCTGCGGGCTTCGGGTCCCCAAACGAGATCCGTTTGCTCGAGAATCGCAGTGCACTCCACAGGGGTGGCACCGGCGCGCATGGCACCGCGCAGATGACTGGACAACTGTGGCGCGACGTTCTGCCCCGCAAGCACGGCAATCACGCAGAGCTCCCTCTCCCGCAGAGTCAGACCTGGCCGCGACAGGATGCGCCCATAACCGATTTCGACCATCCAGCGATCGATGTCGGGATGCAGCCCGGCAATGCGATCGCGCAAGCGGTCATAGGCTGACCCATAAATCGTGCGACAATTCCCCTCGCCGAGTTCGGTCCACATACTGGAGTCGACTTCACCCACTCGAACCCCAGGTGACACCCCGAGCCCACGGACAGTCGCCAGGGCATTGATGGTGCGAGGGTACCCGGCAAAGAGATGGGTCTGCAAAATGGCCTCGATGCCACCGAGATGGTCGTCCTGGGCCAGGCATCGCCAATCATGACCCACCGCCTGCAAATCCCCCTTGGCTGTGTTTCCAGCGAGAAAGGTCCACATGCGCACCGTGTCCGACAATGACTCGACCTTTGAGAGTCGGCCGTCCAACCATGGGTGGCTCACCTGACTTGCTCCTTTCTCCCCAATCGCCATCGCATACATCACGAAAGTCCCTTGCAGCCAAGTCGAGTCCGTGTTGGCATGCAAGTTTCACAGCGCCAAATTCGCCGGAAGAATACGGCCGAGGAGAGCCCCATGGCAGCAATGGAAGATCTCGAGCAAGAATTCAAGCAAGCGGCACAAAACGTCATGAAGCTGTCGAATGCGCCCGACAACAACATACTGCTCAAGCTATACGCATTATACAAACAAGGCACCGCAGGCGACGTGCAGGGCAAGCGCCCCGGCATGATCAATCTCAAAGGCCGGGCAAAACACGACGCCTGGGACAAGCTCAAGGGCAAGAGCAAAGAGTCGGCCATGAAGGACTACGTCGCTTTGGTCAACGGCCTGATGACTTAGGCCTAGGCCCAGAACAGGGTCTCTTAGAGCTTGAGAAGCTCTTTGACCGTGTTGATCACCTGCGGTGCCTGAATCGGCTTGGTTATGTAAGCATTGGCACCAAGGGCCAGAGCGCGTTGGCGATCTTCCTGCGCCCCCTCAGTGGTAAT
>Ga0208968_1001640_pt1 | contig 11850 bp, 10 predicted proteins | sample RifOxyA3_FD_184031 | JGI IMG/M metagenome (GOLD analysis project Ga0208968, IMG submission 184031) | Groundwater microbial communities from Rifle, Colorado - Rifle Oxygen_injection A3 (SPAdes) | ecosystem: Environmental > Aquatic > Deep subsurface > Groundwater | place: Rifle, Colorado, United...
GTTTCCTTGATGGAAAGCGCCAGGAAACCGATATCCTCCGGTCCGGGAGAAATCCTGTACCGCTCATCCTCACTATCAATATCCGAGATATTGATCTCACAAGCGCTATCAAACATTCTCACCTGTCAGCCGGGTATAGATTTCCTTATATGTGCTGACCGTCCTGTCAATGACGTCCTGGGGAAGTTTTGGCCCGGGATGTTTTTTGTCCCAACCCGATGCAATGAGCCAGTCCCTGACATATTGTTTGTCAAAGCTGTTCTGTCCCCTTCCAGGGTCGTAATCGCTCAGGGGCCAGAACCTGGAGGAATCCGGGGTGAGAATTTCATCTATAAGAATGATCTTGCCATCCAAAAGGCCGAATTCAAATTTGGTATCGGCAATGATGATTCCCTTTGAAAGCGCATATTCCGCTCCCCTGTTATAGACCTCAATGCTCAGCCGCCTGAGTTCATGGGCGGTCTCACGTCCGATCAGGCGAACAGTGTCGTCAAAACTGATGTTGATATCATGGCCCCCCACCTCTGCCTTGGTCGAAGGGGTGAAAAGCGGCTCCGTAAGCTTGTCGGATTCTTTCAGCCCTGCCGGTAATGGGATACCGCAGACCTGCCCTTCTTTTTTGTATGAGGACCAGCCGGACCCGGAAATATAGCCTCTGACAATACATTCCACAGGAATGGGCTCGGCTTTTTGAACCAGCACGCTTCGTTTATCCAGGGCATCCCTATAGGGTTTGAATTCATCCGGATAGTCGTTTGGGTTGGTGGTGATGATATGATTTTTGACAATGGATTCCATTTTTTTAAACCAGAACACAGAGATCTGGTTTAAAACCTTTCCCTTATCCGGGATCAGGTCGGGCAGAACCACGTCAAAGGCTGAAAGCCTGTCTGTCGTAACCATCAGAAGGGCATCCCCCGTGTCAAATATATCCCTGACCTTGCCTTGCCGGACCAGAGAAAGGTCATCAAACTGAGTTTTCGGAATATGGGCCATATTGATCTCCTTGATATGAGTCTGTGTCTTGATAAATATCCTGATTCATATCACAAGACCAGGAATTTATCCATACTCTGTTTTCCGGGCAGACAGAATAAGCATACCTTGTAATCACAGAATAATCTGAAAGTCATCAATTTCCTCCAAATCATTTATATTTTTGGATAATGTAGGTTTTTTTTGCATCTTGTAAAGCAGACTGACACCCTGCTTATCTTTAATGGGATTTCCCTTGGTTTTTATTTCACACCTCAAATCCCTTTTCCGCATCAAATCCAGGGCCTTCACCGGTAGGGCCGTTTTTACACAGCCATGGTATGATATTTGCCTTTTGATGTCTTCAGGTTTTGGGAAAAGGAAAATAAAACTTAATCACTGTCACAAGGAGGCAAGATGAATACCCATATTGTCATTGTCGGTGGCGGCCCTGCAGGAATTATCGCTGCACTGACGGCCAAAAGCGTTTATCCGGAAAAGTCGGTTTTACTGATAAAGGAAATCGGAGAGGGGGTTATTCCCTGTTCCATCCCCTATATGCTCCATACCTTGAATGATCCCAAGGAAAATGCCATGGGAAACCTTCCCCTGGACAAGGCCGGGGTGGAGATTCTGGTGGACAAGGCCGTTGGTCTGGATACCCCTGAAAAACTGCTTTCTCTTAAATCAGGGCAGATCATTGCCTTTGAGAAACTGATCCTGGCAACGGGCTCCATGCCGATGGAACTGTCCATCCCAGGGATTCACAAGCAAGGGGTTTTCAGGATTGAAAAAAGCCTTTCCGCCACCACCATGATCCGGGAAAAAGCCAAAACAGCCAAACATATCGTGATTATCGGCGGCGGATTTATCGGCGCGGAATTTGCCGATGAAATCGCCAGGGGATCACAGTCCACCGTTCATATCATCGAAATCATGCCAAAACTTTTAACCGCAGCCTTTGATGATGAATTCTGCGATGCGGCTGAAAAGGAACTGACCGGGCTCGGGGTTCTGCTCCACACCCAAAGAAAGGTGGTCTCCATTAACGGCGGAGACCAGGTTGAATCGGTCCGTCTGGATAATGGGGAAGAATTATCCGCAGACATGGTGATCGTGGGCATCGGGGGAAGGCCTAATGTGGAACTGGCTCGCCGGGCAGGCCTTCTCATTACGGAAGGAGGGTCCATCTGGGTGGACGCATATATGCGGACAAAAAACAAAAATATTTTTGCCATTGGCGACTGCGCCGTGAAAAGGGATTTCTTCACCCGGCAGGAAGTCCATGTGTGGCTGGCCTCCACCGCCACGGCCGAGGCCAGGATTGCGGGAACCAATTTATTTGGTCTTAGGGCGTTACGCCAGATCCAGGGAACCATTTCTGCATTTTCAACCCGGCTGGGCAACCTTTCTTTGGCCAGCGCCGGCATGACCTGCAGGACCTGCATCCATGAAGAATTCAGCTTTGTTACGGGACAGGCCGCCGCTCCTGCCCGGCATCCCGGATTCCTGCCCGGAGCAAAACCCCTTACGGTGAAACTTATTTTTGCCAAGCGAGACGGCGTATTGCTCGGGGGCCAGATCAGCGGCGGCCCTTCCGTGGGAGAGCTGATCAATGCCATTGCCATCGGAATCCAGATGAGATTAAATGTCAGGGAACTGGATATGATGCAGATCGCCACCCATCCCCTGCTGACCCCGGCGCCAACGGTCCACCCCCTGATCAATGCCGCCCACCAGGCCCTTGCGGAACTGAGAAAACCTTTCTGAAACATATCTGAAAATCCTGCAATGCCCCGGCCGTTTATCACAAACGGCCGGGGCTGTTTAAACCGATGCTGTTTAAGAGGGATTGCAAAATCAGCAGTATCCGAATATATTAACGAAAATTAAGGGACACCCCCTTTTTGGGAAAATATTGGTTGAGGAGGGCAGGCCATGTGGAAACGAGCGGTTTGCACCAAGGATTGTCCCGATACCTGCGGCCTCCTGGTCAAGGTCGAAAAGGATCGGATTGTAAGCGTTAAGGGTGATCCGGACCATCCATACACAGCCGGATTTATCTGTAAAAAAGCCTCCTTTTTTTCCCAAACACATCCATTCGCCCAACCGTATCATCACCCCCCTGAAGCGGACCGGGCCCAAAGGATCGGCCCGATTTAAACCCGTTTCCTGGGATGAGGCCCTGGATGAGGTGGCGTCCCGGATAAGCTCCATATCCTCCCAATCCGGACCCGAGGCCATCCTTCCCTATTCCTATGCCGGGCATATGGGGCTGGTGCACCGGCATTCAGGCCACGCCTTTTTTAACAGGCTGGGGGCCAGCTCCCTGGATTATACCATCTGCGGCCCGGCTGCCACGGCCGGATTTGAGGCCAGCCTGGGCAAAGGACCCAGCACCGAGATCCAGCAGGCCTCCCAATCGGATTATATCATCATCTGGGGCAGCAATACCCTGACCACCAATATTCATGCCTGGCCCTTTTTCAGCAAGGCCCGGAAGGCAGGAGCCACCCTGGTTGTTATTGATCCCTACCGCAACCGGACCGCCCGGCAGGCCGATATGCACGTCATGCTGAAACCTGGCACAGACGCGGCCCTGGCCCTGTCCATGATGCAGGTGATCATTGAACGGGATTTGGCGGATCTGGATTTCATCTCCCGGCAGACCATGGGATTTCAGCAGTTAACGGTCAGGGTGGCCGAATACCCCCCGGCCAGGGCCGCCGAAATCTGCGGTGTGCCCGAGGAAATGATCATTCAACTGGCCCAGGAATATGCCAGGGCAAGGGCGCCCTATATCCGGACCGGATGGGGACCGGCCCGCCAGCTTAAAGGTGGCATGGCCATGCGGACCATTGCGCTTCTGCCCGCCCTGGTGGGGGCCTTTAAAAACTCCGGTGGAGGCATCACCCGGTCCCTGGGCGGCGCCCCCTCGGACCTGAAGTTTCTGACACGACCCGACCTGCGCCAATCCCCTGTCCGGACCGTCAACATGGTGGAGCTGGGCCATGCCCTGACCCAGTTGAACCCCCCCCCCCCATCGACCTGCTCTATGTGTATTTATCCAATCCGGCCGTGGTGGCTCCCCAGTCCCGCGAGGTATTAAAGGGATTGAGCCGGGAGGATCTGTTTTTCGTAGTCCAGGAAATGTTTATGACCGATACCTGCCGCTATGCCGACATCATCCTGCCGGGAGCAAGCTTCCTGGAAATCACGGACCTTTACCGGGCCTACGGCCACAATTATATCCAACTGGCCCGGCCCGTTATTCCCCCGGTGGGGCAGAGCCGCCCCACCCTGGACATCTTCCAGGACCTTGCCGCCCGGCTCGGGTTTAAAGAAGACGTCTTTTCACTCAGTGAGACGGACTGCATTGAAAATTTTCTGCAGGATAAATCTCCTTTTATGGAAGGGGTGGATAGGGAAAGGGTGAGGGCCGGGGAAGCCGTGAAGTTGAACATTCCGTCCAACCCCTATGTCCAGGGATTTGCCACGCCTTAGGGCAAAGTGGAATTTTTTTCCCAGGCCATGGCCGATCAGGGTCTTGATCCCCTTCCCGACGGAATGCCCTTAAGGGACCCCGACGGCAAAGCCGGATACCCTTTGGAGTTCATCACACCACCCCATCATCTTTTTTGAACTCGGCCTTTAACGAGATCGCTGCAATCCGGGAAAAGGCAGGCCGGGCCAGGATCATGATCCATCCCGAAACAGCCCGGGCCAGGGGCATAGCCCAGAATGACCCGGGCCGGGTATTCAACGACCGGGGAGAATGCCGCTTCCTGGCCCAGGTGACGGAGGATGTCCGGACAGAGCTTCTAGTGGCCGATGGCCTTCACTGGCCCAGCCTTTCCCCCGGCGGCGGGGTCAACCAATTGACCAGTCAGCGGCTCACCGATATGGGAAATACCTGCGCCTTTCATTGCAACCGGGTTGACATTCAGCTTTCCAAATGAAAGCCGGCTCAGTGAATTCACAGATTTCTATCTTCCCGGCGGACCTATTGAAAAATTCGTCTAAATCCGGGATTTCCGGGGTCCGAAACAAATGGGGCGACCAAAAATTATTTAAAGATCGATTCCGGGCTTGTCATGGAGAACTGATCCATGTATCATTCATTAAAGATCTGAAAAAATCATGATAGGTATTCTGGGCATTTTGGATGAAGAGGTGACACTGTTCCGTGAGGCATTAACGGATCGCACAACCGTAGAAAAAGCCGGAAATCTGTTTCACTGCGGAAAAATCATTTTGACGGCCTTTGGCCTGCCGCATGGGGAACTTGCGGATCAGGACCGCCTGATCGCCGCCGACCCCGGCTTAATAGAAGCCGCGACCAAGGCTTTTGATCAATTGCCCGAGGACATGCAGCCCCTCCGGCCTTGATATTAGGAACCATTCGCCATTTTTAAAACTATGAAAATCTTAAAAAAACTGTCTCTACGATACCAGTTGATGTTATGGAATAGCTTCCTGATCCTGTTTGCCTTGATCAGCACAGGCTGGGCCATCAATTTATGGGTGAAGAATACCGTCGAAAAAAACATGGTTAAGGATTTGACAACTTCCGTCCTCTCCATCCAGAAAATGATTGATACCACTGTCAATACCTCTATCCATAATTATTTACGGGGGATAGGAGAAAAAAATATAGATATCCTGGATCAGCTCCAGAGGGATGTGATCGCGGGAAAGATGGATCTTTCGGAGGCAAAACAACTGGCGCAAAAAATTCTTCTGGCTCAACCCATAGGTAAAACAGGATATATCTATGCCTTGACCAGCGATGGCATCCTTGCTGTTCATCCCAGTGAAGGCATGAAAAACAAGGGGATATCCGAGTATGAATTTGCCAAAAAGCAGATCAGCGAAAAAAAAGGATATGTGGAATATACCTGGCAGAATCCCGGAGAAGACAAAGCGCGGGCCAAAGTCCTTTATATGGCCTATTTTGAACCCTGGGACTGGATCGTATCCGTTTCAAGCTATCGTGAAGAATTCATTTCTCTTTTTGATGTCCGGGATATTCAACCGGATATCCTGTCTTTCCAATTCGGCAAATCAGGTTATTCCTTTATCATGGACGGCGAAGGTAATTTTCTGGTGCACCGGCATTTGAGAGGCAATCTTTCCCTTTTAAAGGATTCAGAATCATGGACAAATTTTTTTGCTGAAATGAAACGGGTCGGAACCGGGACAATCAAAATGAACTGGCTGGAAAAACAAGGGGAACCCCCCAGGGAAAGATTGTTTTTTTCCCATCATATTCCATCCCTGGACTGGTTTGTGGTTTCCACGGTATATTCCGATGAGATCCGGCAGCAGCTCAATAAGATTCACCGGATTATCTTATCCGCCATCATCATCATTCTTATTATTCTCATCCCCTTCAGTCTTTACATAGGGGGATACATCACCCGTCCCCTGGTTAACCTTGCCTGGGAAATGGATAAGGCAAATTCAGGCGTCTTTGATATCCGGGCCGAAGAAAACGCCAGTGGTGAAATCGGGCGGATAGCTGCTCATTTTAATGTGTATATGGCTAAACTGAGAATCATCCATAAAGAATTGAATCAGGAAGTTGGAGAGCGGATAAAAGCGGTTGCCCAATTAAAAATTTTTAAAAAAGTGTTTGAGAATGCCCTGGAAGGCATTAGTATCACAGATCCTGACGGCAATATCATTGTGACAAATCAGGCATTCACGGACATCACCGGGTATAGCCCGGAAGAGGTGACCGGACAAAACCCAAGAGTTCTTAAATCCAACCTGCATGATGATGCATTTTATAAAGAGATGTGGGACCGGCTGAAGACCAAAGGGCATTGGGTGGGGGAAATCTGGAACAGAAGGAAAAACGGGGAGGCATATCCGGAAATTCTCAGCATCAATTCCATAAAGCAGGATGACGGGGAAACATCCCATTATGTGGCCGTGTTCCACGATATCTCGGAAATGAAGCTGCAACAGGAGAAAATCCAACATCAGGCCTATCATGATGAATTAACCGGACTTCCGAACCGGTATCTTGTCCATGACAGGCTTTCAATGGCATTGAAAACAGCCAAAAGACAGCACCATATGGTTGCCGTTGTCTTCATGGATATGGATAATTTTAAATATTTCAATGACAGCCTTGGGCATGCAAGCGGTGACGCTCTTCTGCAAGGTTTGGGGAACCGTTTGAGGAAGATTATCAGGGAGCAGGATACCATTGCGCGGCTTGGCGGAGATGAATTTCTTGTGATTGCCGGGGATATTAAATTTCAAGAGGAGGTCCTGGAACTTGCCGACCGGTTGTTTGAAGCCATGAAAGACCCTTTTACCATAGACGGGCATGAGCTTCTCATTTCCCTCAGTGTCGGGATCACCCTTTATCTGGAAGACTGCACCACTGCCGACATATTGATTAAAAATGCAGACATGGCCATGTACCAATCTAAAATCAGCGGAAAGAACAGATATCACATGTTCACACCAGAGCTGAATCGCCTCGCCTTGTATAAGATGGATATGGTTAAAGAGTTCAGGGCAGTCCTCACCCAGAAAGAATTTATTGTCTATTACCAACCCAAGGTACAGCCTGCTACAAATCTTGTGCTTGGCCTGGAAGCCTTAGTCCGTTGGCAAAAAAAGGACGGCACAATCCTAAGTCCGGGAGATTTTATTCCCATGGCCGGGGAGACAGGGCTTATTCTGCAATTGAGCCGATACGTCCTGGAAGAAGCCTGCAAGGCCCTTAAGATTCTTAAAGAACGATTTGCCTTTCCCCTGACGCTTTCAGTCAATATTTCACCCCTGGAATTCAAGCAGCCTGATCTTGTGGAGAATATACTGAATGTTTTAAAATTCCATCTGCTTCCTGCTTCATCAATAGAGGTTGAAATCACTGAAACCACAATGATGACCGATCTTAAATCAACCATAGAAAAATTAAGTATTCTCAAAAAGGAAGGGGTTTCTATTGCAATCGACGACTTTGGAACCGGGTATTCTTCTTTATATTATTTAAAAAAATTACCCATCAGCACCCCGAAAATAGACAAATCCTTTATTGATGATATTACAACGGATCAGAACGATGCAAATATTGTTGAAACAATCCTTCTTATGGCTAAAAATTTAGGAATAGAAGTCGTTGCCGAGGGTGTGGGAACAAAGGAACAATTTGAGCTGCTTGCAAAATATAATTGTGACCTGATTCAGGGGTATTATTATGCCAAACCCATGCCCCTGAAAAATTTGATCAGCTATCTTGAAAACATATCATAACCCATGAAAAGGACAGGATCTTTGACAAAAACTTTAATATTCTGTAATCTTGACGCAAACAGCTTAATGGTAATAATGTTAACTTATTTTGATTTTCAAATACTATGAGGTTCGGACAAATGAATAAACCGTCAAATCTATTGTTGCTCGCCATCATTATTTTTCTTTCAATCCAGGGGAATGCCCAGTGCCGGACGGATTATTCCCTTCATGATCTGATCAAGCTTGCCAATACCCACAGTGAGACCATAAAAATCGCTGAAGATGATGTGGATATTGCCCGGCAGGAGGAGAAAAGGGCATTATCGGTCTTAATCCCCAGGGCAACCGCCTATGGCAGCATTACCGAATACAAAGAGGATGCCCTCGCCTCTCCGGACAGCCAAACCATGGGAATCAAACTGACCCAATCATTTACCCTCAACGGAAAAGAACTGATCGCCCTTGATGTCACACGAAGGTCCATTGAAGGCAAGGAATTCAGCCTTGAAAGCATCCGTTCCCAATATATATTACAAGTTGCCCAAGCCTATTACAATATTCTGAGTGCCAGAAAATTATTTGAAATCGCCCAATCCGATGTCGAGCGCCTTACCACTCACCGGAATGCCGTCAAAGAAAAATTAAGCGTGGGCAATGTCACCAAGACCTATTTGTTCCGGGCAGAGGCTGAGCTTTCCAAGGCATTAACGGAACAAAAAAAAGCGGAAAACGCAATCCTTCAAAGCAAAGCCGCTTTACAGAATCTTGTGGATATTGATCCGGACTTTGATCTTCAAAAACAGGATATTTCTGAAATTGAAAACTACCAGTGCAACCTCGAAGAACTTCAGGCCTATGCCTTGGAAAACCGGACTGAAATCAAAGAAGCAAAAAAGAATCTTGAGATTGCCGAAAAAACCGTAAAATTCAAAAAAAGCGATTATTGGCCCACTGTCGAACTGGAGGGGGGGTATAAAGAAACCGATATCCAATATGACGCAACACCGACCTCTGTGAAATATGATACGGAAGATACCTATGTTTCAGGAAGCCTCGTGTTCACGCTCTATGACGGAGGGTTGAGACGGGCCACGATAAAGCAGGCCCTTCTTGATCAAAAAAAGGCTGAAAAAGCACTGACCCTTCAAGAAAAAAAGATCACTCTGGATTCAAAAAGTTCATTTCTGGACTATGAAACAGCAAAAAGCACTCTATACAATCTGCAGGATGAACTCAAATATGCCGAGGAAACCTTTAATGCCGTGCAGATGCAGTATAATTACGGAATGGCGGACAGTATCGATATAATGGATGCCAATACGCTTCTTGTCTCTGCCCAGAGAAGAATATCAGATGCCCGTTACAAATATTATCTTTCAGTGCTGAGGATAATCTATACAAAAGGTGATTTGCCGACATTTTTCTTAAGCCCTGCCTGATATTGAATAAAGTTTCATCCCTGTCATATTTTTTTTCATTCCCCCGTATGCTTTAAATAGCATGCCGGGGAATGAAAATTTTGATTCATCACGCTTTTCAAATCCATGGAAATCAGGTGAATCCCTAATGTTTCTGGTTCTCAGAGCTTGACTTAACCATTGCCTTAAAATATTCTTAGACTGTGGTCATTTATATGAACTGGTTTTAAAAGGAGACTCACATGTATGAAATCATTGCAAACCCGGAAGATTATCAGATTGATCACCTCATCAACGGTACAGGTCATGCAGTTATTGAGATTTCTAAAGAGGAAAGAGAAAAATGGGCCCTGGAAATTGCCAATTTCAGTGAAAAATTAATGGAATTTGCAAACAAATCCAAGGAACTGGCCAGGGTTTTCTCCAGCAAAGAAAAAATTTCAGCCACCCCTGCTTCGCTAAAAACATTAAAGATTCAGCTATTTACGATTAATGATGCCTTAACCACAGCCATCGGCATTGCAGACAAACTTGAATCCGATATTGTAAAAAAATAATCACCTCACCATTTTCTGCCGCAATACGTGGTCTGCGAGGGTTATGGCCATCATGGCTTCGCAGACCATGTTAATTCTTGGAATCGCGCAGATATCATGTCTTCCCGCCGTTGATATTTCAGCCTTGTTTCCATCTTCATCAATGGTTTGCTGTATTTTTAAAATGGATGGGATGGGCTTGATATGAACCCGTGCAATAATATCTTCCCCATTTGAAATCCCGGCCAGAATTCCTCCGGAATGATTGGTTTGAAATCCGTCCGGAAATATCTCGTCATTATTCTCAAAGCCCATCATTTTGGGAGCATTGATTCCTGCCCCGATTTCAACGGCCTTAACAGCGCCAATGCTCATCAAGGCCTTGGCAATATCTGCATCCAGTTTATCAAAAACCGGTTCTCCAAGGCCTGCCGGAACATTGGAGGCAATAATTTCCACAATCCCCCCAAGAGAATCTCCCTGAGCTTTGATCTCTTTGATTCTTGCTTCCATTTTGTTTACAGCATCCATATCCGGGCATTGAAGATCATTTTGATCCTTGAAGGATAAATCACCTGTCACAACAGCCCTGACATTGCCAAGTTCAAGGGTATAGCTCTGAATCCGTATTCCCTGCTGATCCAGAATAACCTGGGCAACGACTCCTGCTGCAACCCTTGCCGCTGTTTCCCTTGCAGAGGCCCTTCCTCCGCCCCGATAATCCCGGATGCCGTATTTTGCATGATAGGTATAATCCCCATGGCCCGGCCGGAAAAGAGCAGCTATTGAATCATAGGCCTTTGATCTGGCATCCTTGTTTTCAATCAGAACCATAATAGGGGTTCCAGTGGTTTTACCCTTGAATATCCCGGAAATCAGGATGGGACAATCCGGTTCTTTTCTGGTTGTGCCGGATACCCCGCCCTGCCCTGGTTTTCTTCGGTCAAGGGCTTTCTGCAACATCTTTTCATCCAGATCAAGCCCTGGGGGGCAGCCTTGAATGACGACACCGATTCCCTTGCCATGGGATTCTCCAAAGGTCGTGATATTGAATGCCTTACCAAAGCTGGAGCCTGACATCAAGGTAATCTCCTTTCAATGAGGGTTACAATTTCTTTTGGAGTATGCAATCCTGCTTCAATCTTCAAATGAGCGGCTTTTTCATACAAGGGCCTGCGCATGTTCAGTACTTCCTCTGTTTCTTCAATCAGGTTCTTCCCGGTCAGAGACGGCCTTGACGAATTTGTTGAAGGATCGGAGTTTAATCTCGACAGAATGGTCTTGATATCTGCATCAAGCCATATGGTATATCCGTTCTTATTCAAAAAAATCAGGTTTTCCAGGTCCGTTACAATACCGCCGCCGGTGGATATTACCGTATTTTTCATTTCTCGTGTTTTTAAAAGGACTCCTCTTTCAATCTGCCGGAAATAGTCCCATCCATGGGCCTGAACAAGCTTGGAAAGGGTTGACCCGGTTTGCTGCTCAATGGTCTGATCCATATCCAGAAAATCATGATGGAGCCGGTCGGCAAGAATTTTACCAATGGTTGTTTTTCCGGTACACCGATATCCGATTAAAAAAATGTTCATTGTTTACAAGGCGTCAAATATTTCCCAGTAATTGGGAAAAGATTTTTCAACACAGATTTCGTTTTCAATTTC
>Ga0208968_1001643_pt1 | contig 11845 bp, 10 predicted proteins | sample RifOxyA3_FD_184031 | JGI IMG/M metagenome (GOLD analysis project Ga0208968, IMG submission 184031) | Groundwater microbial communities from Rifle, Colorado - Rifle Oxygen_injection A3 (SPAdes) | ecosystem: Environmental > Aquatic > Deep subsurface > Groundwater | place: Rifle, Colorado, United...
CTGCTCCAGGTTTGGCAATTCGCGCGAACGGGCTCCGGTGGCAATGATGATGTTTTTTGCCGAATGAATTGTGCGTTTTCCGGACTCGTCGGTCACTTCAACCGAATTTTTATCAACCAACTTTCCATAGCCGTTAATTTCTTCGATTTTATTTTTTGTAAAAAGATATTGTATCCCTTTGCTCATACCATCGGCAACTCCCCTGCTGCGTTTTACCATTGCCCCAAAGTCAGGTTTTATCTCTCCTGAAATGGTGACACCGTAATCGGCGGTATGAATTGCACATTCGAAAGCCTGTGCACTTTTCAGGAGCGATTTGGTTGGAATACAACCCCAGTTAAGGCAAATGCCGCCGAGGCTTTCTCAACAACTCCCACATTCAGGCCAAGCTGAGCGGCCTTGATGGCAGCTACATATCCGCCCGGACCGCTACCTAAAACTATTAAATCGTAACTCATAAATGATAGTTTCATTAAATTAAACAAACAGCATTATAGCATTCGTGAACGTGAAAAGTTCTTTCAGGATAGAATAAATCAGGACTTATAGAAAAAGCAAAAGTCACCCGGAAGTGACAAAATTTCCCGATAAATAAATCCATTTTTCAATTAATATCATTATTTTCGGATGAAGTATTTGGTCAGGTTGTTTCATTTCAATAAAAAAGGCGCCTATTAGAAATAGGCACCCTTTTGAGAGAGAAAATCAATTACTATAAAATTTTGTGTTGAGATTGTTTCACCAAATTCAGCTCAATCCATTTATCTGTTTACCTTTTACCTTCTTCTTCTTTTTGTTTTGAATTCCATAATCTTATACCCGATTCCGAATGCAAAAGCAAAAGTTTCTTTTCCATAAGTTTCGTTATAAGGGCCGAATTTTTCTGCAAGTTCGTCAAAACTTTCATCAAATGTTTTTGTGGCGTCTTTGTAAGTGATAAGCGTTGCACCGGCATCAATTACCAATCTGTCGTTCAGGTTCCATTGAAATCCTAAACCTGCAGTATGATAGTCGTTGCTGTAACTGAAATCACTTTGGTATTGCTCACTTACTCCTGTATTTGAGTTCATATAGCCAGCACTCAAAGCAAAATTGTCAGTTATTTTATACTCCAATCCAAAAGCCAGTTCCACGAAATTTTTGTCGATGGTACGTTCCTGTTTGTACACATTTCCTCCCCAACCTATATTTTTATCGAGGAACATAGTGAAAGAGCCGGAGGCTTTCAGTTTATCAGTAACCATATAATCAGCCCCTGCTGCGATTACTGAAGGCAAGTCGCTTCTGCTTTCTTCCCCATCGGTGAAAAGGCCGGTTCCGTCAACTACTGTTGAATTGGTAAGTTTCAAGGTTGTCTGGTGCTCATATTTTAAGCCAATATTCAATTTATCTAAGTGAATATCAAGTCCGATAATCGGTGTGAAACCGGTTCCTGTTTGTTTTGTATCTACAGTCTTATCGGCTGTGGCGATTGAATTTGCTTCCATTGTTGCTGCAGTGCCATTAAATACGGCTGCAACGGCAGTAAGATTAGCTGCGGCAGTTCCAATATTCATTCCTGTCGCATTAATTCCTGCCGCCCCAAGTAATTGCGTAACAGCTGAAACTGTTGGCGCAGGCAGTGCACTAAGTGGTGTCGCGGCAGATGTACCTCCGCTAATTGCGTTTGATAAGCCGGTTGAAACTGCAATTGAATTTGTTGCCATACCTTTTAAAAAAGTATTTCCGGCAGCAAAGAATTCGGTTGCCGGAACCATTTGGCCATTATAAGCTGCACCAAATGCAGGTTGATTTGGATTGATCTTTATGTCTTTCAAATAGCCATTGTATGTATTGTTTGCCATTATTACCCTTACACCTGCTGATACCGAAATGACATCGTTGATTGCATAACTTCCATTCAGTTGTGCACCCCAAAATACGCTTGATCCTTCAAATTGGATATTGGATGAATATTCAGATGTGGGAATTCTGTTGGAACTTAACCCCGCCGGAATAGATGATATAAGTTTTTCAAAGCTTGGTAATCCTTTATTGTATTTGACGCTTCCACCGCCGCCATTGGGCCCAAATCCTGCTGAAAAAGCCCAGTTGTTTAATTTGTAAACTGCAAATGCAGTAGGGAATACAGGTATAAGTAATTCTCCTTTGTAAATGCTATCATTAAGGGGTTTGAATCCACTGTTAATCGTTCTGTTTTGAAAAATGCTTTGATTGTGCAATCCAAAGTAGAATCCGTTTTGCAATTGGGTTAGTCCTGCCGGATTGAAATACACCGCATCCAGATCGGTGGAGGCATTCCTTGAAAGCATACGCACAAATTGTGCACTTTGGTTGGTATTTGTTAAAATCCCGCCGGCATAGGCGAAGTTCGCAAGCAAAAATGCTCCAGCTATTAGAACAGCAATTTTCTTCATCTTTTAGTTTTTTTTAAGATTTGGGAAATCAAAAATAGAAATATTTATGACTAAAAAAATAAAATGCCTGTAAATCAGCAATATAAAATTATATGAACAAATGGCTTTATTGTTCATATAAAGCAAAGCCCGACATGACGGTGCCGGGCTTGCCAATTATATAAATCGAAATATTATCTACAAATGAATCACTTCGCCATAAGCGGCTGCTGCTGCTTCCATGATGGCTTCGCTCATTGTTGGGTGTGGATGTATGGATTTGATCAGTTCATGACCGGTAATTTCCAGTTTTTTGGCGACAACCAGTTCCGCAATCATTTCGGTAACATTTGCCCCAATCAGGTGGGCTCCAAGCAATTCTCCATATTTGGCATCGAAAATAAGTTTTACAAAACCATCTTTTTGCCCCGAAGCGCTTGCTTTTCCACTGGCAGAGAAAGGGAATTTGCCAACTTTAATTTCATAGCCGGCTGCTTTTGCTTTTTGCTCGGTCATTCCGAGCGATGCAACTTCAGGATTGGTGTATGTACATCCCGGAATGGTTGAATAGTCGATGGGGTGGGGGTTTAATCCGGCAATCTTTTCAACACAAACGATTCCTTCTGCGGATGCCACATGGGCCAGTGCCGGTCCGGCAATAATATCGCCGATGGCAAAAACAGTTTCAACGTTGGTCTGGTAAAATTCGTTCACCTTAACCCTGCCATTCTCAAGCACAATTCCCAGATCTTCCAATCCGATGTTTTCAATATTTGGCGCGATACCAACCGCTGACAATACGATTTCAGCTTCGATAATTTCTTCGCCTTTTTTTGTCTTTACGGTCACCTTGCACAATTTTCCTGAAGTGTCAACCGATTCGACAGAAGCGCTGGTCAGCACTTTCATCTTCATTTTTTTGAATGAACGTTCAAGCATTTTAGAAACTTCTTCGTCCTCGTTTGGCACCACATTGGGCAGAAATTCAATCAAAGTAACTTCGGTTCCTATGCTTTGGTAGAAATAGGCAAATTCGCTTCCGATCGCTCCCGAACCAACCACCACCATAGATTTTGGCTGTTTTGGCAAGGTCATGGCTTCGCGGTATCCGATGATTTTTTCACCGTCCTGCTCCAGGTTTGGCAATTCGCGCGAACGGGCTCCGGTGGCAATGATGATGTTTTTGGCCGAATGAATTGTGCGTTTTCCGGACTCGTCGGTCACTTCAACCGAATTTTTATCAACTAACTTTCCATAGCCGTTAATTTCCTCGATTTTATTTTTTGTGAAAAGATATTGTATCCCTTTGCTCATTCCATCGGCAACCCCCCTGCTGCGTTTTACCATTGCCCCAAAGTCAGGTTTTATCTCTCCTGAAATGGTGACTCCGTAATCGGCTGCATGAATTGCATATTCGAAAGCCTGTGCACTTTTCAGGAGCGATTTGGTTGGAATGCAACCCCAGTTAAGGCAAATGCCGCCAAGGTTTTCTTTTTCAACAACTCCCACATTCAGGCCAAGCTGAGCGGCTCTGATGGCGGCTACATATCCGCCCGGACCGCTACCTAAAACTATTAGATCGTAACTCATAAATGATAGTTTCATTAAATTAAACAAACAGCAATATAACATTTCGGAACGTGAAAAGTTCTTTCAGGATAGAATAATTCAGGACTTATAGAAAAAGCAAAAGCCACCCGTGAGTGACTTTTGTGAAAAATATTTTTATTTTAAAACTGAAGCTGTGCAAGTGTTGTGTTAATGATTTTTAGACGCAGCGTCACCCCGAACTTGTTTCGGGGTCCCATCATAGAAGGGATGCCGAAACAAGTTCGGGGTGACTGGCCCGAAAAAATCGAATTACTCAGGAAACAGTTCGCTAAGTTTTGCGGCGAGTTGTTCGCTTCTCAATCCTTTGGCGATAATTTTACCTTCAGCATCGAGAAGGTAGGTCTGAGGAATGGCATTTACCGAATAAAGACGGGCGGCGGTATTCTGCCAGAACTGAAGGTCGGAAACATGTACCCAGCTCAACTGGTCGTCTTTGATGGCCTGTACCCATTCTTCCTTGGTGCGGTCGAGCGAAACCCCAATGATTTCGAACCCTTTTGAATTGTATTTCTGGTAAAGTTTTACAACATTCGGGTTTTCCTGACGACATGGAGCACACCACGAAGCCCAAAAATCGATCATTACCACTTTGCCACGTAACGATGACAATTGAACCGGATTACCTGCAGGATCGTTCATTGTAAAATCAGGAGCTAACACACCAATTGCAGTCTTTTTCATGGCATCGGCAATTTCTTTTACCTTAACTACATATTCAGAATTACTGATTTCAGCGGGGAATTTTACAATGATTGAATCCAGTTCTGAGCTTTCCAGTTCGTTTGCAAGCTGCACCAGTGTGATGTAAGCTGCAACCACCGAGCTGTTGTGTTCTTTTACAAAGTTTTTTGTGAAAACTTTCATGTCTTCAATCATTGCTTTGTAGTCGATTTCAGCCTTTTTGGCTTCATCCTCATTTCCGGTTGTCATTGCCGACTGATACTTCTGTTGAAGTTCCTGTACTTGTTTGTTCAGCTTTTCGAGTTCGGTAAGGTAAACCTGAAAAATATCCTGGCTTGGAGAGCCGGTGATTTTGGTTGCGCGAAGGCTGTCCTTGTTGGCAACAACATTAATTTTCGAATTGTCGAGAAAAAGTTGAGCAAAATAATCCTGCTCATTCAAACGCAGAATGCGGATGTCAGGCAATTCCATTTTGCCGGTGAAAGCAAACTTGCCATCAACAACATCGGCGGTATCAATACTTTGCGGGCGGCCATCCACAATTTTTTCCAGATATACTTTACCGGTTTCAACTCCGGCAATGGTGCCTTTGATCGAAAATTCATCTTTTGCCGTTTGACAGGAAAAAACCGTCAGGGCCAATACAAAAATTGCTAATAGATTTCTCATTGAATTAATTATTAAAATTGTTTTTAAATGTTCTTTTTAATTTGATCGTATAAATCGAGTAATTTTTTGGCAGCGACAAAAGAGGAGATTTCTTCTTTCAATACTTTCTTCTCCGATTCCTCCATCAATTTCATTATTTCTTCATTCTGATAAAAATTGTTCCTGAGCTGTTCGTTGATTGTTTCGTACATCCAGAATTTCGACTGCTCGTTTCTTTTGTGCTGAAAATACCCGCTGCTTTTTACCAGCGCAAGGTACTCATCAATGGTTTCCCAAATTTCGGTGATCCCGGTTTTCAAGTAGGCCGAACAGGTCAGTACTTTTGGTTTCCATCCTGAATCGGTTGCAGGAAACAGGTGCAAAGCATTCATATACTGAACGCGCGCCAGACCAGCTTTTTCGATGTTGTTCCCGTCGGCTTTGTTAATTGTAATCGCATCGGCCATTTCCATGATGCCGCGTTTGATGCCTTGCAATTCGTCGCCCGCACCGGCCAGCATCAGCAAAAGAAAAAAATCGACCATCGAATGAACGGCTGTTTCGCTTTGGCCAACCCCAACCGTTTCAATAAAAATATGATTGAAACCAGCGGCTTCGCAAAGCACAATGGTTTCGCGTGTTTTCCGGGCAACTCCGCCCAGCGAACCTGCTGATGGGGAAGGTCGGATGTAGGCATTCGGATCGATGGAAAGGTCTTCCATACGTGTTTTGTCGCCCATGATGCTTCCTTTGGTCCGTTCACTGCTTGGGTCAATGGCCAAAACGGCGAGCTTATTTCCTTTGGAAGTAATGTGTTTTCCCATTGCTTCGATGAAGGTGCTTTTGCCAACACCCGGAACACCGGTAATTCCTATCCTGACCGAATTACCGCTGAAAGGCAAACATTTCACTATTATTTCCTGAGCAATTTCCTGGTGTTCCGGTTTTGAACTTTCTATTAGTGTGACTGCCTGACTAAGAATAGTAATATCACCGTTCAGGATACCATCAACGAATTGTTGTACCGAAAGAGAACGCTTTTTCTTGTGTTTCAGAAATCGTTTTACCGAATCGGTGTTCACCGATGGCAATCGTTCAATGCCCTGATTTACATTTAGCCCGGTGTACTCAGGGCTGTTTTCTATATGGGAATGGAATTGATCTCCAGTCATACTTCTAAATTTTATGCGAATGTAACGATCGCCGGAGAATTTTGGGGCACGATGAACTGAAATAATGGAAATTTTGGAGGTAAAAATATTACACCACTGATTTATAAACTTCAAGCCCGCCTTCCTTTGTTAAAAAGGTCAGCGGGCTCAGTAATTATTTAATCTACCTCCGTTTGATTATTCGGTAGGTTTTTCCGGTTCTTTGTTGTTACCGTTGCGACGGGCAAGCAGGTCGGAATAATACTTGCGGGCAGTATTCATTAGACTGAGGGACTGGAGAAACAATGGTGATTCTAATGCTTTGGCCATCGCCAGTACATAGTTCGCAAAATCAGTATATTTTTTCATCAGGTCGGCCCGAACGATTTTCATGTCGTACGACTCGGTCGAAGCTGTGCTTACCATGCGATTGCCGAACAAGGTTTTAAATGCCTCGTTGGTGGTTTTTAAACGGGTTACATAACGCCCCATTTTGAGTTTTTCGATTTTAGCGGCATGTGCCGGGCTTTCCAATTCGGTAACCAGTTTATCGATGGCCAGCGTTTCTGCTTCGTAGTTCATACTGGCAAGGCCTTTAAAGTTGTTGAAAACAATGCCCAGGCCCCGGCTGGCTTCAACTTCTTTAGGATCGTCGGATATTGCATACAGTTTAAGGGCCCGGCCAAAGGCATCGGCTGACTTGTCCCGATCTTTGTCGGCGAGGTCAATTTTCTCTGTTTCCTTATTTTTGCGCACCTGCGCCAACGCGTTTTCGTATAGCGCCTTTTGCTGGGATATGCCTTGCACATAGGCATTAAACGGAACATCAATCAACAGAGTCTGATCGATGGTTGCCAAATCCTCAGTGTTTCGGCGGATGAATTGCCCGGCTTCCATATTGGTTAAACCGGCCAGGCGCAAAGCTTCAAGTTTTAATTTCATGTGTGGTTAAAATTTAAATTAAAAATGATAATGCTACAATTTACAACATAATTTTCAAATAATCGTTATGAAAAAATGTTAAATGATAGCATGAACACCTATTTGCTGAAAAATCTTTCTGAAATAGATTCTGAAAATTCATTTAAGGGTGGTGTTCTGAAAAAATCGAAAGCCAGAAACTCAGTCGCTGACGAAAACCGGCTTGGTTTAGACTGGAAACTGGGTTTTTAAGCTGAACTGAAAAAATAATGCCCGGAAACTGGGTTTCTGAACAGAACTGAGTTTGGTTTAAGCCGGAAACTCAGTTTTTAAGTAGAATTGAAGCGGATTTGAATTAGAAATTGCGTTTTTGGGTAGAACTGAAATGAGTTGAGCATGGAAACCGTGTTTTAGTGGGAAAAGGAATCCATTCTTAGAACAAGAATGGATTCCTGAAGTTTGTTTAGTGCTTTACGGCTAATTTACCAATGATCATTTCTTTTTCAATTTTTACTCGAACAATATACACCCCATCTTTCCAACTTGATGTATTGATGGTTTGCTTGTCTCCTTTTATTTTATTGATTTTGGTTTTCTGACTTTGCATCGAATCATAAACTTCAAGATCCCACTCAAGGTCGTCATTAATTTTTGTACCTGATTTTGTAGAAATCGATAAAGTTGTTTCGCTTATTGAGGGATTTGGGCTAAAAACCATTAGATATTGAGAACATGAGGAGCTATATTCAAAGTAATAGGATAGATACACATCTTCATAGCAACAATTTTTTGCATCCACTGAAATGTAGTTATTAGGGTCTCCATTTGTATTAATTGAGATAGTACTGCCGTTGTTGTAGTTCGTAGTCCAGGTCGATGGTATTGTCCAGGATTGATCGGAGGTATAACATGACATTTCATCTGTTGGTCTCATTTCTATTGTATAATCCGTGTATGAGCAGAAAGAAAGATTACCATATTGATCAGTGGTCACGGGTATTCCATCTGGGCGGGTAACATGAAAATAATAATCTGACATCCATGTTGATTTACGAGGTAGAGTAATAGAGGTGCATCCCGGAATTGTAACTGTTGCTTCAATCCAGCCAGTGCCACTACCATTGGCGCTGTAAGTTGCCGTACTTCCACTCTGGGCTGTTTGTGTAAGGTTAAAACTAGAGTTCCAACTTATAGTAGTTCCGGTAGGTGGATTTGGGGAAATTTCGAATATATTACCTGCCAAACACACAATATCATCGCCTATTATCTGACTGCCAGGGTTTATGTAATTATTTATAATTGTTAATGATGCAGATTTCGATTGGTTACATCCGGTCATGGTTGCAGTAATAATAGTCCCTGAAGCACAGCCAACTGTTACATCAATGTAATTTGTAGTACTACTTCCAGCCCAGCCATTTGGTAATTGCCATGAATAGGAAACGCCTGAATAAAGCGGGACTTCATATCTATGAGTTGAATTAAAAAGTACGGGCGTATCACCACTTACTGAAAAGTTATTCAGATTCCGTGTAATCTGTATAGTTGCAGGTTGACTATATTGAGTATTTGCTTTAGCTTTTACACTTATTGAAACAGTAGCCGATGAAGCAGGAGGAATAACACTAATTGACGAAGAACTAACAAATGTTCCGGTTTGCCCTGTTGAAGTCTGCCATCCAGTTGGTAAAGTCCATTCAAATTCATCCGTAATAACCTCATTTTGATCTATGCCAACACTTCCGGCATCAGAATTAATATATGAGTTTAATGAGATAGTTGTGGCATTTGTTATGTAGCAGGGAATATTTAACGAAGTTCCTGCAGTAAATGAAGGAGTTGGCATAGTTAAAGTGAAAGCAGGAATAGATAGACTATCATAAGATTCGTTACCTCTAAAATTCCAAAAATCCGCACTAATTATTTGAGGATAAGCACTTGCCTTTATGTTTTTCCATTTCACATATATTCTATCCTCAGAATTATAATCTGCAACCACCCAGCTAGGATTATGGAACACAGCGCTATTTGGTTTGTACCAATACTGTTGTTGTAATAATAATTTATCATATAGCGAGTATTCACATTTTCCCCTTGTAGTAGTTTTGTTGTTACCACCTGGAACAATGTATGGAGCTGCATATAAAGCTGTTGAAAGAAATAAGACTAAAATTAAAGAATAACTTTTATTTAAAGAACTTTTCATTTTTGTTTTATTTAGTAATTAGACCATAATTGATATTTAAAATATATTTCCAGGGTTCTATTATAGCTGGAAATACTACTATACGTTAGGCTTGTAAGCCCAAAAAGGTAATTGATTCCTATTGCAGAATTATTGCGATTAAACTCAATCCCCATATTGGCCCCATAATCCAATCTTTTCATAGAATAGTCCATTCCCTTAACCCATGTGATCCTAATCCTGGAGACTTCATCTTTGGAAATATCAGGATTTTGATAAGTGTTTCCAAAAAGGGCATAGCCAAAATAACCACCTCCAAATCCATATAAGGATAAATTTCGATCGAATATCTTGACTTTAATGTTTACAGGTACTTCCAGGTATGAGAGATTTAATTTTTCCAGATAGGTAGTTTCCTTATCCCATCCAGACTTGCCTTTATTTCTAATCCCTTTTGAGGAATAAAGGACACCTGTTTCAAGAGCTAAGGATTTAGTTATGGTGAAGCTGATTGTTGGGCCAAAATGAAAGCTTGGTTTCAACCAGGGGTCATCAAAAAAATTATCGCCAACCATTTTTTCAGGTATATGTGAAATGTTTAAACCGCCGCGAATACTAATTTCTTGTGCCGGACAGATCAAACTGACTCCCAACAGAAGTGTACAAAAAACTATTTTATTTACTACAGTCATCCGATTATTTTTTTCAGAATTGATTAATGCTTTATAAGTAAAAAGATAATGATTGTTGGTTAAGGTGGTGAACGTTGCATCGTTTGTAGTTCATAGGGTTAATAAAGTAAACATATACTATTAATCCTCAAAACTACCAAAAGGTTACCTTGGTAAACAGATGTTTAGAAACATAAAATATATTTACGATTTATTATTGATTTAAATTTGATTACGATAGTTTGTATAAGCAGAAAGCCGGTCTCCATGATGGAAACCGGCTTTTGCAATGTTTTATTTTGTTGGTTATTGTGTCAGAATATTGGTCGAAATTCTCAAAACAGTAGTTGGGTTTTTGGGGTCGTTGGTGATAATAGTAATTGTTTTATTTTGACGGCCACTTTTGCCGGTCGAGTCGAAAACAACTTTCAACGGAACACTTTCGTTTGCTGCAATCATATTCTTTGATGGCGAAACTGCAGTACAACCGCAAGAACTCTTCACGTCGCGGATAACCAGATCCCGTTTCCCTGCATTTTTCAGGTTAAAAGTATGTTCAACTTTGCTTCCCGGTTTGATATCGCCAAAATCAAACGATTCAGCATCATATTTTACAACTGGTGCTGCTGCCAGCTCAGTTGGTGACAGATTGGAGAAATCTTCTTCCAGCGTTGTGCTAACAGCAATCGAGTTGCGGTAGTCATCTTTGCCATCAATGTTTAAATAAATACGGTGCATTACAAAGCCATAAGCTTTGATTTTGGAAGCATCGAAAGTCACAACAATGTATCCTTTTTGTTTTGGCGCGATGGTAGCTGGTTTTATCACTGCACTCAGGTGAGGTGGCGGAGTTTTAAAGCTGAGTTGAACGGGCTGTGCCGAGTTGTTGACGATTTCAACGCTGTCTTTTTTTAACTGATTTTCTTTAATCTGGACGAAAGCCACATGATTTGTTTTGGCGCGGAGCGGTCCTATTTCGTTCGGGTAATCTTCTTCAAGGGTGCGCGCGCGGGGAGTCACATTGCCCAAAATGGTTAAAACAACATCGGCATTCTCCGCATTGGAGCTAACCCTAATAGTTTTATTAAATACCCCGGGCCGGTTTCTTGGGTCGTAACTAACCTTGATCATTCCTGAAGCTCCCGGCGCAACAGGCTGGCGGGTCCATTCAGGAGTCGTACACCCACATGATGCCTGAACATTGTTGATGATTAACGGAACCGGTCCTGCATTCTTGAAATTGAAAGAGACCGTTTGTACACCCAATTCTTCCTTGAATGTTCCGTAATTGTGCTGTAATTTTTCAAAGGCAATGCGCGATTTTGCAGCGGAATATTGTGCCTGATTAACAAAAGGCAGACAAATCACCACTGCCAGCAAAAGCGTAAATCGGATTTTCATATAAGTTTTTTTAATTTGGTAAAACAATCAATATTTTGTTGAAAGTGTTAGTTGCAAATCTATTTTATTGTTGTGTAATATGCAAAACTATAAAACCTTTCTTTTAATTACTGTTAATACGACCAAACTTTTGTTAATGAACTGTTAATGAATTAAAGAGACGTTTTTTTTGCTTAGTTT
>Ga0208968_1001646_pt1 | contig 11830 bp, 13 predicted proteins | sample RifOxyA3_FD_184031 | JGI IMG/M metagenome (GOLD analysis project Ga0208968, IMG submission 184031) | Groundwater microbial communities from Rifle, Colorado - Rifle Oxygen_injection A3 (SPAdes) | ecosystem: Environmental > Aquatic > Deep subsurface > Groundwater | place: Rifle, Colorado, United...
CTTCTTCCTCTTTCCCGCCAAACATTTTCCCAATCTTTTCAAAAAATCCCCCAGACTCTTCATCGACCATCTACAAAAAACCCCTCCGACATACCATAAACAACAACAGAATCAAAAATTCAAATACCTCGACACGAACATATTCAATACAAAATCATCGAAGTCCCAACCTTCCCCTCTGCCAATCATCAATAACCCGAACCGCACACCTATCCTCATCAACCGAGCCACCCTTAACTAAAAATCCCTTCGCCTTACCAATCTCCAAAAAAACATCATAATCACTCATTCCCTCCAAAACTTTCACGCCATAAAACTTCTCCAAAACTTTCAAATTCCTCTCAAGCAAAAACTCCACAATCTTCAAAGCAACCTTCTCTGGATTCCTAATCTTATGCGGGTCCTTCGAAGCTGTAAGTCCAATCTTAATCTTATCATCTCCCGACGGGATAACCCCAGGCGAATCCATAATCCGAAGCTTACCACATCTAATCCACTCAGTCTTCCGCGTCGTCCCAGAAACAGACCTTACCTTAACCTCAGCACCCGGAACAAGCGCATTAATCAAACTCGACTTCCCAGCATTAGGATAACCAACAATGCCCACCCTTAAACTCTCTCGCTTAAAGCCCGCAGCCATTTCATCCAAACCTTTCTTAAGCGAAACAATCCCTCTCCTCTTAAGCGCCGAAACAAAAAAACCGTTAGGATAATCCTTCCTCAAAACCTTCAAATCATCCTCGCCAACCAAATCACACTTATTAAAAATATAAACCAAATCTTTCTCCATTTTCAAAACCTTATCGACAATCTCAGAATTAGCAGCAATCTCTGGCATCCGCGCATCAAGCACCAGCAACACCACGTCGCTATTCCGAAGCACATTCAACACAACCGGCCAAAATCCCATAGTAAAACAAACCAAACCAGAATTATAAACCTTTAGAAAATCTCCAGAAGAAATAAACTAATTTCCACTCCAGAACCTATGGAACATGTAGAGAAGTTCGTTTAATCTCTTGTTAAGTGAAATTTTTGAATTGCTTATTTTTAGAGGGGGATTTTTTTACTTGAAGAACATTTACGACACCAACTACCCCTACGAATACTATCCGGGACAGCTTCCCAGATATGACCAGCATTACATTTCCATTTGAGTTTAGTTCTTGCATTAATATATTTAGATGAAAGACACTCTCCTCCTTTTTCTTTTGCAATCTTTTTCATATCTTCAATAGTTAATTTCTTATTTCTAGAGCAAACAGGGCACCAATGACCTTGACGAACACAATCATAAGAAGTTTCCCAAATGTGGCCTTTTGAACATTCCCATTTAAGTGGTGATTTATGGTCTTTATATGATGAAGAAATACATTTTCCCTCATTCTTCTTAGCTAGTTTATGTGCGTGTTCCAAAGTTAATTTCTTTTTTCCACTACATTCTGGGCACCAAACATCTTTTTTTATATGAGACCATTTCTGTTCCCAAACGTGTCCCTCCTTACACTTCCATTTAAGACTACATGAAGAACTGATGAACTTATCTGATAAGCAATAACCCTCTTTTCCTCTGGCAAATTCATTCATATCATCTATATTATATTTTCTAAGACATTTTTTAATTCGTTCAACTGCACATTTCGGACACCACGTACCTGCATACATTACTGAATAAGCAGTGGTTTTGAATATATGCCCTTCTTTACATTTCCAAGCGTATTTATCTTTAATAGATGAAAACTCTTTAGACAATAACTCTCCTCCTTTTTCTTTTGCAATCTTTTTCAAATAATCTAAAGAATATTTTTTTGATCCTTTTCTGTTTTCAATTGCACAGACTGGACACCATTTGCCACTAGTTATATTGGACGAAGAAGCATTCCATTCATGACCTTCCCTACATTGCCACTTTAGATGTTCCTTCTGATTAATATATCTCTCTGACAGACATTTACCACCCTTTGATTTTGCGATTTCTTTCATTTCCTTAATTTTTTCAGGTGAATAGATGTTCCAGAGCTTATAATTTAATTCTTCAGTAATCTTTGGAACTTTAATATAATTTTCCTTCGCTTTTTTTATAATATACCTACCCATATCTTCAAACTGAACTGTATAAGGCACTTCAATTAGAACTATTTTCCTTTCTTTACAAAGCGTATGTTTCAATTTATCATCAATTTTTCTTTTTTTAACATACTCTTTCCCCTTTTTTCTAAAATAACCTATGTCCTCATAATGTTGTCTTCCATTATATTCAAATGCTAGTTTTAATTTATCAGAAAAACCATCAAGTTCCATTCTGCTTCCCTTAGAGCTGATTAGCCACCTTGGTCTTTTCTTCGTAAATTTTTCTCCAAAAATCTTCTCGAAATATTTTTTACATATCCTCTCACTTACACCTGTTGAACAAATTGGACACCATGTTTTTTCTCTTTTTAGACTAAATGGAGTAGACCACCAAATGTGACCTTCTTTACATTGCCATTTCATCTTTGTAGTCATATTAACATACTCTTTTGATAAGCATTTTCCATCCCGTTGTTGCGCCAGCTCTTGCATTTCTTCAAGAGTCCTTAATGCTGTAGGTCCCTTTCTTGTTTGGATTACATTTTTAATTCCACAAATAGGACACCAGCGGTTATTTTTAATATGCGATGGAGATGCTTCCCAAGTATGGCCTTCCTTACATTGCCATTTCAATTTACTTCTAGAATTTACATATTGATCAGATAAGCATTTCCCACACTTTCTGTTTGCTAACGCTTTAAGATTGTTTAATTCATTTTTTCGAAATTTAGAGGCATCACCAAATTGATTTACCCATTTCCCCTTTCTCGCTTCATTTGTGCACTGCTTACACCAAGCCCCTTGCTGAACAACATTCCAAGTATTTCTAAATTGATGCCCTTTACTGCATTCCCAATCAAGTTTAGTATGAGCATTTTTATATTCTTTAGAAAGACATTTACCATTTTTCTTATTGGCAAAATCATTCATATCTTTGATGTTATATTTGACCTGCATAATTTTAAATAAAACAAACTGATATAAAAAGTATCGTAAAAAATCCCCCTCTTTGTTCTTCGAACATTTACACTCCCTTCGGTCGAAATTAATATACGCAATTCAAAAACTCAAGGGGACGTTGCACTTTCGCTTTGCTCACCCTCACTTAACAGGGCTTATGCGGAAACCTCGTTGCACTTCGGTTTCCCAAATTGCTCGCCAGGAGGTCGGAATTTTCTGGGTTGCCTGAAAATTCCTCCACTCGGCTCGCAACTTCGCATAAGCCCGGTGTTCAACGAAATTGAGAAAAAGACTAAAATTTGGAAGAGGGAAAAAAGTTTATATACTATTCTTAAATACTAACACATATGACCGATTTAATTAACAAAGGGACATTAGTTGATCTACCTGTTTTTGATAGATTTCCCTCAGCAGATAAACTTCATGACCATGCCGAGATATTTGAAATGGTTTCATTGACTACAAAGCCGATTCCTCAAACTACTCCTTCATATAGTATTCAATATCATGGCGGAATAATTGGGAGGAATGAAGCAGGTGATGAATTGTATTTTGCTTCAAAAACAATGAAACGTGATGATGGAATTCGTGCTTATCCTAATGTTGAAAGATTACAGGTTGGTAACTTAGAGTCATATGTGATTCCAACTGAAAATTCTTATAGAGAATTACATTTGTAACTTTTTGCCCTTAATCCTTTGAATTGATTATGCTTCGCATTTGATACGTCTTTTTTATATCCAACAAAATTTAGGGACTCAAACAAAAAACTATATAAAAGAAATAATATAAAAGAACATATGGAGGACAAATACATATCTATTAAGTTACAATTAAACATCATCTTATCAATAATTAGTGCAGTTGTTTTATTTTTTTTAATTTTCATAATTATTGAAGATTTTTCCCTATTATTTAGTCCATATTATCAAGTATCTGAAGTTTTGAAATCTTTCTTTTTTAATGTATTTGTTCCTGGAATAATTTTTTCATTAACTTTATTATACTCATCTAAAAAAATTATTAAATTTGCTAAAAGTGAAAATTTAAAAGATTATCAATTTAAAAAAATTTTACCTAAAATTTCAATTATTATAGCAATATTGGGAAGTTTATTTTTAGGAATAGTTTTATTATCTGAATATATTACAAATCCTACAAATACTGAAGCTGGAATTGCAGTAGCTATGATGTTTATGATTTTTGGACCAATATTCATAATTATTACAATTGTATTATGGTTTATAGGGTCATTAATTGATAAACATAACAATAAATGTTAAAAAAATATTTCAAAACATAAAAATTCGCTCCCTAAATTTTACTCTTTACCGTTGGTAGTCAAGGCCGTTGCACTTCGCTCTCCCAAATTGATTTTTGTGGATTGTCTCAAAAATCAACTTCACCAAATGCCCATGTATACGCAATTCAAAAAATATTTTTTTAATAGAGAACAAGGAACGATAGGCTTTCAAGGTGGAATAAATTTGATTTTTTCTTTATTTAAAGAGGGGATAATATTGTGTCTTATTACGCTTCGCTACAGAAAACGATTCGTTTAAAAACTTTTTACAATAACTATTAGATATAATGAAAAACATAATCATAAAAGGAGCCAAAACCCACAATCTCAAAAATATTGATATTGAATTTCCTAGAAATAAAATCAATATTTTGGTTGGTGTCTCTGGCTCGGGAAAATCCACAATTGCCTATGATATAGTTGCAGCGGAAGGACAAAGACAATTTTTAGAATCAATCAGCACCTTTGCTGCAAGACTTTTGAAAAGAACAGGAAAAGCAGACATTGATTCAATAAAGAACCTTTCACCTACGATTGCAATTGACCAAAAAAAATTAAGAGGTAGTCCTCGTTCAACTGTTGGAACCAGCACAGAGATTTATACTTATTTGAGATTATTATTTTCAAGGTTCGGTTCTGAAAAAAATTTAATTGCTGGACATTTTAGTTTTAACAACCCGAAAGGTGCATGTCCAAAATGCAAAGGTTTGGGAACCGAATACACCATTGACCCTAAATCTATAATTGATTTTGATAAATCACTAAACGAAGGGGCTTGTCAAATTAATATTTTTAAGCCGGATTCAAGATATTTCAATATAATCAAATCTTCAGGAAAATTAAACTTAGATAAACCAGTCAAAGAATACTCAAAAGAGGAATTAGATTTTTTACTATATTCTCCAAAAATCGTTTTGAGCAACAAAGATCAAGGTTTTATTCAGTCATTCAGCCATGAGGGGATTATAACTCGTCTTATTGGTAGAGCCATGGATTTAAGAGGAGTTTCTGAGAATAAGGAAAAGACCGAAAAAAAACATTGGAGAGAACAACTCTGCCAGACCTGTAATGGTAGCAGACTTAACAGAAAAGCTCTTTCATCACAAATCAACGATAAAAATATCGGCGAATTCTCCAATATGCAACTGGATAAGTTTGTTGGAGAAATTAGTAAGATTAAAATCTCTGGAACAAAAGAACTAACTAATAAAATTATTGAAACAGCCAAAAATTTAATTGATGTTGATTTAGGTTATTTATCTCTGAACAGAAGTTTAGATACTCTTTCAGGAGGAGAATCCCAAAGACTAAAACTTGCCAGAGAACAAGGTTCGGATTTAATAGAAATGGTTTATATTCTTGACGAACCAACAGCAGGGCTTCACCCTAAAGACCGCAATAATTTAATTAAAATTTTACACAAATTAAAAGAAGCGAACAATACGGTTATTGTTGTTGAGCATGATGATTTAGTTATGCAAGAAGCCGACCATATTATTGAAGTTGGTCCCGGTGCGGGAAGAGAAGGCGGAAAAATAATTTTTGAAGGAAGTTTTAATGAATTAAAATCAAAATCACCTGTTACTGGAAAATATTTTGGGGAAAAATCAAAACTTAAACAAGATGTCAGAAAGCCTAAAGATTATTTGATAATAAAAAATGCTTCGATTCATAATTTGAAGAATATTGATGTAAAAATTCCACTAAAGACATTTTGTTCTATTACAGGCGTTTCAGGCTCAGGTAAAAGTTCATTGATAATTGATGAGTTTATCAAGCAATTTTCAAATGAAAAAATTATTTTGATAGACCAGTCGCCTTTAACTGGCACAGCGAGAGGAAATATTGCGACTTATACAGGAATTTTTAACGAAATTAGAAATCTCTTTGCCAAAGAAAATAATGTTTCAAGTAGCTTATTTAGTTCAAACTCTAAAGGTGCTTGTCCTGATTGTAATGGATTAGGATTTATTAATATTGATATGCACTTTATGGGAGATGTAAAGACTCTGTGCGAAACTTGTCAAGGCAAAAAATATCAAAAAGAAATTTTAGAATACAAATACAAAGGTAAAAATATTTATGATGTGCTTGAAATGACTGTAAATGAGGCGGATGGTTTTTTTGAGCAAGATTCTATTCAAAAAAAATTAAAGATGCTTATTGATGTTGGACTGGGATATTTAACTTTAGAGCAAACGCATGATACTTTTTCTGGAGGAGAAGCACAGCGATTAAAGCTAGCAAGCAAACTACACAAAAAAGGAGAAATCTTTGTTTTAGACGAACCAACCTCAGGATTACATTTTGCAGATATCGAAAAATTATTGAGTTTATTAAATAGAATTATTGATAACGGAAACACAGTAATAGTAATTGAACATAATCTGGATGTTATTAGACAATCAGATTGGATAATTGACATGGGACCTTTCGGCGGAGATAACGGCGGGAAAGTCGTTGCGGAAGGTATTCCTGTGGAAGTTTCTAAAAATAACAATTCTGTTACAGGTAAATATTTGGTAGAATAGAATAATAATGAATTTTGAAAAATGGAATTCGCCCCCAATCCCTCTTTTCTTTTTCAAAACAGAAAAAATCAAATTTATAAGAATTAGGGAAAGCCTATCTGATAATTAAGAACGAAAAATATCTTTTGAACTCACTCCGCTACGCTTCGTACCACACTGCGCTCGCCTATCGGCCCACCTACTTTAACAAGAATTATGAGTAAAATGACTCGGCTCGGCATTTTCCCAAATTTGCTCCACTTCGTTACGCAAACTTCTCTAAACCCTAACGTTAAAACAAATATTCCCACTCCCTCCTAAAAAAAATAAAACCCAAAAAAAAAATAAAAAAATAATCTTTACTTAATCCAACTCGTATGTCACCGAAATCTGAGCCGAAACCTTCTGCTCTCCAACCTGAATATTCGTAGCAACTTCCGAACCCTTAACAGCTCCGCCAACAGCATTGTCATAAGCCATCATAGGATAATACCTAAAATCACTACCCATAGTAGTAGAAACAACATCGCCAAGTTCCGCACCAAGTCCTAAAGCAACAGCCTCACCTTTAATCTTCGCATCTTCAGCAGCCATCTTCAAAGCCTTAGCCTTATACTCATTCTCCAAAGACTGACTAAGCTCAAAATTAATATACGAAAGCATAGCACCGTTATTAACAGCCGCGTCAATCGCCTTACCAATCATGGCCTCATCTCCAGCATCAATACGAACAATCACAGAATGCGTCGCCTTAAAACCAAGAGAAGTCCGCTCTTCCTTGTTCCAATCAAATTCCTCATACACATTAAAATTCTGTGTCTCAAAATCATCTCGCGAGAAGCCTGCACTCATCAAAGCTTCCTTAACCTTAGCCATAATCTCAGCGTTATTATCCTTTGCAACATTCGCAGATTTCTCCAAAGTCTCAACATTAAAGGTCACACTAACCAAATCAGGCATAACCGAAACTTCACTAATACCATCGACAGTTATCGTCTGTTCACCAGAAGAACCAGAGAACCTATCAGTCGCAACAAAAACCATGATAATCGCAGCAACTGCAAAAATCAAACTCATCTGAACCGATTTATCTATCTTCATTATCTATTTATCCTCCTTTCAGAAATTAAACTAAATATAAAAAACAAAACAATCGCACTCCAAGCCCCAATCAAAAACCATTCCCATCCAGCAAGACCAGCCCAAAACGAAACATCACTAACCGCACCAAAAGTAGCATCACTAATCCCCCCATTCGAAGCCATCATCTCTACCTGAGAAACCTCATCAACAACCAACTCCATAGCCCTAGGAGCAGCGGCAAAAACAGCATCATCCATAACCTTTTCACCACTCATCACAAAGTCAGCAGGCATCATCAGACTCCTCAGCCAAATCCCAACCGCCCCAGTCAAACCCAATACCCAAAGAAATTTCGCAGCAATTCGCCTTTTAGGAGAAATCACAATTCGCCTATCAACAACCTGATATACCGGCATCTTCTTCCCCTTAACACTCCACCAATGCCCCGACTTTTTAATTAAACCAGCCTTAACCAATTTCTTAACATTATAGTCTGTCGTATTCAACTTCATCCCAAGCTCCCGAGCAATATCACTGACAGCCAAGTCTTTCAGCGCAAGCAAATCCAAAATCTTAACACAACTATCCGACCCCAAAACCTCAGCCACATCTTTAAGTCCCTCATCCCCAAGCGAAATCAAAACTTCCTTTCTCATACCACAATACTACATATTCCACTATATAAAATAAGCGATAACGGCAATTCAAATTGGAGCTAAAAACCTAAGAACAACAAAACTTAAAAACAGTGTTACCACTTCAAAATGTAACACAAACAAAGACTGCATACAACAAAAGAAATCAATTAACTACATTCAAACAATTTGAATTAAGAAATACCCCAGAAACAGTATGCAGCAAAAGAATACCTACAGGAAAACCAAAAAAAACGGTATACCAAAAGGAAAAACGTTAAATTATCTTAGTGGTAACTTGGCTAAAATATAAAAAAAGATATCCAGAAAAAATTTAACAGAAAAGGAGAACTCTCAAAGAATTTTAGAGCAGTATTAATTTTAACTTAATTCTAAGAAAGGAACAAATCATGAACCTCATCGAAATCATCACAGAACTGTTGGTTGGTGCCGGCATCATTAAAAGAACCAGACCCATCATGATCGCCAAAAAACTGGCCGGGTTGGAAAAACTCCAAAAAGAGCTGAAAAAAGCAAATAAGATCAATGCTCAACTGGCCCTGGAAAAAGAGAATGCAAAGGTTAAGGCAGCAGAACAAGCCGAAAAAGAAGCCGAAAAAGAAGCAGCCGACCTCAAGGCCAAAATCGAAGCCCTGGAAAAAGAAAGCAGAACAAAACAGGCGGCACTAAAATCAAAGCAAAATGCAGAAGCAGCTGCTGCAGAAAAATTCATTGCCACGGCAAAAGAGGAAGCGGAAAAAGCAGATGTCATCTCCAGCAACCTCGTATTCATTGCCACCAAACGCCTGGAAAAGAAATAGCCTCCCTCCCCAAAACAGCCATATCTTACGGACCAAACATCCGACTAAGATCCCTGGCTGTTTCAATATTTTAATCAGGGAGAAAATCAATAATAAACAAATCCACCTGTAAAAATTGCCACTTCAGAAAAAATCGCCGCGTTCCATGTTTCGGGGTTTGCAGAAGAATAAACCCTGTCAGCATCATTGACCTCATCAACATCAGGAATTTTGACCTCCCTTTCCGAAGCACTGTCCGAAGAAAATGGGAAAAAGGCAGCCATAAACATTTTCAAAAGTTTAATGGAAAGCTACATAAAAGCGGCAGACTCAGCAGACGGCGAAAATGGGCCTGAATCAACCGCAGAAAAAGCTGGAGAACCGGCGATAGACGAAACCTCGGTACCCAAAAAAAGCAATCAAAAAAATAATCCTTAACCAGGGCACCCACTTGGGACTTAGACACAAGCCATCGTGAAAGAGTCCCAAGCCACCAGAATAAAAAATACAGAATAAAAATTCTTAAAATAGGGGAGTCGCAATGGAACTTATCCACCTACTACCACTAACCACATTTCTCATATCATGTTGACGAGAAAAAACAACATAACCAACGCAATCAGAACCACCTCAAAATACGGATACTACGGCATATTAATAGCAATAATATTTTTTGCAGTACCGACCATTAATACTTGGATGGAAAATATTCAAGAGGGGATTGGCTAGATGAGGTGGTTAAAAAAATTATTTTAAAATAGAATTCTCCTTTAGCTCACAAAAAAATCACGAACCTCACCTTACCCGCAATTTTTTTTGGCAAAAACCTATATACTACAATATGCTATATTAAACAATACGCTTAATAAATATCTCACCCATTCACCTACAACCCATTTCTAATCTCTAATTTCTAATCTCTAATCTCTAATCTCTAATTCATCCCGCCACCACTCTAAAATAATCCTTACCACCCAAAAGTTAAACGTAACCACTGGCCCGTCAAACTCTATATAAACAAGATCCAAATCCAAAATATACTTTTCAAACCCATTTTCTATATAAATAAATCCTGACTAAATCCATTAAAGGAGGTGACAAATGGAAATAAACTTAGAATACAAATACGACTTCACGAACAATGAAGAAGTAGATCAAGTCTATGGATTAATAAAAAGCATATGCCAAAAATTCCCAAACGCAACATGGGGAAGAAAAGGAAATGGTCACGTAGTAACCATTTAAACATATGAAAAAATCTTTGACTCGATCTATAACTGCCGACAAGGCCATTAGAAACGAAAAACAAACCACTTTATTTTTTATTTAATTTATACCACTCTCGGAAAAGTCCTTCAAACTTCCTCCACTCGAGCGTATATCCATCTCCAATATTCTTACTAGCAAAAACTTCTCCAAAATCAAAAATCTGCTCATGCATAGGATACGAATCAAAACACATAGTATCAAATTTGCCATCGCCAGAAATCACATAACACTTATCCAACTGTCCATTATTTGAAGTCCGAACAACCATCCCTTCCCCAGTCAACCCTTCCTTCTCCAAATCCAAAAAAGTCGCACTATCCCAAAAATGCAATTCACTTCTTTCCTTCAACCGCTTAACAATATATTCAACACTAGAACCTCCCCCACTATATTCAACATAAGAATCCAATCTAATACTTCCCACGACTCCTAAAAAACCCAGCCACTTATAAAAATTTATATACTTCACCCCCCTAACAAATCCATGTCCGACAAACTCCACCAAATCGCAGTAACTGGGATAATCAGAAACACCAACGGCAAATACCTAATCTGTAAACGTTCCCCGCAAGAAAAAGCATTCCCAAACAAATGGTGCGTCCCAGGAGGGAAAATACAAACAAGCGATTTCATCAACACAACAAAAGACACCAAAGACCATTGGTTCGACATCTTTGAAAAAACTTTACGAAGAGAGGTAAAAGAAGAAACAGGACTAGAAATAAAGAACATAGGCTACATCTCAAATCTAGCATTCATTCACCCAAACGGCAACTCAACAATGATTGTCTCTCTTCACGCCGATTACGAAAACGGAGAAGTCACTCTGCAACAAGAAGAACTAACCGACCACGCATGGGTAACCTTAGAAGAAGCAAAAGACTATGACTTAATAGAAAATATCTGGGAACAAATTCAGAAAACAGACAAAAAATTTCAATAATTAAATACGAGTAAGAAGAGAATAGGCATCCTCTACCGCAAAAACATCATCTACCCTTCGCCCCCTATCCAAAACAACATCACCAAGACTCATCTTCCCATCATCCCTTAAACAAAAAGACTTTTCTCTTCCAAGCCTATCAGGCATAACAACAACATCTCCCGCCCTCAAGAAACCCTTATTTCTCAACGTGTCATAATCAGAAAAATCACGAAACCATAAAGGCGCCCCTTGACACGCACACACATTCGCTTCTT
>Ga0208968_1001659_pt1 | contig 11781 bp, 6 predicted proteins | sample RifOxyA3_FD_184031 | JGI IMG/M metagenome (GOLD analysis project Ga0208968, IMG submission 184031) | Groundwater microbial communities from Rifle, Colorado - Rifle Oxygen_injection A3 (SPAdes) | ecosystem: Environmental > Aquatic > Deep subsurface > Groundwater | place: Rifle, Colorado, United...
CTGACCAACGGATAGTATACCGTTTTCAGCATTTGCTCAAACTGAAGCTGGTTTTTTTCGTCCCATAGTTTTGAAGTATGCCTGATAATTTCAGCTGCATTGCAAAATTTATAACCGGTGATGCCGGCCAGCAATTGCATATCCGATCCTGAAATGGATTTCAGGGTATAGGACCATGCATTCAGGATTTCGATTGCTTTCTCTGCATATTGTTTTTTCCCGGTGAGTGCCCATTCAAGTGCCTGAATGTAGGCAGCCTGCGAATCATTTCCCAAATCTCCGGCGCCAATATTGGGATTGTTGTATGAACCACGAATGACGTCGGCCATAGGTTTTGGTTGCCATTCAGGTTTGGCATGATTGTCGGATTGAAGTAATTTAAACGATGAAGTCCAAGGTTCTTCACCAGCTTTGAGCTTCTTTTTGATGAAGTCAAGTTCTGCCTTTGAATTCAGCATCCCCGGATGAACCAGTTGTGTCTGACCGGTAAAACTGGTAAAGAGGGCAAAAAAAATCAAAATGATTGTTGTTTTCATATCGATAATTTTATTTCCACTCTGAGAGTGGTTGAATATTGGTAGTATTGGTGATTAAGCCGGGCCATTGCGGAACCAGTAAAACTGCAACTGTCACATTGCCGGTAGTGGCCGGAACTTTGGCCAGTAAACGGCTAACCCCAGTATTTAGCTTTTGTGGAGCGACCTGCTGTGCCGATTCGGATTTAAATTCAGCATTTTCAGGTGACAGAATTTTAGCAGTCATTTTTTGTCCGCCCAAAGTAAGTTCAGCCTGTTTGGAATTGATGATCTGAATTGCGGCATCGGTCGTCATTCCCCAAACCACTTCAGCAGATTTGGTCAGTACAAATTCATCCTGAATCAGAATAGTTTTGCGTTCGTCAACCACTTTCATTCCCCGCAGCGCAGCGCTTGCAAAATCATTGTATGCTCCGGTAAAATCGAGTACTACAAACGGTTCTGCAACGCCTTCGCCATGTTTGATGAATTTTGACGTGGCATCTTCGCGCTGATTCTGACCATTCAGTAGCGGTACATTGTGACTGATTGACTGAAGCCGGTAATAGGTGTAACGTTTGCTCCCGAAATAGTCAGGAAGGTTGTAATCGTCGGACCCCAGATCGCGCGCCCATCGGACTCCGAGAGCATCCAATTCAAAATTTCCGAGATCGAGGTGAGCATGGTTCACTTTGTTGTAACCGGCTTTCAGGCCAATCCACAAAGCATTCGGGTCGGTCCACGAACTTCTGGAAAAATACAGCGAAACTGATCCGTCAAAAAACTTGTCCAAATCGCGTTTGGCAGCCGAGTTGGCATACGGACGAAACCAAATTACATCAAAAACATTGGCTGTGCGGGTTTCGAGCTGATCAATCACAAAATCAGAAAAATGATTGTTGTTGAAAACACCGGCAAGCCATAAATCGGGATGCGGTGCACCGAGTTTCGACTTCTCTCCGGCATCTGCATAATTGAGCATATATCCGGTTGGTCCGGCTGAATAGATGGGGAAATAGCCGGTCAGGTTCATGCCCGGAAGTTTTGTCAGATTGAAATCACTTCCCAAAGCGGTTTGCATGGCTGAAATTCCGTAAGCAGTATAATCGGTGGCATAACCCCAGTAGCCGGGGCCTTCTCCCCAAACGCCATCGGGACCATAATTTTTCAGGGCAAAAGGTAAATATTCGATGGCTTTCGGAACAATTGACAGCGCGATATCCGGATCGGTTTCGGCAACTGCCAGCGCTCCGATGGTCAAACCGCTGTTGCAAACCTGGTTCCAGTTGTGATCAACTTTTGCCCACCATGCATTGCTGGCATAAGCTTTTCTGCCTTCGTTCAATCCCAGTTTGATCAATCCCGCTTTTATCTGATCGCGGCTTAGCTGATCCATTTTGTTGTAAAGCCAGTCGTAACCAATGGCTACTGCATGAGTCATTTCGGCCACATCCAGAAAATGCGAAGGATTCCAGTCGGCAAAAGCGCAAACATTTTTCATGTTGGCAACGGCAGCGGCGAGGTACTTCGGATTGTCCGTCCAGCGGTATGCAAAAGCGAGACTATAGACGCGGTTAAGGCATTCGCGGCTCTTGTCCAACAGGCGTGGGCCAATCAAAACATGTTGAATCGGTGATTTAAAAATATCCTTGTCAGCCTGGGCAACCACATCGGCTGCATATTTTTTCAGTTTTGCATCGGTGTTGCTCATGGTTTTTAATTCCTGAAGCCGGGCATCTGTCAGCAACAACCGTGGATGTTCTTTCTGAAGTGTTTTCAGAATTCCGGTTAACTCAATTTCAGGTTCAGGAACAGGTTTAGCCTCGGTTTTTTCGCAGGAAGGCAAAACTAAAAATTGAAAGAATAAAAAGGCGATTACAAATGTTTGTTTGAGTCGGTTCATTTTGAAATTCAGTTATTTTTTCAGTTTATACAGGTACAGTTGGCTGGCTTCGGGCCACGGTTCCGGCCAGGGTTTATCCCGATTGGCAGGCAAGGTTTCCCATTTCAGTACATATCGGGCTCCGGGTTCTGCAACGGTTCCCAAATCTCCTGAAGTACGGACTTCCAATCCGGGGAAAGTTCCTTCAAGCTTTGACAGTTGTGCCGGAGATGCCGGTTTCCGAACCTGTCCGCAAATTTCCAATTTCTCATTCAGGAGAAAATTTCCATTTCCGTATTTGATGTGCGAATAACCCAATTCATAATACCCGTCGCCCAGGTTCCTGAAATCGCCAACCCGGACTTCCGTATTGATGCTTCCGTTTCCTGAAAATTCCCAGCGGTAATCCCAGTTGGTCAATTGTTTGATTTCCCATTTTTTGCCTGATAAACGCGCCGTGTAAAATTGCAGGTTTCCGGCTGCGTCGTATTTGTGGTAAGCGAAAAGTGGTTTGCCATCGTTGTCGAAGCAAAGGCTGGCGGCCAGATTGATGATTCCGCCCTTTACCGGAATCGGGTCAACCATCACCGATTTATTGTCGAGCGTAGCCGGAAGCTTTACAGGTTCACCAAAAGCGTTGAACCAGTTTTTCAAATCAGGACTTTTCATGTAAGAAAGATCGTGATTGGTTGAACAGTCGGGCGTATCGCGCCAAACCCAGTAAACATGGTACCAGTTGTCGGCCTTCAAAGTCGGCTGGCTTTGGTAGGCATTCATCAGTCCCTGCCCGTCGGTGAGCGGGGTATCGAGTAACCGCTGCCATTGTTTGGTTTTGCTGTTGTAAATGTTGTAAATCTCGTTTCCGTCGCCACTTCCTCCGTCGCGGTAATGAAAAATTAGTTCGCCCTCGCGGGTAGTCATAAAATGCGGGTATGTACAACGTTTTTCGTTGCTGCTCACCATGCTCATTTCCTGCTTCAGGCTCGAAATATCGTTCGGTTTTGTGCTCCGGAAATAGGTAATGGGATGGACATGCATGTTTCCGGACAAATGAATATACCCATCGGGATCGACACCCAAAGTGACACTGTTGTGGCTGTCCCAGCCCAAAATAGTACTGGTTCCTCCGGCGGTTTCGCGCGAAGTGGCAGGTAAAATGGTCAGCTCAAATTTGGGATCGCTTAGATTGCGCTGCCCGACTACCATATTGCGATTGGCGTTGTAATAGGCAATGAACTGACGGTTTTGGCGTGTCAGCAGGCAGAATCCGACACGGTGCCCGGCCCAGACTTTGTCGATGGCAATCACCTGTTCGACCGACTCCGTATTTTTGGATTCATCGATGATCCGGCTTTTGTCGTTCAGGTCGTTTTGAGCACATGCCGTAAAAGCGATGAATAAGACAGTTATAAGTAGGAAAGTGGTTTTCATGTTAAGATTGTTTAGTTCAAAATTATTTTGACTCACCCCCGTCGCATCTGGGATGTCGGGGGTGAGTTGTATTAGAATCTACCAGCTACCCAACGCTTTTTCAAACTTTGCATTTTTCGCATTAACCGATCCGGGAATCAGCAAAACCTGAATTGCCTGTTTTTGATTTGGTTTCAGTTGCATTTCAAATCCCACCAAAGTGGTGCCCGGATTTGGCGCATCGTAAGTGGTTGTGGGTTCGGTTGACCATGTTTTCATCGTCACTTTCGCACTTGTATTCACTTTCAGGTGGAGGGTCTTGCCATCTTTGGTCAAAGTGATGCTGTTTTTTCCAAGTTTTGGGGTACCGGTTGTCATCATGGTCCAGCGAACAGTTGTTGCTTTGTTTTCAGCAGTCAGTTCATCGCTCACCACCACAAATTTTTGATCAACAATGGCCACGCCGCGTTTGGCAGATGCAAGCTGGCCTTCATACACCGAAGAAATATCTGAAACGGCATACATGAAATCAGGATTGTCGGAGAATTGGTCGATTTTGGCATAACCTTTCACCACCTGCAATTGATTATCGATGGTCAAAGTGTTGTGCGGAAAATTGTTCAGGCGGAAAATAGTCCAGCGCTGTGCATCTTGTGTCCGTCCAAAAATGTTCATTCCTTTCGATTCGAGCGACTCGTAACTCTGCATCCCAAAATCTGAAGCCCAGCGCACTCCATCTGCTTCCATAATGAACGAGCCAATATCCATGTGTCCGTGATTCACCGAAGGCGAACCAACCTTAAAGCCAAGGTAAATAGCATTCGGATCGGTCCAGGAAGTACGCATCATGGCAAGAGGATTGGCTCCCTGTCCTTTCCATGCTTTCACTTTGGGTTCAGAAACTTTGTCAAGAGGCAAATCTTTTCCCCAGATCATGATGGCAGGCAACAGACGGTCGCGGGTAAAACGTGAAAAGTCGTCGCGTTGCAGATAAGTTTTTTCGACCCATAACTGTGATGGATCGTTGTTCTTTTGGGCGAACCAGAACATAGCAGGGCTCAAATCGCCACCTGAACCGGAATCTCCCCAGTTGAAGCTCGGACCAACAACTCCGGTCATATTTTGCAGGAATACAGCGGTTTGTAAAAATCCTGGAGTGCTGTTTAATCCAAAATCAGAATCAAATGCTGTTTCGACAGCGCTTAAAAACATCACATTGAATGAAGTTCCATATCCCCAGTAGCCATATCCTTCAGGATAAGCGCCGTCGGGTTTGTATTCGTCCATCGAAAGTGGAATGGAATTTAGGGCACGGTCGATGATGATTTTTGAAAGGCCGGGATGATCTTCGGCAACCGCCAAAGCGCCATAAGTCATACCTGCATTGCAAACCTGGTTCCAATTGTTCACTACCCGGTGCCATGAGTTGTATTTGGGGTCGAGCGAAGGATAAATTCCCTTGTAAACGATGGCATCGCGGATGATTTTCTTCGATTCTGCAGAAAGATTCGGGTAAAGCCAGTCGTAGCCAATGGCAACGGCCATCGTCATTTCGCCCACATCGAGAAAATGAGAAGGATTCCAGTCACTGAATTTGGCAATGGCCAGCATTTCTTTTTCGCACCGGTCGAAATATTTTTGTTCGCCCGTCATTCTCCATGCATATGAAAGATGAAAAATACGGCGCAAAGCTTCGCGCGATTTGTCGAGCAGGCGGCGCCCGATCTGGATGCGTTCAACCGGAGGCAAAGCGATTATGTTGTTGCTTTCCAAAAGGATCGCTTCGTGCATCTTCTTCCAAATGGGGTTCCCGGCAATCGATTGCTCAATTTGCCGTTCTTCACCTTTCAGAAGTAAGATGCGGGGATGTTGTTTGTCGGTGATAGTCTCCACCGAAATGGATTGCTGTGCAAAGCTGATTCCGGAGAAACAGGTCAGTAATAAAATGATTAGCGCATTTTTAAAGTAGTTCATGTGTTTATGGTTTAGGTTTTTAAATATTTATTGTTTAGACTCCTTTGATTATTAGGCAATTACAATGTTATATTCAGAATTTTAATCCCACTGCTTATTAGGGCTAAAGCCCAACTCCTTTTGTGTACTCATGTCCGTTGGCTTCAGCCAACGGCAAAGGATAGGGCTGCGATTAAGCAGCATGGTCGATCAGAGCATTATCCTTTGCCGTCACATTTATGTGACGGACAGGAAATTTGCATTTTATTTGGGCTTTAGCCCAATTATTTTCCTTCATTTGACAGCTATGCCCATTTTAGCATGGGGCTTTTTTATAATTCTATTGTTACACTCTGTCCGGCATAAACGGTTTGTGGCAATTCAATTGATATTTCGGAAACTCCTTTTCGCCCGTTCCAGAATGAGCGGAAATTTTCTCCGCTTTTTTCAATCTTTCCGGTAACGGCGACATGTATTTTACCCAGTTTTCGGGAAGGATCGGCCACCGAAATTTGTTTTACCGCAGCACCCACTGTTTTCACCATTACAGTTCCCGGACTGTCCATTCCGATCGTCAGATTCTCCGAAACTTTTAATTCACCTGAAGTATAAAATACGATCTGACAAATGTTTAGTCCTGAATGACTGACTGCCTGAATTTCCCTGGTATTCGACAGGATTTTAACTTGCTGGCCAGCTTTGTCCATTTCCTGTTCTGTGGTTGCCGGAACAACGATGTATTGGTAGCTTGCGTTCGACGGTTGTGTTCCGTGATCGATCCAAAGTTTGAAAACGTCTTTGCTTATTTCATCTTTTGGCGAATCTGACTGGCGGTTAATTTTGAACCAACTTCCGGTTTGCGCCTGATTCGACAGGTTTACCTTTTGCACTTCAGGAAAAACATAGCCGATGCCGTCGTGTAAAATCCATTTCACCTCGTCCAGTGAACGTTCTCCTTTTTCAACAGTTGATTTTTTGGTGCCATTCATCAACACTACTTTCCCGCTGAGCAAACATTGGTTGATGGTCGTTGATACCGGAAGTTTTGCCCTTGAATTAATGCTTGTTCCGAGACAAACATATTCATCATCGAAAAAGAACCATGCTTTTTTTGCTGACATCGGGTCGTGTGGACTTTTGAAATCGTAAACCACCGCGCCATATTTGCCATCGGTAACCGCGCCAACAAAATCGCTCAGCCCTTTTTTCTGAATTTCATTTTCTGAAGGGAGTTCGGGCTTTTGCAGGATGGTTGTTCCCGGAATTTTTTGCCAGTCGTAAACCGGAGCGATGTTGGTGTATTCGTCGCCTGTTCTGGTAATATAGTTGGTGCCGTCGCCCCGGTGGTGGTTCATCAAACCCTCGCCGTTGTATGGTACTTCCATGTTGTCGTTGCGCGTGGAGTGCATCCTGACGGAGGTGAAAAAATCGGGACGCTGGAAACTAAAATGCTCTGTTTGCCAGAAAAATTTTCCGAACGACAGGGTAGGAGCGGCTTCTCCCTTGCGGATTTTGATGATCTCTTCCAGTTCATTCTTCCGGTAGCTGGTTGTTTTTAGCAAGCGTTCAGGGGTAGTTGTCCCCATTGCATGATGACTATCGAATCGTGTAACATCGCGGTTTTTTGTTCCCGGATCGCTAAATTTGCCATACACCATTTGTTTGCAGATTCCGTCGAGATAATAGTCGATCAGTTGCTGAAGTGGTTTCTCCGAGAACTGATACTTTGTACCGGCTACAAAAGCAGCCCATTCGGCAAAAGCGTCGGCATACCCCGTACCATAAGAAAGGGTGTTGTTAACGCGGTCTTCCCGGTGATGAAAGCTGTAATCGTGTTGCATTCCACGTTGCCCGGTGTTGAACTTGATTTCTCCTTCAATTACCTTGATGACTTCGCCGAACTGAACTTCGTCGCGTTTGTAGAGCAATGTTTTGGCAAGGATACCGGCTATTTTAATTCGGTCGCCACTGGGGCGTGCACCGCTGGCAGTTAAGTGCGCGCGGCCAATCATCGGCAGCATTTTCTCAACTTGTTCTTTGGTTAGGTCGGTATCCATAATCATCAATACTGAATTCAGGGCAACGGGCGTACCGATTTGGTTGTGCCACCAGTTTTGGCAGATAAAATCGTTGGTCAGCCAGTAGCCGAGCGCTGAATAAATGACTGCTTTTAACTTTTTGTCGCCTTTCAGTTTGGTGCCTTTCTTTTTAAAAGCGCGGCTCATTTCGACCATATTGCCCAAATGCCGGGCATGTTGAAATCCGGTGTTCGAAACATCCACATAATCGATGCCTAGCCAGGTTCCATCGGGGCGGATGGTCGCCATTAGTTCCCTGACACTTGTTTCATTTACCGGTGGAGCCATCAGTTCGGCAATCACTTTTTGTCGGAGGAGTTCAATTTCTGAATTTAAGGATGGGCTCGATGCCTGTGATTTTGTTAGTCCAACCAGGAGGAAAATTGATAATAGAATTAGGTTTTTCATATACTCTTAGAATTAGTTTTTAAATTGCCAGATATAACTCGCTATTTTAATCATGTTCCAACGTGGTAGAATATTTCTCTTGGCTCGTTTCATAATTTTCTGATTTCTGCATTTGGTCTTTTTTGTAACTACTTTTCTGAACGTGATTTCAATTCCGTCCGAAAGATGGTTAATTCATTGAAAAACATTTTCGCGCGGACGATTTTCTTTTGTTCATTCCTACCCAGGGCGACACTCCTTCGTCGTTTGCCCTGGGCTACAAATATTTCGCCCATACTGGGCTGAACCCCACCGTCTCTCTTTTACACAGCTATTCATTTATGGGCAGTTTGGCAATATACAAAGGGACTCCTACGGAGAATTTTCCGCGTAGCGGATATAGTATTGTAGATCAGCATAGAGATAGTCCCGATTTTTCGCGTAGCGGATTAACTTTTTATTTTACCAGACATCAATGAATTATTGACTATTTGCCTGAAAGCCTGACTTTAAACATTCCTTCATTCTCTTTAGCCAGGTAAGCTGGCATACGGATTTCTATCCTTTTTAATCCATTCATTTTGCGGTCGAGGTAGAATGGCGGTGGGTCGAGTTGAATAACCGAAACCTGTAATTCGGGATTAGCCAGATTATCCAGTTTCAGTTCCTTATTATCCTGACGGAGAATGGCTCCACCTTTTACGATTTCTACATCGGCTGTAGTCATCATTTGCCACGAAATACTTTGGGTCGATTTGGTCGTGGTGAAATGATCTTCAATCAGAATGGAACGGTTATCTTCTTTGGTAAATTTTCGGGTAGCATTTTTTATGTTTTCGCCGTAAACTGCCGTCAAATCAAATGTGGCTTCAGGTTTTGCTTCATCTTTAAATTCCTTCAACGGGGCAAATCCGCTGTTTATAAACAGCGCGTCGTTTACTGTTACGGTGCTGTGTCCGTAGTTATTTTTGGTGAGCAGGGTCCACCTCCAGCAATCCTGGCAATTTCCCCAAAGATCAAATCCAGCTTGTTCAATCTGGTTGTAGCTCTGATTTCCGGGATCGATCGACCAGCGCACGCCATCCAATTCAAAAATAAACGAACCTGCATCCATGTTTCCGTGACTGGTGGTTGCACGTCCGCCTTTTCCTCCGAAATAATAACCGCGGGCATCGTTTTCTTCGCCGGTGAAAATTACAATGGGGTTATCTCCTTCGCCTTTCCATGCCGTTGGAATTTTTACGTCACTTTTTTCTTCGTATTGCGACATCCAAACCAACGCTGCTCCCGAAACTCTTGACAATTCGCCCAATTCAGCTGTTGGAATCAAAAAACGTTCTTTTTCGAAAAAGGCTTTGTTCCCGGTTTTTGCAGCAAACCAGGCCAAGGTAACATCACCGCCTTCGCTGCGTTTATCGCCGCAATCGGCAAAATTGTAGTACCAGCCCGAAGGAGCATTCATCAATACCCTAAAAACCGCACTCTTTTTAAAAGCCGGATATTCGGCTATACCAAAATCGGTACCGAAAGCGCTTTCGAGCATGGCCGAAGTGACAACAGAGAAGCTTGTTCCATAGCCCCAGTATGTAGAACCTTCAGGATAAACACCATCGGGACCATATTCGGCCAATGAGTGAACTATTCCATCGAGTGCGCGGTGGATGGTTTTGGCTGCCAATTCAGGATCTTTTTCAGCAATGGCAATGGAGGCGGCAATCATTCCGCCGTTGCAAACCTGGTTCCAGTTGTTGGTTCCGTATGCCCATCCCGGATCTTTACCATTTGCGGGCCAGCTTGGTTTAATTCCTTTTTCAATCAAAGCTGTTTTGGCTAGTTCGATGGTCGATTTTGGCAGTTTTCCGGCAGTCCAGTCGAGTGCAATGGCTACTGCCATCGACATTTCAGCCACATCGAGGTAATGTGACGGGTTCCAGTCGGTAAAATTGCAAACCGCGATTACTTCTTTGTTGATGCGGTCGAGTATCGTTGCGCCTTTTTCAATCCGGTAAACCATGCCCAGCATGTTGATGCGGTAAAGCATTTCGCGGCTTACACCCAACAAACGGCGGCCTTCCAGTTTCCGCTCCAACATTGGTTTTTTCTGAATTTCAATAGCATTTAGCTGAATGGCTTTATACATGTTTTGAATCACCGGGTCTGATTTTAGTTTCGACTTGACCAGTTTTTCGAGTTCAGTATTTAATACCAGACGGGGCTGTGTTTTCAGCAAATTACTTTTCAGGTACGCTACCGTGATTGGATTTTCAAGCTTTGTAATTTGTTTTTCGTCGGGCAATAAATTGTTGCAGAAGGATTGCGTTGCTACTGACAATAAAATAGTCAGAAATAAAAGACTGATTATAAAATGGATTTTAGGTTTCATATTTATCGATTTAGTTGGTTTTATTCTTTTATCCTTATGTCAGGGCCGTTTGTCCTTCCAAAGTTTAAAGTCGTCCCAGTAAATTTGCAGGGTTTTGTTTTGGCTGCCCATATAGTCGATCAACTTCTTGGAGGTGTAAAGTTTGATTGGATTAAAATCGGTCACCCCGTCAGGATTGGGATCCTTGGTGTTGTGGGTGATTTTGGTGAGGTCGTAAATGATTTCCTTTTTTCCGCCATCAGGCTGAATTGTCATGTAGAATTTCCCATTGTTGGCATCGCCTTCTTTGTAGTAATACTCCAGCGTAAACCATTGCCCTATCGGCACTTTTACTTTTTGGTTGGTTTCTTTCCAGAGCGTGGTGTATTTCTGGCTTCCATCGGCAAACAACTCGCAATCCTGCCCATCGAGAATGAAATACAGGTCGCTTTCTTCAGCAACGGGTTTTCCGATTCCAAGCGTGATCCGGAATCCGTAAGGCACATTCTGGTTCCAGGTAACATTGTTCCAGAATTCGGCGATGGTGAGCCAACTTATTTTATCAGGAAAAGTGCGGACGGTATTGAAATCGCTGGGCAGAAAAATACGTTCCGACTGGTAAAATTCCTTCATTCCCTTGTTGCCGTAAAGATTGCCCTGAATACGTCCTTTTGAACCTTCCACATTGGGTTTATTGAGCCAGAAATGCAGCACATGATTGGACGGATTACCCGGCTCGGGAACAATTTTGGCAAAGCGCATCGTTGAGTCGCCGCCCTGGTATTGCAGGTTGAAATTGCCGATTTCGGGATGATTGTCCAGATCGTTCACCCACTCGTTGTGGTCGGGAAAAGCTTTGTCAGTGCCGGTAATGTCGGAATCCGAACCTTTGGCGATGACTTTCGAACCAGGCTCAAAACCCGATTGGAAAATTAATGTTCCGGTGTTTATTACAGGTGCCTTTTCCTGTGCGCAAGCGGTGAAAAGTATAATCTGAAATACGATTGTGAGGTACAAGGTTTTCATAGTCGGTTGTTTAATTGGTTTGCTTCCCCAAAAAGGGTATGTACTACTGCATCAAAATAAATTTCTCGGCACTTATCTTTTCATTCGATATTAAATCCGTTCCGTTTCCGGCGAAAGTGTTATTTGCTGTTTTAATGTTTTTTCCTGAATAGGCTTCCACTCCAAAAC
>Ga0208968_1001662_pt1 | contig 11762 bp, 9 predicted proteins | sample RifOxyA3_FD_184031 | JGI IMG/M metagenome (GOLD analysis project Ga0208968, IMG submission 184031) | Groundwater microbial communities from Rifle, Colorado - Rifle Oxygen_injection A3 (SPAdes) | ecosystem: Environmental > Aquatic > Deep subsurface > Groundwater | place: Rifle, Colorado, United...
CTCCGGAATTTTTTATTTCAGTAAAAAATGCCATCGAAAATGATTTGAATATTTACAATTTACAATTTACCTATCCCAATAGATTCCTACCGAACCCGCTTAAACTCCTGCTTCTCAAATACCAGAGCCGTCCTTGCCGGCAAGTACAAACGCAAATAATGCTGGCTGGTTAATCCGTTTTCAGGAACCGTAAAGTAAGTCATCTGCCGGTCAATCCTGTTTTGTCCGCCAAAGCGCACATCATCAGTATCCAATATAATTTTGTATTTGGAAGCCTGCATCGGAATTCCGTAGTCAGTGAACGATTGGGAAGGATGAAAGTTGAATACAAATAAATATTTTCCCCTTGAATAAATAAGTATTTCATTTCCCTTGTGATCGTATAACCAGTTAACTTCCGGATTTTCAATCAATTTCGTTTTTTTCGCAAATTGTATCATCTCACGGTCAAAATCCGCAAGCAGGTGATATCGCAAATTTTTATTGTCGGCTATACTCCACAAGCGTCGGGCATGTGCATATGACCAGTTATTTCCTTCACGCGGAAAATCAATCCATTCAGGATGGCCAAATTCATTGCCCATGAAATTCAGATATGCACCGCCAGCGCATGAAAGGGTTGCTAACCTGATCATTTTGTGAAGTGCCATTCCCCGTTCAACCGCCAGATTGGGCTGATCTTTGCGCATATTAAAATACATCTCCTTATCAATCAGCCTGAAAATAATGGTTTTGTCGCCCACCAAAGCCTGATCGTGCGATTCGGCATAACTCACCACCTTTTCATCCATCCGTTTTGAAGTCAGCTCGTGAAAGATGGTTCCCACATCCCATTGTTCATCAGGAACTTCTTTAATTGTCTTGATCCAGAAATCAGGAACTCCCATCGCCATCCGGTAATCGAAACCCACACCACCGTCAACATTCGGGGTAGCAAGTCCCGGCAAACCGCTCATTTCTTCGGCAACAGAAAGTGCATTCGGATTTATTTCGTGAATCAGCCGGTTTGCCATAATAAAATAGGTAAACGCTTCATGATCGAGCCCACCATCAAAATAATCGTCGTAACAGGTGAATGCTTTGCCCAAACCATGATCGAAATACAACATGCTGGTCACACCATCGAAACGGAAACCATCAAATTTAAATTCTTCAAGCCAATAACGAATATTTGAAAGTAAAAAATGAATGACTTCAGGCTTTCCGAAGTTAAAACAATACGAATCCCAGGCAGGATGTTCGCCTTTGGCCCCTTCGTGAAAGAATTGCCAACGTGTTCCGTCGTATTTGCCCAATCCTTCCACTTCATTTTTCACTGCATGTGAATGGACCAAATCGATGATTACAGAAATACCCATTCCATGCGCTTCGTCCACCAGTTGCTTTAATTCCTCCGGTGTCCCAAATCTGGATGATGGGGCAAAAAAGCCTGACACATGGTATCCAAAACTTCCGTAGTAAGGATGTTCGGGAATAGCCATTAGCTGAATTGTATTGTATCCGGCCTTTTGTATCCGCGGTAAAATATCAGTTCTGAATTCATTATAGGTATGTACCCTTTCGTTTTCGCCGGCCATACCAATATGTGCCTCATAAATCAACGGCGCTTCGTTCGACCTGCGAAACTCATCTTTATTCCATTTGTATGGTTTAGAAGGAGCCCAAACCTGGGCGCTGAAAATTTTCGTCTGCTCATCCTGAACCACCCTGTTTATCCAGGCTGGTATTCTTTTCCCGCGTCCACCGTCCCAAAACATCGAAAGTGCAAACAAATCGCCATGGCTCATTTTGTCGGCCTGAAGAATTAATTCCCAATTCCCGTTGCCGACAGACTTCATGGCATACTCAGAAGTTTCCTTCCAGTTATTAAAGTCGCCGGTCAAATATATTTCAGTGGCATTTGGAGCCCAGTCGCGAACAATCCACTGATTGTCAACTCTGTGTAAACCGTACCATTTATGCCCCTGCGCAAACTCCGACAAACTGACGTTCCGAAGAATTTCATGCTCTTTTTCTCTGGCAATATTTAATCGTGACATAATGGTTGGCGCAAAAGGCTCAAGCCATTGATCGTTTTTTACAAAATTTGGTAGTTCCATTGCATTTTCAGTTTGCTTAAAGATAAGCAAAACATCCCGCCATATGCATGGATCGGACAAAATAAATTGGTATTAATCCTAATTTTTTCTTTTTCAGGAAGGTCTGTTCTGTAACGATGTGATTGAAGATAGTTACTTCAGATATTATTTGATGGGAAAAGCACCTGTTTTGATATTATTTAAGGAACAACGACTCTATAACAGGGTTTATTTATGACTTACTAAAAGTAACTTTGAATAAACCCGATCCCCGGCGCTTGCTTTTAAAATGTAGAATCCTGAAGGCAATGAGGATATATTCAGTCTTCCGCTCTCGAAAAGGGAAGTATCCATGACTACCTGACCTCCAATATTTACAATGGAAACAGCCACTTTCTGATTGGGAAATAGGCCAATATTTACCCAATCAGTTGCGGGAACAGGATACAGCTGTAAAAGATTTTGGCTGTGGGGCGGCATTCCTCCAGTGACCGTACAATCAACACGAAGCGCTTCAAACACATTTAAAATATCATCATATCGTTTTGCGGCATACGGTTGAAGTCCCGGAATCTTCAGCCAAGCTTCATCCCTATTCTTCTGAAAAGCCTCAAAAGGATAATCCAGATAAGGATCTTGCTCCAGAAGGTTACCTATTATTGCAGTTTCAGCTGTTATTAAATTATTGACAGAAGTAGCGGAGAGATAGTCTTTCAACTGACAATATTTACGTAGGAATAAACCATAGAATTCGGGTATCTGCAGAATTCTGTTTGTCAACACCGGATAATCCGCCGGGTCGATGTTTATGGGTTGTTCCCCAGTCTGCCACGATAAATTATAGTCCCAGGGTATCCATCGAAATTTACCATTGTGATTATACAAATAGTAATTCCTACCCGAATTCCCATAATAATCCAGATTATTAATGGCGATATCAAAAGCCAGAATCTGTAAATACTCCTCAACTTCAAATACTGACAATATTGAATCCCGAAACTGCTGATCGGTTGTATTATTCAGAATATCCAGAAAATGAATGAATTCTGACCAGTCATTTTTATTCTCATGGTTCTCAAGCGAAATCGACTGATAATAAGCCTCCTTGCCGCTACCCAACCATCCCAGCGAAAACCCAGCTGTCCCTTTGCCTTTTTGCTTGTACAAATTGCCATCATGATTACCGAAATTACCATCCAGAAAAGTATTGTCAATCTGTTCTACAATGCGGTACAATCCTATATAGGCCGTGTCGATGAACACTTTTGCAAAAGAAGTTCGCGGTGCTTTTATACCCAGCGATCGCAATATCTTGTAATTGATGTTTTCCCTTATAAACGATGGATCTCCGGAACCGTTGTGCAGATTAAACTTTTTCAATCCATCATATTGCTGATCTGGTTTATACTCGTTAATATCGACTTTAAGTGGCTTTTTCACTGAATGCCACCACGAATTAAATCCCTTGTACCGTATTCCCAGTGAATCCAGATTAGTACCATCTACTATTAATTTCACAGATGCATAAGGAATTTCGCGGGTCTGAATCTGGTTCATTCCAAAAGACAAGACATAGTTGGCTTCCAGCGTATCGCGCAGGTTCTCTTTAAGCGAAACAATTTTTATTTCATGAATTTTCGAGTTGTCGAACAACTGATTACCAGGAACCTGACCCAAGGATGAGCCGACTAATAGAATGTTACACACAATATATGACAAATACAATTTCCTCATATCTTGCAGCTTTTAAATTACAATATAAGGACGCTGCACCGGTCAATAAGGTTGCGCATAATGAAAATATTTTCACATACTTGCCGGAATAGTTCTAAGAATTCGCTCGTGAATCAATCAGAAAAGAACAGTGAATTTCGCTGTCAACATTACTCCTTTTTAGTTGCCTCCTGAATAAATTTTTGATTCAACTCGTCTGAATCACCATATTTGGTGCGCAATTCAGTTAAACGCTCATGCATCGTTTTTTGCACATCGGCATAGGCCGGGTTGTTGTACACATTTTTCATTTCTGAAGGATCTGTCTCCAGATCGTACATTTCCCATTCGTCCACATCGTAATAAAAATGCATCAGTTTGTAACGTTCGGTGGCAATTCCATAATGCCGTTTCACCATGTGTACCGATGGATATTCGTAATAGGTATAATAAACTGCATCCCGCCATTCGTTGGTTTCGCCTGAAATAAGTTTACGGAACGATTCGCCCTGAATATCAGAAGGAATAGAAACACCGGCGTAATCGAGAAAAGTTGGAGCAAAATCAAGGTTTTGAACTAACTTGTCAATACTTGTTCCCGGATTAATCTCTTTCGGATAGCGGATTAACAAAGGTGTACGGAACGATTCTTCGTACATAAAGCGTTTATCAAACCAGCCATGTTCGCCCAAATAGAAACCCTGATCGGAAGTATAGACCACAATGGTATTTTCAGCCAATCCGTTTTTATCAAGGTAATCGAGCAACTCGCCCACTCCATCATCAACCGACTTTATAGTGCGCAGGTAATCTTTGATGTAGCGGTTGTATTTCCATTCGGCCAGGGCTTTCCCAGTTAATTTGGCTTTCAGGAACTCCTGATTCTCGCTCTCGTAAGCATCCATCCAATTGGCACGCTGTTCGGGGTTCATCCGTTTTAGGTCGCGCACGAATTCGGTGGTGTCGCCTTTCGGGTCAACAATCAGTTTAAAGTCGTGCCCCCAGATTCCGTGCCCGTCAATTTTCATCTCCTGTGTTTTTGCAGCAGTTCCGCGTCCGGCATAGTCATCGTAATAATTCGCCGGAGGGATAAAAGTGGTATCATCGTACAGATTGACATATTTTGGGGCTGGCAACCAGTTGCGGTGAGGCGCTTTCTGGTGATACAACAAGCAAAAAGGCTTGGTTTTATCACGCATTTCATCCAGCCATTTCAGGGCATATTCTGTTGTAATTTCAGTACAGTAACCGGGTATGCGTTGTTTTTCACCATTGATCAAAAAATCAGGATTGTAGTATTGACCTTGTCCTGGCAAAACCATCGAATAATCAAAACCCTGGGGCAGGCCATCCAAATGGATTTTTCCGATCATGGCAGTTTGGTAACCCGCTTTTTGCAATTGCTTGGGAAAGTTATCCTGATCCCAGTTGAACGGAAACATGTTATCAACTTTCCCATTTACAAAACTGTGTTTCCCGGTAAGCATCACAGCACGACTAGGTGCACAAATTGAATTGGTAACACAAGCCCGCGTAAAAATGGCTCCTTCTTTTGCAATCCGATCGATGTTCGGAGTCTTGTTCAGTCCATGCCCGTATGCACTGATTGCCTGGTAAGCATGGTCATCGCTCATGATGTAAATGATGTTCGGGCGGGTTTGCTTCGGAGCCTTATCTTTACAAGATGGCAAAATGGCTGCCGAACAAATGCCCAGCATGGTAATTAAATTTTGTTTGTTCATATTAGGTTGATTTTAGTTTACTATTTAATAGAACTTCCGGCTATTGCACTTTGCCGGGGTTTCGCCGGTTTTTCCCTTCAATTTTCTGAATATCATCACCTAAATCATGACGGGCTTCATCGGCCAACTTCTTTAATTCGGCAACCACTTCAGGATAGAATTCTTTGACATCAAATCTTTCACCCGGATCGCGGCGAAGATCATACAAGCCTTCTTCGTGCGCAAAGTTTTCATTCGTTCCTCCCGGAAATCCATCTGCTCCGGGCTTAAATCCAATATACGTGCGGCCGGGATGCGCAAAAACCAGTTTCCAATTGCCTTTGCGCACAGCTTCCAAACTGTTTTTGCGATAATAATATAGGAATGATTCACGGGGATTGGCATTTTCATCGCCCAATATAAGTGGCAAAATATTAACTCCGTCAATCTTTTTCTCCGGAAGTGGAACGTTGGTAATGGCAGCCAACGTAGGCAAAATGTCAATGGTAGAAGACAGTTTGTTGCAAATTGTTCCTTCCTGAATGTGTCCCGGCCATTTCATCAGGCAGGGAACGCGCTGGCCGCCTTCGAAACTTGCACCTTTGCCTTCGCGAAAACCTCCATTTGAACCGGCATGATTTCCGAAGTTTAGCCATGGGCCATTATCGGAAGTAAAAATGACCAGCGTATTTTTATCCAGGCCGTTCTTTTCGAGCGCTTTCATTATTTCGCCCACCGACCAGTCAATTTCCATGATGACATCTCCATACATACCCTGTTCGCTTTTTCCTTTAAATTTTCCGGAGACTGCCAGCGGAATATGTGGCATGGAATGCGCCATGTATATAAAAAATGGATTTTTCTTGTTCTCAGCAATAAACCGAACAGCCCGATCAGTATAGATTGTGGTCAACTCAGATTGATCCTCCAGTGTTTTTATTTCCCTTATTTTACTATTACCCTCAATCAACGGAAGTACCGGATACCTGGCTTTATTTGTATTTCCCGCAGCTGGTTTTCCATCAAAATTTACCGGCCACATGTCGTTCGAATACGGAAGCCCTAGATATTCGTCAAACCCTTGCTGCAAAGGAAGAAATTCAGGTAGATGGCCCAAATGCCATTTTCCGATTGCCGCAGTTTTATAGTTTCGCTTTTTCAGAATTTCAGGAATGGTTTCTTCGGAAGGGTTTAATCCGATTTTGGCATCGGGCATTAATGCGCCTGAAATTCCGACACGATTCGGATAGCAACCGGTTAAGATTCCGGCACGCGAAGCGCTGCACACAGCCTGTGCCGAAACAAAATTAGTAAACCGCACGCCTTGGGCAGCCACCCGGTCGAGATTCGGAGTTTTATATTGTGTTGCACCATAACAACTTAAATCGCCGTAACCCAGGTCGTCCATGAAGATCAGTACAATGTTGGGATGCTGTTGCTTTTCAGCAGCAGCAGATTGAATTGCAAAAGAAGTGGCAGCAAGTCCAGCGAAAAGTGAGTTTCTGAGGTATTTATTCATAATCTACCTTATTTAGGTTGGTCAACAAGCATCAAATTTAAATAAAAAAAGAGGCTGATTCGATATTTCTACCAAATCAGCCTCTCTATATCTATAAATATTTCAATTTAATCAATCATCTCAAACCCGCAATAAGGAACCAGCACTTTTGGAACACGGATTCCTTCAGGTGTTTGGTTGTTTTCGAGAATTGAAGCCAGAATTCGCGGCAATGCCAGCGCGCTTCCGTTAAGTGTGTGCGCAAGAACTGTTTTTTTTGTGGCTTCGTCGCGGAAACGTAATTTTAAGCGGTTGGCCTGAAAGCTTTCGAAATTGGAAACCGAACTTACTTCCAGCCATTTTTCCTGAGCAGCCGAGAAAACTTCAAAATCGTAAGTCAACGCTGAAGTGAAGCTCATATCGCCTCCGCACAAACGTAAAATTCGGTATGGTAATTCCAGTTTTTCGACCAACCCGGCAACATGTGCAACCATTTCATCGAGTAACTCATAGGAATTGTCAGGATGGGCAATCTGTACAATCTCCACTTTATCGAATTGGTGGAGGCGGTTCAGCCCACGAACATCTTTTCCGTACGAACCAGCTTCGCGGCGGAAACAGGCACTGTACGCAGTATTTTTTATGGGTAATTCTTTGACATCTAAAATCACATCGCGGTAAAGGTTGGTTACCGGAACTTCAGCAGTTGGAATCAGATACAAATTATCTTCGGTGGCATGGTACATTTGGCCTTCCTTATCAGGCAACTGTCCGGTTCCAAAACCAGAATCTTCATTCACCATCAATGGTGGCTGAATTTCAAGATAACCAGAATCGCGTGCTTCGTCAAGAAAAAAGCTGATCAGGGCACGCTGGATGCGGGCACCTTTTCCCTTGTAAACCGGAAACCCGGCACCGGTTATTTTAACGCCAAGTTCAAAGTCGATGATATCGTACTTTTTTGCCAACTCCCAGTGAGGAATGCTGTTTTCTGGCAATACAGGAATTTCGCCAAAACTTCTCACTATCATATTGTCTTCAGGAGTGCGGCCTTCAGGAACAAGATCGGAAGGTAGATTTGGAAGTAAAACCTGTAAATTGAAAACTTCTTTGTCAATTTGGGCAAAATCCTCGTCGAGTTGTTTGATTGAATCTTTCAGTTCGCTGGTTCGTTTTTTGGCTGCATTGGCCTCTTCGGTTTTGCCTTCGCGCATTAACAAACCTACTTCTTTCGATATTTTATTCATTTCGGCCTTGAAATTATCAGCACTGGCTTGTATCTCATTTTTCTTTCCTGACAATGAGGTAATTTGAAGTACGATAGATGAAGCATCAAAATTTTTCTTCTTCAGTTTGGCAATTACCAATTCGGGATTTTCCTGTATGAACTTTAGATTGAGCATTTTCGGTATGTTTATTGTTTGGTCAGCAAATTTAAAACAAAAAAAATCTCCTGCCTTCGGAAAAGCAGGAGATTATTCAACGAATATTTTTAATCGTGTTAGTTTACTTCTGCAGCCACTACAGGCTCAACAGTAACCCACGATCTGTTGTCTCTTCTTTTCTTGAAAACAACTGTTCCCGTCACCAAAGCAAACAATGTATGGTCTCTACCCATACCAACGTTTAAACCCGGGTGGTGTGAAGTACCTCTCTGGCGAACAATAATGTTACCAGCTGTTGCAGCCTGACCGCCGTATATTTTTACGCCGAGTCTTTTGCTTTCTGATTCGCGACCGTTTCTTGAACTACCCGCACCTTTCTTATGAGCCATGGTAAATTTTTTTTAATGTTATCCTATTACTTCTTCAATTTGAACTTTGGTCATGTATTGGCGATGACCATTCATTTTCTGGTAGCCTTTTCTTCTTTTCTTTTTGAAGACCAGTACCTTTTCTCCCTTTACATGTTCCAGAACGCTTACCGTTACTGAAGCACCTTCAACTACAGGAGTTCCAACTTTCACATCACCATCGTTGTCAACTAAAAGAACTTTGTCGAAAACAACAGTTTCGCCTTCAGCATTTTCCAAACGATGAACATAAATTTTCCGGCCTTTCTCAACTTTCATTTGCTGACCGGCAATCTCTACAATTGCGTACATTTCGATTATCTTTAATATTTCATCCGGCAGGCGGGAATCAATTGAATTACCGCTTATTGAGCCTGCGCGAAAACTTTCGGATTGCAAAAGTAGATATTTTTAGGTGATCACCAAAGGTTTACATTATTTTTTCAGAAATATTTCAATTTGATCCCGATTTTCAAATTCAGTTACTGCCAATCGTTCCAATTCCGGAACAAGAATTCAAAAGACAAAAAAAATAATCGAAATGCAAAACAATTCTTATATTTGTTACCCTTAGCGATTCTATTAAAAAGATAAATGCATAAAGTAAAACTCAATATTTTGGGTCTGTCAGTCAGCCAATCTCAATCAGGCGCTTATGCTTTGGTGCTGGCCGAGGAAAATGGCGATCGAAGAATACCTATTATTATAGGACCAATTGAAGCACAATCAATCGCCATCCAGCTTGAAGGCTTAAAACCACCCCGCCCGCTTACACACGATCTTTTTAAACAAATGGCTACTGCCTTCGATATTTATATTTCCGAAGTCATCATTTACAAACTCGAAGAGGGGATTTTTTATTCAGAACTGATTTGTGTAAAAGATGGCAAACAAATAATTATAGACTCGCGTACTTCAGATGCAGTCGCGCTCGCCCTTCGTTTTGGCAGTCCTATTTATACCACCGAAGAAATTCTTGAACGTGCCGGAATAGTCATTGAATTTGAAAACGAACAGAACCAGGAAGAATGGCGACAGCCTGCAAGTGAAGAGCAACCCAGAGGAAAAAAACACGAATACGGAAAATATACTTCAGCCGAGCTTTCAGAAATGCTTACCAATGCTATTAATGATGAAGATTACGAAAGGGCTTCGGCCATCAGGGATGAAATCAACCGCCGCAGAAAAGAATAAACAAGAGCTACATGATGGGAATTAAAAATCGTTTAATCATAATGAATTTCCTCCAGTTTTTCATTTGGGGGGCGTGGTTGATATCTATTGGTGGTTATTTAGGCGGAACATTGGGTTTTGGTGGCGCTGAGATCGGCGCTGTATTCTCAACTCTTGGAATCGCTTCGCTATTTATGCCGGCAATTATGGGCATTATAGCCGACAAATGGATCAATGCCGAAAAGTTGCTTGGAATTTGCCACATGGTTGGGGCGATGTTACTCTTTTGGGCATCGACGATTACCGATCCTGACATATTCTTTTATGCGATGCTTTTGAATTCGATGTTTTATATGCCGACAATTGCGCTGAACAGTACCGTTTCATACGTAATCCTTGAGCAAAAAGGATTTAATGTGGTCAAAGATTTTCCACCAATCAGGGTTTGGGGAACCATCGGATTTATTGCTGCCATGTGGATTGTTGATCTCTTCGGCTGGAAATCGAGTAACATGCAATTGGTTTTTAGCGGCTTTTCTTCCATCGCTTTAGGTCTTTATGCTATTACTTTGCCTGCCTGCAAACCGGTAAAATCAACTCAAAAGAAAACCCTTGCTTCAAGGCTCGGACTCGATGCACTCGTGCTCTTCAAACAAAGCAGAATGGCTGTCTTTTTCTTATTTGCGATGTTTTTAGGCGCTGCACTTCAAATCACCAACGCATTTGGCGGTTCGTTCCTCGAAAGTTTTAACCTTACCCATCCCGATACTTTTGGAGTTCAGCACCCAATCGTACTGCTATCGATTTCTCAAATGTCTGAAACACTTTTCATTCTTACAATCCCTTTCTTTCTTCGGAAATTTGGAATTAAAAAGGTGATGATTATGAGCATTTTTGCATGGGTATTGCGTTTCGGATTGTTCAGTATTGGTGACCCCGGAAGTGGATTGTACCTGCTTATCTTATCCATGATTGTTTATGGAATGGCATTCGATTTTTTCAATATATCGGGGTCGTTATTTGTTGAGCAGGAAGTTCCTTCATCATTCCGCGCCAGCGCACAGGGCATTTTTATGCTGGTAACAAATGGCGTTGGTGCCACTCTTGGTGGTTACGGAAGCGGATTGATTGTTGATTTATTTACCAAAGACGGGATTCGCAACTGGCCGACCATCTGGCTGGTTTTTGCCGGATATGCATTGGTACTTGGTTTGATTTTCCCGTTTGCATTTAAATATAAACACAATAAAATTTAATGAAGCAATATCTTGATTTACTGAACCATGTAATCAATACCGGAGTTGAAAAAAGCGACCGGACAGGAACCGGAACCATCAGTGTATTCGGACACCAGTCGAGATACGACCTTTCGCAGGGATTTCCGGTACTGACTACAAAAAAACTGCACCTGAAATCAATCATTCACGAATTGCTTTGGTTCTTGACAGGCGACACAAATATTAAATATCTTCAGGAAAACGGCGTACGGATTTGGAACGAATGGGCTGACGAAAACGGAGAACTTGGACCGGTTTACGGCTATCAGTGGCGATCGTGGCCAACTCCCGACGGCCGGCACATCGACCAGATCACACAAGTAGTGAACAGCATTAAAAACAATCCCGATTCGCGCCGTCACATTATAAGCGCATGGAATGTGGGTGAAATTGACAAAATGAAACTTCCGCCATGCCATCTTCTGATTCAGTTTTATGTTGCCGATGGAAAACTCTCCTGCCAGCTTTACCAGCGAAGTGCCGATATTTTCCTCGGAGTGCCGTTCAATA
>Ga0208968_1001666_pt1 | contig 11755 bp, 8 predicted proteins | sample RifOxyA3_FD_184031 | JGI IMG/M metagenome (GOLD analysis project Ga0208968, IMG submission 184031) | Groundwater microbial communities from Rifle, Colorado - Rifle Oxygen_injection A3 (SPAdes) | ecosystem: Environmental > Aquatic > Deep subsurface > Groundwater | place: Rifle, Colorado, United...
ACGGTGCTGTACAAGGGGCAGACCCTGTCCTACAGGATACTGGCCGAGGGTGAACAACCTATCCCGCTTGATGATGAGAAGAGTGTCCATCACGGCGTTGAACAGGCAAAACAGCGGCAGGCGGCAAGACCCGCCTACAAACCGGCTCCTGATCACCCCTGGCGTAGAACTCCCATCTCTCGGCAAGCAGCACTCAACACGCCCTGACTCTCATTCCAAAGGGAACATTTCTGCTTTGGAGGAAAGGGGACATCTCTGAATTGGGTTGACAGCCCCGGCTGGGTTGGTCCACAGGGGGATGCTTCATGATTGTTGTGGAATTATTGCAATCAGGATGGTCATCTTATAACGTGAATCCATTCAGCTGGGGGCGCCCTTGCCGTTATCGATGGCCTGGGGCTGAGATTGACTCTTAAAACCTGATCCAGGTCATGCCGGCGAAGGGAAGCTGGCTCAACCTCCTCTCCCGTCCGGCCAGGCGCCGGCTGGGTCCCCGGCCTTTTTTATCGAGACCCGGTCTGGGTCTAACGGCCCCGGAGGCATTACCAAGCATGAGCGCAATTCCCAAGGAATTTCTTACCCGAACTGCGGAACTCTCCCAGGCGGTTACCCAGCCCTTCCCCAAGTCGGGCAAGATCTATGTGGAAGGTTCCCGGCCGGACATCCGCGTCCCCATGCGCCGGATCGAGCAGGATGCTACCCCCGCCCGGTTGGGCCTTGAAGAGAACCCTCCGATCACGGTGTATGACACCTCTGGCCCCTACACCGATCCTGCTGCGACCATCGACCTGATGCGGGGTCTTCCCGATCTGCGCGGCGCCTGGATCAAGGAACGCGGCGACAGCGAAATACTGGGCGGACCCAGTTCGGTCTACGGCCAGGAGCGCCTGGACGATGTCTCCCTGGCGGGGCTGCGTTTCGAGCACCGCCATCTGCCGCGCCGCGCTCAGGCGGGACGGAATGTCACCCAGATGCACTACGCCCGCCGGGGCATCATCACCCCGGAGATGGAATTCGTCGCCATCCGCGAGAACGTCTGTCTGCAAGAGATGCGGGCCGACCTCCGCTACGCCAAACTCCTGCGCCAGCAGCCCGGCCAGCCCTTCGGCGCCCGCATCCCGGACGAGATCACGCCCGAGTTCGTGCGCGCCGAGATCGCGGCGGGCCGCGCCATCATCCCGGCCAACATCAACCACCCCGAGTTGGAGCCGGCCATCATCGGCCGCAATTTCCGGGTGAAGATCAACACCAACATCGGCAACTCCGCCGTCACCTCCTCCATTGCCGAGGAGGTGGAGAAGCTGGTCTGGTCCTGCCGCTGGGGCGGCGACACCCTGATGGACCTCTCCACCGGTAAGAACATCCACGAAACCCGCGAGTGGATCCTGCGCAACTCCCCGGTGCCCATCGGCACCGTGCCCATCTACCAAGCCCTGGAGAAGGTAGGCGGCAGGGCCGAGGAGCTGACATGGGAGATCATGCGCGACACCCTGATCGAACAGGCGGAGCAGGGGGTGGACTACTTCACCATCCATGCCGGGGTGCTGTTGCGCTACGTGCCGTTGACCGCCGACCGGGTCACGGGCATCGTCTCCCGTGGCGGTTCGATCCTGGCCAAGTGGTGCCTGGCCCACCATCAGGAGAATTTCCTCTACACCCATTTCGAGGAGATCTGCGAGATCATGAAGGCCTATGACGTGGCCTTCTCCCTGGGGGACGGCCTGCGCCCCGGCAGCCTTGCCGATGCCAACGATGCCGCCCAGTTCGGCGAACTGGAGACCCTGGGCGAGCTGACCCGGATCGCCTGGGAGCACGACGTGCAGGTGATGATCGAAGGCCCCGGCCATGTCCCCATGCAGATGATTCAAGAGAACATGGACAAGGAGCTGACCGACTGCTTCGAGGCCCCTTTCTACACCCTGGGCCCCCTGGTCACCGACATCGCCGCCGGGTACGACCACTTCGCCTCCGGCATCGGAGCAGCCCAGATCGGCTGGTACGGCACCGCCATGCTCTGCTACGTGACGCCCAAGGAGCACTTGGGCCTGCCCAACAAGGAGGACGTGCGCGAAGGCATCATTACCTACAAGGTCGCCGCCCACGCCGCCGACCTGGCCAAGGGCTTCCCCGGCGCCCAGGTGCGCGACAACGCCATGTCCAAGGCCCGCTTCGAGTTCCGCTGGCAGGACCAGTTCGCTCTCAGTCTCGATCCGGAGAAGGCGACGGCCTTCCACGACGAGACTATGCCCCATGACTCTCACAAAGTGGCCCACTTCTGCTCCATGTGCGGACCCCACTTCTGCTCCATGAAGATCACCCAGGACGTGAGGGATTACGCCAAGTCGGTGGAGGAAGGCATGCGGCAGAAGTCCGAGGAGTTCCGTCGTCAGGGGGGCGAAATCTACAAGGAGATCTGATCCCCTTCGTCGAGATACATCTTGTACTGGCCTTGACTGAAGATCTGCATCTAAATGCGCTCGGAACAAAAAAATCAGCCAAACTTATTTTTATTCAAAAGGAGAATGGACTGTGTCACACTTCGAAACCATCACAAAGTGAACATCTACTCCCTGCCAAGGAGGCCCAGTACGAAGACAGGAAACCTTTACATGGGACGCCATTGAATGGACGATAATGCGTTTAGTCACTAACCGGTTCACTCTTGACAGTTTGCGAGAAGAATTTGCATGTGCCACATTGAAGATAGCGCGAACGGCGCGCTGGGCAAGTCTCCATAAACCCAATGGGTTGCAGCATCCATCCTGGATCTTGGGGGCACTTGCAGGGGCGTAAATCAGTATAACGTACAGATTTGCGCATTACCGAGTTGGATATTTGCCCGTTTGGTTCTGGCTCGTTCGGCTTAGGAATAGTCCTGCCGCAGATCATGAAAAAATGCACCGCCAGCATGATGTTAGCACATTTCCGAAGTTTGGCGCGAACGCAAAAGCAACTGGGCGCCCCTACCGTAAGAGGCTTCATGAAATTCGAAGAAATATATTCGATGGTTGGCCGCACCCCCTTTATCTCTAGAGATAACGGACGTTTCCTTTATGACCTTATCCTAAAGGAAAGGATCGTAAACATCCTTGAGTTAGGAATTGCTCATGGCACAGCCACTTGTTATATGGCCGCAGCCTTGCATGAGATTGGTGGCGGCTCAATTACCTCCGTAGATCTAATTGAAGCTAAAGATACTTTCAAACCCTCTGCAGAAGAGCAATTAGAGAAGACTGGTCTTTCAAAATTTGCAAACGTAGTGCGTATGCAAACAGGCTATACATGGTTTCTGCACAACGAAATTGCAAATAACACGAAAAATAATGCATGCAACGAAGTCTATGATCTCTGTATTATCGATGGGCCAAAGAACTGGACTATCGATGGCGCAGCTTTTTTCTTCGTAGATAAGCTTCTTAAAAAGGATGGCTGGATAATTTTTGATGATTACCGCTGGACATATGCTACTGCAAACCGTCGGCGCGATTCGACGGACGGCATAACTCACCGGTCCTTATCTAAAGACGAGCAAGAAATACCACATATCAGAGAAGTTTTTGAGTTGCTAGTGAAACAGCATCCACATTACGGTAATTTAATGGTGCTTGATAAAACCAATTGGGCTCTTGCTCAAAAGAGCATGACTCAGAATAAAGACTATGCAATAGTCCATCGCGATGTGATGAGTGGCGTAGTCAATAAGGTAATTTGCAAAATCTATCGAATATTACACGCACTGCGGAAAAACAATATGTCCTGAGCGTTCCTTTACAGACTCCTAGCTGAATTGAATCAGCTTATTTCTGCCAATGGCGTGGCAGCTGCGGCCGCGATGGCAGGCAACAATGTGGCCGCGACACCGCCGAGCAGGTGGTTGTTGGTGTTGATGAGGTAATGAGTGATAAGTAAAACACAAAGAGAAACTAATTTTCATCACCCAGACCCCATCATCCAACAGCCTCTACATCTTGCCATTGTACGCCAACAATACACCCCATATGGTGGAGCAGAGCGCCTAGTATCCAATGCTATTAGAGCACTCGGTGCTGATGGTGCTTCACTTAGCGTGGTCACCCGACGCTGGGAATCCGGTGACAATCATGAGCACCTCATCTGCAATCCATTTTATCTGGGTAGCTTATGGCGCGATTGGGGTTTCGCCTGCTGCGTCCGAGGTGCCTTGAAAAAGAATTCCTTTGATCTCGTTCAGTCCCACGAACGTATCGTCGGCTGCGATATTTTCCGCGCAGGGGACGGCGTCCATCGTGAATGGCTGACCCAGCGTATGCGCATAATGGGTCCATTGGGCCGGTTACGACTCACCCTCAATCCCTATCATCATTACACATTGGCATCCGAGAAAAAGTTGTTCGCCAGCCCACGACTTCGGGCAGTAATTTGCATCTCACGCATGGTGAAGGAGGACATCCAACGGCACTATGGTGTGCCGGACCACAAGCTTCACGTCATCTACAACGGCGTGGACACTCGCCACTTCCACCCTGGCCTTGCGCAAAACCACCGGCAACGGACCCGCGCCATCTACGGCATTCCACAAGACGCACCCCTGTTCCTGTTTGTTGGATCGGGATTCCAGCGCAAGGGGCTGATAGTCGTGCTACGTGCTCTGGCGCGTCTACCGGAGTCTTCCCACCTGCTGGTGGTAGGGAGGGACAAGCAGATGAAGGGAGTGATCCGGATTGCTGGACGGCTTGGACTAAGTGGCCGAGTACACTTTGTCGGCGGACAGGTGGACGTCCGTCCCTACTACGGAGCCGCTGACGTCTTGGTGTTCCCCTCCCTTTACGAACCATTCGGTAATGTGGCGCTGGAAGCCATGGCCTGCGGTCTGCCGGTGGTTGTCAGTTCAAAGAGCGGAGCAGCGGAGCTAGTCATTGAGGGAGAAAACGGCTTCGTCTGCGACCCCATCGATTACCAGCAACTAGCAGAAGCGATGGCAAAGCTTCTTTCTCCCACGCTAAGGCACAGCGCTGCACTCACCGCTCGTTCAACCGTTGAGCCAATGACTCTGGCAGCCATGAGCGTTCAGTGGCTAGCGCTGTATCGGCAATTACTTGGCTGAGTCGTTTTTTGACCAGCCAACACGGCACCAACGGCCGTGGCGCCGGGCACTTGTGGAAGTGATCTCAATTGTCGAGGTAGTGCTCATTTGGCTATCCCTTGGGTGCTGGAACACGTACCTGTGCTCCAACAGTTCTATAAATTTCTTCTAAGCGGCATACCATCACACTTGCGCTATATTCCTGGTTGGCGCGTGATTTACCCAATCGCCCTAATGTGGATCTTTTTTCTGGATTATCTAGCAAGTCGACAATTGAACCATACAATGCGGGCACATCGCTTGGTGGCGTTAGGATGCCATAGCGCCCATTGTCCAGAACATCGCCAATACCTCCGACTGCGCTCGCGATTACCGGAACCCCTGCGGCCATCGCTTCCAGAAGAGCAAGTGGCAACCCCTCCCAGAGGGAGGGCAAGACGAAAACATCAAATGCCGCGAGAATTTCCGGGATGTCCCTGCGCGTTCCTAAGAGATGCACCCGATCATCTAGACGCAAGGTTTCAATTCTTTGTCGAATACCGTCAAGGGCGCCTCCCATGCCGACGATGACAAGATGAGGGCAATCGCCACGTCTTTCCCGGAGAAGGGCCAGTGCTTCCAGCAGGAAATGATGCCCCTTCTGAACTTCAAGGCGTCCGACGCAGCCAATCACTTGTGCGTTTGGCGACAGGCCAAGCCTTTCTTTTGCCGTTCCTTGATCGAGCATCAGAAGCATTGGGGCAAGATCAATGCCATTAGGTATGACCAAAAGTTTTCCTGGTGCAACATGGTCATAAAGCAATACATCATCCCTGACAGGGCGTGAGACAGCAATAACCCGTGCTGTACTGCGCCCAAGCCACCAATTGATCAGTCGACGGTGCCATTTCAGTCGGGAGTACAGGTTATGTGTGGTTACAACACTGGGAACCCCTGCTCGCATAGCGGCAAGCCGTCCGTACAATCCCGCGTGAAAAAAATGGCAGTGGACTACATCCACCTGTTCGCGCCGAATAACTTCGACAATATCCGTAACGGCCCGAAAATCGAAACGCCTCCGACTCATTCGATCGAGTGCAACGACCTTGAACCCCAAGTGCTCAGCTTCGGTACCCAGCACACCCCTGCCCCGAATGCAGCAAAGAATAGAGGAAAAGCGACTTGAATCAAGATGCCTCATCGTAGTCAGGACAAGGTTCTCCGCCCCACCTACTGGCATTGCGGTAATCAGATGCAGTATGCGCAGCACTAAATTAGAACTCCGGAAATGGTTTGCCTAGCAACCAGTCGAGCGCAACAAGACCGCAATCATTATAACAATTCCTGATTGGATCCAACATTAATCCACTATCATGACCCGAGAATTATTGCCCCAAGGATTTGGTGATGTAACCGTCACATACAGCCAGTCAGCTGCTTTCATCTGATTGCGTTTCACCATTTCCAGCCCTTCATGCCCCACCAAACACCTCGACTGAATTTGGGAGGTTGATCAGCATCAACTGAATTTCTAGCGTATTTCAAGCTCTTATCTCAGCCTTGGGTGAGTCAGTAGCGACAACCTGCACTGCTTATATTAGGAACGACGCATACCAATGCGTGTGCGTTACAGTACACTACTGTGGAAGGCATTTTTTGCCTTCGCCTGAGAATTCATAAATATAGCTTGGGAAGCTGTATTCTGGTGGACTAAACCGCCATGTAAAGGCCTTTAGCCTGCGAGTAATTGGGGAGAAATCCTTTGTCAGATGGTAGGCCACCATCTTCAGACCGGCACGTCGAGCAAGCTCCATTGCTTGTGTTGGCGTTATCCAGGCGACATGGTCTAGATTTCCTACCGGAACACCGTGCTCGCGATGAAAATGCTTATAGAATTTTCTGCTAAAAGGGTTCGGAGTCGACGCATAGATGCGCCCCCCTGCGGCCAAGTGCCGCCCGGCAAAGGAAAGCAACGCGGTTGGATTGCTTACATGCTCTATTACATCGCCGATGAAGATTATTTCGAAACGCTCTCCTAGGTCGATGTCTGAAGTGGCATCAACACAACGGACATTCAGTCCTCGCTGTTTGAGTTCGTCTAGCAAGGGCTCGATGATATCGATGCCTAGGCAGTGTGCGGCCACCCTGGCGATGTGTCCATGACGCCAACTTGGGCGGCCAAAATAATTTGCGCTGTGCTCAACAATACCAATGTCCAGGACACGATTTCCTGTTGCTAACGGCAGGATAAAGCCTAGCTCGTCTGTGTTGACATGAATCCGTCGTGCCGCCTTTAGCCATGCACGAAACACGTCCCTAACCTCTCGGTTATTGGGGTCATCAGAGAAGGCGGTCCAGTCTGGCATATCCATAAATTATAGTTTAGGGAGAGGGGTTAAGGAGAGACAATTCACTGAATGTCTTAGTATCTTCGACACCTGCTCCGTAGTCAATCCCGTTTTCACCGCAAGACTTTTGCCAATGGCAAAATCCACAAATTTTCCAATAATAAAAACAGCGCGCCGAGTTAACCCCTCCGGCGTAGGGATGCCTGTTACCGGGCACCCCCGCCACAGACCCGGACGTGCGGTTTTCCCGCATCCGGTTCCTCGGTTGTACTCGCTTCGCGCAAGGCGCGACCTCAAGCGTACACCTTGCGTTTAACCCCAACCACGATTCGCGGCGGATGGAACAGGCCACGTTTGACCGCTCGCCAGAACACTTCCCATGTGAAGCTATTGCGTTTCCCTCCCCGCCGATTGAGCCATTTGAACGTGCAGTCCATGGCCCAGCGGTAGAAGCGATTGATCGCATGGCCGTTCCCTATGATGCCGTAGTAGTTGTAGTGCCCCTTTAGCCGTCGGTTGAGTCCGCTGACGAACTCCGCCTTCGGCAGGTGCCGGTTCGCTTTGATCCACGTCTTGATCCGGTGGCAGGCGCCTTGGAGTTTCTTGGGGACCGTGCGCCTCTTGACCCGAGGCAGTCCTTTTCGGTCTTTGTCCCAGTAGAACTCGAAACCCAGAAAGCTGAAGCGGTTGCCCTTTCCCAGTCGGGTCGGGCTGAAGTGCAGGCAGTTCGTTTTTTCTTCCGCCACGTCGAGGCCGAACTTGTTCAGCCGTTTGGGTAGCGTTCGATAGAACCGCTGCGCGTCCGCTTCGTTCTGGAAGGCGCATACCCAGTCGTCGGCGTAGCGGGTCATCGCCACTTTGCCTTGACTGTGTCTCCGCACGCGGCGTTTGAACCAGAGGTCGAGCGCGTAGTGCAGGTAGAGGTTGGCCAATACGGGGGATACGATGCCACCTTGCGGTGTCCCCGTTTCCGGGTGGATGACCTTTCCGTCGGTTTCCAGTATCCCTGCTTTCAGCCATTTCCGGATCAAGCCCAGGAAGGCACGATCGTCGATGCGACGTTCGAGCATCTTCAGGAGCCAGTCGTGGGCCATGTGGTCGAAGAAGCCACGGATGTCGGCCTCTACAACGTAATGGTGGCCGCCGAACTGGAGTTCCTTGGTCAACTCGGCTATCGCGTCGTGAGCGCTTCGCCCCGCCCGGTATCCGTAACTGCAATCCAGGAAGTCCTGCTCGTGAATGGCCGTCAGCAGTTTTGCACAGGCCAGTTGCACCAGCCGGTCTTCCAGGGTCGGGATGCCCAGGGGGCGTTGCTTGCCGTTTTCCTTGGGTATGTAGACGCGGCGCACCAGCTTGGCCCGGTAGCGCTTGGCTTTCAGTCGCTCCACCAGCCGCTGAATGTTGCCTTGAAGGTCCGCTTCATAGACTTGGGCCGTGACTTTGTCCACGCCGCTCGCTGCGTCCTTGTTGAGGTGCCGCCAGGCGTGGTGCATCAGCTCTTCATTCAGGCACCGATAGAGGTTCTGAAACCGGTGTCGCTTGTCGATCTTCGCCTTGATGGCTATTCCCCGCAGGAAGGTTGGCTCATCTGTTTCCGGCCCTGCGTTGTCCGGGACGAGTGGCCTTTGCGGGCTACGTACTTCCGTCAGGTCCTTCCCCTTGTTCATGGCTTTCCCATGATCCGAGTACTATGCCTGATAAGACACCCCGGCGGCATGCGGCTCATCGCCTGCCCATTTCCTGATGTCTGGCATGCCCGCTTAAACTGCTGCCTAGTTCCGTTTCCGGGTCTCCCCTTCTGTGCCTCAATATCAGTAGGTCGTGCGTTCATGTCTCTTCCAGGTGGGAGCCAGTCGGGGCTTCCCGAGTTCTTCACCTCATCTCTTCCTGCATGCCACGGCCTGTGGACTCCGGCGGATCTCCACACCCTCGCCCTGGCGGGTGCTTCTGTCTTGCCTTCGGTGGAGCATTAACCCCTCGGCATCCGCAGCAACTTAATCTCGAAGCTGTACCAGCACTTCAGGGTGCGCGTCACCCCTACGGCCTACAGGATTCTCTGTCTACGCTTCGCCCGTCTTGTTCGCGCTCCTTCACTCCGCCACGGACGCAAGACTCGATACGGGTGGGTGGCTAGCCCTTACCCGACGGGGACTTTCACCCCGAAAGATGCGGCGAGCTTTGCTCGGCGCGAAATGCCATTAAGTTAAGCGAACCGGCTAAAATCTGGCTGAAAATTATTTCTCTAAAAACAATTGGTTGCTCAAATGGACTGCCAGGTAATTTGGTCAAGATTGGCTTAACTGGCACTTCGACGTTTCATGTGGATTTGAGGATAGAACCTACGGGGCTGGCGATCATGTAGATCATGGTCATGAAGGTCTCTGTATTCCGATACCCCCGGGCTCTCGCTCGTGCCGCTTGGAACAGGCTGTTCAGTCCTTCGATACGGGCGTTGGTATAAGTTGAGGTCCAACGCCTGACGACCCGCTTGGCATGTCTTTCCAGGGTTTCCAATGCCTTGCGTACCGGCTCCAGTAGTTTGCTGTCGCCGATCAGCATCCTGGCGTAGTTGAGGAAGCGGGTGATTCGCCAAGTTGCCGCCCGGGGTGTCTTGGCTTGGCGAATCCATTGCAGCCGTTCCTTGATGCGCCAGGCGGTGGCGGTATCCAGTCCCTGTTCCACCCGTTCTGCCAGGGCGTAGAGCTGATTGCCGGTCAGTTTGTCCGCGCTGGCGTTCTTGAGGACGGCCCAGCGCAGGTGTTTGGGCAGGGGTTTGACCTGGCTCTCTTGCTTTCTGACCTCATCCAGGGCGGTGGTGAAGGTCTGCACGATATGGAACCAATCGACAGTGACTTCGGCATTGGGCAGTTCCTGGGCTATGCCACTGAGAAAGGCCGGTGACATGTCGCAGGCCACTTCCCGTATGCGCTCGGGCTTGCCCTGGTGCGTCTCCAGGAAGGCGGCAAACGGCTTGATCGTCTCCTTGCCTTTGCCGGGCGTGACGAACAGGACGGGTTCCTGACGCCGCTCCATGTCGATGAAGACGGTGACGTAGTTGTGGCCCCGCTTGCTGGCCGTCTCATCCAGCCCAATGGCTTTCACCGCCGTAAGATCGAACCGCGCCAGGGCTTGGGCAACATAGTGCTCTACCACACGCCACAGTCGCTGATCGGTAATCTCCATGATGCGCGCTGCCGCGTTGACCGGCATCTCCCGCACCAGGGTCATGGCGGCCTGCTCGAATAGCAGAGTGAAGCCGCTGCCCTGGCGTGCCCAGGGGACTTGTATCCGTTTGACCCCATGCTCGGGACACCTGACCCGGGGAACTGAAGCATGTATGTGGCAGTGGTGCTGGAAGAAGTTCAGGTGACGCCAGGAGCGCTCTTCAAAATCATGGGCCTTGCAGCGCTGGCCGCATTCCGGGCAAGGATAGAGGCTTCCGCGTTCCGCTTTGACCCAGAGATGCAGCTCGTGAGGCGTCTTATCCATCTCCAAGCGCTGAGCCACCAGTTCCCAAGGGGCTTGCAGCCCCAAGCCCAGCAGTAAAATTTGATTGCCGTCCATTCGGTTTTGCCCCTGCAAAACCCCAGGCTACCCTGGCATGGGTTTCAATGGGAATCCCACTCTTTTCGTCGAAGAGCCTCTCATCATCAAGCGGGATAGGTTGTTCACCCTCGGCCAGTATCCTGTAGGACAGGGTCTGCCCCTTGTACAGCACCGTGACCGCGCCATCGAAGGCCTCGCAGAGGGTGATCCTTGCTCCCCTCAGATGATAGCCCTTTCCTTGCCCCAGGATCTGGTACTCGCGGTTTTTGAACTGAAAGCTGAGGTTCTTGGAGAGGGTACGCGTATCGTGCAGAGAGAGGATGAGCTTGATCTCCTCCGAGCTGTGCAACAGGGGCCGATGGGCGTCGGTAGGGTTTTGGGGCGCGACGGCGAAGCGGCCGTTGTAATCGGCCATGAATTCGGGGAGAAAGGCATTGGCGGCGTCCCTGTCGCTGATTCCGCGTAGGCGCAGTTCCTTGACCAGACGGTCCTGCAGGGTCTGGTTGGCCCGCTCCACGCGGCCTTTGGCCTGGGGTGTGTTGGCGTGGATGGGCTCGATGTCGAGGGTCTTGAGGGCGCGGGAGAACTGGGTCAACTCACCTTCGTGGCTGGGGTGATTGACGCGGAAGATGCTGTGCTTGTCCGAGTAGAAGGCCACCGGGCGTCCGTGTTGGTCCAGGTACTGCCCGAGGGTCTCCATATAGGCCTGGGTCGTCTCGGTGGGGACGAAGCGCAAGGCCAGCAAACGGCTGGTGGCGTCATCGATGAAGACGATGAGGGTGCATCTTGGCCCGCGCTCCTCGAACCAATCGTGGGGTGA
>Ga0208968_1001668_pt1 | contig 11750 bp, 10 predicted proteins | sample RifOxyA3_FD_184031 | JGI IMG/M metagenome (GOLD analysis project Ga0208968, IMG submission 184031) | Groundwater microbial communities from Rifle, Colorado - Rifle Oxygen_injection A3 (SPAdes) | ecosystem: Environmental > Aquatic > Deep subsurface > Groundwater | place: Rifle, Colorado, United...
CGATTACCGCCTGGTCCAACTCGACGACCTCGCCGGTACCGTGTTTCTCCCCCTCGCCGGTATGGAGATAGCTCTCGGAGGCCTGGCGAAAGGCTATATTATCGACGCAGCGGCCGACTACCTGCGCAACCACGGCCTGACCCGTTTCCTCGTCGACGGCGGCGGCGACTTACGCCTCGTCGGTTCGAAAACCACCGGCCCTTGGCGAGTGGGCATCCGCCATCCCCGACGTCCCGATCAATTCTTACGGGTTGTTGCGGTCAAAGACCTCGCCGTGGTCACCTCAGGGGACTACGAACGCTTTACCATGCTCGACGGAAAGCGGTACCACCACATCATCGATCCGGTCTCCGGGAAACCCGGGCTCGGCTGCCAATCAGTGACCGTGATCCACCGCGACACCATGACGGCTGACGGCTTGGCCACCGGCGTCTTCATTCTCGGAGCGGAGAAGGGCCTTGCCCTGCTCGAACGCCTACCGGAAACCGAGGGCCTCCTCATAGACCATGTTGGTGCCGAGCACGCCACCTCGGGTTTTTCTCGCTTCGTAGTCACCCCCTGAGCGAGCAGGGTGCAGGAGCCTCGCTTCGGACTTTTCCCTAAGGGGAGTGAGAAGAAGGCAGGAAGATCGGCGGCCCAACCCCAGATTCAGCGCCGCATCAGGTTGAGCACGGTCTCGACCACACGGCTGGCGTTGAGCCTCTTCTGACGGGGCGACGGTGGTTCCGGGATCGAGGCCGGCACCTCGCGGAAGGCGGCTTCGACGGCAGTGCCCATAGCTTGGCTCGGGTCGGCGTGACGGGCAGCGTTGACAGCACGAGCCGGGTTGAGCATCCCACCTGAGGTAACCTTGTCAGCGAGCCAGGGCAGTTCGTCCACGGTGCCATTGAGGATATGGATAACGGAGACCGGGGACAGCGCGGGATTGGCTGCGATGACCGCGGCGGCAACGGCGCTGACCTGAGGCACCGCCATCGAGGTGCCAGATAAGGATGCTTGAGCGTTGCCCGGCACCGTGCTTTCTATGGTCGTACCCGGAGCGGCCAGGTCGACGTCCACCTTTCCGTAGTTTGAGAACTCGGCCAAGCGGAGTTCGGGGTCGAGCGCGGCCACGGTGATCACGTTTCCCAGGTCCAGCGTTGCGGGGAGTTGCGCACCATCGGCGAGGTCCCGACCTTCGTTGCCGGCCGCGACCACGAACAGGACCTCTTGGAGGCCGAGGATGAAATCGGTCAGCATTGCCGCTTCACCATCGACCAACTCCTCCACGATCCTGCCGAGTTCCTCTTCGCTAAGGTGACCGTGGCGAGTGCGGAGGGACGCGCGAAGAGCGGGTTCGCTGATCCCGAAGCTGCAATTGACCACCCTGACCCCGCTGGCAAGGATGTAAGAGGCGAGTTGCCGATAGAAGCGACGTTCGGCACCAAGATAGTACTCGACCTCTGTCGCAATCTCCTCGTCGCTGAACATTCTCGTCCCATCCGCAACTTGCGTCGAAGAGGGGAGGAGCAAGGAGCGCTGGGGCAGGGTCGCTCCAACCAGGGCCACCGCATCGCTCGTCCGGGCGAGGATGCCGGCCACGTGGGTGCCGTGGATGAGGCTGACATAACGAGGCAACGGTACCGTGCGGAGCAGCGAGAGGAGATGGATGCCGTCGAGGACGCCGAGTTGCTCCCGTTCGTACTCAGAGAGCAAGCGGAGGGTTTCAAGTACCCGCGGGTACTCCTCCGATCCGATCTGGAGAGGATCGAACAGGACCGGCGTGTCGGTATGGAAGTTCCAACCCGAGACGTCGTCCATCACCCCGTTCCCATCGTCATCAAACCTGTTGGAGGGTATTTCGTCGGGATTACGCCAGACGGACTCTTGGAGCGCGGGATGGGAGAAATCGATCGGCCCGTCGAGGACCATAACGCGCACCGGTTCCGCGGCCTGCGCCGAACCCGCGAAAACCACCAACAGCAGGAAGGAGAATAGGCGTCGTCCCATGAATCACCCTTACCACGCTTAACGCATGATGTCAAGAAAGACACCCTTCTGGGGGCAGGTATACATTATTACCAATATGTTATCGCAAGTAAAAATAGAGGCAATCGGGTCAGGGGCGTTCTTCGGAGGCTCTGGGCACGAGTTGGGTAATGCAATGGATGGAGCCACCGGCTCCGATAGAGGCATCGGAAGGAATGAACTCGACCTTCAGACCGGGCCGTGCCTGCCGGTAGACCTCGGCGGCCGCCCGGTCATCGTCGGCATGGCCACTGTACGAGGGGAGTAAGGCAACCTCGTCCACGAGGAGAGAATTCGTGTAGGTGTACCAGGTCCGGCCCGAGGCCCAGCCCTTGACCCGGAACACGCGATAGGGTTTTCCGTTGGGAGAGGTCAGGGTTTTGAAATAGGCGACGGCAGCCTCACTGGTCGAGCGGAAGGGTTCTTGTGCTGCCATGCTGACCAGGACTACATCCTCGGCGAGGAGCTTGACGAACATGTCGATATGGCCGGTACCATCGGCCGGTTGGCCCGGAGAGCCTGCATAGTCGAGCGCGTGGATAGTCCGGACCCCAAAATGCTCGCGCAAGAGCCGATCGACCTCTTCACGAGAGACCTTGTCATTCCAGGTATAGGTGCGCTTTGTCATAAAGAGGCTACCCTGACCGTCGAGCATCAGGTTGCCGCCGTCGAGGATCAGCGGCAAGGCTCGAGCGGAGGCCTCGACCTCGTCGGCGATACAGGTCGGAGCGCGATCGTCCCGGCGACGGTACTGGTAGTGTCGGTAGATGGCGTCGATAACCCCGAGAGTCCCGCCGTCGAGGAGTCCGAAGGGTCCGTAATCGCGCATCCAGACCGTATCCAGGTCACAGTCGATACGGCGATAGCGATCCGCTGGTACGCCCTGGAGGGTCGCCGGCCCCCCCACTGCCCACACCTCGGCTCTGGTGTTCTTCGCAACGACTTGGGCGATCGCCGTGAGCATGGAAGTATACCCCTGCCACCCCAGCACCACGGCGCGTGCCGGTTCGAATTCGGCGGGCAGACGCAGCACCTCGCCGGGAAGGAGCATGGGGGCTTGGTGCGCCGGGGGCAGGCCATCGGCCTGCTCGCGCAGGGGATCGATCCAGTTCGGCAGGGGGGAGGCGTGCTCCTCGGCCAGGAGCAAGACCGGCAACAGGATCAAACAGAGCATCGCGAGAGCACGGACGAACATATCCTTCCCTCCAGGCGACGCAAACGACCCACCCTAGCATGCTCAACGCGGCATGTCAATGAAGCCCAACCTTCGGGGGTTCTCGGGATCACCCCCACCATTATCCTTCCATATTGCAGATGGAGGAAGTTAGCTTGCTGTATTTCTGTAGTATCTCCTCAAATATTCCCTCCCATTGTGGGAAGTGCAAAGGGAGGGGAATCCCGTCAATCCCGCGGCGCCGGGGTTTCAAGGAAGGGTCTGATCGCGGCGAGCCGCTTGGGGCCTATGCCTTTGACCAGCTCAAGCTGTTCGAGGGTGGCAAACCGACCGAGCCGTTCTCGCATGGCCACGATGCGCTGTGCGAGGACCGGGCCTATACCCGGCAAGACCATCCAGCCTGCCGGATCGAGTTCATTCGGATCCAGGCGTTGTGCAATGGCCAACAAGGCTCCGGCCTTCATGCGTTCGCGGTGCAGCGATTCACAGTTCGGACTGAGCACGAAACGCTCGCCGTGCCTCAGAGGAAGCTGCTCGTGACAACCGAAGCGACGCAACAAGCGGAGCCCGGCTTCCCCGTCAGCGAGCGCATAGGTCCTACTCCACGGAACAGGTCCCCTTTCACCGACGAACTCGACCACTGCCTCCATCGGGGGCAAGGGTTCGAAGACAAGCGAGAGCTGGGTGAACCCGGCGCAGAGCAAGGCCAAGGTGCCGAGCCCCAACACCCTGGTGTCCCAATGCCTTGCGTCCCTCAGCATCCTGTCCCCAAGAGAAATACGACTAGGGGTACATCAGTGCATACCGCACGCCGTAGCGGAGAAGTAGTAGTATCTTGTACTTACGATCGTATTGTTACCCTACAAGGGCCGACCCCCCGGAAATCCGAATCGCGGTTCCGTGAGCGAGGGGGGGGGCTAGACTCGTCGGAGGAAGAGGATGGCGATCGTGCTGAACACGAAGAAGAGATAGAACAACAATGCCACCGCGGTGAAGGCGAAGACCGCCTCGGGCAGACCGACAGCACAGAACCCGAGAAAGGCAAGGGCATAGAGGTCCCTCTTCCCGAGGGTCTTGACCCGAGCCAGGAACTCGAGGACGTGGGGATGGTTGGCATGGGCTTTTTCAATCAAGGTCTCGAAAGCATTGAACAAGCCGCTGCCGAGAATGAATCGCCCGACCAGGATGAGGGTCAGGACGAGGATCAGGATCACGGCTACGATCGCAGCCCCTCCCCACACCAGGAGGGGTTGATCGAGATACTTGGCCAACCCTATGGGGAAGGCCGCGAAGAAGAGTACAATCACGAACATGTCCGAGAGCGTGTCGAGCCATCGACCGAACTCGCTGGTCTCAAAACGAAGCCGGGCCAGCTCCCCGTCACAACCGTCGAGAATAGAATGCAGATTGAAGAGAAATGCACCGAGAACAAACCCGGGATAGGTTCCCCGCACGAGGAAGAAGGGCATCACCAACGCCGGGAGCAACGTCGCCAAGGTCACGAGGTTCGGCGAGAGCTCGAATTCGACCAACCGCGTGCTGATCGCTGTGCTGATCGGGCGGTTGATCCTCCTCGATATGAAACCATCGGTGGGTTTGAAGAGAGTGGCGGTCAGGGAGCGCTCGCAGTACTCGCGATCCGCTTGCTCGAGGACGGGTCGCAGAGGCAGATCGAGTAGCGTGAGGGTCAGAGCTGGAGCCGGTTGTGCCAACCCGGTTCGGGGGTTGAGCAGCACCTTGTCCAGATCGGCCCGGGCGACCCACAGGGCTGAACCGGACTTGGTGCCGAGAGTATGGCCAGGAGTTGGAGGTAGTAGGTCCATCGGCCAAGTCGGCTTGCCGGGAAAACAGGCATCGGCAGAGATAAAGAGGCAATGCTCCACCAGGAGTTCCCCTGGAGTTTTGAGCGACTTCAGCGTGAGACCGGCAGTGCCGCGGCCCAAGGGTAATGCCACCGGATGCCCATCATCGTAGATATAACAGTCTTCGACTCCGAGAGAGAGCCACGCACGGGCTTGCCGGGTAAGCACGTTCACGCCGGCAACCCGCAGAGAACGGGTACGCTCCGAAGGCAGAAACACCACCGCTGCGGGCAGGCTGCTGGTAGCAGGTTGCATGAACACCTCCCCTGGACCTGGCTCGATCGACCAGAGCATGTGGCTACCGGGTCGGGGAAGGCTTGTCAATGTCCGAGCCGCGAACGGCCATGAAGAAGAGCAACAAGAGTATCCACCGACTCGGGCCTCCCCCAAGTTTTCCCTTGCAATCTCACCAGCCCATGCTATAAGTTGCCCTGGTGAAAGTGAATAAATTCTTTACCTTACTGACCGGAGGAAGAATCTCGGAGTTCTCATGCCAGCTTCGTTCGTTCCTCGTGCCGGTCTTGTTCATCCTGATGGCACCCTCGACGTGCGCCCCGAGAACGGACTACCCTGTCCGCACCCTTCCGGCCGAAGCCATCCCACGCTCGGTTTCGACCTCGGCGTATGCCCTGTTCCCGATGACGAGCGAAGCCATCGAGTTACGCAGGGCAAGAGCCCTCGCCGAAGCCCGACAACGCTGTCTCTTCTTCCTCGTACCCCAACTGTGTGCAACCTGCCTGCGCTTCGACCACCACGCTACGAGCAAGAAAACAACCTACTTCCTCGACACGACCCAGGCCCCCTTGCTCGACATCGAGTATCTCGAGGAAGAACCCCAACCCCGCAGAATGGTGCGTTTGACGGCACGGGCAGAGCGCAACAAACTCCTGTTCGAGAGCTTGGCAGGCCGAGAGGCTGTCAGGATAGCGTTGGACATGAGCGAGGAGCGGGTGCTCGACGATCCCGGCCTCCTGCCCGAACGCCTGCTTCGCCTTACCTACGGCACGGCCATCGACACCTTCGCCCACAGGACGTTCGGAGAGGAAATACCTCGCCGACTCACCGGCTTCATCGCCCTTGCCAACGTCCATCGTTTCCAGGAAACCGAACGCTGCGCGAGCCTCGATGCCGAGATCATCGTAGCCTTCACCCCATGAGAGGGGGGCGGTCATGACCCTTACACATCGGAACCGACCCGTTCTCCTCAGCCTCATCTCGCTCCTCCTACTCACGGTGGCCTGCGAATCGAAGGACGTCACCCTTGCGAGAGACGCTTTTAAGCACAACAAGTTCGAACTAGCCTACGGGCTCTACCAAAAAGTTCTCGACCGAACCCAGAGCGCGGATCTCTTGCTCGAGTTCGGCCTGATTTCCTTCAAACTCCAGAAATACAAAGAAGCAAAACAAGCCTTCCAAGCGGTACTCGAACAACAACCCGACTCCGTCGAGGCCTACATCGGTCTGGGGAAAACGTGCCAAATGCGCACCGAGTGGGCCGAGGCCGAAAACGCATTCAAGAACGCCATCGCCAATGACCCGTCTAAGTATCCCGAGGCGTATTCCAGCCTCGGAGAACTCTACGAATTCCACGATCGCCTCGAAGAGGCAGAAAAAGCCTATCGCCAAGCCATTGAGTTGGATCCGAAGCATGCCAAAGCGTATCGCGGACTTGGTACCGTCGCCATGAAACAGACTCGCTATACCGAGGCCATCTCGTGGTACGAGAAGTACAAGGCACTGACGGAAAAGACCCCCCCTGTCGGCAATCCATGAACCAACCGGGCATTCCGCGGTCGTACAAACGCACTCTGATCCACACCGACCTCCTCGCCGTCAAACAGGTATTACGCAGGCACGGCCTGCACACTGTTTGCGAGAGAGCGCATTGCCCCAACATCGTGGAATGCATGCGCCGACCGACCGCGACCTTCCTCCTGCTCGGCCCGGTATGCACCAGGGGATGCGGGTATTGCCAGGTCGCTCACGGCACCCCGAGACCTCCCGACCCGAACGAACCCGAGGCCGTCGCCGCCGCGGTCGCCGAACTCTCCCTGCGCTACGCGGTACTGACCTCGGTCACCCGAGATGACCTCGAGGACGGCGGGTTGGCTCATTTCTGCTCGACCGTGCGAGCCATCAAACACCGTACCCCCGAGGTGCCCATCGAGGTGCTCACTCCCGATTTCCAAGGCCACTGGCCGGAACTGGAACGCTTGCTCTCCCTCGACCTCGCCGTCTTCAACCACAACCTGGAGACGGTCGAGGACCTCTTTCCCGCGGTCCGCCCTGCCGCACGCTATCTTCGTTCCCTCGCACTGCTGGCCGCGGTGAAAGAGTCGAGACCTGGACAACGCACCAAATCTGGTTTGATGGTCGGCCTGGGCGAAAGCCGGGAACAACTCCGGCGCACCTTCGGCGAACTCGCGGCTGTGGGTTGCGATGTACTCACCGTGGGGCAATACTTCCCTCCCTCTCGTCGCCACGTGAAGGTCCTCGCGGTATACGAAGACGAGGATTTCGCCGAACTCACCTCCATGGCCACGACTGCCGGCATTCCGGTGTGCCACGCAGGTCGGTACGTCCGGAGTTCGTATCACGCGGATGCCGATGGTGAAGTCCACATGGCAGGCACCGCTCCAACCAACCCCGTACCCCACGAACCGAGCTGAGCTCCCGGAACACCTTTTCACGATCAGCGTGGTGCAAGCTCCGGGGAAGGATGGTCCCCGAGTGCGACCCTGCTGCCCCCCTTGGTGCGACATGCCTCGCCTGGTTAACTCGAATATTGTACACATAGTTTATTCTAGCTTATTGATATTAAGATAAATATAATATAATCGCTATTGGCATAAACTGTGCTTTATGTTTTGGCAACTCCATGAGTTGTTTCCAAGGCCGAAAGGAGAGGGCACCCGCCCTCTCCTTTTTGATTCCCGGCAGTAGTTCCCTCCCCTTGCAGCTCCGAAACACTCTCGTTCTCAGCGCCGCACCACCGAACGCTCCACGGAGCGCAGATAATTCTTGCGTAAGCGGACATGGTGAGGGGTTACCTCGACCCATTCCCCCTCGTCGAGCCAGATCACCGCATCATCGAGATTGGGAGGGGTGACCGGTGTGAGCAAAATATTTTCGTCCCGGCCTGCGGCGCGCATGTTGGTCATCTTCTTCTCGCGCACGATATTCACGTTGAGGTCGTTACGCAGGTTGTGCTCCCCCACGACCATTCCCTCATACACGGTGGTCCCCGGTAAGACGAAGACCCGGCCGCGAATCTCGAGTTGCGAGATGGCGTAGGCGGTAGCCAGACCCGTGCGGTCTGCGACCATTGCCCCGTTCGCCCTGGTGTACACCACGTTCGAGGCCGGTTCATACCCGGCGAAGAGGCTGGACATCAAACCTTCGCCGCGGGTCTCGGTGAGAAAGCGCGAACGGTAGCCGATCAGTCCCCGCGAGGGGATGCGGAAATCCAACCGCGTCCGGCCTCCAGAAAAGTGCTGGATGCGTTGGAGCTGCCCTCGTCGCTTGGAGAGGGATTCGGTGACAACGCCGGTACAGCTCTCCGGCAGGTCCACGATCAGCAACTCGACGGGTTCGAGCAGACGATCGCCCTCTTGCTTGAGCAAGATCCGAGGCCTCGACATCATGAATTCGCAACCTTCCCGTCGAATCCACTCTGCAAGAACACACAGTTGCAGTTCTCCGCGCCCCCTAACCTCGAAGACCTCGGGTTGGTCGGTGGGGTGGACTTGCAGGGCCACGTTGCCACGGGCTTCACTTCGAAGCCGCTCCCCGAGTTGCCTGCTGGACAGATAAGCCCCATCGAGGCCCGCGAGAGGAGATGTGTTGACCGAGAAGAAAATGGCCACGGTCGGGGGATCGACCTCGACCCGCGGCAAGGGAAGCGGCGTGATCGGGTCGCAAACACTATCCCCGATGTCGATATTCGGGATACCTGCCAAGATGGCGATGTCACCTGCCTCGAGCGAAGCCGCCTCGATCTCAGTCAAGCCATCGTAGGCTCGCAGAGCCGACACCTTGAAGGGGTGCAATCGACCGTCCTTGCCCGCGAGGGTTACTTGTTGATGGACCCGGAGCGTCCCTGCCCGCAGACGGCCGATACCGAGCATGCCCAGATAGGGGGAATAGGCGATCGAGCAGATCAACACCTGCAGAGGTCCTTCTCCAATCTCCGGAGGTGGCACGCGTTCGAGCACGGCATCGAGAATCAGCGCCAGCGAACCGCGGGGTCCCTCGGGCGAGAGGGCGGCCCACTGCTCTTTGGCGCTGGCATAGATGACCGGGAAATCGAGCTGGCCCTCTTCGACCCCCAGGTCGATGAAAAGATCATAGATCTCATCGAGGACCTCGGTCACCCGGGCATCCTTACGATCGACCTTGTTGATCACGACGATCGGGGTCAATCCGCGGCCAAGGGCTTTTTGGAGGACAAACCGCGTCTGAGGGAGCGGACCTTCGGCCGCATCCACGAGCAGGAGCACGCCGTCGACCATCAACAACGTTCGCTCGACCTCGCCTCCGAAATCGGCATGCCCGGGGGTATCGACGATGTTAATCTTATGCTCGCGATACCACAACGAGGCATTCTTGGCCTTGATGGTAATACCTCGCTCGCGTTCCAGGTCCAGGCGATCCATGACCCGCTCACCGGGGTCCTCATGGCTGGCGAAAACCCTGGTAATACGGAGGAAACCATCGATGAGCGTGGTCTTCCCGTGATCGACATGGGCGATAATGGCAACATTGCGGATGGGCCTGGACATGGCTGGAGCTCTCCTCGAAGGCCCGCCGGACCCACTTGGAACGGGGACGGCGAAAGGAGGCATACCTAGCTCATTCCTCGGCTACACGCAAGTCGCGAGTAACAAATACTCCTCTCGCTTGCGCCGGATCGCGCTTTTCCGTAAGATGGAAACGCACCGGGGTACCGCACCGAACCGAACCGCGGACCCACAGCCGAGGAGAAACAGCATGGATCGACGCCGGGTGGTACCTCTCCCTCGTTCCCGAGCGACCGACCAGAACACCTCCACGGCCTGGGACTTAGTGCTTACCATCACCTCCCACCTGGGCCACCTCGTCCTCGACGCACAGTCCTCTACGGCTTCCGAGGAATGGGTCAACGGCCTGCTCGGGCAACCACTCTCCTCGATACTCGGGAAAGCCGAAACCTATCGTCAACTCGAACACTGCCTCAGGATCGGTCTCAGCGGCCGGACTTCGGCCATGAAAGCCTGGTTCGAGATCCCGCAATCAGGGCTCCGCTTCCTCGGAGTCACCATCTATCCCCAGAGCGCCGGCCGGGAACAACTCCTGCTCGTCGCTCAGGATCTGACCACTGAACGTCGCGCACTGGAAGGCTTGGACCGCGAGGTCGAACGTATGCGCCGCGTCCTCGAGGATATCATCGAGGCCATGGTCGCGGTCAACGAAGCCAAAGATCCCTACACCGCAATCCACCAGCGCCGGGTCAGCGCCCTTGCCAGCGCCCTTGCCCTCGACCTTGGCCTCCCCACCGACACGGTCGAGGGAGTCCGCGTGGCCAGTTTGCTCCACGACATCGGGAAGATCTACGTCCCGTTAGAAATCCTGGTCAAGCCGGGCAAGATCAATCCGGATGAATTCAAATTGATTAAACACCACGTCGAGGTCAGTCAAACCACCCTTGCCGCCATCGACTTCCCCTGGCCTATTGCCGACATCGTCAACCAACACCACGAGCGCCTCGACGGCTCTGGTTATCCGCTTGGTCTCTACGGCGACGACATCCTGCTCGAGGCCAAGATCATCGCCGTCGCCGACGTGGTCGAAGCCATGGCCACCCATCGTCCCTATCGTCCGGCCCTGGGCGTGGCCGCGGCGCTCGACGAGATCCGTATGAATCGAGGTACCTTGTACGAACCAAGCGTCGTGGACTCCTGCTTGAACGTCTTCGAACGCGGTTTCCTCTTCCCCCTAGGCTGAGACTCCCAGCCCTGAACTCAACCAGGCTCGTTCCCTGCTGCGGTCAGCAAACGATCGAGCTGATCGGCGAACCGCTTCCGATCGCCGCTGTCGAGCATCGCAGGACCTCCGGTAGCAATACCACTGCCGCGCAGAGTGTCGAGGAAATCGCGCACCGAGAGCCGCGAACGTATCGTCTCGGCGGTGTGCAGAAGACCTCTGGGCTCCAACGCCAGGGTACCAGCCTCGATCGCAGCGGCTGCGAAGGGAATATCCGCAGTGATGACGAGGTCCCCTGGCCGCACCTGCTCGAGGATAGCCTTATCGGCGCCGTCCAGCCCCTTGGGAACGACCCGGAGTTCCAGCTCTGCAATCTTGGGCAACCGCAGGAAGCGGTTGGCCACCAGGGTCACCCTCACTCCCCTCCGGGCAGCGGCCCGGTAGAGTATATCCTTGATCGGACCAGGACAGGCATCGGCATCGACCCAGACGTGCATGTTCGGGGCTCCTCAGGCAAGGACCAGGGTTTTACGAGGATGGTCAATACACTCTCTGCAACGTTTCCCAGGTTGCTCCTGCCAGAAAGGCCTCGCCACAAGCCGAGTTCCATGAGAACCGCGCGGCACAGGCGTGGAGAACGACAAAGACTTTCTCGGAAGTCGCCCGGGGATTGTATTCTTCCCAATGCATGAGTCGAGCGAGGGCTACTCCAACTCCGGTGCAGAGAGCAGGCACAAAGGTCCCCG